>Ga0185299_10002933_pt1 | contig 24329 bp, 25 predicted proteins | sample PaiPotPPA55metaG_FD_128002 | JGI IMG/M metagenome (GOLD analysis project Ga0185299, IMG submission 128002) | Iron sulfur acid spring bacterial and archeal communities from Banff, Canada, to study Microbial Dark Matter (Phase II) - Paint Pots PPA... ... | reverse complement strand
CCTCTGGTATTGGTTTCTCACGGCGGCTCTCTCCTTTAAAAGGGATTCGCAACCCGAACTCTATCCGAGTTCGGGCGAGAGCCGCTGCTTCTTGTTCTCAAGTTTCAACTAAACGTGGGGCATCCTCGACGCTCGAACTGTGTTTGCTAACGAACGGATGACTGAGATTCTCGGGGCAAAACTGTCCGAGATGCTTGGTCAGCCATCATTCGCATACGTATTTCCGGAAGATGTGCCGGCCGCTCAAGCCCTCTTCGATGCCAAGGTACGAGGCAATGCCAATCCCTTTCGCTTCAAGCTGCGACGCAAAGACGGCTCGGCGGTCTGGGTGAACGTTCAGGCAATCCCCATGCACAACGCGGAAGGCACATTCAAGGGAATCGTTGGCACGTTCACAGTTTCCGAATCCGCTCTTGTCCGCCACGCGAAACTCTAAAAGAAACGCAAAGAAATGGTCCTCACTCCCAGCACCGAATGATCCGCAAACGTCTATTTTCTCAAGGAGGCAAGCGGACCGGTCAATTCCCCGCGAGAGGATCAGCACGGTGTCGAAGCCTTTTCAACAGTTCCGCCAGGCGTAAGCGGTCTTCGTTGCGCACTGCCGTGAATCTTAGTCCTATTCCACGTCCAGGCGCTGCATGCCGTACAACCGCGTCGGCTCTGATCTGCCCTTCTTGAACGAGAAAATGAAGCTCGGCCGACATTCCGGTGACTGTGGGTGTGTCTGTTTCGATGAACAGACCTCCTATGCTCAAATTCCGCACAGGGGCTAAATGCTCATGTCCGGCAGAGCGCCAATACACATAAACCTCCGTGAGTGACTCAATTCGCGAGTGGATCCTTCTCGAAGGGGAAGCTTGGCGTTGCACAGGGTCTCATTGAGGGGCTGGCCTTTCTAGACTCTGCATCCACAGCATTTCTCAGGGGAGCAGAAGAGGCGCCCCCGCCCCTCGAGTGATCGAGAGGCTGCCGTCTTCCGCTCCCTTGCACCACTATTGTCCAGGAGAAGCAGCTTGAATACCCATACCCTAAGCCCCGTAGCGCTGGAGATGACTTACTGGAGTGTAGAGATTTTATTCTCACATGCCGAGGTCGTGAACAAACCGTTAAACAAAGGCGCAGGATCGAAGGCTCGCGCGGCTGCAAAGGCAGATTAATCTACGTCAGCGTGAATCTGTGTCCGCTCGATGCCATCCGGCTCTCCGGAAGTCTTTTATACGAAAGATACTCACTTTTTCCAATCCTGACCAAAAACACGACTTTGGCAAAGTGTGCAAAATTGAACATGCAGCCAGAAATTGATTCCTAGACTTTTCCCAACCTGAATGAGCGTGGTGCAGATAACGCTCCCGCTGGAATCGTTATGAATGATCCGATTGAACCAAGGTCCCCTCCAGGAGGTGGTTCTCGAATTCGATCGCGAAAAGTTGGCCGAAAAGCGCTAAAAGCAGAAGCCCGGATTCTCAAACGGCTTCGACAGCTTCAGCAATCGAACAATGGTCACAAGTGAGCGAACGGCCATCACTGAGGGTTTGTCTATTCTAAGAACGATTAGGCTCGAGAGCCTGGGTTACCCTGATCGGCAGTAAATTACAACTCTCCCTCAATCTCATACATCGTTTACCTGACTGAGACTAGGTGCAGCGACATTAGTTTGGACTAGAGTATCTCCAACCTCAGAAATATATTTTCTGAACCTGCAGACTTTTTTAAGTAATGTTCATCTAATCAGGGTAAGGGTCAAAATGCCGAAATGGGTTGCCATTTGTCCGGGCTGCAGCAAACCCTTCCTCTATGAGGAAATCGCACACTCTATCCTTGAACTGGCTCGTCGCGATCCGTTCAATATCATCAGGAAGCCAGTAATTGCCGCAGGGGGAGATCTCAGAAAGTGTCCATCTTGCAAGACCAAAGTACGTGTTAGGAGTTTTGACCTGACATACAGCTTCCTGTGATCCGCAATCGTTGAAGGAAATCCTAAGAGGGTCAACCAAACCATCTTTTGCCCGCGGATTGGGCGTTGTAATCTTGTCTTTGGACGCTGACAGGCGCTTCGTTGAAGAAGCCAAGAAGACTGGAGTTCGAGCGTATGCGACCGCCGCGCTTACCGGAGAAGTGGAATTTAAGATTCGTAAGCTGTCGGAAAGATGCCCGATTTTTCGGATGATTGAGATTTATCGCAGTTCCTGCGGTAGAATCTGGTCCTTTACACTAGCAGGAGGCGTCTCGGTGTCTAGAATAGAGAAACTTTCTTATGCCTTCTGTGGTTTGTTCCTGACTGCGGCGGTTCTGAGCGGGCCGTTGACGTTCTCGCAGGGGACGGCACAGGGTGTCCCCGTTCAGAATCCGAAGCCCGTGGAACAGGCGCCGGCCGCGGAACAGCTGACGCCTTACCAGAAATCGCAGTTGGAGCGGACTTACAATGACTGGCCTTTCCTGGCAAAGTTCCGCGAGGCCAATAAGCTGTTGCCGCCAGTGGCGCCGGGCGAAACGCGAGTTGTGTTCATGGGAGATTCCATCACGGAAGGCTGGGGGATGAAGGCGACGCCAACTTCTCCCGGCCGCGGCGAGTTTTTCCCCGGAAAGCCGTATATCAATCGCGGTATCTCCGGGCAAACTACGCCGCAGATGCTGGTCCGTTTTCGCCAGGACGTCGTCCTTTTGAAACCCAAGGCAGTGGTCTTGCTGGCCGGTACAAATGACATTGCCGAGAACACCGGGAAAGAAACTTTGGAGGAGATTGGCAACAATATCGCATCCATGAGCGATCTTGCCCGGGCGAATGGGATTCGTGTTGTATTGTGCTCCGTATTGCCGGCAAGCGATTTTCATTGGCACAAGGGGCTGGAGCCTGCCCCCAAGATTAAAGAGCTAAACGAATGGATCAAGGAATACGCCGCGAAGAATGGTTTCGTATTTGTTGACTACTACTCACCGATGGCCAACAGCGAAGGCGGCCTCAAAGCGGAGTTGAGCCCGGATGGCGTCCACCCCAATAAAGCTGGATACGACCTCATGGCGCCCCTGGCGGAGGCCGGGATCGCCGAAGCCTTAAAAAAGCCGCTTCCGTGACGCGCCTGTTCATCAACGAGATTCCCGAACGGCCCCTCTTCTTATGAAATCCAAGCGACTTATAAAATCCAAGCGACGCGGGACATCCGGAGGCAGCCATGAAGTTTGCAAAAATTGTCTTTTGGATTGCAGGCATCTGGGGCCTCCTGATCATCACTCCGCTCTACTTTTTTTTTGACCTCATCGGCCAGAAAGATCCGCCTCCCATCACGCATCCCGGCTTTTTCTATGGCTTCGTAGGATGCGCTCTGGCATGGCAGGTCGCTTTTTGCTTCATGGCCACCGATCCCGTCCGCTATCGGCCCTTGATGATTCCCTCCGTCCTCGAAAAAGCTACCTACGCCGTGGCCGTCGTTACTCTGGTCGTGCAAGGGCGTATGCACTCGTGGGACCTGGTCTTCGCCGGTACGGACTCCTTGCTCGGAATCCTCTTTGTGATCTCCTACCTCAAAACGCGTCCCAGCTCATTCGCGTAACATCCAGTTCGCAAGAACCCCCGTACATAGAGTAGGGAGCCAGGCAACGCTTGATCCTCCTGGGCCTCAAGGGCAGGCTCGGTAGTCTAGCCTCCAGCCAGCTTTTGTTTTTTCGCTTGACGGCGGCTCGCAATGGGAGGATACAAGTTATGCCCTAGCCCTGGTTGAGGGACGGGGTGTCAACCCAGGGTACGCAAGTGCGGCCCTACCATCCCACAATCTTTGGAGTAGAATCAGGAAGTGCTCGAATCATCCTGCCGGGGGAATAAATTCGGGCGGTCGCAGGTCTTCAGAGTCATCTGGGGTTGCGGGCAAACTCTACTGCGGTGCGATCCTGGAAAAACGCGGCGAACACTTTTCAATGTTCGTGGTGCGCGTACGCTCTGTAACTGGCTGAATCTTTTGTGTTAACTTGCCGTCTAACTCGGGACGGGAATCTTAAACGGTTAGAAAAGCGCAAAAACGGGGAGCATCACAAATCGCGGGGTCGCTCACAATTACGAAAAACGTTACCCCAGAGTTCTTTTGATCTTCACGGCGGGCAATCCGCCGGAAGGGCAGCAGTTGCTTTAAAAATAACAGGAGGTCGGAGAGAGAAATGACAAAGTCGAATAAGTTCCTCATTACTGGTGCGGCGATTGCGGGCTTGCTCGCGGGAACCGGTGCCAGCATTCAGGCTTCGAATCTGCTCACTGGCGCCAAGGCTTCGGCCACGGCCCAGGACACAGAAAAGAAGGCTGACAAAAAGGTGAAAGAAAAGCACGCTTGTAAGGGCCAAAACTCTTGCAAGGGCAAGGGCGGCTGCAAGTCGAGCGACAACGGTTGCAAGGCCAAGAACTCTTGCAAGGGCAAGGGCGGCTGCGCCACCGATGGCTCCAAGATGCCTGCCGAGAAGCCCTCGTAATTTCAGTTACCCGCAGGGGCTTTACGAATGATGGGGGGCCGGTGGTCTGCATTCACTGGCCCTTTCGTCTTTCCACTTCCCGGAGAAATGAATGTCAGCGAATCGCTTTAATGGATTTACGGATTACGGCATCGGTATCGGGCTGCGCGCTCCGCATTACGACCACATCCTCACGCGCAAACCGGTCGTCGACTGGTTTGAAATTATTTCTGAAAATTTCATGATCGATGGCGGGCGGGCGCTGCACATTCTCGATCAGATTCTCGAGCAGTACAAAGTCGTCCAGCACGGCGTCTCGATGTACTTCGGCTCCGCGGAAAAGCTCAACCGCGAACATCTTCGCCGCCTGAAAGATCTTGTCGTTCGGACGAAAACGCCGTGGCTTTCCGATCATCTCTGCTGGGGCAGCGTCGATGGACGCTACACGCACGATTTGCTTCCCATGCCGTACACTTTTGAAGCCGCGCGGATTACCGCGCAAAAAGTCCGGGAAGTGCAGGATTTTCTTGAGATTCCCATCGCCGTCGAAAACGTGAGCAGCTACGCGGAATATCACGATTCGGAAATGACCGAGTGGGAGTTTCTGAACGAAGTCGTCGAGCGCGCGGACTGCGGAATTCTGCTTGACGTGAACAATATTTATGTCTCTTCGCAAAATCACAGTTTCAATCCCTTCGATTACGTGAACAGCGTTCCCGCGCATCGCGTCGCCCAGATTCACATCGCCGGCCATTCGAAGTATCGCAAGTACATCCTCGACACGCACGACCATCCGGTCATCGATCCTGTCTGGAAACTTTACGAGCGCGCCATCCAGCGCGTTGGTCATACCGCGACGCTCCTCGAATGGGACGACAGCATCCCGTCCTTCCAGGAAGTTCACGACGAAGCGCTGAAAGCCAACAAATTTTTGCGCGCCACTGCGTTGGCGGAAGCCGTATGAAGTTGGTGCAACTTCAGCGCACCATGGCTCGCGCTGTGATGCAGCCGCTCACGTCTTCTGAACGCATGCAGCGGCGCGCACCGGACGGCGGCCCGATGAAACGCTACGCCTCGCGCTTCATCAAGCCGAATGACCGCCTGACGTCCTTCGAGCGGCTCGAAATTTACAATCGCCAGTATTGGTTTCGCGTGCTCTCGGCCCTCGGGGAAGATTTCCCCGGCTTGCGCGCCGTTCTCGGCCAACGCCGCTTCGACGCCATGGCGAAGGCCTATCTCATCGCGAATCCTTCGCGTTCGTTTACGCTGCGCAACCTCGGCGCGCGTCTCGAATCGTGGCTGCGAAAAAATCCCAAGTGGGCCGGCCCGAATCAAAATCTTGCGCTGGATATTGTGCGGCTCGAGTGGGCAGATATCGAAGCCTTCGATGGAACGGCCGAGCCCGCTTTGCGCCCCGAGGATCTTTCCAGCGGCGCAAGCGCGCGGCTGAAATTGACTCTTCAACCGTATGTGCGGCTGCTTAGTTTTCGTTATCCCGTCGATGATCTGCTCCTCGAAGTTCGCAAGGAAGACGACGACACGGATTTTGCCAGTAACACCTTCGCGGAGCATCGCAAGCGCAAGCGCGTGCGAGCCGTCGCAAAGCTAAAACCGGCACAAATTTTTTTGGCGGTACATCGCATCGACTACTCCGTTTATTTCCGCCGGATCGAGCAGGAAGAATTCTCCATTCTGACCGGTCTGCGCCAGGGCAAAACGCTTGCCGCGGCGGTCGAGTCTGCCTTTCGCAAGAGCAAAATTGCGCCGGAAGAGCGGCCTCTGAAAGTACAAACCTGGTTCCAGACTTGGGCCACGCTGGGCTGGTTCTGCCGTCCGGAGAAAAAACGCGCAGCCAGCTGAATCTTCTCGTAAGGTTGCGCATCAAAACCTCTCATGAACAAATTACTCACGACAGCAAAATCCTGGCACGACAAGTTTTGCCATTACGCTGATTATCTCCAGCATCCATTTCTTCTTTTTGTGCGGCTGTACTGGGGCATTCAGCTGATGCAGAGCGGCTGGGGCAAGCTGCACAACCTCGATAAAGTGACGGAATTTTTCACCAGCCTCGGCTTGCCCGTCCCGGGTTTCACGGCGACGGCGATTTCCTGCCTCGAATTTTTTGGCGGCTTCTTGCTGGCCGTTGGCTTGTTCTCGCGGCTGATCTCGTTCGTGCTGACCATTAACATGTTGACGGCTTACATCACGGCGGATAAGGAAGCGCTCCATTCCATTTTTTCTGATCCGGACAAATTCACCGCAGCGGCGCCGTACGTATTTCTCATGGCTTCGCTCATCGTGTTCCTGTTTGGCCCGGGAATTTTTTCCGTGGACGCGCTTGCAAGCCGGTTCTTCTGGAAAACTCCGCCGGAGAATAAGACTGCCGTCTAAAGCGGCGCGCAGATCGTTGGCGCATGTTCCTTGTGCTCGCAATTCTTCCACGCGTAGTTCTTGCACGCGAAATTCCTGCAATTGAGATAGGATAGATTCCGGGCACTCATGGTCCGGATGGAATCTACCCTTGGCTTCGGCAAACGCGCTTGCTTCCTTCTTCTGCTTCTGCTTGTTCCCTTCCATGCCGCAAAGGCGGCCGATGTGACTTCGACTCTGATGATTGGCGGCTCGCGCATCGATGTGACCATCCAATCGTCCGAAACGCCTAACGCTCCCCTTTCTCAGACCGACGTTATGGAGTGGGTGCAGCTCGCGGCGGAATCCGTCGCGACTTACTACACGCGCTTCCCTGTTCCTCATCTCACGCTCCGGGTCATTTCTTTCGACGGGAGCGGCGTGCGCCACGGCATGACCTGGGGCCGGGAGGGCGGCCTGATCGTCATCCACGCGGGAAATAAAACCACTCCCGCGGAATTTGCCGAAGACTGGATGCTGACGCACGAAATGATCCATCTCGCGTTTCCGTCCATGGCCGATGAGCACCACTGGATCGAAGAGGGTCTCTCCGTGTACGTCGAACCGATCGCGCGCATTCGCGCTGGGCACTGGACAGCGCTGCAAATGTGGAGCGACCTCGTCCGCGATATGCCCAAGGGCCTTCCAAAAGAGGGCGACGCGGGAATGGACCACACGCACACCTGGGGAAGAACGTACTGGGGCGGCGCGCTCTTCTGCTTCGTAGCCGACGTGGAAATTCGGAAGCAAACCAAGAATACGAAAGGCCTGGAAGACGCGCTGCGCGGCATCCTGAATGCGGGCGGCGATATCAACCAAGATTGGGATTTGGAAAAGGCGCTGAAGACTGGCGACCAGGCGGTGGGATTGGACGTGCTGGAGAAATTGTACGCCGAGTGGAAAGACAAACCGATGCAAGTGGACCTCGCCGCAATGTGGAAAGAGTTAGGCATCGAAGTAAATGGCGGAACGGTAATGTTGAAGGATGACGCGCCGCAGAGCGCGGCGCGGCGGGCGATTGAGATGGGCACTCCGGGCGCAAAGGCCGGAGAGAGGGCGGCCCCACCCGGTGCGGGCGTGGGCGCGCCAGAGAAAGACTCGGGTGCTGCGAGCCGGCCAATGGCCGTCTTTGCCGGTCGAACGGCAAAATCGAACTGACAATTTGAAGCTTGACCCTCCCCTCCCCCCTGTTTTTTGGAAGAATGTGATTCTATGAGACTTAACTGGTGAGGGTCTGCAAAGAATGCGATTCTAAAGGGGTTAGCGGGGGCGAATAGCGAGAGCAGATTCCTCGCTGCGCTCGGAATGACGGGTAGCGATGGGTTGACGAGTTGCAAAACTTTGGGGCTGGAAGAGGGGCTCCCCCCTCCCGGTTTTTTGTAAGTGTTGATTCTAGGGAAGTTGAAGTGGCGCAGAATCAACACTTGTAGAAGTGTTGATTTTTAAAGAGTTAGACGAGAGCGGATATTATGAAGTGGTAACCCTGGCGGGACTGAGGATTTTGCGGGAATTTTAGGGACGGCGCGATGGAGGCGCATGACTTGCGGGAGACGGACAGGGGCCGTGTCCCAATCGACACAACAAGTATAACATATTGGTACCGGTTGTCAAGTACAAAATATAAGTCATTTGTTTGGTGGGGGTTGAGGGGCGGCGCGGGGGCAGGGACATCGGTAGATCACGGAAGAGGTAAAACCCGTACCCTTAAAACCGAAGGGTACGGCACCCCGGCCAAGTCCTTGGCCCCACCCGCCAATTCACGGCGAAAAAGGAGCTAGCGAAAAGTAGCCCCACCCTTGCAAAACCCGCAAGGATGGGCCACCCCGGAGGTTTTAGCGGCTCAAGCGGTGGCCACCCGCGGGATGAGCAAAACATTTAAGCATTCACCATTTCAGGAACCTCAAGCCTGGGTTCGACAAATCGTTCGTAACGGCGTCTATTTGTCGTCCTTAGAGGAGTGGATTAAGTATGATCTAGTCTTTGCAACAGCTTTCCCGTTATCTTTTTTCGATCCTCTCAAACAACAACATGTTCAGGAGATGAGGAAAAGAGCCGCGAATATTTCCGATGAGAGATGGGAGGAGATAACACGGGATACTATTGAAAGTCAGTTTTATTCATCGTTTACCCCGGCTGAACTTTCCACGATGGAACCAGCGAAATCTGAAGAAGTGGCGAGTGGCGAGTGATGAGTGGCGAGTTGGGCGCGGATCAGCGAGGCGTGGTGGTGCGGCGGACGGGGACGTTGACGGGGGGAGTGTCTTCGCTCTCGAAGTCGCCGGGGCCGGGCTGGATGGCGTGAAATTCGGGGCGGGATTCGAGGAGGCGGACGCAACGGTTCCAGCGGAGGATGCTGTCGTCATTGCCGGCGGGGCGGATTTTTTCGGCTTCGGCGAAGCAGCGCAAGGCTTCTTCGATGAGCGGGAGGAGAATGTGGGCGGAGCAGCCGGAGTGGAGCTGGGCTTTGGCGCGGCGTTCTTGCAGAAGGCCGGTGTAGTAGTTGCGCTCGTAGGGATCGCGGAGAGATTGGAAGATGGAGTGGGCTTCGGCGTAGCGGTCGTCGGCGGCGCCGGTGAATTGGTCGGTGATGGCCAGGCCCAGCATGCGGCGGGCTAGTTGGTGATCGGAGTCGACGACCAGGATATCGCGGCAGATGGATTCGGCTTCTTCGGGTTCGTTGAGGTAGCGGTAGAGTTCGGCTTTGGCGATGGCTTCGGGGATGCCGGGTTTGGAGATGGATTTGAGTTGGTGTTGATGAGGCATAAGTGCTCCAGAGTGAATACGCGAAGTAAAGGAGGTAAAGGAAGTAAAGGATCAGAACTTTTCCGTTACGGCTTCCTCCAACTTCTTTGAAAAACCCTGGAGCATGATACCTGAGTTCGGTGCGCAGACGAACATTCGTGACGTGGGGAATGAATAGCACAGATTGAGGGCTGCGTCTCCGAACACAAGCCTACCAAGCACTGAAGTTTGTGCTACTTGAAGCTACTTGCCGAGGATTTTGCGGAAGAGCATGGTCAGCGGATCGTAGAACTGGTCGACGACGCGCTCCTTCAGCGGAATGATGGCGTTGTCGGTGATGTGAATTTCTTCGGGGCAGACTTCGGTGCAACATTTGGTGATGTTGCAGAGGCCGATGCCGAGGCCATCCTTGAGCAGGGCGGTGCGATTGAGGGCGTCGAGCGGATGGAGCTCGAGGCCAGCGACGCGGACGAAGAAGCGCGGGCCGGCGAATTTTTGCTTTTCGTGATGCTCGCGAATGACGTGGCAGACGTCCTGGCAGAGGAAGCATTCGATGCACTTGCGGAATTCCTGGACACGGTCGACATCGATTTGGGAAATTTTCCAGTCGGTGTTTTGCTGCGGGCGGAAGGCGGGAATTTGCTTATTGATTGTGTAATTCCAGGAAACGTCGGTGACGAGATCTTTGATGCGAGGGAAGGATTTCATGGGCATGACGGTGATGGGCTGATCCATGGGCAGAGAGTCGACGCGTGTCTTGCAGGTCAGGCGCGGGCGGCCGTTGACTTCGGCGGAGCAGGAGCCGCACTTCGCGGCTTTGCAGTTCCAGCGGACGGCTAGATCGGGCGCGATGTGGCCCTGAATGTAGTGGAGCGCGTCGAGAACAACCATGCCGGGGACGACGGGAACGGTGTAGTCGACGGCTTGGCCGCCGGTGGCGCCTTCGCCACGGAAGATTCGTAATGTTGCGTCAGCCATCTATGCGTTCTCCGAAATACGCTCGGGGCGTTGCTTCCGAGTTTTCTATTAACTGCTGCCGGGCTAAAGCCCGGCGCCTACAAAACTGCTCAAACGGCGTGCGTTCGAAAGTCTAGTCAGCCATTACGAGTTGCTTCAGATCTTCAGGCATTTCCTCGACGGGAGATTCGCGGCGCTTCATCTCCTCGCCTTCGCGGACGATGATGTTGTGCTTCTTCTCCCAGACGGGATCGTAATTCGGGTAGTCGATGCGGCTGTGTGCGCCGCGGCTTTCTGTGCGTGCTAGCGCGCTGAGCGCGACCGCTTCAGAGACCGTGAGCATGGATTTGAGTTCGCGCGCCAGGTGCCAGCCGGGATTGAAAAGGCGCGAGCCTTCGACGCTGGCTTTCGCGGCGCGAGCCTTCAGAGCTTCGAGTTCCGCGAAGGCTTTTTTGAGGTCTTCTTCGGTGCGAAAAATTCCGACGAGGCTTTGCATGACTTTTTGCAAATCTCGGTGAACGGCGTAGGGGCTTTCGGAATTGGGATTCGAAAACGGGGCGAGCAGCTCTTTTTCGGCTTCCGCGATTTGCGTTTCGGATGCTCCGGTGTTGGAGACGCGCTTGGCGTGCTCCGCGGCGGCAAGACCGGCGCGGCGGCCAAAAACCAGTAAATCGGAAAGCGAATTTCCGCCCAAGCGATTCGAACCGTGGAGTCCCGCTGCGGCTTCGCCTGCGGCGAAGAGGCCGGGTAACGTGGATTGCGCGGTTTCGGCGTCTACGCGAATGCCGCCCATTACGTAGTGGCATGTGGGTCCCACTTCCATCGGACCTTTCGTGATGTCCACGTCGGCGAGTTCTTTGAACTGGTGGTACATGCTGGGAAGTTTCTTCTTCACGTACTCGGCGGGTTTGTGAGAGATGTCGAGATACGCGCCGCCGTGTTCCGTGCCGCGGCCTTCTTTCACTTCGGTGTAGATCGAGCGGGCGACAACATCGCGCGTGGAAAGTTCCATGCGTTTCGGATCGTACTTCTCCATGAATCGCTCGCCGAGTTTATTGCGCAGGATGCCGCCTTCGCCGCGGACGGCTTCGGTGACGAGGAGACCTTGCACGCCGGGCGGCCAGACCATTCCCGTGGGATGAAATTGGACGAACTCCATATCCATCAACTCGGCGCCGGCTTCGTAGGCGAGGGTCATGCCGTCGCCGGTGTACTCCCAGGAATTGGAAGTGACGGGCCAAGCTTTTCCGATGCCGCCGGTGGCGATGACGATGGACTTGGCTTTGAAAACGATGAAGCGACCATTTTCGCGCCAGTAGCCGAAGGCTCCGGCGACGCGGCCGCCGTCGGTGAGGAGGCGCGTGACGGTGCACTCCATGTAAACGTCGAAGCCGAGCTGAACGCCGCGATCCTGGAGCGTGCGAATCATTTCGAGGCCGGTGCGGTCGCCGACGTGACAGAGACGCTTATAGGTGTGGCCGCCAAAAGCACGCTGGAGAATCGCGCCTTTATCGGTGCGGTCAAAGAGAGCCCCCCACTGTTCGAGCTCGCGGACGCGGTCGGGAGCTTCCTGCGCATGAAGCTGAGCCATGCGCCAGTTGTTCAAGAATTTTCCGCCGCGCATGGTGTCGCGGAAATGAGGTTGCCAGCCATCGGCTGTGTCGACGTTGGCCATGGCGGCTGCAATGCCGCCTTCGGCCATTACAGTGTGGGCTTTTCCTAGGAGCGATTTGCAAACGACGCCGACGCTCGCGCCTTTCGCGAGGGCTTCGATGGCGGCACGCAATCCTGCGCCGCCGGCGCCGATGATGAGAACGTCGTGTTCGCGAGTCTCGTAGCTAGTGGTCACATGAGCCTCAGGTCGTGGATGGCGCCGCTGGCGACCATACGGATGTAAAAGTCCGTGAGGCCGACGGTGATCAGACTCGTCCAAGCCAGAAGCATGTGGCGATCGTTCAAAAAGCTGACGCCGCGCCAAGCGGTGAAACGGGATTTGCCGAAGGACGCGCAGGAGAAACAGTCGAGTTTGCCTCCAGCGAGATGGCGGAGGGAGTGGCAGGAAAACGTGTACAGCGTGAGCATGACGATGTTGACGCTCATGACGAGAGTGCCGAGGCCGATACCAAAATGGCCGTCAAAATTGTAGGCGAGCACGACGTCGTACCAAAGAAATCCGAGGAACACGAGCGCAAGATAAAAAAAATAACGATGAAGATTTTGCAGGATGAAAGGAAACTTCGTTTCACCCTGGTATTTGCGTTTGGAAGACTCGCCCACGGCGCAAGCAGGCGGATCGAGAAAAAATGCGCGGTAGTAAGCTTTGCGGTAGTAGTAGCAGGTGGCGCGAAAACCGAGAGGACCGGCGAGGATAAGCAACGCGGGAGAAAATTTCCACCAGTGGTGCTGAGGATCGATGAGCGGCGAATAGAAAGGCGAGAGGTACGGCCCCCACTCGAAATACGCACCCTCAAAGGCACGCAGCGTAGCGTACAAACCAAAACCTCCGAGCAAAATAATTACGGGCAGAAGTTCGACCCACCAAGCGTCGCGGCGCAGAGTGCTTCCGAGCCGCGATTCGGGCAAGAGGGTTGGCGAGCCAGCCATCTAGGGACCTCCAGAGTGGCAATGAGCAAATCAAAGACCGAACTATTACAGACGAATTATATCTAAGACGCGGCGGAACGGCCAATTCGCAGAACAGGCTCATCAGCCAAAATCATCCAACCGTCCAAATCGCCGAGGTTCGAACGTCATTGTAGTAGCAGAACGTGAAGCCTCCGAAACGCACATCGGAGACTTGGAGGATTTGCTATGAGTATCGGGAAACTATTGTTGTTAACCGGGATCGCGCTGACTGTCGTTCCAGTATTGCTTGGTCACCATTGCTGGTTTTTTGCTGTGGAGGCGTTGGTGAAGCTTCTGGCGGTCGCGCTGATATTCGCTGGTGGACTATAGCTGGTATGGCAAACTGGCACCGCAAAAGAAATCTTGGCCAGGCTGTCCAAATCACTGTTTTCCAAGCGTCATTGTAATAGCGGAACATAAATGCGCACTTAACCCGTGAAGGAGCTTCCAAATGAAGTACATCCTGATGGACTACGTAGGCGAAGCAGGCTGGCCTCAATTGACGAGGGACGAGCAAGAACACTGGTTGGGAGCCTATCGAGCTTACATGGAGGCCATGACGAAGGCGGGCGTGCTGAAAGATAGCAGAGGCCTGCATCCCACCTCGGCAGCGACGACCGTACGGGTCGCCAACGGCAAGACCCAGGTGCTGGACGGCCCCTATGCCGACTCGAAAGAGCAACTGGGCGGGTTTCATATCATCGAAGTGGCCGATCTGGACGCGGCGATTTCCTGGGCGGCCCGCAGTCCAACCGCTCTTCACGGTGTCGTCGAAGTGCGTCCGGTCCGCGAGGGCACGCTGCTGACCGACGACCTCTCCAAATACATCAAGTCAGAGTAGCCGCACAGGGCGCAAGTCTCAAAATACACGTCAACAAAAACAAAGGAGAAGAACCATGCGTAAATTAGTCGTTTTCAATATGGTGTCGGTGGATGGTTTTTTTGTCGACAGCCAGGGTGATATGAGTTGGGCCCACAAACATGATGCGGAGTGGAACACTTTTGTAAACGAAAATGCCAGTGGCAGCGGCGTCCTCGTCTTCGGCAGGATTACCTACGAACTTATGGCAAGCTACTGGCCAACACCAATGGCGTTCCAGAATTCTCCGGTGGTGGCCAAAGGGATGAACGATATGCCGAAGATTGTGTTTTCGCGAACGCTGGACAAGGCCTCGTGGAACAACACCAAGCTGGTCAAAGGCGACCTGGCAGCTGAAGTGCGAAAGTTGAAGAACGAGTCCGGGCCTAACATGGTGATTCTGGGAAGCGGAAACATCGTTTCCCAATTGGCGCAGCAAAATCTGATCGATGAATACCAGATGGCGCTGAGTCCCATAGTTCTTGGCAAGGGCAGAACGATGTTCGAGGGCGTCAAGGACAAGCTTAACCTGAAGCTGACGAATTCGCGTACCTTCGGCAATGGCACCGTCTTCGCGTGCTACCAGCCAATCGCCTGAAGGAACAACAAGGAAACCAGGACGGAATAAAACGATGACTCCAAAAACAGCGCGGCCCGCAAGTATCACCGATTACATCAATGACGCGCCCAAAGAGGTTCGGAAGAAACTGCGTGAAATGCGGGCGTGTATTCGCAAAGCCGCGCCTGGCGCCAAAGAAGGCCTGAAGTGGGGGATGCCCGCTTTCTCCCATCACAGGATTCTTGTTACCTTCGCGGCGTTCGAACATCACATCGGCTTCTATCCCACGCCGTCGGCAGTGAAAGCTTTTGCAAAAGAACTGTCGAAATTTGCCACAGCTAGTTCGTCGATCCAGTTTCCGCTGGACAAGCCGCTGCCTCTTGCTCTGATCCGCAAGATCACCGAGTTTCGCGTACGGGAGAGTATGGAGGAAGACGCGAAATGGATAGCTGGACGGAAAACGATGTCTGCCATCATTTCTTAACTTCCGAGTGAGAGTATGAACCCTCGCGACGGCAACACGCAGGCGCGCAACATAGCGGACGCGGTGGCGCGCCGCAGCTACGGCAAACTCGTCGCGTTTCTCGCGGCGCGCACGCGAGACGTGGCGGCGGCCGAGGACGCGCTCTCGGAAGCCTTCGCTGCGGCGCTGGCAGATTGGCCCCGCAACGGCTGTCCAACGAACCCGGAAGCCTGGCTACTTACCGTGGCGCGGCGAAAGGCGATCGATATGGCCCGAGGACGACTCCGGCATGAGATGGCAGGCGAGCAATTGCGAGTGATGGCAGAAGGGCTGGAGGCTGCCGCTGCCGAATCGGTGATTCCAGATCAACGCCTCGCGCTGATGTTCGCTTGCGCGCATCCAGCGATTGAACTTGTTATTCGCGCGCCATTGATTCTGCAAGTGGTGCTCGGATTCGATGCAGCGATGATTGCCTCGGCATTTCTCATGTCTCCCGCGGCCATGGGCAAGCGGCTGGTTCGCGCCAAAGACAAAATTCGGCAAGCCGGAATTCCGCTTCGTGTACCGGAACGCGAAGAACTTCCCGCTAGGCTCGACACGGTGTTGGACGCCATCTATGCCGCCTTTTCGGAAGGTTGGAGCGACCCTGGCGGCACCGATGCCGTCCGCCGCGATCTCACCGAGGAAGCACTTTTTCTTGCGAGACTCGTTACGGAGCTGCTCCCGAACGAACCGGAGGCGCTGGGCTTGCTCGCCCTCATGCTTCACGCGGAGGCTCGACGCCGCGCGCGCCGCAACCAGGATGGCGAATACGTTCCGTTTGCCGAGCAGGATCCGGCTCTCTGGGATTGGCAAATGCTCAAAGAGGCCGAGGCGCTACTCCTCCGCGCCAGCAATTTAAGGTCGATCGGCCGCTACCAACTCGAAGGGGCGCTGCAGTCGGCGCATGTTTTTCGCCGGCGCACTGGCCGCGCCAACTGGGCGGAGGTGGTGCAGCTTTATGATGCGCTGTGGGCCATCTCCGGCTCGCCAGTCGTCGCCATCAATCGTTCCCTGGCGATTGCCGAACTCCATGGGGGCAGCGCCGGCCTCGACGCTATGCCCAACGTAACCACCGACGCGCGACTGGCCGAATACCAGCCCTACTGGGCGACACGCGCGGAGCTTTTCGCAAAGTCAGGTGCGCACGAAGAAGCCCGCCATGCGTTCGAAATCGCTATCGGCCTAGAGCGCGATCCCGCTGTCCGCCGCTTCCTGCAGAAGCGCCTAGCGGCATTGCCGGTTTGATCTCATCGGGGGAGCCGCCTTCCAACTTCATCGAAGCTTAAAGGATGGAATGGATTTCGGGATCGATGGAGACATGGGTGGCGGCGACGCCGTCAATCGAAAATTTGTGGCCATCGGCTTCGGTGAAGTGGAAAAAGCGGCTGATGTGATAGTCCTCATCGAAAGAAGAAAAAAGACGCTCCGTTTCAGCTGGGGATAGTTGGAACGAAGAAAGAGAGACGCGCTGGCCGAATTGGCCGGCCAGAGCGAGGTATGAGTCGACGAGCTGGCGAAGGGTCATGGAAATAGCGCGGCGAGCAGGTTCAGCGCTCATGGATAGCTCGGCATCGAGTGTACTGCGGTCGAAGCGCCAATAAAAGCGATCGGTGCGCAGATGCCAGGCTTCAGCCCGGCGCAATTTCTCTCTGCACTCTGTGATCTCGGCCCCCTCCTCGTCCACTGTATAGAATTCTTTTTCTTGTAACCATCAAGTTTGTCGCGCGACTTGGGGATTGGTAAGATGTGTGAGGAATCTCAGAATCAAGGAGGACAAGACGATGAGCATTGCTGTTGGACAAACGGCGCCGGATTTTACTTTGATGAATCAAGAAAAGAAGGAAGTGAAGCTGTCGGATTTCGCGGGAAAAAAGAATGTCGTTCTGATGTTCTATCCCCTGGACTGGAGCCCGACTTGTACCTCGGAACACGCCTGCATGGTGAACGACATGAGGTCCTTCGAGACGCTGGACGCGGAAGTTTTGGGCGTGAGCGTGGACAGCATCTGGTCTCACAAAGCGTATGCCGAAAAGATGGGGATCAAATATTCGCTGCTGGCGGATTTTCAGCCGCGCGGCGCGATGAGCGAAAAGTACGGCGTATTTCTCGCAGATAAGGGGATTACGGGACGCTCGATCGTGATCATCAATAAGGCTGGGAAAGTCGCGTGGTCGAAGGATTACGACATTCCTGTGGTGCCGGATCTAAAGGAAGTGGCATCCGCCCTCTCGCAGGTAAAAGCAGCGACCGCTTAGGGCTGAATGCTACAAACGACACTCCTCATCGCAGTAGTGTTTCGCGGGCCTTTCGCGGAGCTACACTAACTGAATCTGATTCTGCCAGTGTAAGGCGTGGAACCAACGTGAAGATATCGAGTTTCATCGCGCTTGTATTGCTCGTCTTGGCCGTCTCTGTTTTCTGGTATATCCGCAAGAAGCCAATGGCGGAGAGAAAATTCAATAGCACGCATGAGCTCATAGATTTTCTGGCGAGCGAGGCTGTAAAGGACGCTCGCCAAGGAAATCATGTGAATCTGGACTTCAGCAGCGAATCGATTGAAAAAGTCGAGCAGATGCTTGGAAATTTGCACGATCTCTACATCAAAAATGCTTCTTCGATCAGCGTAAACGGTTTAGCTTCCGCATACGGGGCCTATATCGGTGAAGTGATCAGAAGAGCCGAACCCGGCGCACGATGGGAACGCGATGACAAGGTCGGCGGTGAAAAATCCTATCCGATAATCTGGGGTCAGGGGTCTGGGCATTCTTACCCTATGGCGTGGTGTTACCGCCGAATTGTGGATGGCCCAGAGGATAACGTCTGGCTGAAATACAGCATACTAAAGGATAAGTACAGCGCACTGAAGGATAAGAAAACCCCATCCGCACTTCCCAGCGAGCAATAAAGCACTGGGACAACAAAACCAGGCATGGAGATCGCCTTTAGGGGAACAGCGAAGGGCAGACTGTCCCATAGGCTCACTTGCTCGTGAGTTCGTTTCGAACGACCACGCCGCCTTTCATTACGAATTTTACGGATTCCAGGATACGGACGTTGGAAAGTGGATCGCCGGTGACAGCAATGATGTCCGCGTAGTGACCCGGCTCGAGCGCCCCGACTTTGCTCGCCCAACCGAGAAGATCGGCGGCGTTTACCGTGGCAGCCTGGATGGCGTCGATCGGCTTCATGCCCCACTCAACCATCTTGGCGAATTGCCTGGCGTTATCGCCGTGGGGATAGACACCGGCATCGGTAGCGAAAGCCATTTTTGTACCGGATTCCCACGCATGGCGGAAATTCTCGCGCTGCAGGCGCCCGATTTTCTTTTCCTTCTCGATGGATTCGGGGAGCATGCCGGCTTTTGCGCCTTCCTGGAGGATGAAGTCGTCGTTGTAAATGTCAAAGTCGAGATAGGTGCCGTGTTTCTTGGCGAGAGCGATGCCTTCGTCGTCGATGAGGCTGGAGTGCTCGATAGAATCGATTCCGGCATTAATCGCGTCCTTCATGGACTGCGTGCCATGAGCGTGGGCAGCCACTTTACGTCCTAGCTTGTGAGCTTCTTCGACGATGGCTTGGAGTTCTTCCAAAGAGTATTGCGGCGTTCCAGGCTGGTCGCCTTTGCTCAGAACACCACCGGAGGCACACACCTTAATAACGTCTGCACCGTACTTGATGACCTCGCGAACTTTTTCGCGCGCGGCCCACGGGCCGTCCGCAACGCCTTCGGCTTTGTTGTGGTATTCGGCCGGAAGAAGATTGTTGTCGCAGTGTCCACCGGTGATGCCGAGTGGCGGACCAGAAACGAGCATGCGGGGCCCTTCGATTTCTCCAGCGTTGATGCCATCACGGACAGCGACGTCGGTATAACCGGTGGCACCCACATTGCGAACGGTGGTGAATCCGGCGCGCAGCGTAATCCGCGCGTTCTTAACGCCCGTCACAGCTTCTCGCGGGACGGAAATGCCCAGAGCTTGGTATCCGGCGGAGGTGGGATCCCCGGTGATGTGCGTGTGAACGTCGATCAAACCGGGAAGACAAGTTACAGAGGAAAGATCAATTGCAGAGATCCCTTCGGGCAATTTGGTGGAGGCGGCGGGTCCCACTGCGGTGATAGAGCCACTGTCGTCAAACACGACGATTTGGTCGGAGAGCATGTGGCCCCCACGGACGTCGAGTAGCTTGCCGCAACGGACAGCACCAGGACCAGCGTGGGCGAAGGAAACGAACGAGAAGCAGCCAATGAGGAAGATAAGAATCTTGCGCATAAATTCTCCGTTAGGTGGATTCGAGCTAGGAGGATATATCGGCGGCAGGCATTTTGGAAATGCGGTCAGTGATTATTGGATTCAGGGGCGGCCAAGGAGCGCACCAGAAGTACAAGTTGCCAGCGCTGCTCTTCGGTAAGCCGCTTTTTGAAGGCCGGCATGGGTTTTCTGCCTTGGCTGATCTGGTAGAAAATTTCGCCGTCGGTGACGCTGTTTATGTGGCTGGCGTCGGTCAAGTTCGTGGGGGACGGGAAATACGTGGCAGCGTCTGGGCCGTCGCCCTTTCCTGATGCGCCGTGGCACTGCGCGCATTTATCGCGATAGATGGCGCGGGCCCCGGTAATGGCTGCTGGCGAAGGCGGGATGGGATTCACTCGGCGCTTGGCTTCTTCGGGGATATTCCATTGCTTGTTTTGAGTGACGGCAATGATGATGGCAATACAGATGAGAGCGAGGAGTAATGCGAATAAGAGTTTGCGCAGGCGGAGATTGCGTTGGGCGTCTGTGGCCATGGGCATCGGAGAAGTTTCGCACAAGGGGTTGGAGAGCAGAAGAAAGTTTTAATACAGAGTGCGCAGAAAAAGAAAGGAAAAGAGGGTAGCGAAATCGAGGAATCGATAATCAGGTTGGAGTTACTGGCCGCGGAAGATGAGCCAGAGCAGTTCGGCGTTGAAGAAGAGGATGGCGGCAGCGACGATCCAGGCGATGACGACGGTGAAGCGGGAGTTGGTGAACTCGCCCATTTTGTTGCGATCGCCCGTGAATTGAATCAACGGAATGACGGCGAAGGGTAATTGGAAGCTGAGCACAACCTGGCTAAGGATAAGCAGCGAGGTGACTCTGCCTTCACCGTAAAGGCCGATGACGAGAACGGCGGGGAGGATCGCGATCGAGCGGGTGATAAGGCGGCGCAGCCACGGCTTTAGCCGAATCTGCAAAAAACCTTCCATGACGATTTGGCCGGCGAGAGTGCCGGTGAGGGTGGAGTTCTGGCCCGAAGCGAGAAGCGCGCAGGCAAACAGGGTGCTGGCCAGGCTCACGCCGAGGACGGGACTGAGTAATTTGTAAGCGTCCGCGATTTCGGCGACGTCATGCAGACCGCGCGTGTGAAACGCGGCGGCGCCGAGGATCAGAATCGCGGCGTTGATGAACAGGGCGAAGCCGAGAGCTACGGTGGAATCGAAAATAGCGTAACGCATGGCTTCGCGGCGGTCGCGAACGGAAGCGCCGAAAGCACGTGTCTGCACAATGCTGGAGTGAAGATAAAGATTATGCGGCATTACCGTCGCGCCGAGGATACCGATAGCGATGTACAGCATTTCGCGATTACGAAGGATCTCCGCGCGCGGGATGAGGCCAACGACGGCTTCGCGCCAGATGGGATGGGAGAAAAAGATTTCGTAAGCGAAGCAGGCGCCGATGGTCGCGATGAGAGTAACGACAAAGGCTTCGATGATGCGGAAGCCGCGGCCCTGCAAGGCGAGAACGATCAAGACGTCAAGCCCGGTGATAATCACGCCAGCGAGAAGCGGCAGACCGAAAAGCAGCTTGAGAGCGACGGCTGAGCCGAGCACTTCCGCCAGATCGCAAGCGGCGATGGCGATTTCGCAGACGATCCAAAGCGCGATGGAAGTGCGGCGCGAGTAGTGCTCGCGGCAAGCCTGCGCTAAATCGCGGCCCATGGCAATGCCGAGCTTGGCGGAAAGGGCCTGGAGAAACATCGCCATGAGGTTGCTGATGAGAATGACGCTGAGAAGCGTGTAGCCAAATTTCGAGCCGCCGCCGATGTCGGTCGCCCAGTTGCCGGGATCCATATAGCCGACAGCGACAAGGTAGCCGGGCCCGGCAAACGCGAGCACCTTGCGAATCCACGAAGCGGTGTGGGAGATAGGGATGGACCGATGGGCCTCGGGCAGAGAAGGCATGCCCACCGCGCGGAACTTGCCGGAGCTTGCGGAAACAACGGAGGTAGATTCGGTGCCGGCTGTGGTTTCGGGGTCGAGTTGGGGCGGGAACGTGGGCGACATGATTCTTTTTAATTGATACTTCGTAACTGAATTTTAGTTAACTACGGTAAATATCCATACTAAACTAGACTTAACAAAAGGATTTGTCAATAGGACTTAGGCGGATTGTTACCTAGGCACGGGTAGCCGTGCAGAGCGGGGATCGTGCGGGCGAGCGCGGGAGGAAAGGCTGTGATACCTTCGAACGAGCCGTGAATTGGGAAAATGATTAAGGGGAGAAGACGATGGAAGAGCAGCGGCCGGTACCGGGGCAAGTGCAGATCAAAGCGGACGAGAAGGAATTGCAAGGGCAATACAGCAATTTGGTGATGCTTCATCACAATCTGGAGGAGTTCACGCTCAATTTTATTTATATTTTTCCGAACGGCGCGCAGGGCAAGCTGCTGACCAGCGTGATCGTCAGTCCGGGACACGCAAAGCGCATCTGGCGGGCGCTGAGCGAGAATATCTCGCGATATGAGGCGCAGTTCGGGCCGATCAAGGAGGCGCCAGAGGGGAGCGGGCAGCCGCCAAATGTGGGGTTTGTACAGTAAAGACAATAGAGCAAAGACGAGGTTGGAAGATCGGAGCGGTACATATTCACAGAGCCCGCATATTGTGCAAGCGCTGAGGCGTGTTAAACTATTTCCCTGCTTGGTAAGAAGGGCCTGTAGCTCAGGTGGCTAGAGCGCGCCCCTGATAAGGGCGAGGTCGGTGGTTCAAGTCCACCCAGGCCCACCATTTGTTTCCAGTAGGTTACCGGGTATTGTCCCAAAAACCTCAACCCACAATCCAGCCCACATCTCACTGCACCATCTGCGTACCCACTCCTAGCGCCGTCAGATATTCCCCCTGCGCCGCCCGTGTTTCATCGCCGTCGTCCTGCGCGTACAGATCGAGCGTCGTCTGAATCTTCGCGTGACGCAGGATTCCTTGAACGGTCTTGGGTTCGACTTTCGCCTTGTTCACCAACCAGTTGCTTAGGCTGTGACGCAAGTTATGAAGTCCAAACCTCTGCCCGTCCTCGATGTGCACTCCGGCTTTCTTTGCCGCCGGTCGCAGATGATCGGCGACGAAAATAGACGCGGAGAGGGGAACACGGCCCGCCGCCTTGAGGGATGGAAAAACAAAATCCCCATGGGAGGCGAAAGGCGTCTGTGCCCGCCATGCACGCAAGAAGCGCGCGAGCACGGTATGTAACGGCACGTAGCCATTGGAGCTTTCTGTTTTGGTCTCGCCATCCTCGCCGTTTGCCCAGCGCTTCGAAATCCGAATCCGTCCTTCCTCCCACAGTAAGTCCGACCAGCGCAGCGCCAGCATCTCCGAAGCGCGGAGCGCCGTGGCGGCGCAGGTGAGCACCAGCGTGAAGTGAAGAGGCGAGGTGAGTGATTTCAGAATCGCAAGCGTTTGCTCTGGCGTGAGAACAATGGCGGTGTAGTCGGTCTTCGAGCGCGTCTCGACGTGCAGCACGGGATTCTTCGCGACATGCTCATGCAGGATGCCGACCTTGTAGATGCGGCTCATGACGCCCCGCATCTTCGCAATCGTCGTCCAGCCAAGACCGCCCGTCTCGTGGAGCGACTTGAACCACCGCTGAATATCGAGCGGCTTGATGTCTTCCGCGTTTTCGTTTTCGAAACGCGGGACGAGATAGGCGCGCACGATACGCTCCACGTGACTGATGGTGTTGGCCGATTTCGGGCGCACCGCATCCGCCCCGAAATCGGCTCTTAGATAATGCTCCGCAAGAAAATCAAACCGGATGCGGCCGGGCACGGGGCTGTCGTTGATCCGGACGGAGAGTCCAAGCCGGTCCGCCTCGCGCCATGCGTCCTTATCCTTCGGAAATTCCCGGACAAGTCCGATAGGCATGACGTTCTCGACCCTTCTGCCGTCTGAATTCGTAACCCGATACCGCAGCACCCAGATTTCTCCTTCCCTGCGTTTTACTTTCTTGAGTGATCCTCGCTGATAGGACATAGCTCCTCTTTTCAGCGGGGACTGCCAGACCCGATCGTACACGGTTTTGCAGGTTTTGGAATCGAAGTCTCATTCCGTACGACGGAGACGGCGAGTTCCGAGAGCCGAAACACCCAGATTTTGCGTTTGCCTCCCGTGCCGAGCGCATAGGCTCCGGCGATACCTCTGCGCGCGAGCTCCAGCAGATAGCGCCGTTTGACGCAGAGAAACTGCGCCGCCTCGTCGGCCGAGACAAACGGCTCGGGTGTCAGGAGAACTTGCCTAGAAGCTGTTGCACAACCGGGTTTCGGCCTAATAGAATCAATAACTTAGATGGGTTGTGCAATACGCTCTAGACTCTTTGCAGTGATAACAGCTGTAGGAGCGGAAAAAGTTTCGGCACTATCTCCCGTTTCTCCTCCTGTGGCCGCCTCCAGCGGCATGGTAATGATTGACATGTCCGACTCGCTTGCACGGTATATCGAGACTGGAGTTGGCTGTCGATGTTGCGAACCTCTCGGGATAGCCTCGGACTTCGAGGGCAACGAATCTACTGCAAGGCGCGAGGCATGCCGTCTTGAGGACGCTGTGTTCTCACGCGCACCGAATTGGGTTGGACGGGACTTCATGTTTGTTAGACGGCCTTCGCAAGAACGTCTCCTTTAGCTTTTTCCTTGTTGTGGTTGTTCGCACGTTGGTCTGCCCAGCGTCTGAAGTCGTCGTCCTTTCGGAACAGCAACCTCAGCGCTTCAGTGATCACGTAAGACGGCGAAGCATCGATGAACTCCGCATAGAGCTCAAGCCGAGTCTTCACAGATTGGACTTGTCCCCAATTTTGAGACAACGAGTTAAGAGACAATGCTCAGCGAATGGAGGAAGGCATGAGGTTGTCTCGAAGGAAGTTCACGCGGGAGTTCAAGTTGGCGGCGTTGGAGCGCATCGAGCGCGGCGAATCTTTGGCGGCCGTGGCGCGCGCTTTGGAAGTGAATCCGAATGTGCTGCAGCGGTGGCG
>Ga0185299_10002932_pt1 | contig 24330 bp, 23 predicted proteins | sample PaiPotPPA55metaG_FD_128002 | JGI IMG/M metagenome (GOLD analysis project Ga0185299, IMG submission 128002) | Iron sulfur acid spring bacterial and archeal communities from Banff, Canada, to study Microbial Dark Matter (Phase II) - Paint Pots PPA... ... | reverse complement strand
GGTACTAGATCGTCGCCATGCGGATGAATCCGGCCGATTGGAGGTGAGGGGCCGCGCCGTTCACGCCGCGGCGGGTTTTTGCGGCTCTTCTCCTGCGCAATTAATTAGCAGGCACCGCAGAGCCTGCGCTGCGAACCAGCCTATCCGCCTTTTTTAAAACGTAGGTATTTGCCGGCTGCTCTCTAGCGAAGAAACTGAACACCACGAACGCTGCGCAACATAGCAGGCCTACCAGCATAACTTTGCGATAGGTGCGTCTGTCTGCGTTGTGAAAAGAACTCGACATAAAGCACTCACTACACAACTTCACACTGAGCGCGGGTTTGATTGGAGCAAGGGTAGCGGCTGATTATTTCCGGACGGTTTCGCAGCGATTGGAAAATGGTTTCGTCGGACGCCCAGGCGGCCTGTGAATTCGTGCGCAGCAAGCCGCTGGGGAGCATCGGATTTTGGGCCTCCAGAGCCTGTGGATATGCTGCGGATAAGCCGGCAGCGACTTGCCGCACATGCAAGACGGTTCAGGCGGTAACACCTTAGGGGCGCGGGCTCAGGTCCGCGTCCCGGGGGGCGCCGGTTACGCCAGCAGGTCGTGCAGAAGAATTAAAAAGGCCGCCAGGCAATATCCGGCGGCCTCCCGGGCTCAAAATCTCTTGGTTTCGAAAAAACCCCGTCCGCCCCGGGTGCAGGAGATTTGCATTGGCTAGCGATCGTGGCGAATCGAAATTGCTGTTCCCATCGAAGGAACCAACAAGCCGTTGCGGTTAGGACACACACCAGCGGGTTTCGTAGAGGCACGCCCGAATTGGTCTATTGCCGGCGAGCGCTTTTTGATACACCCAAACCGCACTGCTGCTGGGGGCCAAACGGAGTTTCCGGATGGGTGTGGCAGGGTGGCGCTTCGCGCACAGGAAGAGAATTAGCGGGCGGGCAGCCGTTGTCGCTGTCCTCGAAGAGTTGCCGGTGATCTGCTCACTGGCGGTTGCGGCCGTCTCGATGATCATGATCGGGATCATGCTCTACAAGGATTGGCCGCAGTAAAAGGCCGAAATCTGAGCGCTTCTGCGATGATCTAAGCACCGACGCCGCGGTGAGCGCTGCCGATTTGCCCGCTGATCTTTGGGACTCACGATTCAGCTCGCGCCGATCGGCTGGTACCTGACACCCCGCGACCAACTTTCGTGGCGCGGAAAAATCCCGGCTCTGGCTGGGGTGTCGATATTTTGTGGTCCGATCGCGAAACGGAAGTAATCAAGGGCTTTATTACGGAATATGACGCGGTTAAGTGGATTGCTGAGCTTGAGCACTCTCAGGCGAGGCCGGGAAATACGAATGACAAACCACCCCAAACGCCCTGGGGACCAACTAAATCGCAAAATCGATTTACTGACCAAGCTGCCCGCGGATCCCGGACTAACCAGCGGGCTTCCTAGAGTCATGGCGGGGCCGTCCGCCATCCGCACGATATCACCGCTTCGGCGGCGAAACGGGAGCGGTAACGGTCGGTGCCGAAGCTACCTGGAGAGCATTCAGCTTTTCTGTGAGCGATGCGATCTGTTCGGATAGCTTTTTCGTCTCGGCCTTCTGAGCGACGAGCTGGTCTTGGACGACCTGGAGCTGGTCGACTGCCTGCTGCTGTGTCACCTGGAGACCCTTCGTCATCTCGATGAGCTCGTTTGAGACTTGCGCGCGCGCCGGGGCGGTGGTGGACGGAAATGCAGCTGCGCCGTTGCCGGCGGAGCCTCGCTGCAGCAGCGCGAAAACGAGGCCGGTTAATATGACCGCCAGAGCCACTGCAAATATCCAAAGCGGGCGAGCCGCGACGGCGGCGCGGTCCTCCCGCTGTCCCTGGTGAGAAAATGCCGCGTCAATCATGCGGATCTCCTTCGCTGGTGCGGCCGATAATAGCAGCTTCCATACGGCTCTACACACGTCCAAATGCAGAATATTGGACAAGCATTGGACAGTTTGGGGCGGGTGAGAGCTAAGCCATTGAAATTATTGGCGCTCCCTAGCGGAATCGAACCGCTCTCTCCACCGTGAAAGGGTGGCGTCCTAACCGATAGACGAAGGGAGCGAGAACGCCTGCTCCGCCACGACCGACCCGGCCGCGGCATCGCGGTTTCGCTTTCAAATATACCCGGCAAATCAACGCCTTGAGGCCGCGCCGGCGCCGTGCCACCCGGCGACCGTGGTGATGCGGTCCGACTTGCGGCGGGCGAACGTATAGTGGCGTTTGCACGCCCGGGCAAGCCGTGCGGAAGCCGGTTTTACCGGCACAATGCCAGCGGGGCCGGCGGTGTCGCGCGGTCGGTGTTCTCAGGGAATCGCAACGGTTTTTAAAGTTCCCATGGGCTAGGGAGGAACCGGGAATATTTTCCGCCGAAAGCAAGAAATGGTCGCCGCCAACAAGAAGCGCGAAGCGCGCAAGTCAGTGCACCAGGCGGGCTGGATCACCCTCGACGGCGGCTTTGCAGCGCGTCGGTGCATGGTGCACGATCTGTCCGCCAGCGGAGCGAAGATCACGATAGAGGACGCCAGCGTGCTGGCGGGCAATTTGCGGCTGGCATTCTCGCGCGACGCCAAAACGGGACGGAATTGCAAAGTGGTGTGGCGTCGCGGAAAATCGTTCGGGCTCAAGTTCGTCAGGTAGCGGCCCTCCAGTTTCAGGACCACGCGGCAGGACTTGCGAGCGTCAACGTCATTCCGGGGCGCGAGTGAAAACGAGCGAACCCGGAATCTCGAGATTCCGGGTCTGGTCCTTCGGACCATCCCGGAATGACGATCAGAATTTCATGACATTGGCGGCGCGATGAACTCGACAAATCCCGGGCGGCTGCCGAATTGCGCGAACCAGCGCTCCAGATGCGTGAGCTTCGGTTTGCTGATACCCTCGACGCCGAACCAGCGCCGTGCATAAGCGCCGAGCGCGATATCGGCGAGCGTAAGTTCATCCCCTTCGATGAAGCGCCGGCTCGCCAATTGCGCGTCGACGATGCGCCATTGCGCGGCCTCGGCGTCGGCATCGTTCTGGATCGCGGCCATGTCCCGCTGTTCGACCGGGGTGCGCACCAGCGCCCAGAACACCGGACGATCGACCGGCTGCAATGTCGAGAGCGTCCAGTCGAGCCAGCGGTCGACGCCCGCGCGCAGTTTCGGCGCCTGCGGATAAAGCGGCGATTGCGGCCGGTAGGCCAGCACCAGATAGCGCATGATCGAGTTGGATTCCCAGAGCATGAAATCGCCGTCCACCAGGGTGGGCACGCGCCCGTTGGGATTCATCGCGAGATAGTCGGGCTCGCGGTTCTTGCCGAACGCCATGCCGGCATCGATGCGCTTATAGGCGAGATCGAGCTCACGCAGACACCAAAGCACTTTCTGAACATTGACCGAATTGGCCCGGCCCCAGATCCTGAGCTGAGCTTGATTGTCGTTCGACACGATATTTCGCTCCCAACGATTGACCCCTCGGGGGTCATATCGGAATTTTCGAAAAAAAGCGCGTCTCTCGTCGCCATTGCAGCATGACGCCCGGAAGTGGCCCGCGAAAAAAATCAGGCTCCGCCGTCAGCGGAGCCTGATTTACGCAAGCTTGTTACGATGCCTGGTTTCAACGGCCGAAGAACAACCACAACAAAATGATCACCGGAATCGGCACGCCCAAAAGCCAGAGCAAAATTCCGCGTCCCATCATCGCCTCCATCAATTCCTCAGATGGATTCAAGAACGCAACACAGGAGGCGAGGTTCCGGCTCAGCCGCGAAACGAAAATTTCAGAACCAGCGATAATTCCGGAACCTTCCGCCTCGCGCAGAGTTTGGGCGCGCTCGCACGCGGCGCGTCAAGCCGCTTACCAGTGACCGGTGTTCGGCATCGAGGTCCACGGCTCCGCCGGAGGCTTGGCATCGCCCTTTTGCAAGATTTCGATCGAATGCAGATCCGGTGAGCGGACGAAGGCCATCTGCCCGTCGCGCGGCGGCCGGTTGATGGTGATGCCGAGTTTCATCAGACGCTCGCAGGTCGCGTAGATGTCATCGACCTCATAAGCCAGATGACCGAAATAGCGGTCCTCGCCGTACTTCTCTTCGTCCCAGTTATAGGTGAGCTCGACCAGCGGCGCACCGCGCCCTTTCGACGCCTTCAACAGGCCTTCGTCTTCAGGAGCGCACAGGAACACCAGCGTGAACTTGGCCTTGTCATTGTCGACGCGGCGGACTTCCTTCAATCCCAGCGCGTCCTGGTAGAATTTAAGCGCGGCATCGAGATTGCGTACGCGCAGCATGGTGTGGAGATAACGCATGGTTCTAGCTCCCTGAACAGATTGAAGAGACAGATCGACGAGGTTGCCGTCTGGTTTTGCGGGCAACTCAATAGCAGCAAAATGCTTGCGAGGGCAGGGGCCAAGCCGCATGAACGAGAACCGAGGTAGGACCGACCAACATATCCGGAAGTCAGCATTCGGTGCGGCATGAAACTTCGAAAAGCCATCACAGCCCTCGTTCTCGCAGGCAGTCTCGCCGGGTGTGGCGCGGCGGACGTGATTCCGAATGGTTTCTTCTATTCGCGGACCGCCGCAATCGATCTTGAGAATGCCACAGGCCTGAGGCCGCAGGTCACATTCGAGTGGCACAATGGCCGTTTTCAGTCGGTCACCGTGACGTTTCCGCAGCCCTATGTTGGCAAGCCGCTGAACGAGTTGGCCGGCACGGTGCGCGATGTCGTTACAAAGGATTTCAATGAAATGCCCGGTACCATCGTGCTCGCTTTCGCATTGGATAGGTAGCCATCCGTTTCGCAAGCGTGGGTTCATTCGGTTCCTGACGGCTCACCCGATGTTCCCTTGCGTTCCTCGGCGGGGCGGGTCAGATTCGCCGTTTTCATGCGGGTGATAGCCCGCTGATCGTCGATCCTGACGGCCACATCACAACTTTGAAAAAAGACCGGAACGATCGTCCGGCGCCGATGTTGGCTCTCATATCTTCGATGGAGAAAATTCGATGTCCAAACTTGGTATCCTCGGGGCTGCGGCCCTGTCACTTTCGTTAGCAGTTGCAACTCCGGCCTTTGCGCAGCACGCCCACGGCGGCGGGGGAGGCGGGATGCGCGGCGGCGGTGGCGGGATGCATGTCGGTGGTGGCGGGATGCACGTCGGTGGTGGCGGAATGCACGTCGGTGGCGGCGGCGCGGGATTCCGTGGCGCTCAAGCGAACATTGGCGCCGGCCGGGTTGGCGGCATGAATGGCGCGAACTTCGCCGGACGCGGTAATGCGCAATTCGCCCAGGGTGGATTCCGCGGCGATCGCGGGTTCCGGGATCACGATCGCGGCTTCGGCGCCGGCGCCGGCTTTGTTGCCGGCTTGGCCGCAGGTAGCGCCTTGGGCTACGGCTACGATCCCTATTACTACGGCGACGACTACGCCTATAACGACTACTACGACAATGGTTACGATGCAGGATACCCGGTCGACTCCGGTGTCGTGGTGTCGAGCGCCGATGGTGATGCATCCTACTGCGCACAGCGTTACCGTTCCTACGATCCTGCTTCCGGGACGTATCTCGGCTTTGACGGGTTGAGACACCCCTGCGAGTAAGCGATCGAGAACACCGAAAGAGCGGCTCGCATGAGCCGCTCTTTTTTTGTTGCCTCATCACTGCAGCGCCTCGGTGCTTGAATTCGCAGATTTGGTTCGGAAATGATGGGCTACAGAACCGCAATCCCGCATTTGGCCAATTTCGGAATTTCAGAAATGCGCTTGACGGCGGGGTAGAAGCAGCTTTATTGATTCGCCATCCCGCCTCGATAAGAGGGGCGCTTCGCGGTCGTCACGGACGTTGGGTGCGGGATGCGGTGGACGCGGCAGTGCCAGGCGGGCGAATAGCGCGCCAGACGAATGGCGCTGATGCGGACGGCGAAGTCGTGTGGTCCTGATGCCCCGACGCTGGCATCAAGTTGGTGGAGGCAACTCCGTCAATGACGGTGGCAAACAAGCCCGGTCACCGGGGAGCGCGAAGTAAGCCGTAAACCACTGCGCAGGGAAAGCCGGAGTGATTCCGGTTGAACCTGTGGTCCTACCCCCGTGCTTTTTGTTGCACGGGACCCATGGGTGCAATCGGCACCCGGCTTTCCCTGCGCCCTCTCTTTTGGGCGGACATTTCCTGTAAACCTCGGGCGCATCGCGCCGCGAGAAGGCGAAGCTGTGGCTTGTCGTCATTGCGAGCCAACGGGTCGCGCGAATGCGCGCCCGATGACAGGCTCGGCGAAGCAATCCATAGCTCGCCACGGGTGAGAATGGATTGCTTCGTCGCTTCGCTCCTCGCAATGACGAACGATGGAATTTACACGCGCATTCAGTCGCCTCGAGTTGAATCGATCGACGCAACAGTGCAGGGTTAACTTCCATCTTCCCTCCAGACCCGACATCTATGACCGTCCCCTCCGTCACGTCCTCAGAAGTCCGCCGCGCGCTGTTGCTGCGCGATGAAATCGCTTTGCTCGATCTGCGGCACGAGGCCGCTTTTGCCACGGGCCATCCCTTGTTTGCCGCCAACATGGCGGCGCAGCGGATCGCGCTCGAAGCCGAGAGCCGGCTGCCCCGCAAAAATGTGCCGATCGTTGTCTACGATGCCGGCGAAGGCCTCGTTGCCCAGGCCGCGGATCGCTTGATGGCAATGGGATACACCCACGTTCGCCAGCTCGATGGCGGGCTCGAGGCCTGGCGGAAGGCGGGCTTTGAGCTTTTCCAGGATGTCAATTCCTACGCCAAGGCTTTTGGCGAACTGGTCGAGTCCCGCCGCCACACGCCCTCTTTGCCCGCGGAAGAGGTCGCCGCGCTGATCGCGAGCAACGCCGATGTAGCGATCCTCGATGTTCGGCGGTTCGACGAATATGCGACCATGAACATCCCCGGCTCGGTCAGCGTGCCCGGCGCCGAATTGGTGCTGCGCGCGGGCCGCGCCGCGCCGGATCCCGGGACGACCATCATCGTGAATTGCGCGGGCCGCACCCGATCGATCATCGGCACCCAGTCGCTGATCAATGCCGGCGTCGCCAACAAGGTGGTGGCGCTGCGAAACGGGACGATCGGCTGGACGCTCGCAAGCCAGAAGCTGGAGCATGGCGCGGATCGGCAGAGCGGGATCGGCCTGTTCGAGGGCGCGCAAGCCAATGCCCGCGAAGTGGCCTACCGCGCCGGCGTTCGGCATCTCGGCGCGGACGAAGCGATGGCGCTCGAGCGGCAGACCCATCGCACGCTTTATCGTTTCGATGTTCGCCCTGTTGAAGATTATGCGGCCGGTCACATCCGCGGCTTCCGCCATTATCCGGGAGGACAGCTGGTCCAGGAGATCGACATGGCCGCACCGGTGCGCGGGGCGCGCATCCTCCTGAGCGACAATACGGGGGTCCGCGCCGACATGACGGCGTCCTGGCTCGCGCAAATGGGGTGGGAGGCTTTCGTGCTCGATGGCGGCTATGATCGCGCGCTGCAAGTAGGGCCGCCGGAGGTTTGGCCTAGGCCCGATCCGTCGCACCGCTACCGGCGCCCTTACGAGGGCACCGACGTCAATGCCGCCGCGATGCAGGCCTATCTCGATTGGGAATATGGTCTGGTCGACCAGCTCCGGCGCGACGCCACCCACGGGTTCTTCGTGATTTGATGCGGCGGCGGCAGGACGCTCGGTTCGTCACCCGGTCAAATGGCCGGGACCAACCCGGCCGTCCGGCCGATAGTCTGGGCCTGCTGTATGGTCCAATTTCGTTCCTATCTTGAAGCGATAGGAGTTACCGATGACCGAGCAAGCCGACCTGTTGGCCCAATTCTCGAATGCGCTGGCCGCGCGCGCGGAAGCTGCAAAAAACACCGTCGTCGCCATCCGCCTGGCGCACGAGCGGCATATCACCGGCATGGTGTGGCGATCCGGGATCGTGGTCGCCTCCGAGCAGTCGCTGCCGCGTCATGATGAGTTCGAACTGGTCGCGCCCGGCGGCGCGATCCTGACGGCCAGGCTTGCCGGGCGCGATCCCTCCACCAATATCGCCATCCTGAAGCCGGCGGAACAGCTTGCCTCGCCAACGATCGCCGCGGGCGAGGCGCGCCCCGGCGCCCTTGCGCTTGCGATCGGAGCCGATGGAACCGGCGGCGCCAGCACGCGGCTGGGGCTCGTCAATCTCGCCGGCCCGGAATGGCATTCCAGCCGTGGCGGCCTCATTGACCGGCGCATCGTGCTCGATGTCAGGCTTGCCCGTCGCGAGGAGGGTGGGCCGGTTTACGACGCCGCGGGTAGTTGCTTGGGCATGTCGACCTTCGGGCCGCGCGGCCAGGTCATTGCCATTCCGACCGCAACCCTCGAACGCGTGGTGCCGCAGCTCGCCAAGGACGGCCGCATCGCGCGCGGCTGGCTCGGGGTTGGTTTGCAAGCCGTCGCGGTGCCCGACGCGCTGCGCGACACCGCCGACCAGTCCAGCGGCCTGATGGTGATGTCGGTGGTCGAGAACGGCCCGGCGGCGCAGGCGGGAATTGTCGCCGGTGACATCATCCTGAGTGTCGACGGGACGCCGGCCCACCGGTTCCGAAAGATCGCCCGGCATTTCGGGGCCGACAGCATCGGGCGAAAGGCTGAACTCCGCCTGATCAGGAGTGGCGCGGTCATGACGGTGCAGGCCACCATCGCAGAACGGCACGCCGCATGAGCGAAGCGGCGAGCCAATTGGCGCCAAAGGAGCGGCTGCGCGTGGCCGTCCACGCCGTGGATTTGCCGCGCCGTGTCGCGCTTGGCCGAGTGGTCGCCGAAGCCGGGCATCTGGTCGTCGGCACGCTGGATGCCGCCGACGTGGTGCTGGCCGACGGCGACGGCCCGCCGGGTGAAACCCGGCCGGTCGTCACGCTTGGTGGCGCCGACGATGACGTGCCCGGCGCGTTGCCCCGTGACGCCGATGCGAGCCAGATCGATGCGGCGATACGCGCGGTTGCCGCCGGGCTGGTCGTGCGCTTGCCGGGTGCGAGGGAAGCAGGCTTCGGCGCGATGCGCGAGACCGACGCTCACGCCCTTCTGACGCCGCGCGAACTCGAAGTGCTTGCAGCGCTTGCGGAAGGCATGACCAACAAGGCGATCGCACGCCGATTGGACATCTCGCTGCACACCGTGAAATTCCACGTCGAATCCCTGTTCCGGAAACTGGGCGCGCGCACCAGGACCGAAGCCGTGGCGAAAGCTTCCGAACGCCGCCGCCGTGAGACGATCTCGTTGTGACGCGTTACTGGAACGCTTTCAAGCGAAGTGGAGGCCGGTTCGCGTCAAGAAAACGCGTCAGATCAAGAATCCAGAGCCCCGTTTCGATTCAACCGAAACGGAAAGCTCTAAGCGGAAATCATTTCGAGGAGATCCCGCACAAGCCCCCTCAGCAGATCGAGCTTGTATCCGGTCATGGCCAGCGGTCTGGCGCCGAGGGTGGATTGCGCAACCGCGTTGGCAATGGTCGCGGCGTTCACCGCGGCTCCCTGTGCCGCGGATTCGGCGGCCAGATGCCTGATCGGTACCGGGGCAATGGCTCCGGACACGATGCGAACGAGCTTGAACGCCCGATCCGCGATGACGGCGCGGACCACGACCTCCACCAGCGGCCACTCGGCATGGCTGCGGCTGATTGCCCGCCGATAGAGTGCCCGCTCGTTGGCAACGGGAATGCCGAGTTCGACGCTTTCGATGATTTCGCCGGGCGCCAGCGCATGGTCGGCGCTGCCGTCGGAGCCATCGCCGAGCACCTGGTTCATGGTGAGACGCTGGCGAAGATTGGTCGTGACCGTCGCGTCATAGGCCATCAGGGCTGCCGCCAGCGTCGATGGATGCGGTGCGACGCAGGGTCCGAGATCGAAGGCGACGCCGTAGAGGTGGTTGCCCTCGCGGGCCGGACAAACAGCGCCGCCCTTCTTGAGACAGGCAATTTGCGGGTCACGATAGTACCAGCAGCGCGAGCGCTGGGCGAGATTGCCGCCAAGCGTCGCGACATGCCTTATCTGCGGCGTCGCGAGTCCCGCGGCGGCTGCGGTCAGACCCGGATAGGCCGCGCCCAGTTTCGGATCGGCTGCGATCGCGGCGATACTGGCGAACGCGCTGATCCAGGCTGCGCCGCTCGCGTCCCACGCGATGTCAGGCGTGCCGGAGGGCCGCACCAGATCGACCAGCGGTCCGCGCGATACGCCGCTGCGGCGTCGCTCCGAAAGATCGGTGCCGGCGGCACGGAATTCGGCCCGCGGCGCGCTGGCCGGTGCTGATGTGCCGTTCATGCCACGCTCCTCTGGTTCAGGATTGCGATGAGCCGGGCGGGCCTGATCGGAAGCTCGTAAGCGCGCACGCCGATCGCGTTGCGGATGGCGTTCGCAATCGCCGGCGACGTCGGCACGGTCGCCACCTCGCCGATGCCGACGCTGCCGCCGAGCACGTGATCAAAACCAGCTTCATCAAAATGCACGTCAATGTTGGGCGTGTCTGCGATGCCGGGGATCCGGTAATCCTCAAGCCCGGCGGTGAGGATATCGCCGCTCGCCGGATCGACCTCGCGCCCCTCGTAAAGCGCATAGCCGATGCCCTGGATGACCGAACCTGCCGCCTGGCTGCGCGCGAGCGCCGGCGCGGCGAGCTTGCCGACAGCGATGCCGGTGTGAACGTTGAGGACCCGTACATGGCCAAGCCAGGTATCGACCTCCACTTCGATCACCTGCACCGAACTTGGCACGCCCGCACCGATGGCGAGATTCGAGAACCGGCGCATCATCCAGCCGAAGATGGTTCCCATGAAGCCGGCCTCCTTCAGCGGCGAGCGCACGCCGGGGAACGTCGGCCTGTTATCCTCCGGGCGTGTCGCCGACACACTGATATCGGCAGACGCTGCGATCAGTTCGCGCCATGGCGCATTGGAGCCCGGGGCGGGCTTTCGGTTCGCGTTCTTCTCGATGGCATCCTTGAGCTTCTGGATCGCGAGCAATGCCGGCGGCACCACCGAGGCCGTGGTCCGGCTGCCGCCCGAGCCGGGACCTTCAATGAGATTGGAATCCCCAATCCGGACCTCGACCTCATGTGGCTCCAGTCCGAATTCATGTGCCACCGTGTTGGCGATCACCGTCCGACTGCCGGTGCCGATGTCCTGGATCGCGGTGCTTGCGACCAGGCGCCCGCCCTTGATGGCCAGTTCGACCTTCGAACCCGGCTGCCACAGATAAAGCCAGTATCCCGCGGCAACACCGACGCCGCGGCGATAGCGGCCGCTCTGCGCCGCCGCTGCTTTGGCGCTGCGCCAGACGTCGAGCCCCGCCGCCCAGTCATAAAGACGCCGACGATTGGGGTCGGTGTCCCATCGCTGGCGCAAGCTGATCGGATCGACCTGCATCCGCAAGGCGGCTTCGTCGACCGCCTGTTCCAGCGCAAACGCCATCGGCGGTCCGCCCGGCGCGCGAAAGGCCGCGCCCGGCGGCAGATTGCTGATGACATCGAAGTCGATCAGTTCCTTTGCCTCGGCGGGATAGATCAGACGCGCCAGCGCTGCGATCGTGGAGTTGATGGCCGCGCCATTGTCGGCATAGGCCGTCAGCGACAGTGCCTTGAGGCTGCCCTCGCGCGACGGCAACAGCGCAACCTTGATTTCCGTTGCCGGACGATGGCCCGTGACCGACAATTCCTCGTGGCGGTCGAGCGCGACGCGAACCGGCGCCTTCGCCTCCCGCGCAAGTTCGATCGCCGCTATCGTGTCGATGCCGAGACTCCCCTTCGAGCCAAATCCGCCGCCGACATGGTCGGCGATCACGCGCACCTTGTCGCGGTCGAGCTTGTATCGCTTGGCAATCAATTCCATCAAATGAAACACCGCCTGCGTCGAGACGTGCAGGGTCAAGCGATCGCCATCGAAGCGGGCCACGCTGACGTGCGGCTCGAGGCAGCTATGGGATTGACCCGCGGTCCTGAAGACGCCTTCGACCAGCAGCGGGTCATGCGTTTCCGCCGCCGTCGCGATCGCGCTCCGCACCTTGCTGGTCTTGTGCGAAAACGCCCCGGACGGACCTCGCACATTCTGCTTCCACGGGGCTGGCGCGGGCGAACCCTCCGATACGTTGCCTGCTTTCTTGCGGCTCGATTTTTCGAAGACCAGCGCGGCACCCGGTTTGCGCGCCGCGTCCAGTCCCACGACCGACGGCAGTCGCTCGCATTTGATCCCGATGGCTGCGGCAGCATCGCGCGCGGTCTTGTGGTCCTTTGCGGCGATCGCGGCGATCGGTTCGCCGACATAGCGGACGGTGCGGTCGTCCCCGAGCAGGGATATCACCGCCATCACGCCCGGCATTGCGCGCGCCGGCGCAAGGTCGAGTTCGACGATCCGCCCGTGGGCGATATGCGAACGAACGATCAAGCCCTCGAGCTGACCGGCGTGGTGGATATCGACGGTATATTTCGCGCTTCCGGTAACCTTGTCGCGCGCCTCGAGGCGAGGCGGGACGGTTTCGTCGCCGTCGAAGCGGCCGCTGCAGGCCTCGGCCACTGCGCGCAGAATATTGTCATAGGCGCCGCAGCGGCAGAGGTGCCCCGACAGCGCTGCGCCGATCTCCTCACGCGAGGGAACGGCGGTGCCCTTCGCGTTGCGCCAGCCGTCGTGAAAGGCGACCGCCTCGACCACGAAGCCTGGCGTGCAGAAGCCGCACTGCAAGGCATCGAGCGCCATGAACGCCTTCTGTACCGGATGCAGCCTTGCAGGATGCAGGCTTGCGCCGCCAATTCCCTCGACGGTCGTGATCATCCTGCCGGCAACGGTCTTGGCGGGCATCAGGCAGCTTACGATCGGAACGCCGTCGAGCAATACGGTGCAGGCGCCGCAGACACCGGCCCCGCAAACGAGCTTGGTTCCGGTCAGATCCATTTGGTCGCGGATGACATCGACCAGCAGCGCTTCGGGATCATCGGGCAGGGTTTCAACGCGACCATTGATCGTCACTGTGCTCATCGCGATTTCCTTTTGATGCGGGATTGGGCGGGCGCGATCGCGCCAGCCACCAGCAGACGAACCATCCGGTCAAGTTCACGCAGCACACCGGCGTTCAGGCGCAAATCATTAAATCCGCGGACGGCAATCTGGATGCATCGGGCAAGATCCCGGGATGTCATGCCGTTCTGCAGGGCAAGACCTTGCTTGCCACAAACGCGATCGATGGTGTCGGCCCGCAGGTCGGCATTATGCTCGATGAAACTCTGATAGAGATCGCGGGTCTGAAGCTGACGCTCGGACAACAGCTCTTCGGCCTGCGGTGACTCCGCGACGCATTCGAGGAGGTAGCGAAACCGTGCACCGATCTGCGCAGCCAGAATATCCGCAAGGCCGCCGCCGGCCTCTTCCTGGTCGAGGCCGGAGGCCGCCTCGGCCTCGTAGGCGCATTCGTGCAATTGCTCGACGACCGCGCGGAACAGCGCCTCCTTGCTCGGGTAATGATGGTAGAGGGCCTGCCGCGTCAGCCCGGCTTCCTCGGCGATCTGGCTCATCGACGCGCGCCGATAGCCGAACCTGGCGAAGACGTTTTCCGCAGCCGACAAGATGCGATCCGGCGAGCCCATCCGACATTTTTGACAAATACTGTCAGTATGTCAAATGGTGGGACTTGCCTTTCAGGCTCCCCCGGTGAGGTTGCGGACCAGCGCTGAAGGGTTGTCGTGGTGCGGACATAAAAGATATATTTCATGCACTTAACAACGGCGCCGATGGTGCCGCGGCCGGAGACCTGCGAAGGTCTCCTTTGTTTTGCAGGGTAGGAGCAGCGGAATCATGGCGTCACCCAAAATTGCAATCGTTGGCGCCGGGATGGGCGGCATGGCCGCGGCCGGCACGCTTCGACAGGCGGGCATCGACGTCGAGGTATACGAACAGGCGCATCAATTCGGCCGCATTGGCGCCGGCATCCAGATGCTGCCGAATTCGATGAAGGTGCTGCGCGGCATCGGGGTCGAGGCCATGTTGCGCGAGCGGGCTTTCGCGCCTTACTCCCACCTCAACCGCGTCGGCGACACCGGTGAGATCAAGCGCGAACTGCCGATGCCGGAAGACCTTTACGGGGCGCCGTTCCTCTGCATGCATCGCGCGGACCTGCACGAGGCGCTGACCTCGATCGTGCCGGACGAGATCGTCCAGCTGAACAAGAAACTGGTCGGGCTGGAGCAGAACGGCGGACCGGTGACGCTGTTCTTCGCCGACGGGACGACGGTGAAGGCGGATGCCGTGATCGGCGCCGACGGCGTCCACTCGGTGGTACGCGATATCATCATCGGGCCCGACAAGCCGCTGCATCGCGGCCGCATCGCCTACCGCTCGGTGTTCAATTCCAACCTGATGCCAAAGGAGATATCCCGCTCCCGCGTCAAATGGTGGGGCGAGGATCGCCACATCGTGATCTATTACACGACCAGGGATCGCAGCCAGCTGTACTTCGTGACCAGCGTCCCGGAGCCCGCCGACTGGATGACAAAGGAGTCGTGGTCGGCCAAGGGTGACGTGAAGGAGCTGCGCGCCGCCTATGCCGGTTTCCATCCCGAGGTGCGGATGGTGCTCGATGCCTGCCCGGATTGCCACAAATGGGCGATCCTGGAGCGTGACCCGCTGTCAACCTGGAGCCAGGGCAGGGTCGTCCTGATCGGTGACGCCTGCCACCCGATGACGCCTTACATGGCGCAGGGCGCGGCCACCTCGATCGAGGACGCCGCGGTGCTGGCGCGCTGCCTGAGAAACGTGCCGGTCGACGGCATCGAGGCGGCCTTCAGGCGCTTCGAGGCTCACCGCAAGCCGCGAACTTCGAAGATTCAGGAGATCTCCAGCGCCAACACCTGGATGAGTGGCGGCAATGACGATCCGAGTTGGCTCTATGGCTACGACGCCTGGAACGTCTCGCTGGACGAGCCGGCTCCGACGCCGGGCGCGGCCCGGAAATCGGCCGCGGCATGAGCGGCTCAGTGACATCCTCGGCGGGAACGTCCGCCACTTGACGCCGAGCGAGTGCCCGGCGGTGATCGCCGAAAAAATTCTGGCGTTGATCGGGCGGACGCGCGATATCTGATCTAACCGTCCAGCCTGCCTCGGGCTGGTCTGCGTGCTTCGCATGCAGGCCGATAAAGCGGGCCGAAAAAGCAAAAGAACGAAAAGAACGGGAGTGAGCCTTTGTCAGTCGTCAACGCGGGGTCGCGGTCCGAGGCTCCCGCCGTTTCGTCGCCAGCGCCGCCATTCGCGTCCGAGGTTGCCGCCGCCCTGATCGCGCGCATGGAGCAGGTGCCGACATCACGCTGGTTTGTCCGTGCTCGCGTGGTGATGGGGAGCGCCACGTTCTTCGATGCGTTCAACGCACTGTCGATCGCGTTCGTTTTGCCGATCCTGGTGCCGCTGTGGCACATCACGGCGCCGGAAATCGGCTTCATGATCGGCGCCAGTTATGTGGGCCAGGTTGTGGGAGCGCTGGCTTTCAGCTGGGGCGCCGAACGTTACGGCCGCGTTCCGTGCGCCGCCGCGGCAACTGCCATTTTCGCGCTGATGAGTCTCGCCTGCGCCGGCGCGTGGAGCTTCAGCGTTCTGCTGATCTGCCGCTTCATTCAGGGCATCGGCGTCGGCGGCGAGATGCCCGTCGCGGCTACCTACATCAGCGAGCTTTCCAAAGCCCGCGGCCGCGGCCGGTTTTTCATGCTGTACGAGATGATCTTCCCGATCGGGCTGATGGTGACCGGGCAGGTCGGTGCGGTCCTGGTGCCGCTGTTGGGGTGGCAGATCATGTTCCTGATTGGCGGCATTCCAGGGCTGGTCATCGCGCTGATGTTGTTGCGACTGCCGGAATCCCCGCGCTGGCTGATCGGCAAGGGACGACTGGCCGAGGCCGAGGCGGTGGTCATGCGGCTGGAGGCCGCCTCCGACAGGACCGGCGCGGCGACTCGGCAAGCGTTGCCGGCCGCAACCCTGCCGGCGCAGGTACCTGTTCCGCAGCGGGAACGCGGCAGGTGGAGCGAATTGCTGTCGCCGGCCTATCGCGGGCGAACCTTGATCGTCTGGGTGCTGTGGGGTTCGGCGTTTCTGATTGCCAACAGCCTCAACAACTGGATGCCGACGCTCTACACCACCGTCTATCATCTCGACCTGCCCCAGGCGCTGCGCGCGGCCTCGATGACCAACGTCGCCCAGGTGGCGCTGGTGCTGCTATGCGCCATGGTGATCGATCGGACCGGCCGCAAATACTGGATGATGGGTTGCTTTGGCCTCGGCGCGGTGATGCTCGGCGTGCTGGCGTTCGGCGGCACGCAGGAGGTGTCGTGGGTGATTGTTTTCAGCACGCTCAGCTACGGGCTCGTCGGGTCCATCGCCGCCGTCGTCTATCTGTATACGCCCGAGATCTATCCGACCCGGATGCGCGCGATCGGAACCGGTGTCGCTACCTCGTGGCTCCGGATCGCTTCGGCGATCGGACCGACGCTGATCGGATTCATGCTCGGCAGGGGCGGCGTCGATTCGGTGTTCCTGATGTTTGCGGGCGTCGCCGTGCTGGGCCTCGCGGCCGCCACCCGGATGATCGAAACGCGCAATCTCCGTCTGGAGGAAATTGCGCGCTGATAGCCGGTGGCCGCGATCCGTCGGCGCGCCTTCAGGGCTGATGCCGCCGCGTGATCGCGATCTGCGCCGCCTGAGCATAAAGGCTCGCGATTAAATCGAGCTGGATGAGCGCCGTCTCGGATTTCGCCGCCCAGTCGTCGAGTGCTTCGAGCATCGGCGGCAATGTCGCCGTGCGCAAGGCGGCGTATGCTTCGGTGACGGAACGCCCGGTCGCGGTGGCTCGGTAGCGCGTTTCCTTGCGCGACGAATTGCCCTCGGTTTCGATCAAGCCCGCGCGAACAAGCTTGCGCGTGGCATATTGAAGGTTCGGGACATCGACGCGGTTGAGCAGTTGTCCGACTTCGGAGAGCCGCTTCGGCACATCGCCCATCCGAACCACATTGAGCACGGCCACATCGTCGCCCGTGAGCGGCACGTCGCATACCGCGGCAAGACACGCCGCCTTCCAGCGGTAGTAAGCTTGCGCCAGTCGCTCCAACCCGAACTCGAATTCGGATAAGCGCCGCTCCGTTTCGGTGCGCGCAAGATGCCAGGACCCGGGTTGCTCGACAGCAGCAGGTTCGCTCTTCGGCCTCGCGATGCTGCCGGATTTTCTCGTCGCGGCTTTTGCAGTCCTCTTCAAAGCGGTCTCCTGATGGCGGGCGCGCTCAAGGCGTAGGCAACCCTGCTCAATCAATACTATTTACAATCTCGATTCTTACATTAAAAATACAATTAAGAAAGCACGATGAAGTTTCAAGTGCCAAACGAAATTGCAAGCCAAAGTCCGGTGGATGCGTTCCGGACAGGAGGCGACAATGGCAGGACAGTGGATTGATATCGCGGCCGCCGATGGCGGCACGTTCAAGGGATATCTCACCATCCCGGCATCGGGATCAGGTCCGGGTATCCTGCTCTTGCAGGAGATTTTCGGCGTCAACGCCTCGATGCGCGAAGTCGCCGATTATTATGCCGAGGAGGGTTACGTTGTTCTCGCGCCGGATTTGTTCTGGCGGATGGAGCCCGGCATCGAGCTCGGCTATTCCGAGGCCGAATTCAACAAGGCGTTTGGCTATTATCAGCGCTTCGACGCCAATCAGTCGATCAAGGACGCCGCCGATGCATTGAAGGTGCTGCGCGCGCGCCCCGAATGCGTCGGCAAGGTCGGAGCGCTCGGTTTCTGCCTTGGCGGCAAGCTGGCTTATCTGACCGCGGCGCGCACCGATGTCGATTGCGCTGTCTGCTATTACGGCGTCGGCATCGAGGCCGATCTCGGCGAGGCGTCGAAAATCAAGGGCCCGGTGGTGTTTCATTTCGCCGAACTCGACAAGTTCGCGCCCGCGGAGGCGCGCGAGCAGGTCAGGGCGGCCTTCGCCAAACGGCCGGACGTCGAAATGTATCTGTATCCCGGCTGCGACCATGCCTTCGCGGCGCCCGAGCGCGCAAGCTTCAACAAGCCCGCGACGCTGATGGCGCATTCGCGCTCGATTGCGTTGTTCCGCAAGGTGCTGGGGCCCCACTTCGATCTTTCCGCGCTCTGGGACCGTCACACCGAGCTTGAATTCGCGGTGCGCTCGGCGGAAGAAACCATGGCGACGATGGTCGCCGAGCCTTACGTCAACCACATCCCGACCATGACCGGTGGGGTCGGGTATCGCGATCTCCTGCGCTTCTACAAGAACCATTTCATTCCGAAGACGCCCAAGGACACCAAGCTGATCCCGATCTCGCGCACCATCGGCGCGGACCGCGTCGTCGATGAGATGCTGTTCTGTTTCACCCATGACATCGAGATCGACTGGATGCTGCCCGGTGTTCCCCCGACCGGGAAGTATGTCGAAATTCCGCTGGTCGCCATCGTCCGGTTCCGCGGCGACAAGCTTTACAACGAACATATCTACTGGGATCAGGCCTCGGTGCTGGTGCAGATCGGGGCTCTTGATCCGGCGCATCTCCCCGTGGCCGGCGTGGCGACGGCGAAGAAACTCGTCGATGAGACGCTGCCGTCGAACACGTTGATGGCGCGATGGGCCGAGAGCGCATCGCAGGCCGCGGAATAGATCGCCTTCGACCAACGGCGCCCGTTCCGGGCGCCGTTTCGCTCTGTGGAGTATTGTCATGGGTTCTTCCGCGGCAGCTGCTCTCAGCAATTCCATTGTCTGACGTCGAGCCGGGCTGGTTGGACGATTCCAGCCTTCTTTTTTCCCTCCAGCAAGGATCAGCCGCATGACCAAGACCATCAAGGGTTCTGTCGTTCTCATCACCGGGGCCAGCGGCGCGATCGCGCAGGCGCTGATCGCCGTGCTCACGGCACGTAGTGTTGCCAAGATCTACGCCGCGGCGCGGGATATTTCCGGGCTTGTCGCCTCCGACCGCCTGGTGCCGCTCAAGATGGATGTCAGCAGCGACGACGACGTCAAGAAGGCCGCTGCGGTTGCGACCGACGTCACGCTGCTGATCAACAATGCCGGCATCAACCACAACACCAGCTTCATGACCGCTCCCGACCTTGCGATCGCCGCTCAGGAAATCGAGGCCAATTATCTCGGGCCGCTTCGGGTGACTCGGGCGTTTGCGCCCGCACTGATCACCAATCACGGCGCCGTGCTCAATCTGCTGACGATCTTGGCGCGGGTGAACCTGCCATTCATGGGATCGTATTGCGCCTCCAAGGCGGCCGCGCTCAGCCTGACGCAGGGATTGCGCGGCGAACTGGCGCCGCAGGGCGTTCATGTCGCAGCCGCGCTGCCAGGCGCGGTCGATACGCGGATGACCGCGGGGCTTCCAATCCCGAAAATGACGACGGCCGAGGCCGCGGCCGAGATCCTCGACGGATATGAGTCCGGTGAAGAGGATATCTATGTCGGTGAAATGGCGCGCGGCATCGCCCAGGGCCTCGCCCACGATCCGAAGGCGGTTGAACGCCAGCTGGCGTCGCCGGGCTGAGAAAATTGTCGAATGCAGGATTTATGACTGATCGCACAAAAAGGGCGCCAGTTCGGTGCTGTGGATGACGACGGATCCGGCGAAATAGAGCGGCCTTGTGTAGGCAGGCGGGAACTATCGAAACCGCCTGTGACAGCCGTTCAAATCAGCTTGAACGCTAACGACAATATCGAGTTCGCCCCCGCGGGAAAGCTGCGGGTCGGATGAACGCGCCCGTTGATAAATCTGTCGGACCTCACCATTTCTATTGTGAGTTACGAGTTTGATTTCGAGCGCGGCGCGCCGAAACGCAGTACAATGGAAGTCCACCAAACCACAGGCCACTTGCCCATGAACGCTCAAGAACGTCGCGACTCGACACCGATAGATCCCGTGAAACTGGACCGGCTCGCCGAAGTCGCTATCAAAGTCGGGCTGCAGCTCAAGCCGGGACAGGACCTGCTGGTGACCGCGCCGACCGTGGCGCTGCCCTTGGTACGCAAGATCGCCGAACATGCCTATCGAGCCGGGGCGGGCCTCGTGACGCCGGTTCTGTCCGATGAGGCGGTCACACTGTCGCGCTATCGGCTTGGGCAAGACGACGGCTTCGATCGTGCCGCCGACTGGCTCTATGACGGGATGTCGAAGGCCTTCGCCGGCAATACCGCGCGGCTCGCCATCGTCGGCGACAATCCGATGCTGCTGTCCGGCGAGGATCCGGTCAAGGTCGCGCGCGCCAGCAAGGCCAATTCCATCGCCTACAAGCCGGCGCTCGAACGAATCGTCAATTTCGACATCAACTGGAACATCATCGCCTACCCGGCTCCGTCATGGGCAAAGCTGGTGTTTCCCGAAGACGAAGAGGATGTCGCCGTCGCAAAGCTTGCGGACGCGATCTTTTCGGCCTCACGGGTGGACAATGATGATGCCATCGCGGCGTGGCAGAGGCACAATGCCACGCTGCGCAGCCGGACCGAATGGCTGAACGGACAAAGATTCGATGCCCTGCATTATTCCGGACCCGGCACCGACCTGACGATCGGGCTCGCCCACGGTCACGAATGGCAAGGCGGCGCCTCGACGGCAAAAAACGGGATCACCTGCAACGCGAATATCCCGACCGAGGAGGTTTTCACCACGCCGCATGCAAGGCGGGTCAGCGGGCACGTTGTCAGCACCAAGCCGCTGTCCTACCAGGGTTCGCTGATCGAGGACATCGCGGTGCGCTTCGAGGAAGGGCGGATCGTGGAGGCGAAAGCCAGCCGCGGCGAGGAAGTCCTGAACAAGGTCCTCGATACCGACGAGGGCGCGCGCCGGCTCGGCGAAGTGGCGCTGGTGCCGCATTCCTCGCCGATTTCAAAGAGCGGTTTGTTGTTCTTCAATACGCTGTTCGACGAGAACGCCGCCTGCCACATCGCGCTCGGCCAATGCTATTCGAAATGCTTCCTCGACGGTGCGAAGCTGACGCCCGAGCAGATCGCAGCGCAGGGCGGCAACAAGAGCCTCATCCACATCGATTGGATGATCGGCTCGGACAACATTGACATCGACGGTCTCTACGCGGACGGCCGGCGCGTGCCGGTGTTCCGGAAGGGCGAGTGGGCCTGACAAATGGTCGCGGGGGACGAGTCCGGCGCGGAAGGCTGCGACTTGATTGGCTTTTTGCCGGTTTGTTGGCTCTCTTTGAAGCGAAAGCCGTAAGGAAAGCTTAAAAGAATATTATTAGTTTGGCGGCGAAGGTCGCCAAGCCGAAGCCTTTTGCATCCCAAGCCGATTTTTCAGGCCGTTTGAGGTCCGTGATGCCCCGCGCACTGATTGAAACCAGCAATCTCGCTGTGAATTTGACGCCGAAGCCGATCGAGCCGTCCTGGGTCATCGAGGGCAATCCGGTGGCGCAATGGTGCGTTCTGTCAAAAAGCGCGGACGGGCTGGCTTCCACCATGGTGTGGGAGTGCAGCGAAGGCAAATTCAACTGGCACTATGATTTCGACGAGACGATCCTGATCCTCGAGGGCTCGATCGTTCTCGAGAACGACACGATGCCACCGACCCGCTACAGCGCCGGCGACGTCATCTTCTTCAGGCACGGCGCGCATGCCAGATGGCATGTCGAGGGTCGGGTCCGGAAGCTGGCGTTCTGTCGCACGACCCAGCCGTTCCTGTTCGGCTTCGCGATGCGGGCGATCAACAAGATCAAGCGAACGCTGGTGCCATCCGGCAAGCGGCAGTCGGCGAGCCTGGTTGGCTCCGCCTAGACCTAAAGCCGGCTCCGAAATCAGCCGAGCTTGAGCCTGTAAAAATCCGTCGCTGTCTTTGAGAACAACGCCGTCTTCTCGGCCTCGCTGTAGGACGTGGCGAGGCGCTTGAAGGCGTTGAAGATCACCTGATAACTGCACTGGCCTTTATCGGGCGGAAAATTGCTCTCGAACATCGCTCGCGCGGGCCCGAAAGCCTCGATGCAGGTCTCGATATAGGGGCGCCACGCCGCAGCCAGTTGCTCCGACGAGGGCGGCAGCGGACGTTCGTGAAAATCATGACCGAGCAAACGCATCGCCAGGCCGCCAAGCTTCACCACCACATTGGGGCATTTGGCGATCTCGAGGATCGACCGCTTCCAAACCGGGAAAATCTCCTCGCGGCGGTTGGCATAACTGCCGATGCCGGCCGGACCGCCGCAATGATCGAGCACGATTCGGGTATCCGGAAAGGCGCGGGCGAGATCGGTGAGCTCGGCGATCTGCGGATGCAACAGCCAGGCATCGAAACTCAGGCCCAGCGGGGCGAGGCAGGCGAAACCCCTGCGGAAGGTGGAATCGAGCAGCAGGCCTTTCGGCCGGGTGGCATACATGCCGGCGACGTCGGCATCCGCGTCCCAGGCGGAAGAGTGCCGGATGCCGCGGAAGCGACCCGGGCCGGCGGCGATTTCCGCCTCGAGCACGGGACGCGCGCCCTCGCCCAGCAACAGATTGACGTGGCCGACGATCCCGGCGCAGACGGCCGCGGGACCATAGCTGCCGCTCGCGCTCATCGCCGCGGCGCCGTTGGCGAATTCAACTTCGCCCACAGGACGAAACGCTTCGGGCCCCTGTGCGCGGTACATCGAGCGGGCCTCGACATAAACCGTCGCAATGACGTTGTGGCCGGAGGCGATGTCGGAGCTGATCTCCTCGATCAGATAGCGCTGGCCGCCGCGATCCCACAGATGATGATGGGGATCGACGATCGGGCGCGCCGGATCGAGAACTTCCTCCTGGCGCAAAGCGAGCCAGTCCGGGCGCGGGTCGGCATAGAGGCCGCTCTTCGATGCGGGCGCAGCGCTGGCCATGGATCGTCACTCCCATAATTCTCATCGAAACCGATTTGACATCGGTGTTTCAAACCCCGTCGAGGATAATGACCGTCGGGGTGCCCGGCAGCGAATCCCGCGAGATCATCAACGTGCGCTCGGTCCGCACGTCGATTTCGAATTGCTGGCCGATCCTGCGCATGAATTCGTCGAGCGGCGTCATGAACCGATGCATCGGCAGCACGACGGAGGCGCGTAAGCGCCGCGTGATGTCGGAGACGCCGTCGAGCGACATCGTATAGGTGCCGTCGATCGGCACCATCACGATGTCGAGCCGGCCGATCGCCGCGAAATGGCTGTCGTCGAGCTTGTGGTGCAGATGGCCGAGATGCCCGATGCAGAGGCCGGCGACCTCGAAGATGAAAATCGAGTTGCCGTCCTTGATCATCTCCGAATTCGAATCGCCCCCGAAATAGCGGCGGATGTCAGTCGTTACATTGCGGATGAAGACGTCGCCGATGCGCTGCGCGATTTGCGCTGGTCTGCCGTCGTCGCCCCAGCCGTGCAGCACGTAGGGGATGCGCGGGTCGGGGAACAAGGTGTAGTGCGTACCGTGCGCCCGGTTCATGGTGACGACGTCGGGCAGCCGGCCCACGGTATAGGCGCCACTATAGTCCGTCGCGATCCGCACGCCGCCGGGCGTGTCGATGTAATAAGTGGAATGGCCGGCATAGGTGATCGCGACTTCGTCCGCCCTCGCAGCCAGCCGGCGAAGACCGACCGGCGTGGCGCGCGGCGGCGCGTTGGACATCGCAAGGCATTCGCTGGTGCGCGGCGAATCCTGGGCGGCGGCCTGAGTGATCAGAGGGGCCAGCAAACCGAAGACAACAGCAAGCAATCGCAGCATGGCAGGCCCGCTTTCCGGCGACGTCCGGAACGATACTGTAGCGCTGAATAATGCAGGCGTCATGGTGGCGATCACGCATGTCTGTGCCGACGCCGTGAGAGCAACGCGATGATTTGAATTACCGCTCCCGGGAAATTCCATCTAGAATTTGCGGGATCGCCTCAAGGTCCAGGTTTCGCCGTCGGATGCGGCGCGGGCCGGGCGGCCGATCCCGGAGAATTGATGCCTGAACCAATCGATCGCCAACGTCGCCTCATCCTCGGCACGGCCATATCGGGAGCTGCCGCCATGGACTTCACCCTGACCCGACCGGCTATGGCCCAGGCGGGCCATACCACGGCGCCCCCGCGCGCACCTTCGTCGCGCCGGCTGGAGCCGCTGCGTCACGTCGATGCCGGTGTTCTCAACATCGCCTACTACGAGGAAGGGCCTGCGGACGGGCCGGTGGTGATGCTCCTGCACGGCTTTCCATTCGACATTCACTCCTATGTGGATGTCGCCCCTCTGCTTGCCGGCAGGGGGTGCCGCGCCATCGTTCCCTATCTGCGCGGTTACGGTCCCACCCGCTTTCTCGATCAAACGACGCCGCGCTCGGGCGAACAGGCCGCGATCGGTGCCGACCTG
>Ga0185299_10002931_pt1 | contig 24333 bp, 22 predicted proteins | sample PaiPotPPA55metaG_FD_128002 | JGI IMG/M metagenome (GOLD analysis project Ga0185299, IMG submission 128002) | Iron sulfur acid spring bacterial and archeal communities from Banff, Canada, to study Microbial Dark Matter (Phase II) - Paint Pots PPA... ... | reverse complement strand
TCATGGTGTTCTCCAATTCGCCGAGGCGGGGCGCTTCGCCACCCCGACCGCTCCGCGCCCCGCCTCGGCTTACGATTCGCCGTGGGGTCCAGGACACCACATGTCAGATTAAATCTTAGCTAACGCACATGCTTCAAGCGACGGAATCGGAAGGGGACCTTACAAACTTCCTCGCCAACGGCGGCGATGCAACCATAACCTCCTTGAGCACACCGGCCGCGTCCGGCAAGCGCAAGAATGGATGCGCGCGCTCCAGACCAGCCATGAAGACGAAGTCCGCTATTATGTTCATGCGGGAATTCATCCGGGCGTGCCCCTCGACCAGCAGACCGCCGAAACCAAGCTTTGGATTCGCGACAGCTTCCTTCGTCACAGGGGACCGTTCCCGAAATACATTGTCCACGGTCATACGCCGACGATCTATCTTGATCCGCAGCAAACGAGGCCGGACGTGCGCGACAACCGCTGCAACGTCGATACGGGCGCTGGAATGAATGGGCCCCTTTCGGCGGCAATCTTCAACGACCGCCAAACGAAACCGATCCACACGATCAGCGTCGGCGCAGTCTTCCAGAATCCCTTGTCGCCACGCGATCGATCCGACCACCACCATCTGTAAATTTCTGGCGCCATCACATGAATTTGCTTCGTGTCCAATGGAGCGCGAAGCATGGCCCGGAATTCGGAAAGCCCATTCACCCCCTGCCACTCATCCCGGCCGATGTCCGCAATAAACACCAGGTGCACGAGCCGCTCGAAACGCGTTTCCGATCGGCAGCTATCTAACCGACATACTTGCCCCCGTATAGGGACCGTATTGCCAACGGCTTATGCGCGGGGGCCGCCGCGCCCAAATCATCACGCAACTTATTTAACTCTTAGGGGGCGCCGCCGCCGCTCCCGGACAAAGAAATCAGCGATGTTGCTTTTCGTCATATGGCTTTTAGGTAACGCAGTCTTTTTGTTTGCATGGTGGATACGGCGCACGATCAGATTATCAAAGAGGTCATCGCGCTCATGGCGGACACCTGGCTTACCGCATGCGATCGCCGCGTCATAGGCTTCGCGCCGGATTACGCGGTCATCTTTGCGTAGGCCCGAAAGAACGGTGCGCGCCGTCGGTCTTGCGGCGACGAGATAAATCCACGCTCCCGCATCAGCCTCGCGCCGGGCTTTTGTTCATCCTATTGCAAAGCAATAGCCTGCAGGGTGAAATCACTAAAGTCACTGATTTTCACATTGTTCCCACGCGGGCCTCGCGCGCGCCCCTGTTTTTATAAATTTGAAGGTAGAGCTTAATCTTAAGTAATAGAGGGTAATCTGTGGTAACAATTAGCGGATCAGTGACTTCAGCGACTTCAGCTACCAAAACCGCCCTTCGTTGTGTTTTCCGCCCAGGCAGGCTTTTCCATCAGCTTGTTCGCGGCCGCTATACGCTCGGTGAACGACAAGGTGCTCTTGACGTAAATCACCTGGCGGGCGTCACCGATTTTCCAAAAGCCGTCTTTGGCAAAATCGTTACGAACAGAGACGTAGCCGCACTTTTCAAGCCGGTGCGGTATCAGACGGCGGTTTTTGCGGTCTTTTAGCCATCCCTCAATTTCCTTGCCGGCCGCCCTCAGGCCGATCTTGATCAAGGTCGTCGCGTCAGGGTTGCCCATATCGTCGAGCACGTCCGCCAATTCGGCGTCTTCGGGCGCGCGGCTTGCGTCCACGATGTCCCAGAATGCCGGGGTTTTGGGAGGCGGCGCCTTCGGGTCGAACCCGGAAATATCGAGATCGGAGAGATAGGCTGCGACGCTGGCGAAGCCGCCGTGCTCATACCAGTTCCAAAGGGTGTTCCAGTAGCCTTCGGCAAAATCCTCTTTCGTTAGATCGGACCAGGCCACAAAGTGCCGCCGGTCATCGGCCGGCAGGAAGATTCCATCCGCCTTGTGGTTCGACGTGATGATTACCCCGGTGCAGTTGAAAACGTAGTGTGCCTTCAAATATTTCTCATTGACGCGCAGCACGTCCGGGGGCGCGGCGGTGTAAGCCTTCATGTGATCGTAGAATTTGAAGCGGTCGACGTCGCCAAGATCGCGGGCCTCGTTCACCCGAAGGATTACGGACTTGAGAAAACCGTTGTACGGCTCAAGCGTTTGCTGGGGCGAGACTTCCAGAAAATTCCAGGCGCCGATTGCGCGCTTTACCGGCTCAAGCAGCGTGTCCTTGCCGACGCCTTGGTTACCGCCCAAAATCAGCGCGTGATTGATTTTCTGTTCCGGGTGTTGCACTCGATGTGCGAGCCATTTGACGATATGCTCTGCGTCGCCTGGGAAAACTCTATCGACATGATCGAGCCATCGGCGGGCTTCGGCGCCGTTGCGTGGAATGATTAGCGGCGGCCGGTATAGGTTGAAGCAGGTAACGCCTTTCCGGCTTATCCATCCGCCATCCGAAATAAGGCGGTCGGGGATAAGCATTGGCTCGCCCGGCGCCCATGCCATCGTTTCAACCGGGCGGTGTTTGTCGAGCCACGCGGCGGCTGGTGTCTCCCTTTGCTTGCCTTCGTCATCAAGCAAGGGGTCGCCATTCTTATCGACGAGTGGGATCGGTGGGATTCGCGCATTGACGCTTGCCGCCGGCCACATAGTGCCGCTCGGCGTGAAGATATAAGTGTGCATCTCCATGAAGGCGCGAAAGTCACCGATCGTCACGCCTTTGCCGGACGTCTGATTTTGTTTCCGTTGCTGCGGCCTGTTCCTGGCTGGCGCCCATGGCCGCGCCTCATTTTCGATCAGGGCGTGAAGCTGTTCCGGCGTTCCGCCGCCATCGTACCAATCGAGCACATCGCCTTTGGGCGGAAGCCCCGGAAGGTCGAGAATGTGGACCGTGACGCCAACGGCGGCGAATGCGGCGCCGATCGTATCCGCGTGCTTGCGCCCAGCGTCGTCATTATCCGGCAAGACGATAATTTTCGGGGCGTAGCAGGCCGTCGAAAAAAATTCCTTTGCGTGATCAAACCAAAGTTTCGACCTGGCCGCGCCTGACACATTGCACGTCGCGACGAATCCCCAATGGCGAAGCAAATCGACCTTGCGCTCGCCCTCGACAATGAGAATTGAGCCGCTGTTGCGGATGCCCTCAAGCAGTTCCGGCAGGCGGTACGGGACAAGGCGCACCCCGCCCATGCACCCCCCGCATGGCTTGACCCAGCCCCCATGCCCGTCCGCCGGGCTTTGCGAGAATCGCTTTTCCGGCGTTCGCACGGAACGGAAAAGCGGGGCGCCGCTTTCATCCTGATAGATCCATTCGAAAGCCGCGCGAGGGTCATATGTCGCAGCGGAAGGCCGCGCAGCCGCAGGGCGTGCCCCCGCTTCCTCGATCTTGACGCCGCGTGCATCTTCGACGCGGTGATCATGGCCGTTGTAGCGGCTGAATTCAGTTGGGGATAAGTATGCGGGGGCCGCGTCCTCTCCGTTGGGCTTGGCCGGATGCACGGCTTCCCACGGGCCGCCGTCGGGTCCGCGGATGCGCGCGGCCATCGTGCCGACAATTGGAGGAAGCGCGGCGCCGAATGCCTCTTGCGAAGCGTGGGAATGCGGACTAAGTTGGGGCATCGAACATGCCTTCGGTTGTTGGTCCTTCCGGGGATTCGGTCTTCGTGTTCCGTCCTGAAATTAGCCGGGCCCAGGAGTCGCCCCCTGAGCCCGGCTTTCGTTTTGTGGCTTCGCCCTCTTTCCAATCAAAAAAATTAAGGCGCCCCTTCTCCCTGGACTCGTCCCAGACGAACCACGCGTAGCAATGATTTGAAGGCGCCTTGGAACATCGGCAGGCGGCGCGAGCTGACCCATACGCGCGCTAGGGGCGACACTTCAAAGAACGGCTTGCGCGTCATTGAGTCGAGCACATCGAGACTGTCGAGCACGAGTGGTTGGAAATCATGTTGCTCCCGGCCGAGGGCTTCGATTGTCTCACGAATATCGCCGTAACTTTCGAGCAGACCGAAACTTGCAGCCGTGATGCCGCTGGGCGTGCCGTCTTCGGTTTGAAAAAAGACTGGTGCCGGGAAGCGGGCGCCGAGGGTTTCTTGCCGGCACGTTCAGCGCCATAAATCAAGAAGCTCGGCGGCAAGGTCGCGGTCACAGCGCGCATGTCGGCTATTGTCTTCACAGGGCGGCGCCCGCGTGTGTGTTCTTGCCAAGGAGATCCCGAAGGCGCTTTTCTACACTGGCGTGCGCGCCGCAGAGCAACTCGCCCAAGTCATAAGCAGCGATTTCGGGCTCTCGATTTAGCGCGTCGCAGATTGCATCGAAAATATCGGCGACGGCAGCGTCGACGGCGTTTTGGTGGGAGCACACGGCCGGCGGCAATTCGCGGGTGTTTTCAAGGCCGCGGCGAATGAGGATTTTCTTATAAGCCTCCCACTCCTCGGCCTGGATATAGCCGCGGCCATTCCACCAATGAACGGGTGGGAAATCGGGATCGCTTTTCTTTTTCCGCCCGATCGTCCGGCGGCCTTTATCTTTCCCGCGCCCGCCGAGTTCCGGACCAAGCTCGGTCAAAGGCCGAAATTGGATTGAACCTTGAAGTGCCATTTCGCTGTCCTGTCCACGACATGTGATGACAGGAAGGATGGTAGGGCCTAACGCCTTGAAAACATACCGAAATTAAGCGAAATCAAAAACGAAGGAAAACGAAATGAAGAAACGAAAAAAAGCGAAATGCGCTTAAAGGGCACCTCGAAAAATATCTACCTATGGTTTTATGACCGGCGTTCGGGGTCGCGGCGGGGCAGATCGTTCAATCCTGGACGTCTCATCGAGGCTGTCTGAAGTCGCCTCCGTTTTTTTGGGCGGCGGCTTTGATCGACACCCTCACGCTACCGACACACATGACGCGCCAGTTCACCCGATCGCAGTCGCCATCCTTTCGAGACAGACGAAGCGGCACATGTTGTAGACGAGGTTGGTCATTCCGATCTTGCACCGCGCGCGAACGATGCCGATGGTGCGCACAATCTCGGCTCCCATGCCGTTCTTTTGATCAGCAAATACATGTTCGAGGCGCGCACCTTCGAACGCGTCGTATTGGCGGCCTTCTGCGCCTCACTTAGTGCGCGATTGCGATAGGCCCTGCGATGAATGCGGCTCTTCAGGCCACGCTCGGCGAGCTTTTCCTCGATCTCAGTGCTGCAATAGGCGCTGTCCGCCCACACGTCCGAAGCCGTGTTGCTCGTATCGAGAACATCTTCGAGCTTTTGACTGTCGTGCACGCTCGCGTCGCTCCACGTAAACGGCGCACGAATTTGTGCCGGCGGTCGACGCCGATATGGTTCTTGTAACCATAATAGGAGCGCTCGTGCTTCTTCGTCCAGCGCGCGTCCTTGTCCTTCTGGTGGTTCTTGGCCGGTTTCTTCTCCCATTCTTCCGGTGTCTTGCCTTCCTTGATCGTCTCGTTTTCCTCGCGCGAGTTATGCTGTTTAGGTGCCGACACGATCGTCGCATCGATGATCTGTCCGCCCATGGCGAGATAGCCCTTGTCCTTCAAATGAGCGTCGAACAGGCCGAACAACTCTTCCACCGCATCCGCTTTCGCAAGCGCCTCGCGATAGAGCCACAAGGTCTTGGCGTCGGGAACCGCGTCTTCGATCCCCAGGCCGAGAAACCGCATGAACGAGAAGCTGGTATTCCGCCCGTTCGTCCGAAAGATTGTAGAGTGCCTGCAACACCAGCGCCTTGAAGATCACGACTTCGTCCCATGGCTTGCGTCCCGCCGAACTCTTGCGTTCCGCGTCGCTCCTGCGAAGCTCGCCTTTAATCAGTGCCGCCTTCAGCTTTGGCCGGAAGGATTCGAATGGAACCATCGCCGCGATCGCCACCAGCGGATCGTCCTTGACGTCGAGGCCTTCATAGCGCCGGCTCAGATCAAAGAAACCCAATTGCCCCATCGCACCCGCTCCAAGCGCTCAAATCCCGAGAGATTCTCGAATCTGAATTGCAGGCCGCGCGGAAGCGGTATTTTTCGAGGTGCCCCTTAGCTGATTATTTCTGAGCACGTTTCTTGCTGCGGTTGAGGCGTTTCTTGGTTTGTTTTTTGCCTAGCATGCTTCGACGAGCCAACTGAACGTCACGCTTGAATGCCGCTTCACTGGAGGCTCTGTATGCGTCCGGGCTGTCGGTTTGCTTCAAGCTAAGTTCCTGGAGGCGCGTTTCGACAAGCTCGTCACGCAGCCTGGCCTTTACTCTCAGCAATTCCGGCTCGGCGCGAAATATCTGCTCGATTGCCGCCAATAAGCCGGGCCTTGATAGAAGCGGAGGTAGCAGCGGCAGGGCAGGACCGCCCATGCTGCCGAAGATCGTATCGGACGGAAAAAAATCGTGGGTAATCGTGTCCGGCGATTCCATCGCGTTCATAGTGCCAATGATCGGACAGGACACCTTACCGCTACATTGCGCCGTATCCGGTAACTCGATTGCGGCGAGTTGAGCACGAAGCATTCTGCGAGCCATGTGGACATCCCAAGAAATGAAGTCTTGAGGTGTCTTATCACGTCGCGGTCAGTAGCGGACTACCTTTTCAGCGGAATAATCGTTGCACCTTGGCCGCCGCTGGTCAGCGCCTCGACGTGCCGCGCCCATGCTTCGAGGGCCTGTCGCTTTTCATCTTCGAAGGAGTGTCTTTGGTATACGCCGACGATTCCGCCGAAGCTGCCGGATATGTGGTTCAGAACTTTTTCTACGACTGGCAAATTTATCCCTAGGCGCGCCATGCCAGACGCCACGCTCCGGCGAATGTCATGCAGGACCCAGGGCGGAATGGGTTGCCCGTAATTTGCCTTCGCAACGGCGCGATCAAGGCGCGCTTTGCATCGGCTGAACCCGGAAGGCGGCACGATCCCTGGGCTTAGGACAAGCTGGGATCTTTCAAATCGCGGCAAGGATCTCAGAATTTCAACGGCGCGTGGCGACAAGGGCACTTGATGGGGGCGGTGATTCTTGCAGCGGGAACTCGGAAGGCTCCAGAGCGAGGCGTCGAGATCGAGCTCACCCCAGCGCAACCCAGCGACTTCGGAGCGGCGCTGGCCCGTCAAGATCAAAAGCCGAATCATTGGCCCGAAAGGGAACCCCAACGATTCAGCGGCCTCCCAGATCAACCGTAACTCGTCGTCGTCGAGCACGCGATCACGGGCGCGCCCACGCTCACTGGTTGGCACGCGAATGCCCTCACAAGGGGAGGCCGCAATGATTTGGCGCTCGTGCGCCCAGCGAAACATGCGCCGCATCGCGGCGAAAATTCGATTTGCCGCGACTGTCGCACCTCGCACAATTATCGCGTCCAATAGCCGGTGCACGTCCTGCGGCCCGATATCCGCGGCCCGTCGTCCCCGCCAAGGCGTGGTCTCTTTGCGCAAGAGTCGCTCTATCTCACGCCCTGTGCTCGATTTTAAATTGCGCTTTACGTGGGCCTCGATGAATTCCACGACGACTTTCTCAATCAGATCGTGCGCCGGTTGCGCTGCCGCGCTTGAGGCCGCCTTGCGCTCCTGTTTGGCGGCTCCCGGGTCATTGCCTCGGGCCAGTTCGACAAGAGCTTCCCGCGCCAGTTCGCGAGCTTTGGCAAGGCCTATAGCCGAAAGACCGAGCGTCAAGTTCCGCGGCTTGGCCGCGAATCGATAACGCAGGTTGAAGGACTTTGAGCCATTCGGCCGGACGGTCAGATATAAGCCGTCGCCGTCCGGAATTTCATAAGGCCTGACCCGCGGCTTGAGATTTTCAATGAATTTGATCGTCAGTCTTTTTGACCGCTGCTCGCTCATGGCCCCGGCGATGTAACAATAACGTAACGCGCGAACCCTGTCTTGCCATGTTCGCTTCTGTCCTCGAAATAGGCCGACACACGGACATATGCAAAGGAAACCGGAAGGTTATAAACCAACGGCTGTCGCGCAGTGTCCCCTCGTGTCGAGGACTGATCGCGGTCTCCAAAACCGGGGGTTGGGGGTTCGAGTCCCTCCTCTCCTGCCAATTGACCCTGCCTTGCGCGATTGCTCTGTTAGCGTTCTTTTTCTTTGTATTCCGCCACCTGTTTTAAGACCATGGACAGGGATCGGCGCCCCATGGTACCAGCGTCGCGCCTACTCGGCCCCCTCGCTCGCGCTCGCGTTGATCTTCTTGACCGGAGGCGGGTTCCATTCACCAGTCAGCGCATCGCGCTTCGGCGCATAGAGGCGCAGTGTCAGGTTGAAGGGTCCCTTTGGCGCGGGAAGCCAGTTGGCTTCCTTGTCCGCGCCGGGACTCTCATTTTGGAAATAAAGTTCGAGCGAACCGTCCGAGTTATATTTGAACGGCATCCAGCTGCTGACCGCGAAACGGTTGAGCCCATTTGCGACCTGAAAACCCTCCGGATCATAGAGCGTGACCGACCAGAACGCATCGACGGGCGGAGTCTTCCCTTTGTCGAAGTGGAGTACATAATTGTTCGCGCCGTCGAGCGGCTTGACCGTCTCGTCACCGAGATTAAGCGGGTAGATCGCGTCCTCGGGCAAGTTGGCACCGAGGCCTAGCTGCGTGACTATGGCGCGTTTGAGATAATAATTGCCATAGACCCCCATCGTATCGGTGTTCATCGACCAGCCGTTCACGACCCGTGCGATGGTCGGGGTTTTCCATTGCATCAGTTTCCGCGCGTCGTCCGGCACGATTGCAAGGGCGCCGCGGATGGAAGGATCGAGCCTATTGATATCGAAGCTTTTGCCGGCATCGAAGCCGATGCGTTTCAATCGCGCCATGATCGGCTCGTCCGTGAGATGCGGCGGTTGCTTTTTCAAAAGCTCCGCCGCGATAGCGAAGAACCGCCCGGCCGGCATCTTATCGACTTGCAATTTTGGCGGGGTCTTCATATCGATCGCCTTGTCGAGCTTGACGCTCACGGGCTCAGGGGTCTTGCCCCAGCGGGAAAGCGGCGTAATCTTAAAGCCTGCCTGGATCTTGTGGACCGCGTCATAATCCGGCGGCCCGTCGGTTTTGGTGCGTCCGATGATCCACACATAAGGCGTCGGCGCCTCAATACGCTGGGTCTCTTTCGGGAGCTTGAACTTTTCCACGAATTTTTCACGGACATCAGGCCGCCAGCCGGGCGGAGTCACGAGAAAGTCAGCCGCCTGCGTTCCTGTCGTGCGCCAGCCCGGCGCGGCGAACGCGTCCGTCCACATGTCGAGCATGGGCATAAGATAATAACGCCCGCCTGTGTCCGGGACGGAGACGATCATCGGCTCCTTGGTGAGATCGAGCCAGGTAATGGAATAAAGCGTGTCGAAATTGGGCCGCACGACGGCCTTGAAATCGGCGGAGGGAAACTCTGGGATATTCGCGAATGTATTCATGGGGCCACGGCCCGGCTCCTTGCCAGGCTCGATATTGGTGAGCTGCCGGCGGGTTAGCTCCATGGTCACAAGCGGATAGAAATAAAGATAGGCCTCGACCCCGATGGAATGCGCCTCGGCTTCACCGATTGCCGGTAGCGGCGAGACGGTCCCGGCGGCCGCCATCGGCGCAATCGTCAGGCCAAGAAGAGCCGAAGCGAGCGCAATCATTTTCCTGTTCATCGGGGCCTCCTGCAGTCATTGAAAGGTTTGGCTGCGCTTTCGACGCCGCGGCGGCACTTTCACATACCGGAGCTATCGATATCGCAGGTCTTTAGCATGCAAGTTCGAGGTTTCCGAGGCCGACTTCGCGACGACGTTGCGCGGCAACCACATCCGGAACGCGACCAGCCTGTCCTTACTTCGGTCGCATTGCTGCGCACGCTTTATCGCGGAACTCAAATCAAACAAGCTGTCGCAATGGCAACTACCGGATGCTTATGATCAAGCAGGGAAGCAAGAACCAGCATTTTAAGAATCCCGCCTGCTTGCGTGCCATCGCTACCAGTAGGAAAAAATGATATGAAAATATCCGCGCGCAATCTCCTCGAAGGCAAGATCAAGGATGTTCACAAGGGTGCGACCACCGCGAATGTCGAAATCGAACTCAAAGGCGGCGAAACCGTCATCTCTTCGATCACCAACGAAGCGGTCGAGGAGCTCAATCTCAAAAAAGGCACCCAAGCTTACGCGGTCATCAAAGCCTCCGATGTGATGATCGCTATAAAGTAAGGGGCGCTGCGCAAAGTTCGCGCGGACTTTTCCGTTCAGGTCTTTGGCGGGGTATGCCCGATCCGCAGCGATTCCTCCGCGCTGCTCTTGAGAACGCCTTGGATCTTGCCGGTCAAGGCGGCGAGGATCCAGGGAAGCTGCACTTCAATGCGCACGGCATCGTTCATGACGTAAAGTTGCGCTGTCGCGGTCTGTCCAAACGCCACCACCCGCAAATTCGCCGTGTCGCCGTTCCAATTGACCTCGCTGTACGCGAGCTTATCGATGTAATCCCGGCGCAGAAGCTCTATTCCCCCGGTAATCCGCCTTTTCGCCTCTTCGGCGCCGAGGCGGTGTGGCAGGGTGATGACGATTGAATTCGACATGACGATCCTCCAGTGATCGTCATGTAAACATTGTTGGCTCTGGTTGCCACTCGCACGCCGCACCGCAAATGGGTCCATTAGTGGCACGGCGGCAATCCAGGCAGACCGCAAGTTGGCTTCTGCGGCTGCGGCGGCGGGCGCGGCGCCTGATAGGCCGGCGGTGGCGGGCGCGGCGCCTGATAGGCCGGCTGCGGCGGCGGGCGCGGCGCCTGATAGGCCGGCTGCGGCGGCGGGCGCGGCGCCTGATAGGCCGGCTGCGGCGGCGGGCGCGGCGCCTGATAGGCCGGCTGCGGCGGCGGGCGCGGCGCCTGATAGGCCGGCTGCGGCGGCGGGCGCGGCGCCTGATAGGCCGGCTGCGGTGGCGGGCGCGGCGCCTGATAGGCCGGCTGCGGTGGCGGGCGCGGCGCCTGATAGGCCGGCTGCGGTGGCGGGCGCGGCGCCTGATAGGCCGGCTGCGGCGGATGCCCCTGTGGCGGCGGCGGATGCGGCGGCTGATAGGCCGGCTGCGGCGGATGCGGCTGTTGAAATTGCTTCGGAGGTTGCTGGAGCTGTTGCGGTTTCGGCACAACCTTAGGACCAGGCCCGGGAACCGCGGGTTTGGCCCCTGGGGGAGCCAGATGGTTTTGCGGGGGAAGCTGGCCGACGGGCGGTTTGTTTAGTGGTTGCTGTCCCGGAAGCGGAAGCACTCCAGGCGGTGTGATCGGGCCAGGCTTGGCGCCTCCTGGCGCGACATGCCCGCCGGGCAATGGGGGAAGCTGCTGGCCGCTTGGCAAGGCATGAACTGCGGGCGGCTTGTTCGGCAATGGCGCGCCCGGCGGGTTCCGAAGTGCGCCCGGCGATGCCGGTTGGGGCTTTTGCTGGGCTGGCGCCACGGGCTTTTCGCCCGGCCCCGGCAACGGCTTGCCACTCGCGCCGGGCTTGGCGCCTCCTGGCGCGACTTGCCCGCCGGGCAATGGGGGAAGCTGCTGGCCGTTTGGCAAGGCATGAACTGCGGGCGGCTTGTTCGGCGATGGCGCGCCCGGTCGGCTCTGAAGCGCGCCCGGCGATGCCGGTTGGAGCTTTTGCTGGGCTGGCGACACCGGCTTTTCGTTCGGCCCCGGCAATGGTTTGCCATTCACGCCGGGCAATGCCTGGCCGGGCGGCAAACCGGTTGACGGCAATGCCCCCGGCTGGCCGGGCCGAGTCCCTGGCGTGGGCTGGCCGGGGGTTTTCGCCGGAAGTCCTGAATTACCGCCTCCAATGATTGTTGCCTTTCGCGCCACGGATGGCGGCAGGGCGACTTTCGCGGCGATCGCCGCCGCCGCCACACCAGCTCCAACACCTGCCGCCGTCGGCAGACCCGGCGCTGGAGGAGCGTTCGGCGAACCCGGATTGATGACGCGGTCATTGTTGTTGATGATTGTCGTGTTGTGAATGTTATTGAAGATGACGTTTTCAGGGGGCGGCGCCACATAGGGAGGCGGATTGATCCAAACCGGGAACGGAACAAATACTGGGATCGGAAGTACGAAAAGTTCAACCGGCGGCGGCGGCGGCAAGAAGACGAGATAAGGCGGAGGGGGAGCCAGGAAGACGATTGGCGGCGGCGGCACGAAGCCGAACTCCGGATCGTCGAAGACAAGGACCGGGCGATCGACATAGACGATCTCCGCCGGCGGCGGCGGCGGAATGTCGTAACCGATCGGCGAGAAGGAGGGAGGCGGCTCCTCGGGGGCTGTCAGATTCGCAAGTCGCCGGCGCGCGTCTGCCACGTGCGGGCCGCGCGGATACCGGTCGAGATAGGACCAATAAGCGTCCGGCGTATTGACCACGCGGGTTCGCCGCCAGGTCATCGCCTCGCGGCGGGCCGCGACGATGCCGCGGATACGATTGGCCAGGGGGTCGGATGGATAGGCTTCGAGAAACTCCTCATAGCCTTGCAATGTGTCGCGCTCGATCGCGGCGGCATAGGCGTCCTGCGCTCCGAGATCACGGAACGGCCGCTCCCGCATGGCGTTGACCCGGTCCTGCGCGAGGGCGGGAGGTGGCGCGTCCGCCGCGCGCTCGAAGAAGACGAAAGGCGCCGAAATCCTTGATGTGTCCCAAGGCACCTCTCCCCCTTTTGTCTCTTCGTTGACACGCAGGCGCACGCCGTCGAAGACATCCGATGGTGATAGGCCGCCTTCCCGGATCATTTCGGCGAGCGCCCGCGCATAGGCGCCATAAGACCCGCTCTCGGCGGGGGCCACCGTGCCCGGCGCGGCGTTGAAAGCCACGAGCATGTTCGGTTCTGGGTCTACGAGCGCCAGGCCACCGGCCAAAGGCTGACCAGACTTGGCGAAGGGCGAGGCCCTCGCCGCGTCGAGGATGATGAAGCTCGCTTTCAAGGGAAGCCCGGCGAGCCGCTTCGTATAATCGGAGATGCGCAGCGCCTCGATCGCCACGTCCTGGGCAGCCGCGATCTTCGCGTCGAGCGGCACGAAATAGTTGTCGCCGTCGAGCTGCACGCCGTAACCGCTGAGGTACACGAACGCGACGGTGTCTGGTCCCGATGCCTGAGCCTTGTCGAGGAAATCCCGCAACGCGCCGCGCAACGCTTCGCCATCGAGGTCGCGCGCGCCGGCGACGTCGAAGCCGGCTGCTTGCAATGTCTGGGCGATGAGGCCCGCGTCATTGGCTGGCGTGGCAAGTGAACCCGCTTGGTAAGCGGCGTTGCCAACCACGAACGCGATGCGTTTTTCGGCTTCCGCCCGCAATGGTGAGGCAAGAGCGAGCGAGAGGAGCGCGAAGCAGGCGATGAGCAGCCTCGAAATGGATTTCATAATGGTCCTGATGCGGGAAGAGCCAATGTTGAGAGCGATGCTACCCTACGGACGTTGAACGATAGTTGAATGAAACAAGGCGGAACGAAGGCGAGGGTGCGCGCCGGACTCGAATCACTTCTGCCTCCATCCAAGAGGCAGCCTTGAATCAGGCGACGAGTCCGTTCGGAAGTTTTATCGTGAGTCCCTCGATCACGCGACTATTTTGTTGTGCGCCCGCGTCGCGCGTCCCCTTGGCAAGATAGTGACCACGGGCCGCGGCGCGGCGGCGGTTTCAGCGCGCCGCTACATTTTGGGTGCAAGGCGGGCTGGCGCGACTCAACTCACATCGCGGTCGAGCCGACGGACGGATTTATGTCGGCTTGCGGCGTTGACCAGGCCGACATTCGGGCGCGGATTCTCGCTCGCATCGCGGCGCAAAATGGCCCGCCCGATTCGGACAATGCCCGTGAGATCATCGCTGGCAAGCTCGCTCAGCTCGCGGCCAGAAACGGAGAGATCGGCGATTCGAGACGCCGTGATCGATGTGCCAACTCTTGACGAGCTGCTCGGTGACACCACAGACCCGCCGCCGCCGGTTCGCGCAATTCTCTGTGTGGTGGGCTCGCCCAGCGACGATAACGAAGGCCGGCTTGAGTTGCGCCCTTGGCCGGACGCGAGCCTCCTGCGCGAGAACCCTGAAGTCGGCGCTTATAATCAGACGATTATGAGGCGGGTGGCTTTGCGCGGTACGAATGTTGAGCGCCTGGCCGGACCGCGAATCTTTCCATTGCCGAGTTGACTTCACGATTTCGCGCATCAGTGTGTGTCTACATTGATCTCGGCTTAAGATTGTCGTGTCCGGGACTGAGGCAGGTGCCATGCGGGAATAACGCCTCGCCGGTACTCTGCAGACCCAACATTCGGAGAAAATTCATGCGTTCCCAGTCAATTACCTTGCTTGCGGCGGCGGCGCTTCTCGCTGTGGCCGCATCTCCCGCTCTTGCCAAGGGCGACGGCGACGAAGGCGACGGCGACAACGGCGATCGCGACCGCGGTGGCGTTGCCGCTCCCGGCCCGATCGCGGGCGCGGGTCTTGGCTATCTCGCCCTCGGCGGCGGATATTACGTGGTTCGCCGTTGGCGCAAGCAAAAGATCGGCGAGTAGCGAGCATCGTCGAGTCACGCCGATTTGGCTTCCCCCGATCGCCCGCCGTGGTCGCAATCGGCGACCGCGCCACCACGTCGCAGCGATGGCCGAGGGCCTGGGAATTGGCGATGAACGCCATTGAGCAAGCCCTAAAAAAAAGTTGCTCGACTTTTTCGACTCTGACATGCTCCATCTCTTTGATATTGTGCTGCGTCCTTATCGCTCGAATGGTTCCTTTTGATCGGCACGCGCTCTCGCCGCACGGTCCGGCCTCATCACAAAACGCCAACGGCTTTGCCTGGACGCCGAAGGCGGTCGCATAGGTTGCCGATGGCGCCAGGTTCAATGGTAATCTCGGGCAATCCGGCCGAGGTATTCCACCGCTCCGGAGCACCCGCTCGTAGCCACGGTGATCGCGTTTTGCTGTTGATGAATATCCCAGCCGACAAATCGGTTCTGTGCGATGCGGCCAGTCTCCTATCCGTGAGGCTCGGTGCCGGCCGGCCGGCGTAGCTCTCGTAGCGTTGCCTATCGACCGGACAAACAATTTGCTGGTACGGTCTTCCACCATTTTGTTTTGCCGCAAATAGGCGAGCCGCCAGTCTGGCCTGCTGGACCGGCACGGAGCGGGTGGAGCTCAGGGGTAGAGTGAGAGCTAAGGTTTCAATCCATCCCGTCTCGTCTTTAAGTGATTGTTCCAGCACAGTTTAATTTGATTTCCTGTCCTCCTGTTTAAAGCCGTCCCCACCAAATCTCAGCATAAAAATGGGGACAGAATTGGGGATGGCCGGAACTCGAACTCCCGGATCACGGAATTAAAATGCAAGCGTATCAGGAAGCCCGGCCGCGCATGCCGGGCGTAACGGTGCGGATGAGCTACCAGGATTTCAGCGGTGTGGAATAGGCCGAAGAGGCGATGGCCTGCTCTCTGTATGTCTCCAGCACGGGTCGATCAGCTCGATGGGATCTTTTGGATCTATAGGCTCTCCCGGCCGAAGCGAGATCGTGTCGTCAACCGTTTCGATAAAACTCAGCGCATGCAAGCGTCTGGCGACTGAACGCGCACCCTCGAGCGAGGCATTGTCACATCGAGGTGGGCTTGCCGTTCAGTGACTTCAGCCGTAACCATTGGAACGGGAACCATTCTCGAACTTCTCTTCTATTTTCCAATCACTACGGGACTCCTGATCAGTGCGGTTCTGACGCTCGTTCTTTGGCTCATTAACCGATGAGTCGCAGTCCATAACGGCCTTGCGGGAGGCTGGCGACGACCAACGGAAACTCTTAAACCTTGAGGCTTGCCAAGTCCGCGCTGCGCTCCCAAAGCAACAACGCAGCCCTGTCGTCCCGCGCCGCTTGTGACGGTCTGATCGGCTGGCACTTGTAAAAATATTCTCCCGTCGTTTCCGTGACGGCGGCCGAGGAGGCCAGATAGATGATTGTTTCCGCGCCCTTTTCTGGGGGAATTGCGAAGAGCTTGGCGAGCCCAACGAAGCGCGAGATCACCCCGCCGCTTTGGTCGCCGAAGCGCGTGGCGACGAAGCCGGGATGCAGGCAATTGGCGGTGACCCCCGTCCCGTCCAGGCGGCGGGCGAGTTCGCGGGTGAAAAGAATGTTGCAAAGCTTGGAACGGCCATAGGCTTTCATGGCGCTGAAGCTCTTCGCCAATTGCAGATCGTCGAAATCTAGCCTCGCGCCCTGATGCGCGGCCGAAGCTGTGCTGACGATGCGCGCCGGCGCGGAGGCCAGGAGCCGTTCGCGCAGCCCCTCGGTGATAACAAAATACGCCATGTGATTCAGCGCGAATGTGCATTCGAGGCCATCTTCGGTAAGTCTGCGGTTGGCGAACATAGCCCCCGCGTTATTGATCAAGACGTCGATGCGCGGTTCCTGGCTGGCGATTTCGGCGGCCACACGCTTCATTTCAGTGATGCGAGTCAGATCAGCGTAATGAACCGCGTGGGCGAGGTCTGGTGCTTTTTCGTGAAGCCGCGCGAGGGTCACCTTTCCGCGTGACTTGCTCCGCGCGATCAGGACAATCCTGGCGCCCATTTGCGCAAGCCGTTCCGCGGCAATCTCGCCAATCCCCGAGGTACCGCCGGAAATGACCACCGTCTTGCCCTTCATCGGAATTCTCCCTATCGGCTCAGGCGCCAATCAATCGCGGGATCGAAAAACCAGCGGGATTTAGCCATTCACGAAGCTTCGACCAGCGCCGCCGGCCCCGAGACGTTCTTGACGGCGATCGCCACCGCTTTCTTCTGGCCGGGCAGGATGACGAGCCGCTTGCCGCGGGTGACCCCGGCGCTGCAGCATCATATAGTGCTGTGTCGTGACGGGAAAGACGACAGCGGGAAATTCCGAGGCTTGCGATTTATGGATCGTCGTCGCGTAAGCGAGGACGATCTGGTCGAGTTCACCGAACGCATAGGCGACCGGCCGTCCGTCGAAAGCGATCGTCATCTCGCCGAGTTCGAGATCGATGGCTCCGACGAAGCCGATGTCGCCGTTGTAGACCTCCTTGTCATAATCATTTTCGATCTGCATGACCTTGTCACCGATGGCAAAGGTCGTCCCGAATTTTTCGACCTTTGGTTCTCCTCTCGGATTGACCGGATTACCACGGCGGATGTGCCGCCCCGCTCAACAGCAGCATACACGCCGACGTTGACTTGGTTATGCTGGGTCGCCGTGTGCAGGATTCCCGGATCCCTTGGGAGATCCCTCTGCCCGAGAGTGGTCATCACCCAACGCCCGCACGGGCTGGTGATGTTTTGGCGCACCGCCGTACCGATGGCGAGCGTGTGGCCGATTCAGGCATTCTCCGACCATCAAGAGCGAGAGTCTCGCCTAACGGGTCGTTCCTGAAGGTTGCTCGGGATGCCCGTTGCCCAATTTTGCCATCAAAATCGCGAGGGCGCAGCTCGCGAAGAGAATCCAGCCGAGGTCGGAGAGAGTGTCGGACACGCCCAGGGCCGTTGCCTGACGGCGGGCTGCCTCTGCGACGATCTGCACAGCCTGCAAGTGCACACGCATGGGATCTGCGCTTGCGTGGCTGGCATGGGCGGCGATGGTGGCGAGGATCGTCTCATGTCCATGCGGATAGAGGCCGGTGTTAGATAGAAGTTCGGAATATTTCGACTCACCATGCAGCCTCAGAGATGTTGTCGCCCACGCCGTCGCAATGGTTCCAGAGAGGCTCCGGCACACATTGAAGATGCTCGCGGCATGTACGCCCTCGCGCGGCACCACCTCTCCGACAAACATCTGGAGCAGAGGCACGATGATGAGGGGAAGCCCAATCCCTTGCAGCACCTGTGCGGTGTCCAAATTGGCCACGATCCAATCGCTTGTGATCGGCAGGTCAAAGAAGCACCCAATCGCTATCACGCACAAGCCTGTGACCAGGATCGCACGAGTCTCCATCAGCCGGGTGCTCAGACCAATGATGCAGGCTGTATACGAGATTAGTTGCGGCCATAGCGCTTCCGTCAGCGCCGGTGCGATCTGCTCCGGTCTGAATCCTTGCAGTTGCGCGAGGGCACTGGGCACGATCGCCCCAGAAAAGATGGTGGCAAGCTCGAGCGGAAACGTGCAGAGGGCGCCCACAGCGAGATTCCAGCTTCTCGCTAAGCCGATGAAGACGACTGGATAACGAATGTGACGGGACTCATGTGTGAGAAAAAGAGCAAAGCATGCAGCCGCCGCAGTCAAGAATGCCGGTATGAGCGGTGCCTGGAACCAACGGAGGCGATCTCCCTGGCTCACCCCGCACACGAAGAGTCCGAGTCCAGTTGCAAGGGAAGTGAGACCTGCGAGGTCGGTGCGGAGAAGAGGCCGCCACCGAATCGGATCTTTCCACAGCCCAACAAAACCAGTCGCAAATGACACGAGCCCGGGGGCTAGGCTTGCCCAAAGGACTGCCGTCCACCCGTAACGTTGCACGATCCACGCGTCGATGCCAGCTGCGAGCTGAGGACCCATCGTCGTCGACGAGGCATAAATTCCAATTGCCAGCGGACGCCATGTCGGACCGAATACGCGAAGTTGGGTGAGGATGGAGAGCGGCAGGATGCCGCCCGCCGCCAAGCCGGTGAGCGCGCGCGAAATCAGGAGAATCATGAACCCAGGAGCGACGACTGGCAGGAGCATCGCAACGATGAATACGGCGACCGAGGCGAGCAGCACACGGCGTATGGAGAGGCCTATGGAAAGCCAGCATCCAAGGATAACGCCGATCGGCTCGCAAGCGCTGTAAGCTGTCGAGAGCCAAGAGCCTTCATCGACACCGATACCGATACCGCCATTTATATCATCGGCCGAAAGCGCGAAGTACCGGGTGGCCATCATGGCCATCCAGGCTGCGGCAAAGCCAGAGATGCTGGCCAACGCGGAGCTTGTTCTCGTACGTCTGGACAAAGTAGTGCTCATGGCGCGCTGCTCCGACGTTGCGCATCCGCGGATGTCATGACTGTGGCGATCACGGACATGCCCGGTCGCAGGCGCTCAAGACCGGCTTGATCAGGCGATAGGATGATCTTCACCGCGAAACTTTGGGCGACCTTTGTGAAATTGCCGGTGGCATTGTCCGGGGGGAGCAGAGCCTGCAGTGCGCCGGATACAGGTCCGAAACTGTCGACAGTTCCGCCGAAGGTCATTCCGGGTACGCTGTCGACTGTAATGCTCGCCGTTTGGCCGGGCCACATATTGGCGATTTGTACTTCGCGAAAATTGGCGACGACCCAGACCTTCGGCAGTGGCACGATCAGACCGACCTGAGTCCCGGCGGTCACGTATTCACCCGCAAAGACCATTCGCGCGGAGAGCTGGCCGTTTACCGGGCTGACGATGCGCGTGTAGCCCAGTTCGATTCGCGCGAGATCGCGAGCGGCCTCCTTCATCGCCACAGTCTGCCGAGCCTGCGTGATCTGACGCTCGACGACCTCCAAGGTCTGTCGAGCGGCCGCAACGTCGGTTTGCTTCTGGTCGCGCTCAGCTGCGAGCCGCTGGTCAGCGGCTACCGCTGTTTCAAGATTGCGCCGAGGCGAGTCCGCCGCGCTGACTAGCGTGTTCTGCCGTACATGCTCCAATCGCGCCCGCGTCAGGTCGGCCTCTGTGGCCCTGACGCTGGCCTCGGCGCCGGCGATACGCTCCTTTTGCAAGGCAGCTTGGGCTGTCAAAATATCGACTGACGCTTGCGCGACCTGCAGACCGGCATCGGCGGCGGATAATCTTGCCCTGTAGTCGTCGTTCCGGATCGTCGCGACCACATGGCCTTGCGAGACAGTTTCGTTGTCGCGGACCGGGACGGACTCGACATAGCCGGTTATATGGGAAGAAATCGCGATCTGATCTGCCCGGACGTAGGCGTCATCGGTCGTCTCGCTGCCGGTTGCGAGGGACAGACCGGCACTGCGCCCGGAAAGGATGACAACCGTGCCCGCGCATAGCGCCGTGAGAAGGCAGATCACCGCTGTCCACCGGCCGAAGGGCGTCGGCCGCCGCAGGCGGAGAAACCGCCTGACACCGGACTGCCTGCGGAGAGCCATGATTTCCCTGCCAGGGAGCGGATGCTCTCCCGTGGTTCGGAGCGTCCAATCGGGCGTTCTGGACGCCAATTCAGTCATGTCATGTGTCAGCGATTCGGAATTCATGACGGCTCTCCGATATGATAACCATCGCCGAGCGATGGGTTACAAGTGACCAACCGGTAATTATTGAGCGGCGCACATTAGCCGGTCCAGGGAATAGAGGCGCTTGCAAATTACCGATCGGTCAATAATATGGCGACCGTGCCCGGTTTGTCAATACTAATTGCCAACTGGTCATCAATTTTTTTTCTCTCCCTAAATGAACCACGGTTGGGGTTGCAATGGACGAGCGAATACGAAAATCGGGAAAAGCGGGCCCCAATCAGCGAGGAAATCCGCCCGCTAAGGCACCGCTGCCCAAGCGGCGGCGCCGCTTAGATCCAGAGGATCGAGAGCGGGAAATTCTTGACGGGGCCGTCGCTTTCTTCGCTGAGGTCGGTTTCGACGGGGGATTGCGGGATCTGGCAAAGCGTCTTGGCATCACGCACCAGAACCTGTTCCGGTACTTTCCCACAAAGGAAGCGCTCATCGAGAGCGTCTATAAAGAGGTTTACCTGAGCCGGTGGAAAACCGAGTGGGAGACGATTCTCCGGGACCCCGCAAAGCCACTCGAGACGCGGTTGGTCGAGTTCTATGAATCCTATCTTCAGGCAATTTTCCGCTATGACTGGGTTCGGATCTTCGTCTTCGCCGGGCTAAAGGGCGTTGGCATCACCCAACGTTACCTCGACCTCATTCAGAAGAAGGTGGTGGAGCCTCTGGCTATTGAGTTAAGGCGTTTCGCAGGACTCACGGTAGACGCTAAAGTCGCCTTATCGACTGCCGAACTGGAAATAGCCTGGAGCCTGCATGGAGAGTTTTTCTATCTGGCTATTCGGCGGTGGGTGTATGACATGAAGACGCCAGACGACCTTGGCCCAGTCATCAGGGCATCGGTCGTGAGCTTTCTTGAGGGTGCTCCGGCCGCGTTGCGGAATTTGAAGACAGCTGATTCGATCGGTGAGGCGCTTCCGAAACGTGCTCCGTCGTCCTCTCGCGGGGGGAGCCGAACAGGGCGGAGTGGATAGGCCATCTGGCACAATTTGGCTCCGCCATTGACAATCCGCCGAGAGCCGAGTTTTTTCGGGTGCATGAAGCAGGAGATGACCATGGTGACGCTTCAGATCAATGGCAACGAGCACCGCTTGGACATTCCGGAGGACATGCCTTTGCTGTGGGTCCTGCGGGACGTGGTCGGGCTGACCGGAACGAAGTTCGGATGTGGCATCGCCCAGTGTGGTGCGTGTACGGTTCATATCGACGGCCGGCCGATACGGTCCTGCGTCATCCCGGCGGCCGCGTTGGCCGACCGGACCATCACGACCATTGAGGCGATCGGTGAGACGCCGAGCGGCAGAAAGGTCCAGCAGGCTTGGCTCGACGTTGAAGTGATCCAGTGCGGTTACTGCCAGTCGGGCCAGATCATGTCGGCGGCCGCACTGCTGGCGAACAATCCGAACCCCAGCGACGCCGATATCGATGCGGCCATGTCCGGCAACATCTGTCGCTGTGGCACCTATCAGCGCATCCGCACCGCTATCAAGCAGGCGGCGCAGCCCGGTTGAAAGCGCCGAAGGAAGGAAGCCCAAAATGGGTCTCAAACGAATGCTGAATGTGCCGACAGACGATGCAGGTTTCGCGCCAGAGGGAGGTGTTTCACGCAGGACCTTCCTCAAGGTTAGCGCCGCCGCCGGTGGTGGCCTGCTGATAGGATTCTACCTGCCCGCGGTGAGAGCGGCCCCGGCGACCGCCGCAAATGCGGGTGCTTTCGCGCCCAACGCCTTCGTCCGAATCGGCCGCGACGACACGGTGACATTGATCATGCCCCAGGTCGAGATGGGGCAAGGCACCTACACCTCGATGCCGATGCTCATCGCCGAAGAGCTGGAGGTGGACCTTGGCCAGATCGCGCTTGAAGCTGCGCCACCTGATGATCGGCGTTATGCAAATTCGCTCATCGGGTTCCAGGTCACGGGCGGCTCCTCGTCCGTGCGAGCCATGTGGGACCCGCTTCGCCGCGCCGGTGCTGTCGCTCGCGTCATGCTGATATCGGCGGCAGCGCAGGGCTGGAATGTCGATCCGACATCGTGCCGCGCCGAGAAGGGTGAGGTGATCCATGGGCCCACCGGCCGGAAGCTCAGCTATGGAGCCCTGGCCGACATCGCGGCGGCGCTGCCCGTGCCGGACAACGTCGCCCTCAAGGATGCCAAGGCATTCAAGCTCATCGGAACGCCCGCCAAGCGCGTCGACACGCCGGACAAAGTGAACGGCAAGGCACTGTTCGGCATCGATGTGAATATCCCCGGTATGAAGATCGCCACAGTGGCCGCCTGCCCGGTCTTCGGCGGCAAGCTCGCCCGCGTCGACGACAGTACGGCGATGGAGATCAAGGGCGTGCGCCAGGTGGTGCGCCTCGACAATGCCGTTGCGGTGGTCGCTGACCATATGTGGGCAGCGATTCAAGGCCTTGCCGCGCTCGACATCGAGTGGGACGAGGGCCCGAACGCGAAGGTCTCTAGCGCCGACATCGTGCGGCAGATGGAGACCGCCTCCCAGAAGCCTGGCGTCGTTGGACGCAAGGATGGCGATGTCGCCAAGGCCATGGCCGGCGCCGCAAGGAAGGTCGAAGCGGTGTACCAGGTACCTTTTCTCGCGCACGCGACGATGGAGCCGATGAATTGCACAGTCCATGTGCGCCAGGACGGTTGCGATATGTGGGTCGGTTCGCAGGTCGTCAGTCGCGCCCAGGCGACGGCCGCCAAAGTTACGGGCCTGTCGATAGAGCAAGTCCAGGTTTTCAACCACTTTCTGGGCGGTGGCTTCGGTCGCCGATTGGAGATCGATTTTGTCACCCAGGCGGTGCGGATCGCCAAACAGGTCGATGGTCCGGTGAAGGTCGTCTGGACCCGCGAAGAGGACATCCGGCACGACATCTACCGGCCCTACTATTATGACCGGATGGCCGCCGGACTGGATGCGCAAGGCCTGCCGATCGCCTGGCGACACCGGGTCACCGGTTCCTCGATCGAAGCGCGATGGCTTCCCCCCGCGATGAAGGACGGCCTCGATACAGATGCCGTCGAGGGCGCGGCGGCAGAGCTGCAATATGCGATCCCCAACATCCTGGTCGATTATGTTCGCCAGGAGCCGCCGGGTCTCACCACGGGGTGGTGGCGCGGTGTCGGTCCCACCCACAACATCTTCATGGTCGAGAGCTTCATCGACGAACTCGCCGCTGCAGCCAAGAAGGATCCGGTCGAATACCGTCGCGCCCTGCTGGGCGAATCGCCGCGCGCTCGAGCCGTGCTCGACCTCGCAGCGGAGAAGGCCGGCTGGGGCCAACCGTTGCCGCCCGGGGTCGGCCGCGGCGTCTCCCTACAATTTGCTTTTGGCACATATCTCTCGCAAGTCGCCGAGGCGGCGGTGTCAAAGGATGGCGAGGTGCTGATCCAGCGCGTGGTCTGCGCGGTTGACTGCGGCATCATCGTCAACCCGGACACGGTGAAGGCGCAGATCGAAGGCGGCGTCATTCTTGGCCTGACCGCCGCGCTGTTCGGCGAGATCACACTCAAAAACGGCCGCGTCGAGCAAAGCAACTTCAACGACTATCGCGCACTCCGAATCAGCGAAGCGCCGATGATCGAGGTGCACCTTGTGATCAGTGCCGAGGCGCCCGGCGGCATCGGCGAACCGGGCACAGTCGGCATCGCGCCGGCGGTAGCCAACGCAATCTTTGCCGCAACCGGCAAGCGGATCCGCAAGCTGCCGGTCAAGGATCAACTACGTTCGGCATAGGTTTGAGGAAATGGCCACCATGACGACGTGGAGGACATTGTGAGGCTTCCCAGGAAACTTTTAGCGCTTGCGCTAGTTGTCTTGGTGTTGGCGATAGCCGCCGTCGGCTGGCTCGGTTTGCGACCGCACGGGCCAACTGACTTTGCCGGCGGCGCCCTTGTTGAGCTGGCGGACTACCGTGGCGGCGATCCAACCGGCGCTCCGCTTAGCATCGCCGGAACAGACATGGTGGCGCGGGGCGAATATCTCACGCGCGCCGCCGACTGTATCGCCTGCCACACAGCCCCGGGCGGCAAGCCTTTTGCGGGAGGTATGGCCTTCCCGCTGCCCTTCGGCTCGCTTTATTCGACGAACATCACACCCGACAAGAACACCGGCATTGGTGCGTGGAGCGACGAGGATTTTGTCAAGGCGCTGCACGAGGGCGTCGGCAGGGACGGCAAGCATCTCTATCCGGCTTTTCCCTATACCTCATA
>Ga0185299_10002929_pt1 | contig 24342 bp, 16 predicted proteins | sample PaiPotPPA55metaG_FD_128002 | JGI IMG/M metagenome (GOLD analysis project Ga0185299, IMG submission 128002) | Iron sulfur acid spring bacterial and archeal communities from Banff, Canada, to study Microbial Dark Matter (Phase II) - Paint Pots PPA... ... | reverse complement strand
GTGAAGACAGCTTGGGAATCATCTTGAACCTCTCCGCCCTAAAGGGCGAAGATTCTCAGGCTACGCTTAGGATTACAACCCTTAGGTTAGCGCCTGAAGGGTCGCACCGACCCCACGCGTCTGGTTTCTAGACGGGGACTAACCCCATCACAGCAGCCCTTTATGCGCTCAGGCTTCAGGTCCAGTTAAATTACGAATCGCAAATCTGCCGGGAAGTTGTCTAGCGGTAGCGTACCAAAAGGACAACTATATACGGCTTATATCTCCGCTCTGAAGGGCGGAGTTTTACGCCACTAGGCGGATAAGAAACAAGACTTGGTTTTGGCCCGCGGCCTTTCTCGCTGCCGCCCTCTTTTACGCGAGTGGTCTTCTCTTCTATTTGCTCGTATGGCCGTTGATCCTCTTGTACGCGTCGATATTGTGCGTGATCGCCTGGCTGATTCTTCCTGCTAGGGGCACGGATGTCGTCCTGGTGTCTGATGGCGCTGACGGACTAAACCCTGGTACTTCTGAGATTGCCGCGCTAGTAGCAGACAGGGCGATGTTTCTGGACTCCCAGGAACGCGGGAACTGGAGGAGGTGGTCTTTCCCGACACAGTTTTTTTTATCACTTCGGTCCCAGGTCGATTCCTGCGCGTTTCACGCCAGGCCATCTTCCGGCCGTCATTCTCCTGAGGAAATTCCGATGGCCTGAGACGTTCTCCTATGGCCATCGGTCGAGGGAACCCGTCGAAAAAATGAACATCCTGCGGTCCGAACTCACGAAGATACGATCCGAACAATCGAAAGTGCCAAGAGAGCACTAACGCTGACGCTATAATTCTCCCATGCCTCTCCTGCGGTTTCTCATGCTGCTATCGCTCGTCTGCTGGATTGGTGGACTCATCTTCTTTGCTTTCGTGCTGGCGCCTACGGCATTTTCTGTTTTGCCTACAACTCACCTTGCCGGCAATGTGGTTGGACGCGCGCTAGGAAAGCTGCATTGGATCGCGATTTTTTCTGGAATTGTTTTTCTGGGCAGTTCCCTGCTCTACAGCCGCCTTACTGACGGAACACCGCATGTGTTCGCGACTCGGCACGTGCTCCTCTGCCTGATGCTTGTACTCACTCTGATTTCGCAGTTCGGAATAATTCCGCGCATGGACGTCTTGCGGGCATCGCTGGGCGAAGTGAAATCAGTACCGATTGACAATCCCGAGCGCGTGCAGTTCGATGCGCTGCATGTATGGTCGACGCGTGTGGAAGGAGCAGTTCTGTTGCTCGGGTTGGTGGTTGTGTATTTGACTGCTCGCACCTTATAGCCGCTTGCTCGAGCTGAGACTTTCGCATGGCGATTGGGCAATATCCTCTTCATCATTTATCCTGAAGTGTTGGCCGACAGTCATTAACGCCCACAGTGCATGGTCACTCTAAGCTCGCGTCGGCTTGGCAATCCGCAAGAAATCTGGGAGCTAGCAGCTAGAAGCCTTCACTTATGAAAACTGGAATCATCGGCCTGCCTCAGGTGGGCAAGACATCCTTGTTTCGCATTCTGACTAAAGCGCATCTTTCGGATCAGTCTCGTGCCAATCCGCGGGAGGCCCATATTGGCGTAGCCAAAGTACCTGACGATCGACTCGACCGCCTGGCCGCGCTTTACAACCCGAAGAAATTGACGCACACATCGGTTGAGTACGTTGACGTTGGAGCCATCGGCCAGGAAGCGTTGAAAGACAGCGCTTACGCCGCTCATCTGCGCAACGTGGACGCACTGGCGCACGTGGTGCGCGTGTTTGACGATCCGTCGGTGCCGCATGCGGGGGAGATTGATCCGCTAAAAGACATCAAAAATGTGGAATTCGATCTCCTGGTCAGCGATCTTGGACAGATCGAGAAGCGCCTGGAGCGTCTGGAAAAAGATCTCAAGAAGATGAAGACGCCAGAACTCGAGAAAGAATTCGAGTTGCTGAAGCGCGCCAAGGCTCAGGTGGAATCCGACAAGCCGTTGCGCGAAATGGAGATGACCGCCGAAGACAAGAAGCGAATCAAGGGATTCATGTTCCTCAGCGAGAAGCCGATTTTTTATGTGCTCAACATTAGAGAGTCGACCGAACTCGGCAAAGAACTGGAAGAAGCGGTGAACAGGTACGGCCTGACCGAAATCGCGTCTCGGCCGAATGCCGCGGCCACGGCTATTTGCGGCAAGGTGGAAGCCGAGCTGGCGGAGATGAGCGACGCGGATGCGGCGGAATTCTTGTCCAGCTACGGATTGACGGAGAGCGGACTGGTGCGTCTGATTCGGACGACGTACAAATTGCTCGGCCTGATTTCATTCTTCACCGCTGGCGAAGATGAATGCCGCGCCTGGCAGGTTCCGGCCCATTCGCGCGCACAGGAAGCGGCGGGAGCGATCCACTCGGATCTAGAAAAACATTTCATCCGCGCCGAAACCATCCGCTGGGATCAACTGCTCGAAGCCGGGTCAGAAGCGAACGCTCGTGCCAAGGGCACGTTGCGGCTGGAAGGAAAGGACTACATCGTGCAGGATGGGGACGTGATGCATATCCGGCACTCGGGCTAATTGCACAATCGACCACGGAGGCACGGAGAAGGCCAAGAAAATTGGTTTCCTCAGTGTCTCTGTGCCTCCGTGGTGGGTTCGTGTATGGGAACTGATATCATCCTCGCCAACCGCACATGAGCGCCATTGTCATCAGCATTCTGCTTGGCCTGACGGCGGCTGCCGCCAACGTTTTTGGCGGCGCGATTATTGTGCAGCGCAACTGGGAGCGTCGCTACTTGCGCTACTTCGTAGCGCTGGGCGCAGGCTTCATGCTGGCTACTGCTTTGATTGAGATGGTGCCAGAAAGTCTGGAACTGCGCGGCCGGAGCGCGGCGTTTTTAATTCTGCTCGGTTATTTGATCGTCCATTTCTTCGAGCACACCGTTACTCCCCACTTCCACTTTGGCGAAGAGACCCACAAAGACGAGTTCATGCATTCGCACAAGGGATACTCGGTGCTTCTGGGACTGATCATCCACACATTTTTCGACGGCATCGCGATTGCATCTGGATTTCTGGTCTCCAACGCTTTAGGTTGGATTATTTTTTTCGCCGTGTTCCTGCACAAGATTCCGGAAGGCTTTACGGTAAGTTCGGTGATGCTGGCTAGCGGCCGCAGTCGAGGAACGGCTTGGGGGGCATCGGTGATCCTCGGGGGGGCAACGCTCGCAGGCGTTCTCACCATGGCGCTGTTTCGCCATCACGTAGCCGCCGGCTTGCCGCTCTCAGCTGGCGTCACGATCTATGTGGCAGCTTCGGATTTGGTTCCGGAAGTAAACAGGGAGCCGGCAATGAAAATGGCGTTGCTCGTCTTCGTGGGCGCGGGAATGTTTTTTCTGCTCGAAAGTTTGTTTCACCTGCATTAAGGGGAGCTCGCAGATCAAGGCGGGTGAGTCCCTTTGTGTTCCGGTAGCGGAAGGATGCGCAATCCCCGGGATCTTCTTGAAGTCCTTGGCCTCTGAGGTCGCCAGAACCTCGTCTTTGGAGGTGGTAGCGGCCGCAAAACGATCGGCGTAAGGAAGCCGTGACCGCCTTTGAATTGAGCGGTCGCCGTTACCTCTTCCCCGGCATCGAGCTCCGCCAGAGGCAACAATCTTACCCGATTCATGATCCTGGCAGTTTCTGCGAAGCCCTCAACTTTGGCAATAGTGTAGGAGACCTCGCCCCCGTTCACCTGCAAGCTGTCGAGCATGCTCGGCACACAAGAAAGAGCGCAGGACAGTCTCCCGCGCTCACGCGAACCGAAGCTGCTTACGCCCCGGCCAAAACCGGTTCAACTCCATAGATTGAGTGCCACGAGGTTGCAGCCTTGAGTTTACCGTTGACGTTGTTGATGTTCTTTACGCCTTCGGTTTCCAGCCACTTGCGGAACGCCGCCGCACCCTGCTTGGCGTAAATCGGAATACCCTCTTTCCACGTGGCGCGCCCGCACAGGACACCGTTGAACTTCACTCCAGATTCGCCCGCGAGTTCAAGCGTTTCGCTGAACTCCGCGTTGCTTACTCCGGCGGATAGATAAATGAAAGGCTTGGTGGCAACGTTCGCAGCCTTGTGGAACAGGTCGATTGCTTCTTTCTTGCTATACGCTTTTTGCCCGTCGAATGACTTCGTGCCCTCGACGAACTTCATGTTCACCGGCACTTCCACCTTCAACACGTCCACGCCGTACCGGTCTTTGCTGAACTCTCGCATGCTTTGCGTAACAATCTCGGGTTTCTTCTTCGCGTACTCCAATCCTTTTTCGTCTGACCCTTCGTCGTAGCCGACAAACTCGAGAAAAAATGGAATGTCGTTGGCGCGGCATTCGTCGCCGATACGCTCCGCCCATGCGTGTTTCTTATCGTTAACTTCTTTCGGATCAAACGGCGTGTAGTAGAGCAAAATCTTTACGCAGTCCGCGCCAGCTTCTTTCAATCGCCGCGCCGACCAATGTTCAAGCAGATCGCCCAGGCGTCCGGGACCGGTTTTATCGTAACCAGTTTTTTCGTAGGCGAGCAGTAGACCGGCATTTTTGGCGCGACGCTTGGAAGCGGGCAGTCCCCACTCGGGATCGAGCAGGATGGCGCTGGCATGCGGCGTCAGCACTTCGGTGACCAGCGTTTTGAACTCCTCCATCATGGCGTCGCTGACTTCTCCGCCCTTTTCCTTGGAGAGCGATTTCTGCAGCGAGCCCCGCTGATCCATCGCAGCAGCCGCAATGACACCATGATCGTTCGAGACTTTTCTGAGACCACCAAGTTTTCCAGGGGTAAGCTTCATAGATTCCTCCAGGACAGCATCAAGAAGATGAATGCGTGAAACAGGGTAATTGTAAACCAGCGCGGTGGGAAAGAGACCGAAGTCTACACAACGGGAATGAAAACAGCGAGCCTACGCAGCCCAGTTCTACTTGACAGAAAGCACTGCTTCCCCTGGACAGAGCTCGCAGAATCGCCGCAAAACCTCCCCGGGTCTTTTCTGGCGGATGTAAACGCAGATGTTCGTGTCCAGCAGATACCGGGGTTCCATCACAGCCCCTTGCGCCTCTGCAGCCTGTCCTTCTCGCGCTCGGCAGCGGTAAGGTCAAAATCATGGGGTAAGTCCGCCAACAGATCGAAGGCGCGAACCATGGCTCCATCTTTCTCTCGCAAGACGATCTCATGCCCGCGCCGAAGGATTTCCACCTCTTCGCTGTTCAACCTAAATTGCTTCGGCAGTCGCACCGCCTGGCTGTTCCCCGACCTGAATACCCGCGCTGTGTGCCCATAGGCGTCAATCTCCATATACCTGAAGTATGTACAACGCCGCACGAAATCGCAAAACGACCAGGCGTCTCTTGTGCCCTGAGCGAACCGCTGCCGCTAAGGAGTTTGCAGTGCCGAACACGCGTTACTTCTGTGGTAAAGATCAGGGCTTCGTCAATCCACCGAGTGCCTGGCGGTGTATCCGTCGCGGGCGACAACATCAATTTTCTGGTCTTTGCCTTTCTGGTCTTTCACTTTCAACTGGCCGCCATCGGGTGCTACGACTTGCACCTTCAGCTTACGGTAGGTGCCGTCCAACTTGTCGTTGGTAGGCCGATAAGTGATCGAATATTGATTGCGGATATCAGTGGAAATATCGTGGAACAACTCCGGCATCTCGCCCTCGAAGCGCGGAAAGTAAGCGCGGCCTCCGGTCATGGCGGCGAAAGTGCGCATTTCGTTATCCGCCTGCAGGTAATCCATGTTGCTTACCGGGATACCCATCCCATGAGGCGCGGAGCGGCCGCGAGCCTCATACATTTCGCGGATGATCCACCCCACGCTGACCGGAAAGATTGTGACATCCTTCGTGTCTTTTATCTTCTTCGTGATCTTGTCCAGCGTCAGTTTGCTGAAGGTATCCACGCCCGTGGTTACCAGAATGATGTACTTCTTGCCCTGCACGCGATCAAGACGATCGAGCGTGTCATACAAAGCGTCAAATAGATTGGTCTCGGAGAATCCCGGAATACGCAACTGGTTTAGCGCACCGTAAACCGCCTTCTTATCCTGGGTGAAATCCACCAGCAGATGCGGCTGCATGTCATAGTAGGAAACTGCAATCCAATCGTCCTTTTGGAGCGTGTTGGCGAAGGAATATGAAGCTTGCAACGCCTGGATCATAAACGAGTAGTTGGTGGACGCAAATTCCACCAGCAATACCGCGGTGATGGGAGCTTTTGACACCGTGAAGCTGCTGATGCTCTGTGGCGCTCCGTCTTCATACAAGCGGAAATTATCCTGCTTCAGGTTGGGCACGAACTGCCCGCTTTTGGTAGTAACCAGCACGTCGACGTTGACCAGCGGGGCGTTCACCCGAATGGAATAGTCCGGCATGCCTTCGACTTTCTTAGGAGAAATCGGCTGCGGGGGCGGAGGCGCTTCCTCGGTTTTTCTCTTTGGAATGGAGTATGGACCGATGTCGCCGCCGGGACCACCGGCCTCCGCGGGAGCATCCTGCTTAGGCTTGCCGTTGTCGCTGCTTTGCGGCGCAGTTTGCGATTGGTCCTGGGCGGACGCCGGAATGACGCTGGAAAGCAACGACAGCGAGACGACGGTGGCCAGCATCCATGTGGCGAAATCTTGCGAACTGGAGCGCCGGTTTCGAGTGAGAAAATTGGCCAACATTTGTGAACCCCGACGATGTAATATAGATTCTTGGGACGGAAAAGTCCCTGTGCTAGTATAGACGCAGGGATTCGCGATTGGGATGTTTTGCCCGGCTCTCGTATTCCCCCTCCCGGCAACGACTTACAATTTGGCGAAATCTAATCCATTAGAGCGGGCCCCCGTAGTCCCGTCAGGCGTCGTAAATGAAAAAATTGGTTTCCGCATTCTCCGCCGTTTGCCTGTTTTTCTCCTTGATCGCGGTCGCGCAAAAACCTGATTCCGCGCAAACTCCGTCTACCATCCCGGTAAGCCAGATCCATGTCGGCATGCGTGGCGTAGCCTATACCGTCTTTCAAGGCGTGAAGCCCGAGTCCATGGAAGTGGAAGTGCTCGGCGTGCTCCACAATGTGAATGGCCCGAAGGGCGACGTGATCCTGGTACGTTTGCACGGACAAAAGGTCGAGTACACCGGCGTCGTTGCCGGAATGAGCGGCAGTCCCGTTTACCTCGACGGGAAACTGGCGGGCGCGCTCGCTTTTCGCATCGGCGAATTCTCTAAGGAGCCGATTGCCGGCGTTACACCCATCGCCGACATGCTCGAGATCAATGCCCTCGACCGTTCCCCCGCGGAAGAGACCGCCGCGGTTAAGCCCGCCATCAGCGTTGTTGCCGGAAAGACCGCCTCTCCCGGCGAAATTTCCACGATGCCGAACTCGGCGCAGGATTCCGCGGGAACTTTCGCGAATTATCTAAAGCCTATCGAGACACCGCTCGTGTTCAACGGATTTTCCGAACAGGCAATTCATCTTTTTGCCGGGCAGCTTGGTTCTGCCGGAATTGTGCCGGTCATGGGCGCGGGTTCAGTGAGCGACGATAAGCAGCCAGAGCCAGTGGAAGCTGGATCCGCAATCAGCGCAATTCTGGTGCGTGGCGATATGGATATCGAGGCCACCTGCACTGTGACTTACGTCGACCCCCAGCGGTTGCTGGCTTGCGGACATCCTCTGTTGCAGTTCGGTTCCGTCGACCTGCCCATGAATAAGGCCGAAGTGTTGGCCACGCTGCCTTCGCCGCTCAACGCCTTTAAGATTGTGAATACAACCGAGCCCGTGGGAACCTTCATACAGGATCGCCACACCGGGATCATGGGCGTCTTCAACCGCCAGCCCGAAATGATTCCAGTCACGTTGAGCATCCACAGCAGCACGGGGGTGAAGCAGTTCCATTACGAAGTGCTGAATAATCCCAAGCTGACCCCGGTGGCGTTGATGGTGACGGTATTCAACGCGCTGCACGGCGTCAACGAGTTCGGTGAGGAGATTACATACCGTCTCTCGGGCAGCATCGGTGTGAAAGGATTTCCCGAAGTCACGATGCGCAACATGTTCGCGCCTTCGGAGAATGCCCAGCCCGCGGCAATGCAGGCTGCAATTTCCCTGGGCGAGCGCTTCGGCCGCATCTATGACAATCCCTATAGCGCCGCGGCCGTCGCGGGCGTGAAGCTGGATTTCGACCTCGTCCGCGAACGCCGCTGGGCCCGCCTGGAGAGCGCTCGAACCAGTGTGACGGAAGCTCGTCCTGGGGAAGAGATTATGCTCGAAACCGTGCTCGCGCCCTATCGCGGCGAGCGCATTGTGCAGCAGATTCCGGTAAAAATCCCGACCTCCGCAAGTAAGGGAACTCTGCGCATTCTGGTGAGCGACGGCGAAACGCTCGACCACATCGGCCGCTCGAATGCCGCGTTCGGACGCAAGCTTGATCTGGCCTCTACCATATCGTTGCTCAACAAAGAGCACTCCAACAACCGCGTCTACGTGTCGTTGCTCGAAGCCGACCCCGAAGCCCGCGTGGCTGATAAAGTGATGCCCACGCTGCCCATCTCCATCATGAATGTGATGGATGGCATGCGCGGCAATCAGGAAATGATCGTCAGCGGCGAATCAAACGTAGACGAAACCGCAACAGCCGCTCTGGATTATGTAGTGTCAGGAGCGCAGTTGCTAACGGTGACGGTGAAGTAGGCTAGCCTGGCAAGGCTGGTGTGGCGTGCTTGTGCGGCGCGGGCACTGCTCCCCCGAACTCTATCCACGAGCACTCCCGCAATTACAGTCTAGAGGCCACCACATTCAACCCAAGGCCATTCGTACGATTCTGGTTTGTCCACCAGTCCGCGTCTTGCTGGGTTTTGTGAATGTACTCAATCGTTTCTCGTAGGCTTTCGTTTCCCCGCAGCACGTGATCGAAGGACTCGTCTTGCCCCAAGGGTCCAACCCGGCTGGCTAACTTATTGACACTGCGCGCAGATGCCCCTCGATGGCCCGAGGGATTTCCGGCAGAGCGAAAGTCCAACCGTCAGCATCCCGCAGGGCTGTAAAACGCAAGTGCACGTGGTCCGGCATGACAACCACCGCATGTAGATGGATGGTCTTACCGTTGTCATGAAAACAGTGTTGGAGAACCAGCGTTCGTGCTTCGCAAGGGAGTGTAAAGCGGCAGGACGTTCGAAACGTCACGAACAATGGACGTTCGTCCCGCTGATAGTGCGGCAGCCGACGCCGTTATTCGTAGCGCCGGAAGCTCGCCGTGGACATGAGGAATTGCCTCGCCCACCACGATACCTTCACTGCGGCACGGATCGGTTGCACATCTGAAATTTCTCGCGGTTGAGGTGGCGGATCGGAACTGCGAATTCGTGCTTGTGGTTAGATTTAGCGGGCAGAAGTGCCCGCGCCACACAATCAATGGCAAAACAATACTAACCCTGCCTTTTCCATGTGCCTGAAGCCATCCGTGGCCCAGGCAGCCAGCACCATCAGCGTTGCGTTATACCCAACGTGCGCCAGAAAGCTTGACGACACCGACTTCGTCACCGCACGCACTGTCGTAAGCACAATGCCGACCAGAACGATGATGAACACCGCTGACCACGAACGATACTGCACGTAGTGGATCAGTCCAAAGGGCAGCGCGGTCAGAATAATTCCCCAGAACGCTCCCATGCGGCGCGCCAGAACTGGATACATAAATCCGCGAAAAAAAAGTTCCTCCATCAGCGGGCCGAGGGTGACGGCGAAGGCCGCGGTCAGGTAGGCGTCCGTGGGATGCTCGAAGAATTGATCGAACGGCGTCGTCTTCGGCATCGGCAGAAATCGACCCAACAAGTCGAGACCGAGCATAAGGATGCCAATGCCTACAAGAGTGAACCCAGCCATGCCGGGCCAATTCCAGCGAATCGCCGACCAGAATCGGGTGTGATATTTCACCTCCAGCAGCAGAATCATATAAATCGCGACTACGCCATAAGCCAGGAACTCGGAAAGCAGCGCCAGTACGGGCTTCTGCGCGACGTCCACCCAACTCAGGTGTGGATAAGCAAATCGGCGCGCCCCAAAGACGATGGCCAGTTGCACAATGAAAACCATCCCGAGCGTGAGCGCAGCGATGCGCACCACGTCCCACCCGCTCCAGACTGGGTTTTCGCCAGCGCGGGGCGCAGCTGGCGGCGGCGCCTCAATCGGCGGAGGTAAGTCGGTGACCAAAGGCGCAGAGAGCTGCGCCTCGCCATTTGGTGGTTGCGGGTCGAGGTGCGGGTTGTCGGATGATGACAAAAAGATCCTTTCCTTTATTATGATTCAGCCCTGGGTTGGTGTTGGAACTGCGCTGATCCCCAGAGGATTCTACGACACTCGCCGGACAGGCACCGGAGTGGGAGGACGGGGAAACATGATGAAAACCATCCTAGCTCTGCTCCTCATCGCGGGCTGGGCTCAATCCAGTTTCGTTCAGGCTCAGGCCGCGCCACGGCCGTTCACCCTTACCCTTAGTGTCGAGCAGGAGCCCTCCGCAGGCGCCGAGGCTAGCTGCGTCGTGAAGGCCGGGTCGAAGATTTATCTGACGATAGAAAAGACAAACACCTCGAGGCACGAAATGGGCTGCATGAGAGTCACCAATTGCGTGACTGGGTTGGACCCAGCCTATGAGTTCGACGTCCGTTATAGCAACGGCAATACGGTCACGAAACGTGTAATCGACGAGGGTGCCATGGTCGGAGCGTTCCAGGGGCTTGGCTGCAAATTCAAGCCCGGCGAAAACAGCACAAGCCGCGGCAATGAGATCACGCGAATTTACGACCTGAGCCAGCAGAGCGACTATACGATTCAGATATCTCAGCCCGCCTCGGATAAACGGGATGCTGAGGTGATCAAAGCAAACACGGTTAAACTCACCGTAACCGAGGACGACTCCGTCATTGAGAAGGCTCGGCGACCGTTTTAAACTTGAAATTTCCGCGTACTCCGACGGTAAATTCGCTACGACCACAGGGACCCTCATGGTGAAAATTGGAGCTGAGGTCGGCATCAATATCTTCAAGGCGAAAACATCCTTGCATCGCGAAGAAGACTGCGTCATCGTCGAGAATCCCGCGACCGGGTTGGATGAAAAATATCAGTACGATGTTCGCGACAGCAGCGGCAATCCGGTTGGAAAGCGCGCGATTGATCGACCGGAACCGTTTATCCGCCTAGCGGCGTAAAACTCCGCCCTTCAGAGCGGAGATATAAGCCGTATAGAGTTGTCCTCTTGGTACGCTACCGCTAGACAACTTCCCGGCAGATTTGCGATTTGTAATTTAACTGGACCTGAAGCCTAAGCGCATAAAGGGCTGCTGTGATGGGGTTAGTCCCCGTCTAAAAACCAGACGCGTGGGGTCGGTGCGACCCTTCAGGCGCTAACCTAAAGGGTTGTAATCCTAAGCGTAGCCTGAGAATCTTCGCCCTTTAGGGCGGAGAGGTTCAAAACCCCCTCGACTCCCTGCACGATCAAGCCCGGCGAGTCTCAGGGGAGCGACAGCAACACGATCACCCGGCTCTACGACCTCTGGAGCCCAGGCAAGTACACGATTCAGGTCTCGCAGCCCATCTCCCGGAAGATTGAAGACGGCGTGGTGAAATCGAACGCAATCACGGTCACGGTAGAGCCGTAACGAAGAAGTTGCTCTTCCTAGAGGCTGCGCAAGCAAGGTGCGGTCTTCGGCCGGGGGCCCCTGGGCTCCTGCCGAATCAGCTCACTCGCTCCGCTTCCCATTCCCCGAAAAATATCCCATCAGCGCCTGACCCGTATACGACTTCTTCACCCGCGCTACCTGCTCCGGCGTTCCCTGCGCGACAATGCGCCCGCCTTCTTCGCCACCTTCGGGGCCGAGGTCAATAATCCAATCGGCGTTGCGGACCACGTCCAGATTGTGTTCGATGATGATGATCGAATTGCCCAGGTCGGTCAACCGGTGGAGTACGTCGAGCAACTTCTTTACATCGTCGAAGTGCAGGCCGGTGGTGGGCTCATCCAGCAGGTAAAGGGTCTTGCCCGTCTGCCGCTTACTCAGTTCGCGGGCCAGTTTAATGCGCTGCGCTTCGCCACCGGACAGCGTTACCGCCGACTGCCCGAGATGAATGTAGCCAAGGCCGACATCAACCAACGTTTGCAACTTCTGTTTTATCTGCGGAATGTTTTCAAGAATCGGCAACGCGTCGGAGACCGGCATCTCCAGCAAATCAGCGATGGAGTTTCCGTTGTACTTCACCGCCAGCGTTTCGTGATTGTAGCGCCGTCCGCCGCAGACCTCACAAAGCACATACACGTCAGGCAGAAAGTTCATCTCAATGCGACGCTGCCCTTCGCCTTGGCACGCTTCGCACCGGCCGCCGGGAACATTGAAGGAAAAGCGTCCGGGCTTGTATCCGCGCTCGCGGGCCTCGGGCAGCATGGCATAAATATCGCGGATCGCCGTGAACACGCCGGTATAGGTTGCGGGATTCGACCGCGGAGTGCGCCCGATCGGCGATTGATCGATGCGAATCACTTTGTCTATGTTCTCCGCGCCTACGATCGATTTATGTTCCCCGGCTTTTTCGCGCGAGCGATACAGTTGGCGCGCCAGGGAGCGATAAAGAATGTCATTGACCAACGTCGACTTGCCGGAACCCGAGACCCCCGTGACGACCGTCATCACACCGAGCGGGAAGGTCACATCAAGATTTTTGAGATTATTTTCCTTTGCACCAAGAATGGTCAGCGCGGCGCCGTTCTTCTGCCGACGCTCGGCACGCATCTCGATCTGCACCTTTCCGGAAATGTATGCGCCGGTCAATGAGTTCGGATCACGCATGATTTCTTCCGGCGTGCCACGAGCGACCAGGCTGCCGCCGTGGCGTCCCGCGCCCGGGCCAAGATCGATTACGTAGTCCGCACGGCGAATCGTTTCTTCGTCATGCTCGACCACCAGCACAGTGTTGCCCAGGTCGCGGAGATTTTCGAGCGCGGTCAGCAAGCGCCCGTTGTCGCGATGATGCAAGCCGATCGAAGGCTCGTCCAGCACGTAAAGCACGCCGCGCAGCTTCGAACCAATCTGCGTAGCCAAACGAATGCGCTGACCTTCGCCGCCTGACAAAGTCGCAGCCGAGCGGTCCAGAGAAATGTAGTTCAGCCCGACTGCATTCAGAAATTGCAGACGCTCTACCACTTCATGCATCACACGCCCGGCAATTTTTTGTTCGCGTCCCGCGAGCTTTATGCTCCGCGCCACTTCGAGCGCCTTCGAAATTGGAAGCGCCGTGAAGTCCGCGATCGACATGCCGTTCACTTTCACGGCGAGGCTCTCCGGGCGCAGGCGTTTACCGTGGCACGCCGGGCAGTCGCTCGCTGACATGTGATCCATCAACCAATCGCGGTAACCTTCCGAAGTCGACTCTTCAAGATTCTGCTTGAGATACCCGAAAATTCCACGGAAGCCCGTCTTGCCGCGGCCCGACTCGCCATTCAACAGCAGGTCCTGAATCTTCTCTGGAAACTTTTCAAAGGGCGTATTCAAATCAATCCCATGCGCCGCCGCCGTCACTTGCAAACTATGGATCAGCCCCTGCGACGCCGAGCCCGGCCCCAGTCCGCCGTCGAGCAGCGGCTTCGACCAATCTGTAATAACTTTTGCAGGATCGAAATCGTAGCGGCTGCCGAGGCCATGGCATTCGGGACACGCTCCATACATACTGTTGAAGGAAAACGAACGCGGCTCAAGCTGCGGGACGCTGATGCCGCAATCGGGGCAAGCAAGCTTTTCCGAATACAGCTGATCATCACCCCCGACCACAGCGACTTGAACCAGGCCGCCCGCCAGCTTCATCGCGAGTCCTACCGACATTTCCAGACGGTGCTCAATGCCTGGCTTCACCAGGAGACGGTCGATCAGCACTTCGATCGTGTGGTTCTTCCTCTTGTCGAGATTGAGGTCATCTTCCATGTTCACCAGCTCACCGTCGACGCGCGCGCGAGTATAGCCGTGCTTGAGCAGCGTCTCCATCTCTTTCTTGAACTCGCCCTTGCGCCCGCGAACGATGGGCGCGAGCACCATCACGCGGTCTTCAGGCGTGAGCGCCATCACGCGCTGCACAATCTGTTCGGCGGACTGGCGGCTGATGGGCCGCCCGCACTTCGGACAATGCGGAATGCCAACGGAAGCGAACAACAGGCGAAGATAGTCGTAAATTTCGGTGATCGTACCCACGGTCGACCGTGGACTGCGGCTGGTGGTCTTCTGCTCAATCGAGATGGACGGGCTAAGCCCGTCAATCGAATCGACATCCGGGCGCTCCATCTGGTCCAGAAACTGCCGCGCATAGGTGGAGAGCGTCTCCACGTAACGACGCTGGCCCTCGGCATAAATCGTGTCGAATGCGAGAGATGACTTACCCGAACCGCTTAGGCCGGTGACTACCGTGAGTGTATTTCGCGGGATCTCAACGTCGATGTTCTTCAGGTTATGCTGGCGCGCCCCGCGCACCGAAATCTTGGTAATAGCCATTTAGTGCTTGTCTGAAAATCCGGGCTGGATTGCCCTTCCGTAACGTCGACAGGACTACAGATTTGTCCGACATTAGGAGTGCGCAGCTCTACTCCGTATCTTACTACGGCGTATCTGGATCGTCACTAGCGGCGGGCTTCAACACAGGTAGATTGAAGATGCCGCATAGACGAAAGTTGATGCCGCGGCATCTGAGTTATTGCCATTTCTTACTACGATTAGGACAGGGTGGTTTGACTGTGATTTCGCTTTTCATGCCTCTGATTCTCTGCGTTACGGTAGTCGCCTCGGTCGGAATTGGCGTTATCGCGGCTTATGCCGCAGTCATCGGAATCCTGCAAGCTTGCGGTCCTGCGTCGCCCTCACAGCCCGCGGGAACAAGACCGCGCCTGCTCCTCGTGCCCACACAAAACCAAGCCAGCGGAGATTAGAATCACCTGGCTCCTCGAGCTCCCCATCTACTTCGATCGAACTTCGATAGGCTCTGCTATATTCATAGGCCGACCGCTTTGATTACCGACCTCTATTCTCCGCCGATATTTCAAGTACGCAGTGATGACTCCCGGCTGTGACCAGTCCAAGTCCCATCCGTTCTCGATTGCCAAAAGAGTGTACGAACCGGGAATAACGTCGCGCAAAAGGAAAGTGCCGTCGAGATCGCTTTGGTCGCGGCGGAAAAGATCGCGGTCCAGTTCAGGATTTTTCGGCACCAGAACCACCATCGCTCCGGCGAAGCCCTTCCCCGCTCGCGTCACCGTTCCTTGTATCTCGGCGTTGCCAGTCACCACCGTAAGCGATACCGCAGGCGACGACCCTGCTGCTACGAACAAGGCGTGCCCTGAAAGCTGGGCGCCATCCACCGACATGTGTGCAACGGAATAGCGGCTTCCCGGTCCCCAGACCAGAACTTCGTATTTTCCTGCAGCGATTTGCTGCAACTCCGCTTCCCCTTTGGAATCCAGCGGAGAGGCACCCAGAATCCTCGATCCCGAGCGCAGTCCGGTCGAAAGATGCGGCGGAAGCACACCGCCTCCGGCAATTTGCACTGACAATTTGATGCTGCTCAAAACTTCGCCTTTGGAGGTATCGATCTGCTCTCCATCTTTAGTTAAATCGACGCCGTTCATCTGCAACGGCACTCCCGGTCCGTTGACGCTAATGTTGTAGCGGCCCGCCGGAATGCCGGTTATTTCCATGAGCCCGGGCGAGACCACGTTCGCACCGCTGCTCTCGACAAATGTGGAACCGTCGAACACCGATCGTTGAAGCTGCGGAACGGTGAACCCATGTTTGCCGTCATCGGGCATGCGAAAAAGAAGACGCAACGAAGGAACCGGATTCAAATGAATATCAGCCTCTACCCGCTCGCCACCCCGGATGGGTATTGGCATCGCATCGTCCGCTTCGGTCACGTCAGGGTAGTAAGTTACTGGATAAGCGACATCCAGCGCCCGATCGACGGTTGACGTGACCTCTGATGCATGTTCGGATTCCGACTGACCCGGATCAGAATGCGGATGAATTGCATACCATGGCTTGCCGCTCGCTGATAAGAAATAAGTGCCGGGCATGAGCGGTGTAAGTTCATACTCTCCCAGATCGTTCGTCTGGGCGGAACGGAACTGGCGGATCTGATCCACTCCGGAGCTGTGATCGTTGTAATACAACGTGACCTGGGCCTGGCGCACGGGATCATTGGCTTCATCCAGAACCTTCCCGGCGATTACCGCGTTCGGGGCAAGCCGCAGCACGAGAGTTTCCGCCTCGAGGCCGGCCCCGGTAACAATCGCGGTGGAATATTGGTCATGCTGGTCATAGCTAGCGGCGATAAATCCGCGTTTTGCTCCAGTCAGCGAATACTTTCCCGCAGGCACACCGTTGAACTCATACTTGCCATCCTCAGCGGTGACCATAGATTGAAATTTCTGAGGATCCTTCGCGTCCCTCACGGTTACTCGCGCGCGGCCTAAAGGACGCCCGTCCGCCTTGCTCACCACGCTTCCGGCGATTCTGTACCCGCCGGGAATTGTTGTTGGAGGAATGTTTGCAGTCTGCGGCGCGGCCCAGGCGAGAGCCGTTGTCAACCCGAAGATGAAGCAAAACGAACGCGCCGAATTTGAGCAAACCGCCATGTTTCCTCGTTACGTTTACTCGCTACCGGAAATGACTTGCAACTGCAGCGTCACCTTCTGTCCGGCAGCGAAATGGACAATCTGTCCCTTCGTTTCATAAGCCTTCATCGCCTCCGCGTCACGATAAGGAATATCCGGTTGATGGCTGCCGAAAGCAACGACGCGATAGACCCCTGGTGCCACCATTCGATAGTCGAACCTCCCAGCAAATGATGCGGGAATTTCCAGAAACTGCCCTGAACTCTCCGGTAAGGGAATGCAATACACAAAACCTTGCGGAGATGAACGACCTGAGCCGGGCGGAGGCGCCGGAACTCCAATCAACGTCCCTTCGAGTTCCGCGTTGTCGTCCCGCATCGTAATTTCGATCGTTGCATTCGCTCCCGGCACTACCACCAAAGGCCCACGCAACAAATCCGTCCCGCCCATGGTTGCCGATGCCACATAGCCACGCGAGGCATGTAATCGCAACCAATATCGTCCTGGCGCTATGTTTTCGAGAACCAATGAATCGTCGCTCGCCCCCGCGGGCTCACGAATCGATCCGCTTCTCTGGGGCCCAAAATCATCCGCCGCTACCACCCCGATTTGGAGATCGAGTCGCGGGCCGTGTATCGCATACGTGTGTTTCCCGTCGCTCCACGACCCCGATGACTGCCCATCCGTCGTGTTGAATTCCTCCTTTACATTCACGCTGATCGAATTGTTTCTGGCCAGTAACATGGCGGGACCTTCCGCAGGCGCCCCCGCCACAACTATGTTTACCGAACCGGTTTCCGAGTTCGGCATATAAGTCGCTGCCTCGACAAGATATTTCCCGTTCGGCAACTGTCCCTCGATAACGCCCTTCCCTCTGTTGTAGCCGAGTGAATAGCCGGGGCTGCGCGGCCCTTGCAGTGACACAGTAATCGTCAGACCGTCCTGGTCCATATTCATGACCGGAATCTTGACGGGATAGTAGGGCTGGCGCACAAGGGAAAAATCCCCCTGGAACGTTTGGCCAGCCGTAAGTTGAATCGTCGACGCCGACGCAAAATCAGTCGCGCTCGGATAATAAACCGGTGGGAAGCCGTAAAGTTGGCCGCCTGGAGCCGTGGCTTCCGGATCATTGTCCATCCACTCGCGCGTGAACACCTTATAGATGCCAGGCTCGATCTCGGCAAAGCGGAACTCGCCATTCGAGTTCGTGCGAGCTGAATTTTTCTGCATCCAACGAGGGCTGCCGTCCTGCACCTGCCGGGCGAAGAGTTGCACGTCCACGCCGCGGGCCGGATCGGCTGCGGGAAGCGTAACTCGCCCCTTAATCAAAGCCTCGGGCATTAAAGCAATGGTGAGCTCAGCACCGGCCAATACCTCGACCTGCCTTGTTCCATGAGGATCATCCAGGAACCCAGGCTTGCGCGCCATGAGAAAGGTGAGTTTGCCGGAGTTCCCGGTCGCGGAAGTGACGCCTACGTTATCAGCCGCGGCCTTCGGCAGAGTGAACTCGAAATGTCCCTCACCATCGCTCAGCATCGCGTAACGATTGTCGGGAGAATAGACAAGGGCCCGGCCAATGGGCTCGCGAGTAACAGCATTGACTACAATGCCGCGGACAATATTCGCCTGATTGTCAGGTTGCAGGTTCTGCGCAAGACCTTGCCGGGCGCGGACGACCCAAGCCGCAAGAAAAATGATCAGTGAAAATGCCAGGCGCTCGATCGTCACACGAGCCGGAGACCACTGAAGTTGTCGGCGCACCGGAGGACCATCGGCACTTCGCAAGGAAATCACTCCTACGTCATCGTTCCCCAGGATCGGCCGTGTTTACGTAGCTCATTCGCGAATCGGTCGGCACTATTTTAACTTCTTTTCGTTCCGCCCCGTCAATCACCCTGTCCGATTTGGCGCGTCAACCTAACCCTCTCATTCATTGACTGCCCAGCACGTCGCCCGTAAGATGGAGCCGCCCCGGTAACTCAAACCATAAGACATTGATCGACCAGACCATATCGCACTACCGCGTTGTCGAAAAACTGGGCGGCGGTGGCATGGGAGTGGTATACAAAGCTGAAGACACCGAGCTTGGCCGCTTCGTGGCCCTGAAATTCCTGCCTGATGAACTATCCCGCGATCCCCAGTCGCTGGAGCGGTTTCGCCGGGAGGCGCGTGCCGCCTCGGCCTTGAATCATCCCAACATTTGCACCATCTACGAAATTGGCCGTCACGATGAGCAGTCGTTCATCGCCATGGAATTTCTCGATGGCGTCACATTGAAGCACCTCATCTCAGGAAAGCCGTTAGACAACGAGACGCTCCTCTCGCTCGCCATCGAAATTGCCGACGGGCTGGACGCCGCTCATTCCGAAGGAATCGTTCATCGCGACATCAAACCCGCCAACATCTTTGTGACCAAGCGAGGACACGCCAAGATTCTCGACTTCGGATTAGCAAAGATCGCAAGCGCCGCAACATCGCAAAGTCCGGTTGCTTCTGCGAACACCATGACGGCGGCGATCGACCCGCACCTCACCAGTCCGGGCTCCACTCTCGGCACGATCGCCTATATGTCCCCGGAGCAGGCGCGTGCCAAGGAGCTGGACGCTCGCAGCGATTTATTTTCTTTCGGGGCTGTGCTCTATGAGATGACAACGGGCACGCTTCCGTTTCGCGGCGGAAGTTCTGCGGAAATCTTCAAATCCATTCTGGATGCGGCTCCGCCTTCGGCCCTGCGCCTGAATCCCGATCTGCCCACCGAATTGGAGCGCATCCTCAACAAAGCTCTGGAGAAAGACCGCAACCTGCGCTACCAGTCCGCTGCCGATTTGCGAACCGACCTGGCGCGCCTGAAACGTGACTTCGAATCCGGGCGTTCGTCGGGTGCTTCCGTGAACGTTGCAGCCTCTTCATCTTCGCCTAGCATCGCGGCAGCAGTACCAGGTCGGTTCTCGAAAACCCTGATTGCGGTGGCAACAGCGTTTGTGCTGATCGCCGCAGCTTATTTTGTACGCTCAAGGGGCGCGACCCAGAAGGTCAGTTCGATCGCCGTGCTGCCCTTCGTCAATGCGACTGCTGATCCCAGCAATGAATATCTGGGCGATGGTTTGACGGAGAGTCTTATCAGTACCCTTTCTCAACTGCCAGACTTGAAAGTCATGGCGCGCAGCACCGTGTTCCGCTTCAAAGGCAACCAGGACGATCCCCAGCAGATCGGCCAAACACTGCAGGTCGGGGCGGTTCTCGTGGGACGCATCACAAAACACGGGGACCAATTGAACGTGCAAGCCGATCTGGTGAATACTGCGGACGGCTCGGAGCTTTGGGGCTCACACTATTCCAGCAAACTAGCGGATGTTACGCAGGTGCAGAGTGAAATTACCCGCGACCTTTCCAGAACACTGCACCGCATCGAACCGGGCAGCGTACCCCAGAAGCTGGGAAGCGCCGGCACAACGAATCCGGAAGCCTATCGGCTCTACCTGGAAGGCCGTCAGCTTTGGTACGGGCGCACTCCAGCAGGCCTGAAAAGAAGCATCGATCTTTTTCAGCAGGCCATCGCGGCCGACCCTTCCTATGCTCTCGCCTACACCGGCCTGGCGGATACTTATAACGTCGCCTCCAGCTATGGCATCGGCATTACGCCGCGGCAAGCGCGTCTGCTGGCCGACGAGGCCAGTCATAAGGCGCTCGAACTGGACGACTCCCTGCCCGAGGCCCACACTGCACGAGCCGCCGCGCTGACCATGGGCTGGAGGTGGAGCGAAGCGGAGCCCGAGTTTCGCCGCGCCATCAAGTTGAACCCAAATAACGCCTCCGCCCATTATTTTTACGCCTTCAGCTTCCTCATTCCCCAAAAGCGCATCGATCAGGCACTCGAGGAGTTCCACACCGCCTTGTCGCTCGATCCTTTATCTTCCATCGTCAATACGAATTACGCCGTGACGCTGATGGTCGCTGGCCGCTATCCCGAGTCGCTCTCCCAATTCCAGAAGGTGCTGGAACGCGATCCAGCCTTCGCTCCTGCCCATTACAAGCTGTCGCAGTTATATGCCACGACTGGCCACTTCGCAGACGCGATTAGTGAGTTTCGCAAATTCGCGCCCATTTCCGGCTCGTGGAGGGCAGACTCGCAAGGTTACAGCCGGCTGACCATCGAGGCTCCCAACCCGCATGACAACATCGCAGCCATCGCAGTAGGATTTGCATTGGCTGGCGATCGTAACAAGGCTTTTGAGTTCCTGGAAAAAGCCCTCGCGGAGGAGGACGATGAGCTGATTTTCGCCATTCGTTATCCCGCCTTTGACTCCATCCGTTCCGATCCCCGCTACGCCGAGCTGATGCGCCACCTGGGACTGCCCGAGTAGTGAGTCCGCATCGCCTCGTTTCCGTCGGTTGCGCTGTGCCGCCACGTGGTAGCATTTTGCTAATCATGTTTCTAGGCGGAATGCGCATGGTCCGCACTGGCTCCATCACGCTTTCAATTCTTCCTGCGATCCTTCTGGGAGCTCTTCTCTCGACATCTGCACCTGCTCTGGCGGCAGAGCCATCCTCCTGGCTCGAAATTCGCTCCGCGCATTTCACCGTCATCACCGACGCCGGAGAGAAAAAAGGCAAAGAAGTTGCGCTGCGCTTTGAGCAGATGCGGGCGGTGTTCGCCATCCTGCTCATGAAGGATCGCCTGAACGAACCGCTGCCCTTGACCATTCTCGCCTTCAAGAACGACAAAGACTATTACCAGAGTGCCCCTCTCCATCAGGGGCAGCCCATCAGCGTTCCCGGATTTTTCGTGCCCGGTGAAGATCAGAATTTCATCGTTCTGAACTTGTTCGAAGAAGAATCGTGGCGCGCCGTCGCCCATGACCTCACCCATCTGCTGTTGAACTATAACTATCCTCCGGTTGAGGGATGGTTCGACGAAGGCCTGGCCGAATATTTCGCTTCGATCCGCGTCGACAACAAACAGGTTGAGATCGGAGGCGATCCCGAGCTAAGCAATGCCTTCAGCCAGGATCTGCTCGAGAATCAACGCGAAGTTCGCAATCCTCCGAAGTCGCTGACGGAACTGCTGAGTGGTCAGGTCTGGCTTTCTCTTCCCGACCTGCTCGCCATGAAGCATGACACTTCCACTTACGTGGAAGCCACGCATCACACATTGTTCTATGCGCAATCCTGGATGGTGATGCATTACCTGCTGCACGAAAAAAAGTTGCCCGAAACGGGGACGTACTTTGATCTGGTCGAAAACCAGCACATGCCAGCCGAAGAAGCCATTCAGAAGGCCTATGGCCTCACGCCCGCTCAATTCGACCAAGCGGTAAAAACTTACTTCCATTCATTGACGCCCCTGTTTACGGCGCTCGACGCCTCGAAGCAGCCCGGTACTCCGGCCAATCCGCCGCAGGTGTATCAGTTTCCTGCGCCCGTAGGACCGAACGACAGCGCCATCATCGTGAAGCCAATGCGCGAAGCGGATGCTCGTGCCTCCGCGGCCGAAATCAAAACAAGGATTCTTGAACGCCGCGAAGCCGGCTTGCACGAACTCCAGGCGCTGGCCACCGCTCCCGAGCCCGGCACTTCCAGCAAAGCCAACTATAAAAAAGCGAAGGACGACACGCAAGACGGTCCTTTGGTGGCAGCCACAGGCAACGAGATCGCCCACCGCGCTCTCGCCTGGGACCATCTCGAGCACGGCGAGTTCGACGCCGCCGCCGAAGAACTCAGCGACGCCGCTGCCCTAAACCCGCGCGATATGTGGATCCGTTACTACCTTGCCGTGCTGAAGTACCGCATCGCCAAAGCGAAGCGCGCCGATATTCAGGGCCTGCCCAACATGCTCCAGGACCTGCGGGCCGTGCTCGATTGGTATCCGGAATTCGCCGACGCCTATGACCTGACGGCGTTGGCCCGCATGGTGGGCGGTGGTCCGGTCGCGGCCATGCAGGCCGAGCGCGCCGCCATTCAACTCAGCCCGCGTAATCAGGAGTACGTCTATCACCTGGCGGAGATCTATATCGAGGCCAAGAAGTGGGACGCCGCGCGAGCCCTGCTCGAACATTTAAAGACCAGCGGCAATCCCCAGGTAGCAGCCGAAGCCCGCGAGCAGTTAGGTCGGCTCGCGAACCAACAGAAGTACGGCCTCTCAGCGGCCTCGACGGCGCCAAAATTCTCTCCCCAGAGTTCTCCATTCGATGTGCTGGAGCAGGACGCAGCGAAGCGCGCCGCAGCGCAGACTTCGCAAAGCGACGGGCCGGGGGACAAGCGCCCCGCGAAGTTTTTCCAAGGCCGCCTGTTAGGTGTGGACTGCTCTCAGTCTCCCGCCGCCATTCTCACCGTCTCCTCGGCCGGAACTGTTCTGAGACTCCGCACCGCCGATTACAAGTCTCTGCTCCTCATCGGAGCCGATAGCTTTTCTTGCGCGTGGAATGATCGCTCGGTGTCGGTAAACTATAAGCCCGGTGGAATCTCGGACGGAGATCTGGTGTCGGTCGAACTGCGGTGATTAGTCTGTTTGAACCGGCGGGGTGGCCCAGGCTTTTGATCTCGCTGGCATCGCCAAGCATGGTGGGTGCCCCGTCCTTCGCGCACTTTCCGAAGAGCCTGCCCTGAGCTTGGCGAAGGGGCGGGAGTCGGGAATGCTTGCGCGAGTGCGTCGATCACGCCGCGCAATCCCAAAAACGAAATCTTCGCCCAGCCCTGATTCACTCGCAATCGATAGCGCTGGCGCGCCTGTTCCAGAATCGAGAGAAAGCTGTCGCAGCGGCGCGCGGTACCGAGAAGAGGCCATCGCCGATATCAGGAGCAGGTGATAAAGTGCAGGTCCTGGGCACCGTACGTGCGATGCAGGCCGCGTGGCATGACCCACACCAGTATAGTCAGCATCGCCTCCCGCCCTTGTAAAGAACGCTAAGGACGGGGCACCCACGGTTCCGGGACGGGAAGGAAAAACACGGAAGGCCGGGCCACCCGCCCCGTCGTGGCATTGAGCCTAGCCGGCAGTCTTACGGGAAGCGGGACAGTATCTTTTCCCCGCGCAATAAATGGAAACTTCTGGAGAGACAAATGCAAGAACTTAAGTGGCTAGAAGTGCTTCCGGGACAATCCTTAGAGACGAGCGTCGAAATGTTAAACGAACTGAAGTAGAACCTTCGAACCAGGGAAGTCGATGGCGTCCGGTTCGTCAATACTGGACACCAGGTGATCCTCAAGACGTCTTCCCGTGAGTCGGTAGATGCACTGCTTTACGGGCTTGCCATTGCCTTCTCAGTGCTGCCAAAGGGCGCATTGGAGGAGTTTCGAAAATTCATGAACGATTCTGCCGGGCAGGAGTCTCCTTAGCTCCCCAGGTCCAGGCGAAAGGGCTGTTCATTGTGATCCCTGCTCAGGCGTTGCGCCGTAGGAGGAAATCAACACATGGCAGGTTCTGAGCGAGAGGTTGTTAGGGTCATGATGGGCGGGTGGCCCAGGCTTTTGGTTTCGTTGGCACAAGCAAGACAGTGGTGCCCTTGTCCTTCGCGCACTTTGCGAAGGGCCGGAGTCGGAAATGCTTGTGCAAATGGTTCGATCACGTAACGCGATCCCGCAACAAAATCTTCATCTAGCTAGCTAGCTTTCGTTCACTCGCACCAGCCTCGGTCCCAATTAAAAACCCTCCCGATCAGTACGGGAGGGTAGCAATGCCAGTAATCGCATTTAGGCGCGAACGACGTTGCCCGCCTGGAAGCC
>Ga0185299_10002928_pt1 | contig 24370 bp, 23 predicted proteins | sample PaiPotPPA55metaG_FD_128002 | JGI IMG/M metagenome (GOLD analysis project Ga0185299, IMG submission 128002) | Iron sulfur acid spring bacterial and archeal communities from Banff, Canada, to study Microbial Dark Matter (Phase II) - Paint Pots PPA... ... | reverse complement strand
CCAGTAGTATCCTTTAGTGACGTGCCGACATGCGAGGATGCGGTTGCGATCGCATTCTTTCTCCAGAAGAACGGCGCAAGCCCCATCGGAAATCACGTTATAGATCATTTCCCGCTTACAGCCTGCAGGCAACACATCAGCACTTACGCAAAGGGCCCGGCTGGCGCTCTCGCTGGAAAGCAGAAAATCCTTAGCAAGCATTACCGAGGCCATCAAGCCCAGACACCCTACTTGGCTCACGCCGAAGGCAGTTGCGTGGGTCAACTCCAACTCGTACTGCAATTGCGCAACGGGGTAGTTGAAAGCTGACAGCGGATTAGGAGTCACGACGGCATGGCAGCCTGGTGTTGCTCCGGCATAAAAGAGCGCATCTATGCTGGTGCGGTCTTCGCCTGTGGTGTCTAGTAGCTTGCTAGCGGCAGCCGTCGCGAGAGTGTACGACGATTCGCGGCTGAGTCGCGCGCAGCTGAACCCAAATTCAGACAACCTGGCCGCGGGGCTGTCGAGCATGCCTCGTGCTTCGAGCTCCTCCACAGAAACTGTGTCCGAACCCAAAACATACTCGATCGCCGAAATGCCAACTTGCATCAAGTCACCCGCTTGCTCAGAATTGGAATCCTCGTCACGACTCCCCAACTTTCATCGAACTATAGCGCATTGAGGAGGAACTGCTGAAGCCCTTTGTGACACTTCCCGAAGTGTCATACTTCTGACAGCGTGGGCCACCCGATCAAGGCAGGTGCGTCCTAGGTTCACTGCGTTGGTTCTCCGCCAGTCCTGACCAGCGAGAATCACCACTCTAGCAACGAGTGACGGCCGACCAGTCGACTACCCCAAGCGAGAGTCGGCGCGATTATTTCCGGTTAGCGCCATCCGGGAGCTCCACGACTCGATTCGGAAAGTCCCATTTGTCGTATGCATCCCAGGGCGCCTACTCCGGAATCATTCCGATCGTCCTCAGCCACGTCTCCACCAGCTGAGGCCATCCCGTTATTGGCAACTTCGTGCGCCGCAGGCCAAAGGCATGCCCGCCCTGCGCATACAAATGCATCTCTACGGGTACCCCGGCCTTTTTCAGCGCAATGTAGTAAGCCAGCGAGTCGTCTACATTGTCCACGTGGTCATCCTCCGCCTGCAGCAAGAACGTGGGCGGCGTTTGGCGGGTGACATGCAGATCGGGGTTCAAGGCAAGCTCTTTATCGGCATTTGCTGGATGAGGAACCACAAACTTCTTGACGCCCTGTTTAGCATCCCACTCCGCCGCGGACAGCGACAGATGTCCCGGATAAATAGCCACCGCAAAATCGGGACGGCAGCTCTCTTTGTCGGCTGCATCTACGGCCGGATACAAGCGGTGATCAAAATGATTGCTGATCGCTGCCACCAGATGGCCGCCAGACGAAAACCCCAGCACTCCAATCTTATGCGGATCGATATGCCACTCCGCGGCGTGAAAGCGCACCAGACCCACTGTCCTCTGCGCATCTTCGAGCGCCATCGGTGATTCCGGATACGGTCCCGATTTCGGATACGGCCCCACATCCGTCACGCGGTATTTCAACAGCACACACGTGATTCCTCCTGGCGTCAGCCAGTCACAGACCTCCGTGCCTTCAAGATCGATGGCTAGACCCTGATAGCCCCCGCCCGGGAAGACGACGACCGCGATGCCCGTATTGTTTCCCTTCGGCGGATAGACCGTCATCGTAGGCCGCGTGACGTTGCTCACCCCTGTCGCCGGCCTGCCGGTATCCATCCACGGCTTCGCCGTCGTCTCAGCGAACTCCGGCCCCGCAACCGACTGGGGATCAGGCACTCTCCCCGGCCATATCGGCACTTGCGTATGTCCGGGCGATGGCTGCCATACAGGCTTCTGCGCGCTCAGACCGCCAAACGCAGACACAACACAGAGAGCAAAGATCAAAAGCTTCATGACAATCCCCAAAGGCAGGATAGAGCAAGCCGAACTCTCATCTGAAAACCGGTCCTGATAACCAAATAGGTTCCGACAGCCGCGCTCCACATGACTTGACTCCCGGATGGTCGGCAAACCTTCCACAACCGCGCACCCAACTCAAGCATTTCGGCTCGATGCCAATGCGATCATTGACGGCTGATCGAATTCGCTGCTTGCAGCCAAGGTAGCCTTCGGTCGTCTGCGCCGAAACGTGCCCCAAGAGAAATTGGATCTGCTCCAACTCGCCTCCCGAAGCGTCGCAGATCGTGCGGCGCCAACTTCGCCACTCCGATCCGTCTCGCGGATTCCTTCACAATGTGCCAAACCGCCTTTACCGTCATGCCATCTCCCCATGTCCTTCCTACCTTGTTCACCCGACGGAACAGCCAATGCGAGCAATGCTCGGTCGCGTTTTCCTTTCAGTCGCTGACGATCGGGTGCTTGCAAGAGCGCATGGCCTTGCTCTGCCGTCAACCAGTTCCCGAGGCGAATGCCCAGCTTCTTCACCTTTGACGCGACGAATACCGGCCGCCAAATCAGCGCTTAGAAGATCGCAGTCGGCGGCTTCGTAGGCGAACCGGCGCACGGCGTCAAGATGCAGATTGATGGTTCCGAGTGCAAGTTGACGGGATTCGAGACGAGAGCGATAGCGCAAGACCACGATCCTGTTGAAGGCCAAGCGAGGTTCCGAACAATACCAGTCAACGAACTCATCGATGGCATGACGATAACCCGCTTTGCGTCCGCTGAGTTGAGGCTGTTCAACACCGCCGCCTTCGGTGTTCAAGGTCGGGCAAGCGCAGGATGGACTTGGTACTGTTGCGTCTTCTTCTCGAACTTGGCTTCTGCTTCATGACCGGTGGCCTCCGTGCCACCGATCAATGATCAGAGTAGTGCCGGAACTGTAAGGTGAGAGTTGCCCGTGATCGAGGGTCTATTGGAAGCGGCCGATCGTGCTCTCTACCAGATGAAGCGCAGCGGCGGCGGAGCCGTGACAGTGCCCGTCAGGTTCAACACCGGGTTGGGAGGCGTTACGGGAGATTGTGTTTCGATTATCCACGTTCCCTTTTCTCGGTCGCCCCGCGGAGGAATATGGTCTGTCCGACCGCCAGTCGGCCGATGCGAGTGACCGTGCCGTAGATTCCCGCGGTGTTCTGGTGCGCATGAACAACCGCCTTTAGCACTTCTGGGGCCGGACTTGCTGAGTCGGGATCAAGGTTCACCATCGAACAGCGCACGTCGCGCATGGTGACCGTGATGGCGGGGGCGTCCTCCCCCTCGCCGAATGAGACTAAACCGTCCAACCACTCGTCCTCCTGGAAGGGCACCGGCCGCAGTAAACGAACCACCACATTCGGGCGAAATCGTCGCACGTCCAGGCTCCGCCCTGCGAGCCGTCCGATCTCGCGCACCGTATCGACGGCGATCACGGAGATGCTCGCTTCATCGAAGATGCCATGTTTGAACTGCATCATCTGCACGGAAGCCCCGTACCGACGTCCGACCTCCCTGGCCAAGTCCTCCCCAAAGACAGACATCTCTTCGCCATCCGGCGTGCGAATGTGCGTGGGAAGGTCTCCCTGAGCACCGTCTTCGCGGCGGTGCGGAGCAAACAGGAGCAGGTCGGGAAGCTTGCTTGCAGTTAGCCACGGGAACCCGCTGCGGTCATCCATTCGCCGGAAGGCTAAGCGTCTGTCACCATCGAGGCCGTGCCAGCCCAGGTTGGCGACCTCGAGTGGTTCGCCGCCCATGGACTTCACGGGATACCGGAAGATCGCTTCCAGCTGTCCGATTTCTATGAACATATTCAATCCGAGTCCGCCCAACAGAGTCGAATATGCGCATCAACAATATCATCCAGCCTGATAGCAGGCCCAAGAAGCCCTAGCTATAGCTAGTGAAGGAGCGCCGGAGATTTTTCCCCATCGTTTCTGGTCGCCAATGCGCAGCAGATCCGACGTTCCGGACGGTTGGTCGGTCAACTGGCAGTGATCAATCGAGCCGCGACCTCAAGGGGCAGCACATCGCTACGAAATCTAGAAACGTGTTTTGGGAAGCAAGCGAACGGGGGTTATGGATCAGCGGTCGCTAGCCCTCCCCTTAGACGATTGATTTCAGGGTTGCCCGTGAGCAGTCGCGATCACTTCCCATAAGCCGGGTACTGATCCGCTCGATGCCCATGTGGATTACTCGGATCGCCGACCATCCGGGAATTGGCCTGGTTACTTTTCATAAGCGCCTTTCCCGTTAGCTGCTTGGAGACGCGGACGCTACGTTTTCTCCACGCGATCAGGATCGCGAGGCAATGCCGATGCCAGGACGAGTGCGGCTCCGGCGAAGAGCAATGTGTCCGCGATGTAATTTAACGCTTCATTGATCTCCGGGGTTGATCCGCCGTGGGCGAGGATCAAAATAAACAGATATAGGAATAGAGTGAGGACGGTCATTAGTGCGCCAATAGAGGCTGCGGCGATCCGAGCTTTTTTGTTGAGGGCCAAGCCGATTCCAGCGGCCAGTAGGATCGCTCCTGCGAGGTATCCCCACACGCTTGGGAATGGAACCCAAGATGGCGTCATCTTTTGCAAAGGGATGCCGGGAGCAAATTCTGGATGAAGAAAATGTTCTACGGCAAAAAAGATCGCGGCAATCGCCACGACGATGCGCCCAAATAAAATCATCCATTTCGATTGTTGCGGCGACGCAGCGCGACTATGCAGTCCGGCGAGAGCCCATGCGCCTCCGGCAAAAGAGATATCTCTTAGCAGGAAGGCCCACGCGAATCGATCCTTGGGATACGCGAGCGCACTCGGTACATAAATCATGCAGACAAATAGGAAGAACATCAATCCGAGCAGGGTGGACGACAAGCGTAGGAACTTCCTTACAGTAAGACTGGTAGCTGCTGCGAGCAGCGCGCATCCCACAAAATACGGCCAGAATGAGCGCGCCGGCATCCAGGACGGGGCCATATCCTGGATATACCTCGGGCCGCCGTGGAAATGCTCGGGCGCGAATACAGCGAGTGGAACCGCGAAGAAGACGCAGCCCAAGGTGATGAGCTTGTCCCAGCCGCGAGCCGCGCTGATCTCTTTTCGAAGTATAAAAACTCCGGCGACAAGATAGATAAGCCCGGCAAAACCCATCCAGAAATTTGTTAATGGAAGCATCAGAACCTCTTTCGCGTCCTGCCATCGAAGAGACGGAACCCGCCACAGAGCAAGTGTTGGACACCGAGTGCCATGATTGCGATGGCGAAAAAGATCCGGCCCTTTTGACAATCTCGTTCATGGTAGTTCGCGGAGTTACTTCGAGAAGCAAATGATTTCGGACCGCTGCCGCGATTCGGCGCCCAGGAAATGATCTTTGCCCGATGCTCAATTCGGCAATAGCCACTTAACAGATTTTCGACATGGCCACCTGCGAATGAATTCACTTGGAATCGAGCAGAGTGCGGAGCCTGCGAACTGCCAGGGGAATCTCGCTCGCTGTAGTGCCGCCAAAGCCCAGGATGAATCCCTGTCGGGGGCGATTGAGGTAGAGACGGGAAAGGGGCATGAGAGAAAGTTTCTGGCGCACCGCTCGGGCCGCGACTTCTTCATCGCGGTGCCTCGTATCCAGCATTGCCGTCACGTGCATGCCGGCTTCATCGCCAATGGGTGACAGAGTTTTCTTTAGGTGTTCGCGTAGATTGTCCACCAGGAGCCGTCTTAGATCGCCATAGAGGGTTCGCATCCTGCGGATGTGGCGTTCGAAGTGACCTTCCGCAATGAAATCCGCGAGGACCTCCTGGTGGAAGGTGGGAGAGCCGAGATCCATTACCCGGCGCGTGACCAGGAAGCGATCGACCATATCCGGCGGAACTACGATGTAACCAAGCCGCAACGAGGGGAAGAGGACTTTGCTGAAAGTCCCGATGTAGATCACGCGAGAGTTGGGATCGAGGCCTTGCAACGAGGCGATGGGCTGGCTTTCGTAGCGGTACTCGCTGTCGTAGTCGTCTTCGATGATCCAGGCTCCGGAGCTTTGTGCCCACTCGATCAACCGCAAACGGCGCGAGGCGCTCATGGTAACGCCGAGTGGGAACTGGTGGGAGGGCGAAACAAAAGCCGCTCTCGCTTTGCGGCACTTGGTGATGCCGGCAGCAACGTCGAGACCTTCTTCATTTACGGGAACCGGTACTAGTTCACAGCCATTCAGTTTGAAGACGTCCTGCGCGAGGCGATAACAGGGTTCCTCAATCCAGACACCCGTTCCCGGGTCGAGCAGGACTCGAGCGGTAATCTCGAGCGCTTGCTGGGAACCGCTGACGATCAGGACTTGTTCTGGTTGACAGCGTACGGATCGGGCGATTTTCAGATAGTTGGCAATGGCGCGGCGGAGACTCTCATTGCCCATCGGAGTGCCATAGTGAGCGGAGTGGGCATTCATGGCACGACAGCGACGCGCGACCAGGCTGGACCAGATCTGATGCGGGAACTGATCGAACGCGACCTGCCCGACGCGGAATGCTCCCCAGTGAACGATCCAAGGGAAATTCTCTTTCAGCGGAAGAAGCGAAGATCGCGTCGAGACCGGTCTAGGCCCGTGCTTTGCGGGCATGGTCTTGGCGCTGGTGGGACGGCTCGATGTGAGTTGCTCCGGAAGAGAAGAAGAGACAACAGTGCCTGCGCCGACGCGGCTTTCCAGATAGCCCTCGGCGAGGAGTTGCGCGTACGCGTTCAGAGCCGGGAAACGCGAAACACGAATCTCGGCAGCCAGCACCCGGGTGGAGGGGATCCGTTGTCCTGGCCGGAGACGGCCTTCGAGAATGGCTGAACGAAAGCCGTCATAGATCTGGCAATGAAGCGGCACGGAAGAGGTCCGGTCGACTGCGACCATGGGAAGAATGCCGGAGGCCACTCGCTTCATTCCTGCGGATCATAATGGTTATGTTGAAAGTGATTCAAGTGGGTATTGTGGAAGACCACTTCTGATGTCAATCTAGGCAAGAGCCTGACTTAGCGGCATCGGTTATGCCTCGGATTCGACATTGTGTGGAATGTTCAAAGTGCCTCACTCGGTATGTGGTCTCGTGCAGTCCGTATGAGGATGGCTCGTACTTGCTGCCCACGATCGAGGGCTGCCGGGATGAGTACACCTTGTACTGCCGATGCAAAGCAGCGGCGAGCCGGTGGAAGTCCAGCGAGTTCAAGAGCTGCGAAGTTTCCGCGGCGGCTTTTGAGCGCGGCTACGGAACGCCTGAGGAGATCACGGTGATTCGTGCGCCGCAGCAGGAATGGTCCGTGGACGCGTCTCGATATCTCAGAAATTGGAAGTCGACGGAGAAGCGGAGAGAATAGCCATCTCCCTGATGCCGCTGCTCTAACGCGGTCTGTTTTCTACCACAGACTGCTAGGCTAGGCTAGGCACTCCGCTCTTGTTTTGTAAAGGACTAAGTCTTTCGTAATTTGCAAGGAGCAAAATACCCAAAACTTGCATCAGAAGAGAGGTAAACTAATCTAGTCATCCGATGACCCAGCCGGTCCATCCGCGCGCGCTAACCATGGCACGTCGTGCCAGTGCGGTCGTTTGTGTTCTGCTCGTCCTATTTATAGGATTTGTTTCCGCGGCTCACTCTCATTCGCAGGCTTCCCGCACTCCTGAACGCTCGTGCTCGGTTTGCGCTTTGGCCCATGCGGGAGTGGTTCCGGTCGCACTGAGTGCGCCGGTTTCCGTTTTCGCCAGTTCCGCCGCGCACGTAACCCCCGCAGACTCTCCACAATCCCTGCTCTTCGTTTCATCCCTCTACATTCGTCCTCCGCCTGTGGTTTAACGCTCCGACCTCAAGACTTCTATACATTGGCGCGTTCGAAAAACCACTTTTATTGGAGGAAATCATGCTGGCTTCTTGCCAGAAGTCGCTTCGTGCGACTCTGCTGATCATTTCTTATTTGGCGCTGAGCCTCACAGCTAACGCTCAATCCGCCGGGAATTCGACCTCGGTTACAGGCGTGGTCGTAGATCCCACAGGCGCGGTCGTTCCCAACCTGACTGTCGAAATTCACAATCCGGTCAGCGGCTTTGATCGGACCGCGGTCACTGACGCAGCCGGAACGTTCTCCATCTCCAACGTTCCGTTCAATCCGTACCACCTCACCGTCAATGGTCAAGGGTTTGCTGCCTATTCTCATGACATTGATGTTCGTTCCGTGGTTCCGGTCAACCTCGACATCAGCCTGAAAGTGGCTACCTCCGAAACCGTAACGGTTGAAGCCGGCGGAGCTGAAGACCTACTGGAAAACGACTCAACCTTTCACACCGACGTGGACAAGAGCCTGTTCGACAAACTGCCGCTGGAGAGTTCTTCATCGTCGCTGAGTTCGTTGGTCACGCTCGCCACGCCCGGAATCTCAGCCGATTCAAACGGCCTTTTTCACGGCCTGGGCGATCACGCGGAAAATTCATTCTCGGTGGACGGCCAGCCCATCACTGATCAACAAAGCAAACAGTTTTCCAACCAGATTCCGCTCGATTCCGTGCAGTCCCTCGAAGTCATCACCGGCGCGCCGCCTGCCGAATACGGAGACAAGACCAGCATTGTGATCAGTGTGACAACCCGCTCGGGCCAGGGCATGACCACCCCCAAAGGCAGTGTCACCACCTCTTACGGAAGTTTCGGGTCGTCTAATGTTGCCTTCAATTTGGGTTACGGCGGAGCCAAGTGGGGAAACTTCATCTCGGTGAGCGGACTGAATGACGGCCGCTTTCTTGATCCCCCGGAATTCCAGGTTACGCACGACAAGGGCAACGAAGAGAATCTGTTTGACCGGGTGGATTACCAATTCTCTACCAAGGACTCAATTCACCTGAACCTGGGCCTGACCCGCTCTTGGTTCCAGACTCCAAATTCTTTCGACGCCCAGAACGCAACCTCGTGGAACGGCCTCGTGGTGGGCAAAGGAGGTCTTGACCCCAATGGCAACGTCGTCGGCCCCACCGACCAGCGGTCGCAGATTAAGAGCTTCAATATCGCTCCTTCCTGGACGCGCTTGCTCAACAACACTACGGTGTTCACCCTCGGCGCCTTTGTTCGGCGCGACCAATACAATTACTATCCTAGCGCCAACCCCTTTGCCGATCTCGCTCCTGCAGGTCTTCAGGCAGAGACCGTCGGCCAGAACCGCACCCTGACCAATACCGGCCTTCGCTCGGACGTTTCTTACGTCAAAGGCATTCACAATCTGAAAGTAGGAGCGACCTATTCGCAAACGTTCCTGAACGAGAACGACAAACTTGGCATCGTCGATCCAACTCTTCTCTCGAACACGTTCGGCTGCCCGAACGGACAACCCGCCCCCGATCCCTGCGCCGTGCTTCCGCCTTTCGACCTGACGCAGGGCGGCATACTGTTCACATTCAACGGCCACACTGACGTAAAGGAGATTGCCCTTTATGCCCAGGACACCATCACAAAAGGAGACTGGGCTTTCAACGTTGGTCTGCGCGGCGATTTCTACAATGGCCTTGTGACCCATCGCGAGGCCGAGCCGCGCCTCGGAATCTCCTACAACATCAAGCCGAGTAATACCGTGCTTCGCGTTTCGTATGCACGAGTGCTCGAGACACCATTCAATGAGAACCTGGTGCTCACTAATGTCGGATGCGATTCTCCCGTTTTAAATCCCCTGCTTGGCTGTTCCGCGCCCAATGCCACTCCGTTGAGCCCCGGATGGCGCAATGAGTTCCATGCCGGGCTGCAACAAGCCCTGGGAAAATATCTGGTGTTCTCCGGCGAGTACATTTGGAAATATACGCATAACGGCTACGACTTCAGCATTCTCGGCAATACTCCAATTACGTTTCCGGTGGCATGGCAGAGGTCGAAAATCCCAGGATTTGCCGGCCGCGTAAGTGTGCCGAACTTGCATGGGTTCTCGGCGCTGATGGTCTTCTCCAGCGTCGCCGCGCGGTACTTCACGCCGCAAGTCGGCGGGGCTGGAGCTACTCCCTCCGCACCGACCGGAGTTTTTCGCATTGATCATGATGAAAAATTCAATCAAACCACGCACCTGCAATATCAGCCCTGGCAGCGAGGACCGTGGTTCGGCTTCAACTGGCGCTACGACAGCGGCCTGGTGGCCGGCCTCGTTCCGTGCGCTGGCGGCAATTGCAGTAATGGACCGGCCGGCAGCGCTAGCGTGGTGGACACTTCCATCATCAGCCCAGACCAGCAAGTTCAGGCCGGACTGTTCTGCGGCCCGGTCCATGCCACCCAGACAACGCCCATAAGCTCAGGTTTGGGCACCAACTTGTGTCCTGCATCGCAGTACGGCTCGATGCTGATCACAATTCCGGCGCCAGGGACGGAGAACGACGACCGCAATCCACCGCGCATTGCTCCTCGGCATTTGTTCGACGTTGCCATCGGAGACGACAACCTATTCCACGGCGACAAGCGGAAGTGGAGCGCTCAGTTGACGGTGATCAACATTGCGAACCAAGTGGCCCTTTACAACTTTCTTTCGACGTTCAGCGGAACGCATTACGTGACGCCGCGTGCGCTGACGGCCCAACTAGGTCTTAGTTTCTAGGCGGGAAGCATTCCTTCTGGTTATATCCGACGATTCGGGTACGAGTCGTCGGCAACTCTCACCTTTTCCAGAGCATGAGGAACTCTTGCTAGGCGGTTCTGGCTTTCGCCATATCACCGCAGAGAGCATAAGCGGACCCAGTCGAAGACGTGCAAGTGCGCCAATGGGTTCATTGAGGACAATTCCCCGATGGTCCGGGATTTTCTGGAACCATGGAGGCGGGAGATCGCTTTAGCTGCCGCCGTGGTGATTCCATCGGAAGAAGAAGTGAACGGCGCATTGATACGGTTAGTTCCAACAGCAAGCGATGGGGACCGCGGCCTTGTTCATTTGATTGTGCCTTTACAAGGACTGCAAGAACGCGACTAAATCTGCCTTTTGTTGCGCGGTGAGGCTCAGCTTGAAACGCTGGTTATAGAACTCGACGGCGTCGTTCAGTGTCGCGGCTCCACCGTTGTGAAAATAGGGAGCGCGGGCGGCGAGGCCCCGCAGCACCGGGCCTTTGAGCTTGCCGATATCGGCGCACTTGCCGGATATCAGCCCGCGGCCCAGGTCGGTCACTTGCACGGTAGTGCCCGTGGCGATGCATTGGACGGTGTAGACCGGCAAGCCGGAAATATCGAGTACGGGCATGGCGGGATAAGCCGTAGTCCCGATTGCGAGTGGCACGGAGAAGGAATGGTTTCCTGCGTTCGGCGAGTCGTGGCAGGTGGTGCAGGTTCCCATGATCACCTGCTGTCCGAGAGCGTCGTTCAGGCCACCGACACCCGTGATAGGAATGGGCAGATTGTTGAACAAGTCTTGACCTCGAGCAATCGACTGCCGATACGGCGATCCGCTCAAATTCATCCACATGTCGTAATCACTAAACACGTGCGTAGTAAACGTGTCGCCGCTGGGATCGCCACCTAGTGAGTCGTTGATTCCGACATAGAAACTCTGCTCAGCGAGATTTTCGGGGCCGCCCGTTGCACCGCGAACATTCAAATCCCCAGCATGCTGGTCGCTGACTTGCGCGGTGTAGAGGCCGGTTTCGAAAGCGACTATCTGCGATAACTGCGCTGTGGTAGGCGCGGCGACTCCCTGCGCATGACCGAGCGTGGCATCGGTGGCCTGATTGGTGAGGCTCTGCATCAGGTTGATGGATTTCTTCGGAATCGCGCCGAAAACGGTTTCTCTGCCGTCCCACATGATCGTGCTGAGGAACCCTAAGTTGGTCGCGGGCAGCGGGCGCCGATATAGCGCCGGATTAGTGGCTGTGGTTTCAGCGCAGTTATAGGGGTCCTGAATGGCAACGATTCGGAATTCAGCATTCGCCGGAACCGGCACTGAGACTCGAATCAAGCCTTTATTCAACAACTGACTGTAAGACTGGCGGCGTGCGTTGACACTGGAAACGTCTGCGCTCGGGCAGTTCGAGCCGTCATTGGTGCGGAAAATTGGGTCGGTGCCCTGGGTCGCATCGAATTTGGCCTGCACGTCAGCTGGCGTAATGGTCCAGGCTGAGCTCGATATGTGGCATGTGTTGCAGGTTCGGCCATTGGTGCCGAGGTTTTGAAAGAACGGACTATTGATATCAATTCCGCCCGCTGTGCTGTAAGAACTCAGAACACCGGTGGGATCTGAAGTCTTCAACGGATTCGGCAGTAGCTTCCCGCCGAACAAAGAAACTGAACTGAACACAACCATCAGGACGGAGAGGATAGAAGTTAGCAACTGGGAGGCGCGCATACTTAGCTCCTGAGCCAACGCGAATGCCGAGCCAAGGTTGGGAACTACTCCTGGGCTTCTACTTGGAATATCGAAAACGGCGGGCAAAAGACGACATAGTGACAGATGATTTTCGGTTTAGTAGCGCTCTTTGCAACGAAACCGGCTAGCTCCCCGATGAATCATCAACTTACGGAGTGAGTGTTCGACAGATGAGTGGCGGCCTGCCGCACCAGGCTAGCGGCCATTTCGCGCTGCCGCTGATCGTAGATGGAGGACTTGCCGATTATGATCCAGCGCTCCCATAGTTCAAGGCTCTTTTGCTACTCCACCTTAGCCTCGTTCCGCTTAGAGCGGTGTGCGGCCAAGTTCCCCTTCGCGCGGTAGCAATCAGCCAGATCGCGCAAAATCATTAGATTATTCGGATTCTGCTGATAAAGCGCTGAAAGGATCTCCTCCGAGTATTGAAGATCTTGCTGCGCGGCGACGAACTCGCTCCGTTGCACTAGAAATGAAGCCCTCTTGTGCAAAAAGCGACACCGAGGAGTTGCGGGACTGAAATATCTGTGGAATCGCGCTTGCGGAGCGTCTCCAGCAGAGTGATTGCATGTTGCCACTGGTCTGTGGCCGGCTTGTGTTTGCCCGACTGTTCCAAGAGCGAGGCAAACCCGAGCCGGTCGGAAGAGTCCGCGTGTAAAATCTCAGAGTTTTGCGGATCAGATCGAGCGCCGAACTACTAAGAGCCAACGCACGCTGAGTCCCCGAAGTTTCGGAAATCCTCGCCGCTATCGACTCCACCGGCATCACGGGTTCTCTTTTTGGGTCGGTGGTCCTGCGAAGAATCGCGGAAAGCTAAAAAGGGAACCCATGCCGGAAAATCTAAGGTGGCGTGTGTATCCGAGCAAACACGCAGGTTCTTGATATCTGTAGAAGGAACAAAAGGGACATGGTCGAGCCAGAATCAGCCTTCCGCGACGGCATGGAGCCCTTGGGTCAATCATGCATACTGCCGCGAGCAAAGGCTGTTTCCAGCTGAGACCTTATTTGTGGGCTTGTGTCGAGGCTACCATATCTCGAGCTGGAATCTGCGGTAACGATTGATCATTTCAAAATCGGCGCGGTTGGAGGTAATCAGGCGGGCGCCGTGAGAGCGCGCGGTGAGCGCGATGAGCACGTCGAAATGCAGGTCGCGCAACTTGTCCGGTGTGAACCCCTTATCCACGTAAATCTTCCCCAGTATCTGGCCTGACTCCAGCCAATTCGTTTCCGTCGGGGTGAGGAGAGGATGGTTCTTGCCCAGCACCCGTAGGAACTCCCGCTCCACCGGCTTGGTGGCACCGCGCCACAACTCCGCCAGCACGACAGAAGATGTCCTGATCAGACCGGTTACCGTTTCGATTCGTTGCTGGTGGGACCCGGTGCGCAGATGATCGACAAAGACCGAAGTGTCAAAGATGACTACACTACTCATCAGGACCCGCGCCCGCGAACGAGAGCTTCCCCGCATGTTTCGTCATCAAGTGTTTGAATCGTTTGAGCGCTACAATCTCCCGGAGCGCCACATGAACAGCCTCGGTCCGTGATTTCGCACCGAGAACTTTCGCTGCTTCGTCAGCCAGATGGGTGTCCAGCCTTATCGATGTCATCGTCACAGCCATATGCGGTCCCCTCAATCTTTGGTATATACAAAGTAACTTACTCGTATATACGAGTCAAGTGCCCTGTGACCTGCTATCGGGGCCCTGGGTCGCATCGAATTTGGCCTGCACGTCAGCTGGCATAATGGTCCAGGCTGAGCTCGATGTGTGGCATGTATTGCAGGTTCGACCATTGGTGCCGAGGTTTTGAAAGAACGGATTATTGATATCAATTCCTTCCGCAGCGATGTAGGTGCTCAGTACGCCTGTGGGATCGGGCGTGTACAGCGGATTGGGCAGAAGCTTTCCGCCGAATAAAGAGAGCGAACCGAAGAACACGAGAGCAAGGCAAAGAGCGCTGGTGAGCAGCGGGCGAGGAGCCGACATGAGATGGCCTCCTGAGATTAACGATCGGTCAGTTCTCCCGGAACCTGGAGCTGGTTCTTGGGACTCTACAATGGATATCGAAAACGGAGAAGAAAAGACGACAGCATTCGGCGCCCATCTTGTTCCTGTGAACCTCACCTGGGCTGAATGTGGAGATTTTAGGGAGGGTTGCTGCCGCGATTTGCCTCAGCGCGAAGGCGCAGCCCGCCGTTTCGCGAGTCGAGCAATGGCCCGAAAGCGCGGGCTTCCGTAGAGAGATTTGAGCTCAGGATCCGAGTCAATCGCCAGATCCTGTTGGATTGAAAGACCATGTTCGACCGCCTCCTGCACCAGGGAGAGCGCATAGTCGGTCTGCCCGCGATGTGCGGCTATGCGCCCGAGATCGTAGTTGATCAGCGCCGTTTCCGGATGGTCAGGCCCTAACAAGCGAACAGCAGTGCGTAAGTTTTTCCGGAACATAGCCTCGGCCTCGGAATCGCGGTGCTCGTAGATCAGCGTTTCGGCGAGATTGTCGTTCGAGCTCAGAGCTTTTAGATTCTCCGATCCGAGGACTCGCGCCTGGATCATGGCAGTTTCTCGAAAGAGCGCCTCGGCTTCTCCGAATTTGCCCTCGTTGCCCAGAATCGCCGCCAGGTTGTTCATCATTGATAGCGTTTCGTCGCTTTCGGCTCCGAGCACTCGTCGTTGCAGGCTAAGGGTCTCGCGACCCAGGTTTTCGGCTTCTGTGTTACGCCCTTGAGCCTCCAGGGTTACGCACAAATTCATCAAGGTGGAAAGTGTGTCGCGGTTCTCCGGGCCGAGCACACGGCGCTGCACTTCGAGAACCTCGCGCTCGAGCTTCTCCGCATCAGCCCATCGGCCCTGCTGGTTCAATATCCAACTTAGGTCGCTCATGGCGCTCATGGTTTCGGAATTGCTAGAGCCCAAGTTGCGTTCAGATAAAGCAACAGCCCGCTGCATCAGCGATTGGGCGCGATCATAAATGCCGAGATTTTTGTACACGTTGCCCATAACCTGCATCATTTGCGCCTGCAGGTCTGGATCGCGGGCCAGCCCTGTCTCAATACCTGCCGCAGCCTTGTCAAGAATCGCTCGTGTAGACCTGCCGCTCGTCCGTGCCTCCGTGGGGTCTGAGACTTTGAACATATCCGTCATGAAATCGGTCACCCGGTTGGCGCGGTCACGCTCAAGCCGTGCGCGATCGCGTTGCGCGAAGGCAAAATCACGCTGTCTTCGCGCCGTACGCGCTTGAATCAGGGTTCCGGCCACACCGGCAACTACGGCAAAGAATGCCAGGTTCGCCAGTGCAACTGCCACGCGGTTTCTACGTATGAACTTGCCGGCGCGGTAGGCCATCGTGTCGGGCCGGGCGCTGATCGGGTCGTGTTTTAGATAGCGCTTAAGGTCGTCAGCAAACCCAAGCACCGAGGCATAGCGCTCCTGCGGGTTTTTCTTCAGCGCCTTGCTTAGAATGATATCGAGATCGCCACGGAGCGCACGCCGCAGCTTCTCAGCTGTGGTGCCACGCTTGGCCGCGTTGGCCTGGACAAGCGGAGGCTCGGCCCTGGAGCTCACTGCATCGGAGGCGCGCGGCGGCTCAGTCTCCACAACGGCCTTCATCAGATCCGCTGCGGAACGCGTTGCCGTGCCGGCTGGATGCTGTCCGGTCAGGAGCAGGTACAGTAACACGCCCAGTGCGTAGATATCCGTGGCTGTTGTGATCCTGCCGCCAGTGACCTGCTCGGGCGCCGCAAACTGCGGAGTCAATGCTGCTCCGCCCTGCACCGTAAGTAACGTCGCCGCGCTGGAGCTTGAGTCCTCGGCGAGCAGTTTCGCAATTCCGAAATCCAAAAGTTTTGCCTGGCCGTCGTTTCCCACGAGCACGTTGGAAGGCTTAATGTCGCGATGAACGATGAGGCTGGCGTGGGCTTGCGCCACCGCGCTCAGCACATCGATGAAAAGACGAATCCTTGACTCAACGTCGAGCTGGCGTTTATCGCAGTATTGTTCTATAGAGTCTCCCTCGATATGCTCGAGGACAAGGTAAGGCTCGCCATTCGGGGTCACCCCCGCGTCAATCAATTCAGCGATGTGAGGGTGCTCAAGCTGGCCAAGAATTTTGCCTTCGCGCTTGAACCGTTCTGCTCCGCCGTGAGCGGCGACAGAAAAATGCAGAAATTTGATCGCAACTCGGCGTTCAAAGCGGCCATCATTGCGCTGGGCCAGCCACACACTCCCCATTCCGCCTTCGCCGAGAGGAGATAGGAGCGTATAGGCTCCAATGGTCCGTCCTTCGAGGGAGAATTCGCCAGGAGCAAGGTTTTCCGTGTGGTCGAGAAAGTGTTCCGCAGAGAGGACCTGGTGTTCCGCAAGTAATTCACGAAGGAGGTCGGCCAACTGGGGTTTCTTTGATTGCAGATCCTCCAACCAGGAGGCTCGCTCCTCTTCACACAACGACAGTGCATGATCCAGATAAGGGCTGATTTCTTGCCACTGCTCCGGACTCATGGTCGACACGGCTCAGTTCTCCAAATCCATCCGGATTTTGTGATGAAGATAAATGCGGGCCTTCTCCCATTGCCTCTGCGCCGTTCGCTCCGAAACGCTTTTGAGCGCGGCAATCTCGACAAATGTGAACCCGCAGAAGAACTTTAGGTCAACGATCTCCGCTAGCGAGGCGTCGGCCGTGGCCAACTCGTCTAAAGCCTCGCTGATCCTGCTTAGCTCCTGATGATCTGCGGGATCTTCGATTGTGGCGCCGACCGAGGTAATTTCAAACTGGCCCCCGCGTTTCTGGGCCCTCCGGCTGCGCGCGTGATCAATAATAAGTCCGCGCATCACCCGCGCGGCATAGCCCATAAAGCGTGCGCGGTCCGGAAAGGCCCTAGCGTCCTTTCCCGCCATTTCGAGATAGGCTTCGTGCAGCAGGGTTGTGGCGCCCAATGGGGACCGAGGACCCTGGCGTGCCAATTCGCGCTTAGCGAGACGATGCAGTTCGGCGTAGAGCGCCGCGAACAGGGCGTCGGCAGCAGCAGTGTCTCCGGACTCGGCTTGCTCAATCAGCGACGGGAGAGTGGGATCCAATTAGGGCTCCGGTGCGCAAAGATGTGGCGGTCGAATGCCGACCAGGAGACCACATTACAGTTTAGTGTGCTGGTCAAGAGTTTAGTGCGCTGGTCAAGCTCGGATAGGCATCTCTCTCGTTGTCATATCGCTACCATGGTTAGTGTGGCTTGCGCCTAGGTTTGTTTCGGGTTTTGTCCGAAAGATGATAGGTGCGAATTTCGTTGGGGCCAAGCTTGTCGGGGGACTTGCCAAAATACTTGGCGAACTCGGTCACCACACGCAAGTAATTACGAGTGGTGATGGCAGAATAGTTCCGCCGCTGGAGTTCCTCCAGCATCATCTTGCGTAAACGGGTCACAGGAATCTCCTTTCCCTATGACCCACACTATGTCAGCTGTTTCGGAAATCTCTCGGCTCACCCACGCGGTAGCGTCCGCCGCGCCAGCGGCTTAGTCCTTGTCGGCTATTCGGAAGTTACCGCCAGAACCGCCTCGGCGGGGTCAACTAATCTCGTTCCCAGGGTGACAGCCGTTTTGAAGAGTGCCCGCTTTCTAGTATTTTGGCAGCGACCAAGAACCGCGAACGGTTGTCTTCATCCCAATTGGCGTAACCTCGCGTTATCCGAGCACTCCAGAAACAAGAATCTCCCCGGCGGCTGAAAAAACGACTCTGATCGCTGCTACTCTGATCGCTGCTAAAGAGGAACCCACGCCCGAAAATCAATCCTGGCGAGCAGATCTAATGGGTTTTGGTAGCAGCAATCTTAGTAAGTTATTGAAAATCAATGATGTGGTGGAGGCGGCGGGAGTCGAACCCGCGTCCGAAAATGTTACTGGTCAAGAGACTACATGCTTATTCCGGTTCATGCCCCAGGCCTTCAGCGTTGCCGCCTAGCCCAAGACGTTCGCGACCGCCGCTCAGAACGGACAAGAAACGGTTGCCGCTAGCCTGAGATCTTGACCTCCCGGCCCAGACGTAGCCAGGAAGAGCAGCCCGCTGTGTGACGTCCGCTCGCAGCCCACGGGCGAAGCTGCGGAAGACGGCAACTTAATTAATTAAGCTGCGTATGCCATTTCTTGATTGGCAATTATCATTGTGCACGCGATTTACGGGTGTGTGCACCCCGGCATGCCTCTTGGCCGCAAGCATCTCCGTCGAAGCCGTGACGCCCCCATTTCGGGATGGACCATTCAAAGAACTGCTTCCAATCTAGGTTCAACCAGAGGGGAAGTCAACGTACTAAAGGGTTAGATGCCACAGGGTGCCGTGTGGAACCAGACATCAGCGATTGGCCAGAGTCGCGATATCTCCTAGTCCGAGCAACTTCGCATCCGCAGTTGCCAAAGTCAGGCCGAACACTCTAGCCGTGGCGGCGAGAAACCGATCGGCGGGATCGCGGTGAGGAAGAGCAATGCGCTGCGATTCGAGTACTATCTCGTGTGTCAATGGTGCTTCGCGAAAAATGGCCGTGGCTTCAGCAACCCAATCGGCTCTATCTTCTTCGAGTTGGATCCGGCCCTTGTCTTGAAGAACGAGGGCCTCCCATGTACTAATCGGCGAAAGCCACAGTTCGTTTTCCGGATTCCCAAGCTCCCGGCGTAAGTTTTTCCCAACCCTCTCGGGCTCATAGATACTCCAAAGCCAGATGTGCGTATCGAGAAGAATTCTCAATCCCGCAGGACCTCCCAATCATCCAGATCGCTGGCAGGAGACACAATGTCGCCAACGATCTTCATTCTTCCCTTCATGAATCCCATCCAGTCCTGGGGCGCGGCCTTGGGCGATGGCGGCCCTAGCTCCGCTACCACCTTCCCAAATTTCGTAATTTGAATCGGATGCTTTGTCTTGTGGACTTCCTCTACGATGGCGAGGCATTTCGCCTTGAATTCCGAAATGGCTATTTGCTTCATGACCGCTATAATTTACCATGGTCAAACTAAGTAGTCAACAATCCGTAGGTTCATCAGGTCATCTAGGTTCATCTCATTGCTTTTTGTTCTGATCTCCCCCGCCGTGCATCGCTCCGTCTAGCGCACACAACGTTGGGGGTAGGGAATTATCCACCCGGTGGCTGACCGGTTTGAGGTGAGCGTTTTCAGATAGGCGAAAATCGCACTCAGGTTCTGGTCGTCAAATTGCGCGCCACCAGCCACGGCATCGCCCGGCTCAGTTCGCGTGGTCCCACAGCTCCGGTGCGGATAGCCCGGATAAACAACGCCTCATCGTAATAGGGAATGCCGGAAGGGTCAGGCGTCAGGTTGGCGGTCGCAGCCTTTCCCCATGGGCCTTCGATGATCTGGCCGAAGAGATGGGCTGCCCGACTGCCGGAGAAGTGGGCGACGAATGCGCACATTATGCGAGTCAGGCAGGGTTACAATGCGCGCCAGTATCCGATTTAATCATCCAAGACTTTCTGCTCACTTAATCAGCACGAAACTCCACTGGTTTCCAGCCGAGTCGGTCCAGATCCCCACAATCGTGCCGTGGTTATTGATACCCGATGCGACGGTGATGTTCGAGACGGGATAGCTCAGGCTCGTAAACTTCGTACCTGAGAGAAGAAAGCCCTGGTTGTGAAGGTTTGAAGGAACATAACCGCCGACAACTGCGTTGTTGTCGTTTAAGCCGTTCGCATCTGTCCCTAGGGAATTGGCATAGTCGATCGTTTGAACGCTTCCGCTGTGTAGAACAAATCCATGCAATTGCACGCTGGAATCGAGAAACGAGCCACAAATATCTCCGGCGGCATTGATCCCTGAGGTATAAGTCGCGGACGCGCCGGGCACGTCGATAGCGGTGAAGTTTCCATCAACCAATTCGTATCCACGGCCGCCACTGAAGCCCCCAACCTGGTAGAAACCAACAATTCGACCCAAATCATCAATGCCAGAGGCGTACTTGTTGCTGGCTCCAGGGTAATCGAACGCGGTGAGCTTTCCGTGGCTGCGGATGAAGCCCTGTATGAACAAGCCGTGATCATAGTAGCCCACGATCTCTTCATGCTTGTTGATGCCGCTAAGTAATGTATTCGGGGCCCCCGGGTAATTGATTATCCTGTATCTTCCGTGGCTCTGCAGAAACCCTTGAAATCCTCCGGTCGGAGCGGATAGTATCCGACCACTTGACTCCTGACGTTGATGCCTTGGGCTGACGTCATGATTGAGCCTGGAACCTTGAGCTGATAGTAAGTAGCAGCTGAAGCAAGTTGAACCGCCAGAAGTATTAGAACCAGGGACAGGAAATGAATGTAGCGCCTCATACTTTTGCTCCAAACCACAGAATTCGACCGCACTTTCGATGTCTCTCGCTGGGGCTTAAGCTGCCCGCAAAGCGAAGAATTCCGCTGTAGGGACGCCTGCGACGGCTTGAGGAAACGGGCGCGTTGCTGCCTGCCAACTGCTCCGTTATGATTGGGACATGAGTTTCGGCGACACCGCTTTCATCTTCGTCCTCGCCCTGCTGATCTTCGGCCCCAAAAAGTTGCCGGAGATCGCCCGCCAGGTCGGGAAAGCGCTCAACGAATTCAAGCGCGCGAGCAACGAATTCAAGGCTCAAATCCAGTCCGAGATCGACCAACTCGAAGTGCAGGAAAAACAGAAAAAGGCGCAAGAAGAGCAAAAGACTCTTTCCCCCGCCGAGCCGCCGCCCGGCGCCGTTCATTCCTCGTACATGTCACCTCAGCCCGAGATTTCGCCTGCGGCGGAGAGTTCGCCTGAGCCAGAGAATTCGCAACACCCGCCGGTCGACGCAGACACCGTGAATCCCCCTGTGCACGACACCACCAATGCATGACACCGCTGCCGAGGTGCGTTCCGTAGAACCCGACCAGGAAGCCATGCCCGCCATGAGTTTCCTCGAGCATCTCGATGAACTCCGGAAGAGAATTTTTCACTCCCTGGTAGCGGTAGCGGCCGGCGCCGTAGTCTCCTGGTTTTATCGTGAGACGCTAGTGGGATATATGCAGAGGCCCATCGTGCAGGTTCTGAGAAGCTATCACCTGCCCGAACAACTGGTTTATCTGAACCCCACCGAACCCTTCAACCTCTACTTGAAGGTGTCCATCCTGGCGGGTCTATTTCTGACCTCTCCCTACGTGCTCTACCAAGTGTGGCTGTTCATTTCTCCAGGGCTTTATCGCCGTGAAAAGCGCTACGTTGGGCCTTTTCTATTTTCAACCGTTTTTTTGTTCACCGCCGGCGGCTATTTCGGATATCGCATCGTGTATCCCCAGGCGCTCGCCTTCCTGATCCACCTGGGCAGGCAGTTCATGCCCATGATCACGATTCACGAATACACCGATCTATTCCTGGCCGTGATCTTGGGCCTGGGTCTGATTTTTGAGATGCCAATTCTGGTTTTCTTCTTGGCTTTGATGGGTGTGGTCAGCTCCGGCTGGATGTGGCGCAACATCCGTTACGCCATCCTGGGGATTTTCATCGTCGCCGGAGCCTTGGCCCCCACTCCAGACATTTACAGCATGTGTGTGTTCGCTGCTCCCATGCTGGCGCTATATGCCTTGAGCATTGGCATCGCCTGGTTTGTGCATCCAACACAAAGAAAAGCACGCGAAACGCGCCGCGCGCAAACCTAGGCTGCACGGTTTGGCGAACGAATTCAGAAGGTGGTGTTGATTAGCTCTAACGAGTCAGGCTCCCCAAATCAAACCGCGAAGCGGCGGAAGAATGCAGCCCAGCAAGCCCTGCGTAGGACAGAGAAGGACAGAAGCCCTGAAAGGACGAAAGAAACGCCGCCGGGGTCACCGCCTGGGTGCCACGGGCCTTCCGGTCCTGCGTAAACTCCACGTGGAGGATTTGGGCTTTAGCCCCGGGAGGTACTTCGCCAATGCTGCTGAGGATGGAAACGGTCCACGCAACGAACGAAAACTGATTTCACAAATGAAAACTCTCACCACATTCCTGGCCTGCTTCATGATCGTTGCCTGCGCCCGCAGCGCCCCCGTCACTCTCGCCACTAACGCAACGCCAGCCACCCCGCAGGCTGCTGCCATCGCCGACATCCCGCCCGCCTTCAACGCCAGCCGCGCGATGCAATACGTGAAAGAAATCGTAGCCTTCGGCCCCCGCCCCATCGGAAGCGAGAACCATAAAAAGGTCGAGAATTATATCCTCTCCCATCTCAAAGGCGACACTGTCGAGCAAGACAATTTCGAGATCACCACCTCGGAGGGGAAGTTCCCGGTCCACAACATCATCGCCAAATTCCCCGGCATCCGCGACGGAATCATCGTGATCGCCAGCCACTACGACACTAACTGGCCGCTGCGGAATATCAATTATCTCGGAGCAAATGACGGCGCCTCCTCCAGCGCCCTGCTGCTCGAAATTGCCAACCAGCTGCGCGGCGCCAAGCGCGAAGGCTACAGCGTCTGGCTCTTGTGGGACGACGCCGAAGAATCCATGAAGCTCCCGTGGGACGATCCCGAGAGCCTCTACGGCGTCCGCCACCTCGCCCAAAAATGGCAGGACGATGGCACGATCAAAAAGGTCAAAGCCTTTCTGCTCGAGGATATGATCGGTGACGCCGATCTGAACGTTGATCGAGACCAGCAGTCAACCGCCTGGCTGGAAGACCTAATACTTCAGGCAGCAACCCGCGTGGGATATCAATCCCATTTCTTCGCGCGCGCAATCTATGAGACCGACGACCATGTGCCTTTTCTGCAACGCGGCGTCCCTGCGTCCGATATCATTGATGCTGACTACGGCTACAACAACGTCTTCTGGCACACGACCCAAGACACAGTCGATAAGCTCAGCCCGAAAAGCCTCGCGATCGTAGGCACAGTAACGCTCGAAACCATCCGCCTGCTGGATCAAAAATAGTTAAGGAGCGCCAAGGAATAGTTCGTGGAGCGGCGGGCGTCCGTAGCTCGCCCTGAGCGAAGCCGAAGAGGCCCGCCCAATGCCGGCGTAAAGCGGTCTTTCTCTTTCCATGATTTTCATTTCTAATTCGGCCAGCACTCGGAACCACTCGTGAACGCCCTAGTCTGGATTCTCTTCAACGTGTTCGTAGCCGCGATGCTGACGCTCGATCTGGGCGTCTTCCACCGCCGCGCCCAACCCCTCAGAGTGCGGCAGGCACTCATCTGGAGCGGCCTGTGGATCGCGCTCGCCGCCGCCTTCGCCGCCCTCCTCTACATCTGGCAGGGACACACCGCCGCCCTCGAATTTTCCACCGGCTACGTCATCGAGCTCTCCCTCAGCGCCGACAATCTTTTTATCTTTCTCCTCATCTTCCGCTATTTCAATCTGCCCGAGCCCATGCAGTACCGAGTTCTGTTCTGGGGAATCATCGGCGCCATCGCCATGCGCGCCGCCTTCATCTTCGCGGGCGTTGGCTTGATCCGAAGATTTCACTGGGTGATTTATCTCTTCGGACTCTTTCTTATCTACACCGGCCTGCGCCTGTTGTTTCAGCGCGCCGCCAAAATTCATCCCGACAAAAATCCCGTACTCCGCATGTTTCGCCGCATCATCCCGGTCACCGATGACGCTACTGGTAAATTCTTCGTCCGCCGCGACCGACTCTATGCCACCCCCCTGCTCTTGGTCCTGCTGTTCATCGAAACCACGGACTTGATCTTCGCTGTAGACTCCATCCCCGCCGTTCTCGCTATCACCCTGAATACTTTCATCGTCTATACCTCAAACATCTTCGCCATCCTCGGCCTGCGCTCGTTGTTCTTCGCCCTTTCCGCGCTAATGGATGCCTTCAAATACCTCCACTACGGAATCTCATGCCTGCTGGTCTTCGTGGGATTCAAAATGCTGATCTCGCACTACTACGTGATCCGCACAGATGTGTCGCTAGGAATCATCGGCGGGATCCTATTGCTGACGATTGCGGCCTCAGTCCTGCATCGCAAACATCCAACCCCCAACGCGTAAGGGGCTGTCCCGAACTCTCCGTCCGGATCCACCGGTTCCATTCAGCTCCGCAAATCAGCCGCGAAGCGGCGAAAGAATGCAGCCCGGGGCGTAAGCCCTGGAGTGGCAAGAGGACAAGAGGAAAGGACGCCAGCC
>Ga0185299_10002927_pt1 | contig 24373 bp, 28 predicted proteins | sample PaiPotPPA55metaG_FD_128002 | JGI IMG/M metagenome (GOLD analysis project Ga0185299, IMG submission 128002) | Iron sulfur acid spring bacterial and archeal communities from Banff, Canada, to study Microbial Dark Matter (Phase II) - Paint Pots PPA... ... | reverse complement strand
GTCCGAAGTGGCGCCAGGTTATTGGGAAATCACTCTCCTGCATGTCAATATGCACGGTAAGGCTCTGTTCTTCAAGACTATTGCCGTGCAAGAGAATGAAATTCGAACCAACTTTCAGCGGGTCCCAGACAATTTGACGTTGTCCGAAGCCGCTGAACAACTGCAAAAGCGGTCGACCATGAAATCTGCCTCCGTGCCCAGCGGTTCGACCGTCCTAGCCATTGGACGGTCCCGAAGTTGCAGCCACTGACAATCGCGCGATCGTATTGACCGGCAATATCCCGACCAACTTACAGTGAATTGCTTATTGCCGCGAAACCTTCTCGGGTTCACAGTGAACCTTGTCAACGGTGGTCGAGGAGGACGACATCAATGCCAAACCGAGAAACACTGGAACGAGCCGAAAAAGACGCGCGAGAGGGCAAGTCGCCTTCAACTCAGGCTGGAGAATTTGTTCGGGAAGAAATCCATCACATTCGCGAAGGGAAGCACGGCGCGCGGTCGCCACAACAGGCTATCGCTATCGGATTATCCGAAGCACGGAGAGCCGGTGTGAAATTGAGTCCGCCGAAGGGCCCGGCTGCCGTCAGAAAGAAAGCTGCTCAAGATGCCGCTGCCGGACGAAAGGCAAAGGGGTCAATGCACAAAATATCGGCCAAACGAGCGCGCGCTGCGGAGGGTGCCCTCAAGCGCGAGTCTCGCAGTGCAGCGAGTCACGAGGCGCTTTCTCGTCAGGCAAAAAAGTCTGCCGTCAAGCGCGGGAAACAGAGTCGCCGACAGGCTGCTATGAAGGCAGCGCGAACGCGCAAAGCTGCTTAGGATGTCAGAAAGCCAACAAAACTCGCACCGGAAGAAGACGCCGGTCGGCCGTTGGCACTGGATCGTCGGAATCGCGCTTCTCTTAATTGTCGTGATCACCGTGGTGGGCATTTTGATTTTCAACGCGAGGCCCATTCTGCGCACACGCGTCATCGAGACTTTGTCTACTCGATTCAAGAGCAAAGTCGAGCTTGACGCATTTGATGTCTCGCTGGTTAAGGGGCTCCAGGTTTCGGGCGAAGGGCTCAGACTTTTTGGAGACGGTGACCCCAACAATCACGAGCCAGGCGTGCAACCGCTCATCGATGTTGCAGAATTCCGGTTTCGCATGGGAATCCTGGATTTTCTTCGCTCTCCCATGCGTGTCAAGACGGTCTATGTAAAAGGATTGAAGTTGAATTTGCCGCCCAGAGAGCAGCGCGCGCAGATGAAAAACATGGGACCCGAGGGAGGAAAGATAAAGATTCTCGTTGATAGCCTTGTCTGCGACGAGGCACAACTGATAATCAATACGCTCAGACCAGGGAAGTTGCCACTTGAATTTGACATCAAGAGCGTGAAAATGACGAGCATTGGGCCTGACGGTCCCATGCACTTTGATGCGGACCTGATCAATCCCAGGCCTGTGGGGAACGTCCTCTCCGGTGGATCGTTTGGCCCATGGCAGGCAGATAGCCCTCGCGACACTCCGGTAAGTGGAACCTATTCTTTCAACCATGCTGATTTGGGCACGATCAAGGGTATTGGCGGGATACTGTCGTCCACCGGAGAGTATGGCGGTACTCTCGACAACATTATCGTGGACGGCAAAACTGACACTCCAGATTTTCGCATTGCGACCAGCGGTCGGATAGTGCCACTGCATACGGAGTTTCACGCCATTGTGGACGGGACCAGTGGCGACACCTACCTGCAACCGGTAAGAGCGAAAATTCTGGATTCCTGGGTGGTGGCGAATGGCTCGGTGGTGCGGACACAAGACCCCAATGGGCATCGAGTGGAGTTAGAGGTCGCGATTGAAAAGGGGAAGATCGAAGACCTGCTGAAGCTGGCGGTGCGGACGGATCCCCCGATCATGACCGGCTTAGTTCGGCTCAAAACGAAGTTTGACCTGCCGCCCGGCGAGCCCGATGTTCCGAACCGTTTGAAGCTTGCAGGCACCTTTCAAGTGTCTGGAGCGCATTTTCCAAACCGTAAATTACAGGCGAAGGTCGATGCGCTCAGTAGGAGAAGCCAGGGCAAGCCAAAGTTGGCTCAGGACAAAATTCCCGACGACGTAAGCTCGGACCTGAAGGGTTCATTCAGTCTCGCGAATGGGATCATTTCTTTTTCGGAGCTGGCGTTCCAGGTTCCTGGCACCCGAGTGAATCTAACCGGCAAATACAGCCTGGATGGAAACCAATTCGATTTTCATGGCAAGGCGCGCATGGACGCGAAACGTTCGCAGATGGTAACGGGATGGAAGGCGATACTTCTGAAACCGGCAGACCCATTTTTCAGCAAGAATGGCGCGGGAACTGAGCTTCCAGTCAAGGTTACCGGCACGAAATCAGAACCCCACTTCGGCTCGGATTTTGGACACAAGGACGACGACGGCGGCAAGAGCGCCAAGTTCAGCCAAAGAAAGTAATCACGCGGATATTAATCGCGCATGCAATCTTCCACGCGGCTCACTTCAGACTACACCTCGCCGTCCTGTTATTAAGTTTATTACCAGGACTACGAGAGCGATTAAGAGCAGGATGTGGATATAGCCAGCCAACGTGTAAGAGCTGACCATCCCCAAGAACCACAAGACCAGCAGGATTACAAATATTGTCCAAAGCATGGAAAACTCCTTCCACTAAATCAACACTCGAGCGTTGCAAACCAGCTCGGATGTAAAACTCTGCGACACGACTCTACCGCACGAGACACGACACGACTCTACCGCACGAGACACGAGAAGAGTACCGCAACGACTTTCGTCTCGCGCATACCGCGAAAGCTGTAAATGTGGATCATATTGTTCGTACAGGCCTTTCCTCCGCCTGTGTTTCGCGTCTAAACGGTCCGAAGGAGAAGGTATGCGCAGAGACGATCTGATGAAGGCTGACCTCTTCAGCGAAATCCTGTTGCTGGGCAGCGGAGTGGCGATCGCGGTCGCCTTGGTGATGGTGGTGGTGGCGGTACTTACGGGTGCGGCAGCGTTGCAATGACCTCCCACGCCGCAAGCCGCTACAGGCATTCGGCGATTCGGCTACTGCCTTCACTGGATTGGCAGGGGCTTCCCGAGAGCTTAACGTGTTGAGGAAAACAAGGAACTTTGAAAAAGGAAGTTTGGAATTCGAAGTGTGAGCACTACTGCGGCCGAGCTTCACGCGAATCTTTTCGACCAAACCGCATCAACGTTAAAGGAGTGCTTCAATGAACATTCACATCAATCGAAGTACGTGGATATTGCTGGTACTTAGCTCCCTGCTGAGCGTCGGCAGTCTGTCCGCCCAGCAGTGGGCCGCTCCGGCGGACAATACCACAGTCAATCAGCGGGATCGGAACCCCAACGAGCCGACCGCGGACCTGCAAAAGAACAATCCATCCGACCGCGACATCACGCAGCAGATTCGAAGGGCGATCATGAAGGATAAATCCCTCTCGTCCTATGCGCATAACGTGAAGATCATCACGCAAAACGGCCAAGTGACGTTGAAGGGGCCGGTGCGGTCGGACGAGGAGAAGCGAGCGATTGAGGCGAAAGCGACTGAAATCGTGGGTGAAAACAAGGTGACCAGCGAACTGGACATCAAACCGAAGCCCTAACCAGTAAATAAATCCACGAAGAAAATGAGGAGGATCCATCATGTCAGGAAAGCACACAGCCGTGTTTGGCATTTACCCAAATTATGCCAGCGTTGAAAACGGTGTCGATGGTTTAAAGGCAGCCGGTTTCAGTAATAGGGACATTTCCGTGCTCTTCCCGCAAAGCGCAGGATCGAAGGATTTTGCGCATGAGAAAGGCACCAAGGCTCCGGAGGGAGCTACGGCAGGGGCCGGCACCGGGGTTGTCCTCGGCGGGGCCATGGGATGGCTGATGGGCGTCGGCGCTCTCGCTATTCCCGGACTGGGGCCATTTATCGCCGCCGGTCCGATCATGGCTACGCTCGCTGGAGCCGGAGTAGGAGGCGCGGTCGGCGGCATTGCCGGAGCGCTGGTGGGAATGGGCATCCCGGAATACGAAGCTAAGCGTTACGAAGGCCGGGTCAAAGATGGTGGGATCCTGATCTCGGTTCATTGCGAGGACTCCAAGTGGAAGAAGCGGGCCAAGCAGATTTTGGAGGCGACCGGCGCCCAGGATATCTCGGCGACTAGTGAGGCGAGCTCTGACGATGCGAAAGTTGATCGCGATCTGCGCCGAGCAGGTTAGCCCGTCGTTAGCCCGTCTGGGAAAGATGCCGCTATCCTCTGGGTAGAGAGGTGGCACGTGACTCTGGCCGGAACTCAAATGGAGCAGACAAGGAGCGTAAAAAATGAACTCAGACCAAATGAAGGGCAAGTGGAAACAGCTGAAAGGATCTGTTAAGGAGCGTTGGGGTAAATTGACGGATGACGATATCGACGTCATCGATGGTCAGAGCGATCAATTGATCGGGAAGATACAAGAAAGGTACGGCGTTGCTCGCGAGGAAGCTAAGAAGCAGGTCGACGAGTGGAATTCCAATGTCGCCCGCGAATCCGAGGCTGACCGGCAACGCAATGCTGATGCTGAGCAGAGGAGGAAGGCAAGCTAGATCTTCCCCAAAAATACATCTTGAAGGGGAGCCGTTTGTCGGCTCCCCTTTTTCCTTTGAGGTAATCCTGTTAGATAATCATGCCAGCGCCTGCGGGCGGGGACATGAGAGACACTGCCCGTTCGCAGCCCAGAAAAGCGCCCAAGCTCTAGGCGGCGGAACCTGCGATTGGTTGGGTCGCGGCCGATGATACCTGCACCTGAATAATATCGTTCTTGACCGCATACACAACTAGATCCCGGATCGAGTGAATGTCGAGTTTGCGCATGATATTGCTGCGGTGTGTCTCTGCAGTCTTGGTGCTTAGGTTGAGAAGGCAGGCTACTTCCTTCGAGCTTTTCCCCTCGGCCAGGAGCTGAATCACTTCTCGCTCGCGTGGTGTCAATGTCGGCGACTTTGACGAGTCGCCATTCGACCCGTTATGGCCCTTGTCGAGAAAACCTGCCAGCACCATATCGTTCACCCGAGGGGTGAAGAACATGCGGTTGCGCTGCAGCGCTTCGACAGCCGATACCAGGTCCCTGGCGGCGTCCGATTTCAACACAAAGCCGCGAGCACCGGCGTCAAGAGCCTCCCGGATGACCTGGTCTGAATCCGTGATCGTCAGAACGATGACCTTCTGTTGGGGATTCTGTTGCAGCAGTTGCCGGGTTGCGGCCAAACCGTTGAGATTGGGCATGCCGACATCTAATATCACGACGTCCGGTTTAACCTGCTTAGCTTTTTCCACGGTCTCGCGTCCGTCTTTGGCCTCACCGCAGATCTCCCATCCCTCATGAGATTGTAGAAGAGTGCATAGCCCACGACGTACAACCTCGTGATCGTCTGCTATCAAGATGCGCAGCTTCATGGCTCACCTCCGTGAGATCCGCCAAACCGCTAAGCTATCAACTCAAATGAAAATCGTGCCCGACCTGGCTCGCCTTCGTTATTCACACCCTACCCGCCCACGGTTCTGCTCGATCCGGCTTCAAGCGACCAGCCCGGATTGTGTTTGGGGTTCCTGCTGAACCATCGGCGTGAGTGGTACGGTGACCCGCACCAACGTGCCGCTGCCATCCGATTCAACCTCCAGCTTTCCCGCTAGCTCCCAGGCTCGCTCGCGAATCCCCGCAAGCCCGACCCCCATCCCGCCGCCCGTCGCGTGAAATTGCCTAAGCAGTTTTTCCGGTATTCCGCGTCCGTTATCCTTTACCTCCAGGATCACCTGCTCGGCGTCCTCCAAGATCGATACGTGGGCCTCCGAAGCACCGGAATGCCGATGCACGTTAGTCAAAGTTTCCTGGAGCACGCGGTAGAGCGTCAGTTCGATGGCCTCCGGCAAGCGACCGAGATCAGTCGGCGCATCCAGAGTCACTTTGAGTCCACTCCGCTGCCCAAAACCCTCTACATACCAGCGGGCGGCTGAAGCAATTCCACCTGCGTCCATGGTCGGTGGATAAAGAAGGTAAGAGAGCGTCCGGACTTCAGAAATAGACTGCTGCATTAATCGTTCCGCTTCCAACCACAATTCTTCGCGCCCCGGTGAGTGTTTGAGCATGTCCACGTTGAGTTTCAAACCGACCAAACACTGCCCCAAACTGTCGTGAAGATCGCGCGCAATTCGGCGGCGCTCGGTATCCTGCAAACGAAGTAATCGTGCCGAGAGCTGCCTTAGCGCGGCGGTGCGCTGCTCCACCAGAGATTCCAGTTCGGCCTTGGCATGGCGCAGCGCTTCCTCGACCTGCTTGCGCTCCGTCACCTCGGTCTCCAGTGCCTGCGCCTTTTGCTGCAGGAGGGTAACGGTGCGAAGGCGCTGCTCTTCGTTGATCAGCTCGCTGTAACTCTCAACCGGAAACACATGGGAGTGTGCCCCGCAGATCTTCTGAAACGACGCACCGTGATCTTCGCGGTTAAAGCCGCTCATGGGGTAGGCACAACGCAGATAAAAGGGATACCTCTGAGCCAGATCATTCCAGAGTTCTTCCAGCCGGAGGGCTGCCTCAGTGTTTCCCTCCGCCCACAGTAAAGCGACCATTTCCCCAAACGCGGCTATGCGGGGAGTCTTTCCTTCGGCAGCCGCCGCGGCTTGTCCCAGGACGCTACCTATGATCTCGTCAAAGAGTGCTGCATCTGGCATGCCGTCCAGCATGAACTTTTCCAGGGTCTCTGCTGCGTCCAAGGGGACGTAACGCGCCTGTTCGAAGGCCTTGGCCGTATCAAAACCCAGCAACTGCAGTCTATGCGTAAGCCCATCCCGATGTGGCTTTGTGGCAATGACAACGGCAGCATCGCCGGCCATCAGAGCGGCGCCAACAAAGCAACTCAATTCCTTGAGTAGAGATGTATCCTCTCCATAGAACTGCACCGTATGGGCGCGGGGACCGGCCTCGCTCCAATGGGCGATCGATCCGTCATCACGGCGTGGAATAATGGCAATACTCATCTCGATAGTCTCCAAGCATCAACAGCGACAGGAACGATCACCTTCCCTATCCCGCGCCAGTCTAATCTCCCAGCCACATGCAGCGAATACGGGTGATACTGTACTTCCCGGGCGAACCGCCCCGTACTAAAAACTATTTTGGACCTTTCCAGATGTAGAAGTTTTCCTCGTCTGACAAAGTTTCGATCCCGAGACCCCTTGATGTCGACGCGCGATGAACGGCAGATCGCAGATTCGCCAGCGTGGTCCCGTCCACCTCCGCCAGCGGAACTTTGATTGCCGACCCTGCGGGCAGGGATTCCAGATCGTTAAAGATCCCCGCCACCAAGTCGTGGTGCTTCCCGCGGCGGCTCCTCCGAATGTCGGCTAGAATGACGCGCTCATATTTTCCGGGACGATTCCGGGGCCTATCTCTGCTTGCTTTAGCCATACGATCCCCATGCTATAAAAGTGCTTTAGAGAGTTTTATATTATTCTTATCAATTGTCAAGTATTTTTTTGTTGCATTGTAGATACGTTTATTATATTTTGTGCATTCTATAGCGAGATTCAATCGGATGGTCGTTTGCACTTGTCCGTTCTTGATTGTTTGGTGGGGAATACCGGCAAGGTGCTAGGGAGGCAGGCACGCCATGAACATGAATGTGGGGTGGCAAGAGCTGTATCAAGCGGCAATGCTCGAACTTCGCCCTGATGAATTACGGCGGCGAATCGACGACGCGGAAAAGGCTATCCAGCAACGAATCGTAGAGCTCACCCAGAATGATGCGAGCTCCGAGGAAGAACGTCGGGCAATCGACGATGCACTGCGCGGGCTGCGCGCCCTCGCCAGCACGGAATGCAAACCCCCGCTTTCCACACATTCCGGCCTAGCCCCTCTTCCTTGAGTATCCGGAATTGCCGCAACGTGCAACGCCTTCGCGGGGTCGAAGGGAAGAGATTGCAATGGCACAAATCGTGCCGACCGGTGGAGCACGAGACGGCCGGCTGGCGCTTAATTAGGAAAGTAAGTCTTCTCCCGCAACAATGCTCTTACCGCATCCACAACACAGTCGATATCCGTTTTCGCGCACGTGCCGCGGATGCCAACCTTGCGGGCCTCCTCAAACAGTTGTTTAGAGGGGTATAGCGTCACCATTAGAATCGGCGTTTCGGGCGAAAGTCGGGAGATGATGCGAGCGGCATCGAGACCATTCATCTCAGGCATCTGGAAATCAAGCACAATGACGTCAGGTCGGATCTTTCGGAACCTCTCCACCGCTTCTTCGCCATTGCCAGCTTCATCGCAGACACGCCAGCCTTGGTGTTGCTCCAGTACGCCGCGGAGAGAGCGCCGTACATCAGGGTTGTCGTCCACTACTAAAATACGAATCACTCTACCCTTCTTCCCGACGAAAAGGGCCCGGCAATGTGGTCCAGCCGTAATCCAACCCAATCCGCTTCAACCCCAAGCCAATACGTTACCGATGCGGCCAGCCCACGGCAACCCTGAGCCGCTATACGCGGCCCACCAAAACCAGCACAAGCACAATGAGCAACACCAAGCCTAAACCGCCGCTGGGGTAGTACCCCCAGTGAGCGCTATAAGGCCACGTCGGCAAGGCGCCGATCAGCAACAGAACCAGGATGACCAGCAGAATGGTGTACATGTTGTTCACTCCTCCTCCAAAATAGAATTCACCGGCAACGCCGGCGCTCATTCAATCCATCCGGGTTACGCGAATCATCAACCGCGCCGGACCCTTCTGTGCCAGCCGACACTGCCGATCTGGATCACGATGTCAACCTACAGATTTATCCGTGACCTCAACATCGGTTCGAGTCTGTACCTCTGCGCATTTGGTTATGTATGGCAAAGGTTTCCGGCTAAAGTATTGGGATCGTTGAAGGTTCGTGATGAACTGCCCAAGGATGAACAACGGCCAAGCCTGCGTGGCCCCGGCCGTTACATGCTTGAGGACGACCCGCGACCCTCCTGCGCACTCCCAGTCACTTTCGGTCGGTATTTGCCGCCTGGTCTTTGGACTGGGAAGAATATTTACTGACCGCCGCCAGAAAGGAACTGCTTCCACTCGGAGGCTCAACCTTGCCGTTCAGAATCGTCTCGAACGGTATCATCTTCCCATAAAGAATCGTGGTGGAATCCTTGTCCTGATTTATGACCGCGCCCGACAAATCGATCCCGGCAAAGAGGCCTCGGGTCCGGGAATAGGTCAAGACTTCCGCTCTCATTTTCACATCGGTACCGGCAGTGGCGTCGCGTCCTACCGGACCTGCCGCGGCGGAAGCATCCGCTCCAAGTTTAAATTTGCTGGAGAGCAGATGCTGCATGCCCTGGTCATTTGTAACTACCATCACTAAATCGACCGCCTGGCCGCCGAGTTGAAGGCCCCAGCTGCCGCCGGCGATGGTAATTGGAGCAGGAGCGCTCCATCCATTTGGCGTCCTACACGTAGCCACACCTTTGCCATGGTTCCCGCCAATACCGATCGCGACCTTGATCATCGAAGGAATGACCGCGATACACCGGGCATCGCTCATAATGCTGTCGGGAATCGCTTTGTCAGGGGTTGCCATGATTTCGTTCAGAACATTAGCCGCTGCGTCGATACGCTTGTTGATATTGGATTCATCTTTATCGTCGGCGGCCCAAGTCAGGTTAGAGAGAACCAAAGCCATGGTGGCCAGCGCCAAGACATATTTCCTGGAGTTCATAATTAACCTCTTCTGTTTCTGTGCCCAATCTGAGCACGGGGATTATTTTTTGGTAGATTCCACTTTTATCTTGGGAAAGTCATGTCGATCCATCCCGTCGAAACCGTAGATCGGCCGGGGACATGCCTTAGCCGGACAATAGGTTAGGTACATCAGGTTAGGTGCATCGTTCACGCATTCGATGGCGAGAGGCGCTGCATCGTATTCATCTCGATGGCCGACCCCCGCGCGGCGGGATCCCATTGCTCGGCCGCCCCCGCAGGCTGTGATTTGCTCAATCGCACAGTCTGGGGCGTAGATACCAGGAAATCCCGTATCTGTAGTTTCGCTTTGTGGAGTCGCGATTTCGAATTTCCCACGGAACATCCGAGCAGCTCCGCAATCTCGCGGTGCTGATAGCCCTCGACCTCGTGCAGCAGGAAGATCGCACGACAGCTCTCGGGAAGCTCGCTGATGGCTCGATTCAGGGCGACGCGAGCGACGGAGGTTTCCAGGCGACCGTCCCTGGTTCCATATTCACGCCGGGCCGGCTTGGCGTCTTGATGGCTGCTGTAAGGCTGGTCCAATGAGACCGCACACGGCGCTTTGCGGCGAAAATGCATTAAGACCGTGTTGACCGCTATGCGGTGCAGCCATGTCGAAAGCGCTGAATCTCCGCGGAAGCTAGCCAACTTGCGGAATACTTGCAGAAACGCGTCTTGAGCCAGGTCCTCCGCTTCCGTCGCATTATTGGTCATACGGAAACATAGGGAATAGATCCGCATCTTGTGCGTATGGAACAGGGTCGCAAATGCATCCGAATCGCCTAGCTGAGCACGCTTAATCAAAGCGGAATCCAAAGGGGCCGTGGCCGTGGTAGTAGATTCGATGTTCACTGGCGTCTCCTTTCAAGAGCACCGGCGCTCGAAACGTGCATTGCCTTTGCGCAGCAAAAAATTTGAGCTGCAATCACAGTCGGAAGGTTAGAGGCAGCCACCCAACTTGATCTATCCAGTGCGGACCGTAAGGCCGCTGATATGTTGCTGTAGAGATGGATAGGCGGCGTGAGAGGGTTTGCTACCGAACAAACGCGGGTCTGGGGATAGTACGGGCTGCAAGTTCTGATCTGCGCCTGGCGAGTGTAAGCAACAATTCAAACCCTACAGGGAATCATTACAAAAAGTACACGGTCAGAGGGATTTTCGGTAACCACAGTAGTGCTTATTCTGCAATTCATGAAATTTAGTCCTCAAGTGTGCCCTCCTACCGAGCAGGGGTCGATCTAAGACCGGCCGGCTCCTGCTCCTCGCCTTCCCCCGCAGCATTCGAGGGAAGGAAATAGCAGTCACTATGAGGAACAGTCATTTCAGGTGCTTGCTTGAACTTTGCGCATTATCAAATCCTCCAGGAGGCTCAAAATGAAAGTTGAATCATTGCGTGACCTTTATGTGGAACAACTCAAAGATCTGTACAACGCTGAACAGCAACTGATCAAAGCGATACCGAAGATGGCGAAGGCGGCTTCGTCGGAGGAATTGAAGGCCGCTTTTGAAGACCATCTGGGAAAGACCAGGCAACATGCACAGCGCATTGAGACCATCTTCGAGCAGATGGGCGAGAAGGCCCAGGGAAAGAAATGTAAGGCAATGGAAGGTCTGGTCGAAGAAGGCGGCGAAGTCATTAAAGAAGATATGGAAGATAGCATCAAAGATGCCGCTCTTATCGCTGCTGCGCAGCGTGTGGAGCACTACGAAATTGCGGGATATGGTTGCGTGCGCGCCTACGCGACAAAACTAGGGGACGAGGACGCCGCGACTCTTCTGTCGCAGACCCTCGACGAAGAAAAAGAAGCCGATGAGACGCTGAATGGCATCGCGGAAGAACTTAACCTCGAAGTGCCGCAGGAATCACTCCGATCCGAAAAGCGAACTGTGAAGACTTCCAAAGGAAGAACAAGGTCGGCCGCCTAGGTCGCACGCCGTTAAACCGCGATGGCTCTTGTTCAAGGGTGACCTGAGAGGGTTCGGGTCACCCTGAATTGTTTTGAGCGGTTCGTTAGGATCCATTTCTTCTTGTTACTGCCTACTGCGGTTTCGATTCCGCGGCTACCACACAAGCGATCCCTCTCATCGATGATCGACTGTATTGCGAGTCCGAGCGCGTCCCTCTAATGTGCTGCAAGAGAAGGCAGCCAAATCATGAGTAATGCAATGACAGTGACCGAAGAATCTAACTCCACGAATCAGTTGAAAAGCATTTTCGACCAGTCACTCGCAGTACTGTGCGAGGGCAAGGATACCGTAAAGACCGGGTCGCAAACAGAACGGCTGCGTCGAAGGTCGCTGCCCCTGCACGTCGATGCGGTCAATCTTCAGAAGCGCGCATTAGACAACGCGGCGAAAGCGTTGGCGACACTGTGGAAGATCTCGGAACCCAAGCGTACGAAACTGCAAAGCCCTGCGACGCACTACAGCGAGTCGACTTCTTGATCCGCCCAAACAATGCCAGCGCCAATGTTTGTTCCAGAAAAGCTGCAAGGTGAGGATGTCCGCCGACGTACAGTATTTTTCGCGGCTCACTACCCGTCCCATCGGATTGGCGGCTTGACCCGTAAGCGTCTGACCAACACACCTGTTCGCGGAGTCGTGTCTGTGTTGAAGTTTCCGGATGAGCGCAGAACAGAAGGCATCAGCACACAAGCGACGTACACGCGCGGAAGTTCAGCAGCTAGTGGCGGAATTCATGAGCAGCGGCATGCGGCGGAGCGAGTTCTGTCGCAGTCGGCGGTTGAGCTTTGGCACGCTGAATCGGCACTTGAAGAAGCAACGCTCGAAGAAGAAGAGCAGGGCAAGTTCGTCCGGCCGATTGGTGCCGGTGGAGTTGGCCGCAAGGAAATCGCCGACGCAGCACGAATCGAGTTGCGGGCTGGCCGTGGTCCTGCCGGGCGGGCGCCGGATCGAAGTGCAGCACGACTTTGATGCATACGCGTTCGAGCGCTTGGTGGGTATCCTGGAGCGCGCCTAAGCCGTGTTTGGATTGGGTCCAGCCACACGGATCTACCTGGCCGCCGGAGTCACCGACATGCGCAAGGGGTTCGAGGGGCTGTACGGTCTCGTCCGCGATCGCTTGTCGTGTGAGCCTCTGAGCGGGCACCTATTCTTGTTCTGCAACGGCCAGCGCAATCGGTTGAAGGTCCTCGTCTGGGACGGAACGGGACTCTGGGTCTGTGCCAAGAGGTTAGAGAAAGGGCGTTTCACCTGGCCGCAATCCGGCGATGCGCAGGGCAAGGTCGTCCTGAGTCACGAAGAGCTGTCCTTATTACTGGGTGGCATCGATCTGGCGAAAACCAAGCACAAGCGGTGGTACCGGAAGGCTCCGCCAGAGGGACATGCTGCCGCATGAGGCTTGAACGTTTCGATCAACTCTGGTAAACCAGTAACCCATTGTGAGTGCGCCTCCCATTCCTTCAGCGCCAGCCGATCTGGAAGTCATCGCACAACTGAAAAGCAGGCTGCAATACGCGGAGCTGCGGATTCGCGTGCTGGAAGAGCGTCTGAGGCTGATGCGCATCGAGAAGTATGGAGCGGGCGGCGAGAAGCTCTGCCGCGCGCAAATGCAATTGTTCGAACCTGAGCCGGTCGTCAGTGAAGTGATCGTGCAGGCGGAGGGTGAGCAGGCGCCCGCGCGGCGCTCGACAAAGATATCTTGTAAACATCCAGGCCGCCAGGAGTTGCCTCCGAATCTTCCTCGCATGCAGCGGATTCTGCCCTGTACACCGGATCAGCGCGTGTGCAAGCGTTGTGGCAAAGAAACCATGGTGATCGGCTACGAGGAGAGTTCCCAGTTGGATGTGGAGCCGGCGAAGTACTTCGTGCTGGTCACGAAACGAGAGAAACGGGCTTGCCGGTCGTGCGAGGAACTTGGAGTGGTTTCGGCCCCACTGCCAGCACGGATCATCGAGAAGTCCCTGGCGAGTGACCGCATCTTCATCGACACGGTCATCAGCAAATATTGCAATCACACACCCCTTCATCGACAGAGCGTGATTCTGGAAAGAGACATTGGCTTGAAAATCAGCCGAGCGACACTGGACGGCTGGGTTCTCAAAGTCGGCGAGTTGCTAGTTCCTTTGGTCGCGGCGATGAGGCGAGAGTTGATCACCGGAACTTACATTCAAGCGGATGAAACCCCGGTCGATGTGCAGACACGCGAGGGCCAGGGAAAGAATCAACAAGCGTATCTCTGGCAATATAGTCGCCCCGGAGGGACTGTGGTGTTCGACTTCCGTTTAGGCCGTGGACGCGATGGACCGAAGGGGTTCCTGGGACAGTTCGAAGGCATTCTCCAAACAGATGGCTACACTGCCTACGATCAGATTGGTGGGCCGAAGATGGTTCACGCGGGGTGCTGGGCACATTCGAGGAGGCTCTTTTTTGAAGCAGTACAGCTGAACCCCAGCGACCCGGTTGCAACTCCGATCGTGGCGCAGATGGACGAGCTGTTTGCCATCGACGCAGAAGCTCGCCGCAAAGCCCTGGGCGTTGCGGAGCGCCATGTCCGCCGTCAGGAAAGAGCCAAGCCTGTATTGGACGAAATCCGTCGGAGGATCGAAACAGCGCATTCCGTAGCGTTGCCCTCCAGCGTGCTCAGCAAGGCTTGCCACTACGCGCTCGGGCTTTGGAAGAAACTTACGCGCTTCCTAGAGTATCCGGAACTGGAGCTAAGTACGAACCTGGCGGAGAATTCCATGCGCGCGATTGCTCTTGGTCGAAAGAATTGGTTGCATATCGGCAGCCCACAAGCGGGACCGAAGGTTGGGGCGATTCTCTCGGTTGTGGAAAGCTGCCGTAGGTTGAAACTCCCAGTGCGCAACTATCTGGCCGCAGTTCTCCCCGGGTTTGCCGATCTCCCGATCCAACGCGTCCCAGACCTTACGCCTGCTGCGTGGGTCGCCCAGCATTCATAGACTCAAACGGCCCGGTTGTTGGCGTGAACACGATATTCAACATCCCGAATCAGTGTCGATTGGGAGAAGACGTGGGGATTGTTTCGACCGGGACTCGAAGGATCTCTCTCTTCGAGTCCCGGCCTAATTCCGCCCGGCGGGACGGGCAGTCCCGTGAATGCACTTGGCCGAGGCATGACAGCCCCTTCCTCCCTTTCAGCGATGAGTACCGACCAGCAACGCGATCTGCTGTCCGGGCGAATACTTTGTCGCCAATTCGATCTCGGCGGGTGACTTGGTGAGTTCCCGCCCGATGTTGTCTCCCTCGTTCCAGATCTGGGCCAGGAAATAATGGCCATCGTATCCGTTGAAGACCAACTTCACCGACCTCTGGACCTCGGTGGATTCGATGGAATTGGTCCCTATGCTGGTTAAAACCTGGCCTCGCTGATTCCGAAGCGACATCGTGTGCGGGAACAGCGGTTTGAGACTGTATTCGCCGGCCGGAAATGTCTGCGTCCCCACGCTGAAGCTGAACGGGACCTTCACCTTGAGAACATCGCCGCCGATTTGGGCATGCGCCATGCTGGCTGCCAGCATTACCAACATCCCCAGGATGATCGCGCGCAGAGTGTAGCTTTGTCTTTTCATACATCCTCCCTTTGGGCGAACGGCAGAGCCGGTCGCAATGTTGAAATCAAAACGCCGTGCACTCTGTCAAGCGGGAATGGCAGGGAGAAACTGCAAAGAAAAGTTTTCGCCCTTCAAGAATTAGCCATGGGAAAGGCACGCCCACCTGTGATACGCTGGCGCGCGTGAGCTAAGCCAAACACTCTAAGACGTTTATATGGATGCGCCTCAATCGCACGAAGTTACCCGGCTGCTCCAGGCATGGAGCGCGGGAAACGAAGAGGCACTCCAAAAACTGACTCCGCTGGTGTACCGGCAATTGCACCGCGCGGCACGACACTACATGGCCGGGGAACGGTCTGGTCACACCCTCCAGGCAACGGCACTCATCAACGAAGTTTATCTGCGGCTGATTGACGCCCGGCGGATGGATTGGCAAAACCGCGCTCATTTTTTTGCCGTTTGTGCTCAGCTGATGCGCCGGATCCTTACGGATTTTGCACGCTCTCGCCGCTATCAGAAACGAGGCGGAGGCGCCGCTCCCCTGCCTTTAGACGAGGCCCTTGTGGTCGGCTCACAGCCGGACAGCGATCTGGTCGCCCTAGATGATGCGTTGAAGCGTCTTGCTCTGGTGGATGAAAGAAAGAGTCGCGTGGTGGAGTTGCGATTCTTTGGCGGTCTGGATGTCAAGGAGACTGCGGAAGTGCTGAAGGTGTCCAACGAGACGGTGATGCGGGACTGGAAACTGGCCAAGGTGTGGCTCTTGCGTGATCTCAGCGGGGCTAAACAGCATGGATCCTGAGCGCTGGCGTCAGGTTGAGGAGTTGTATCACGCCTCGCTACAGGTTACCCCCGGCCAGCGTGCTGCGTTTCTGCAGAACGCCTGTGGGGAGGATGAAGAACTGCGCAGCGAAGTGGAATCCCTGCTGACGCATGAAGAATCCGCGGAGGGCTTCATCGAAGCACCAGCATTCGACTTAGCGGCACGGCTGATGGCACACGATAATTCGCGTCGTCGCGAAGCTGATCCGGTGCCGGTTGGCACGGTGATCTCCCATTTCCGGGTGCTGGAAAAGTTGGGCCATGGCGGTATGGGAGTGGTTTACCGGGCCGAGGATACTTCACTCGGACGCTGCGTCGCCCTCAAGTTCCTGCCCCCGGACACTGCCCAGGACCCGCAGTCGGCGGAGCGTCTTCGCCGTGAAGCCCGGGCGGCGTCTTCGCTCAATCATCCCAACATCTGTTCGATTTATGAGATCGTCGAGTATGAGGGCGAGCACTTCATCGCCATGGAATTGCTCGAAGGCCAGACGCTACAGGAGCGGATCGACGGAAAGCCTTTGGCAACCGATGTCCTGCTCGAGCTCGCCATCCAACTAGCCGACGCCCTCGATGCAGCTCATGCGAAAGGCATCATCCACCGCGATATCAAGCCAGGAAATGTTTTTGTCACCGGCCGTGGCCAGCCCAAGATTCTGGATTTCGGGCTGGCCAAGAAAACGCCCAGAAGGATCGCCGAAGGCGGCCTCCCGGCGATGCCCACGGCCAGCCTGACGGAGGAACAGCTTACAAGTCCAGGTGTGACTGTGGGCACGATCGCCTACATGTCGCCGGAACAGGCCCTGGGGAAAGAGGTTGACCATCGTACCGACCTGTGGTCGCTGGGTGTAGTCCTGTATGAGATGTTGACCGGCAAGTTGCCATTCAAAGGGGAGCACGACATTTCCCTGCTCCACGCCATCATTCATGAGAAGCCACAACGGCTTAGGTCTGTGAACCCGGAAGTCCCGCCGGAGTTGGAACGGATCGTCCATCGCGCCCTGGAGAAGAAGCCGGAATCTCGCTACTCGGCCGCGAAGGCGATGCTGGAAGATCTTAAGAAATATCGGGACTCTCTGCGAAGTGCTGAATCCAAGCCGTTCAATGTCGGAGTCATTCTGCGGCGGGCCCGAACTCCCCGGATTGCCATTCCGGCTTTGGTCTTGCTTCTTGTTACCGGCTTCCTCGGCTACTGGTTTCTGCGCCGCCAGGCCAACATCCTCTGGGCGAGGGAAAAGGCCCTGCCCGAGATTGCGCGACTTATCGCGGAAAACGATGATTTGAATGGTGCCTACAAGCTTGCGGTGCAGGCGGAAGCATTCACTCCGCATGACCCGACACTGAACGAACTCTTTTCAAAATGCTCTTTGCGCATCAACATCAGGACCGAGCCTCCAGGCACCAGGATCTATTTCAAGGAGTACAAGGATCCGGACGGTGAATGGAAATACCTCGGTATCTCACCTCTCGAAAACATCAGAGTGCCGATTGGCATCTTCCGATGGAAGATGGAAAAGGAGGGCTACGAGACCGTGCTGGCAGCTTCTTCCACCTATGATCTCGTTATTTCCGCAAGAAATCCGATAATTCCTTACAACATTGTCAGAGTGCTGCCCAAGAAGGGAAGCGTCTCGCCGGACATGGTGCGGGTGACGGGAGCGAAAACAGACATCGGGGAATTGAGTGACTTTTTCATAGACAAGTATGAGGTCACGAACAAACAATACAAAAAATTCATCGACAGCGGCGGATATAGAGACAAGAAATACTGGAAGCACCAGTTTCTCGATGACAGCAAAGCGCTGACCTGGGAGAAAGCCATGGCCAGGTTCGTTGATCAGACGGGCAGGCCTGGCCCGGCTACCTGGCAGGCCGGGAACTATCCAGAGCAACAGGGCGATTTTCCCGTATCAGGGATCAGTTGGTATGAAGCGGCCGCCTATGCGGAGTTTGTCGGAAAGAGCCTGCCCACCGGAGTTCAATGGGATATGGCACGGGGTGAATATACTCCACTCATGAGGTTTGGTGGGCTTGAAAACATTGCTCCCTTCAGCAATTTCAGTGGCAAGGGACCGGTCGCTGTGGGGAGCCTCCCGGGCATTACGTCCTACGGCGTCTTTGATATGGCGGGGAACGTAAGGGAGTGGTGCTGGAACAAGACCCCGAAGGGAAGATCGCTTCGGGGCGGCGCCTGGAGCGATCCCCCTTACATATTCAACAGTTTAAGCCAGGCTCCTCCCATGGACCGGTCACCGAAGAACGGGTTTCGATGCGCTCTTTATCCCTTTGCGGAGAAGATACCGCAGGAGGCATTCCAGGAAGAACGCCTTCCCGAAGACGAATTCCCAGACCTATACAAGCAAAGGCCGGTGGCGGATTCGGTCTTTCAGGCTTACCGGGAGCAATTCTCCTATGACAAGACTGACCTTCAGGCGCGCGTCGAGTGGAGGAAGGAAAACTCTGAAGGCTGGATTCAGGAGAAGGTAACCTTTGACGCCGCTTATGGCGGTGAGCGCGTCATCGCCTACCTGTTTCTTCCCCGGAACACGCCCCATCCGTACCAAACTGTCATTTTTTTCCCCGGCGGCGCGGCGTTGTACCGCAGATCGAGCCAGGACCTTGAAACCCAGTACTCGGGTGAGCTTTCCTTCATCATCAAGACTGGCCGTGCGGTTCTATATCCCGTTTATAAGGGGACCTTCGAACGCGGAAACGACAGCCTGGCTGCCCTCGTTGAAGAGCGGGGAGAGTCTCATCAGTCCGCGGAATTGATGATTCAGCAGATCAAGGATTTCCGAAGATGCGTCGACTATCTGGAGACACGGCAGGATATTGACGGCAAAAAGTTTGCATTTTACGGAATGAGCTGGGGCGGGCGCTTCGGAGCCATCATTCCTGCGGTGGAGCCACGTCTCAAAGCCAGCGTCTTACTAGGAGCAAGCATGTCTCTTGCCTTACGTCCCGAAGTGAGTCCAATCAACTACGTAACCCGTGTGAAAATACCGACCCTGATGCTAAACGGGAAGTTCGATATGCATCGCCCCGAGAAAACCATTCAGCCGATGTACGACCTCTTAGGAACGCCCGCCCCGGACAAACAACTGAAATTGTATGAAACCGACCACATCCCACCGAGAAATGAACTCATCAAAGAGACTCTGGCCTGGCTCGATCGCTACCTGGGCCCGGTCCAGTGAACCCAAGTCCGCACGGCATGGCTTGGGCAGTTAAGTTGCCGGCATGTGTCGCTGAGATCAGAAGCTCAGCTTCAGCCCAAACTGCAGGTTGCGCGGGTTGAACGTGCCGCTTGCCTGGCCGAAATGCTGGTTGTTCAAATTGTTGAACCCCGTCGGCCCTGTCGCTCCGCCCAGTTGGAAGTTGGTGTGATTGAAAATGTTGAACGCTTCTGCGCGGAATTGCAGGCCGAACCGGTCGGAGAGCTGGAAGGTCTTGAAGACGGAAGTATCCACTGCCCAGTATCCTGGCCCGACAAAAGTGTTGCGACCCAGATCGCCTACGCAACCCAGGCAGGGCGCAGTAAAGAATCCCTCAGGAAGATTGAATCCGTCGGCCCATTGGGCGTGAGTTGCATTCACATGGTTCGCTAGCGCATTCGGACGGTCATTTGCAAACCCGTCCAGGTTGTAGTCCGAGCCCACATTGAAACACTCGGTCGGATCGAACGTAGCCGGATCGCAAGCTCCTTTCTTTCCCTCTTTAAATCTGGGGTTGGCAGAGGGGCCTCCCCGGAACGGGGACCAGTGGGCGCCGCTCTGGAACGACCAGATTCCGTTCCATTGCCATCCGCCCAGAACCGTCCTCAGCGCTCCGTGAGTCTTCAGGAAGAACGGCAACTCCCAGACGTAATTGAAGGTAAGCCGTTGACGGATGTCGAAGATGGAGTTGCCCCGGTCCAAACTCGGAAGCGTCATGTCAGTACTTACACCATCGCCCGCCGCAAAGCCGTTTGCCGTGGTTTGACTGTTGTGCCAGGTTGATCCGGAATCAATGGCGTGACTCCAGGTATAGTTCCCGCCAATTTGTAACCCGTGGCTCATGCGCTTCTGCACAGACAGCTGCAGGCCATGATAGATGGAGTTCCCCGCGTTCTCCCAAACCCGAAGGACTCCCTGATTAGGGTTGAGTCGCCCAACGGGATTGATTACGAATCCGTTCGCGTCCTCGTTGGTGTTGACCTGGCTGCATAGCTTGCGGCCAAAGTTGTCGGTGACGCAGGTCCCTTCCGGCAGCCGCGCCCCGGGGACGCGATTTACCGCTTCTGCGCGCAACAGTTTGTGGCCGGCCGTACCTACATAGTTGAGTTGAACGACAATTCCAGCGCGGATTTGATGCTGCACCCCGAAAAACCAGTTCTCGACATAGGGGTCTCGAATCCCTTCTGGAAACACGATGGCCGTACCGGCCGCAATATGGGGATTCGCCGGATCCCAACCCGATATGTTTCCCGTGGCCTGCACCCCATTTCCGGCATGCTGCGCCGGAGGCGCCGGCCCAACGAAAGTGGGGGCTCCGCCTCCAACCGGCCCGTAAACAGCCTGGCTGACGTCGCCAGCCAGAAAATTGGTGGCGCCGTCCAAGGAATAATAGGGCGGGTTCCAACGCGTATTGGAAAGCGGGTTGTAGAGCGTCCCCTCGTAGGAGAGCCCAAAGCCACCGCGCAAGGAGGTCCGGCCGTCTCCGAAGACATCCCAGGCAAAGCCGATCCTCGGCCCAAAATTATTGTGATCGCCAGCTCCGAGTGTGGAGGCGGCTGCGAAACCGCCAGGACCACACGCCCCAGCCAGCGGCGCCCGCGGATTCCCGGGACACGGAGTGCTGGCATCCTTGATCTGGCCAGCGCCGGTGGTGATGTTGTCGATCAAGTTTCTCCCCGGCCCCTTCAGGAAGGTCGTGGTCAGATGGTTCAGTTCGGTGTGGCGCGTGAAGAGATCATAGCGCAGGCCGAGACTCAGCGTCAGTTGCCGGCTGACCTTCCAATCGTCCTGAACGTAAGCCCCGATCTCCCAGTTCCGCCAGTGTCGGATACTAGTCTCCAGGTGGGCAGGTGCGTTTCCGGTAAATCCTGGATCGACTCCGGCAAATTCGGAGTAGGGTGCGTCCGTCGCGAAGAACAGAGAGTCGAAGAAGTAGTACGAAGGTCGCGCCACATTGAAGTTGCTATTCTCTATGTTGCGGCGCACGTCCACGCCTGCCTTTAGGTTGTGCTTGCCATGGTTGATCGAGACCATATCGGCGTATGTGTAGATGTTCTCGTGAAATGTCTGGGGGTAGCCATTGTAAGAACCGAACCCCAGAGTGGTGTCCTCAAGAACAATCCCGGGTACGCCGGGGAGATCCACGCTGACATCGTTTCCATTCCCCGCGTACCCTGCCCGGAACTCATTCAGCACGGTTGGGCTGAAGGTGTGGATGTAACTGAACTGGAAATTAGGTGTTGTCACTTTAGAAGGATTGAGGAAGCCGCGAGAGCCGTTAGCGCTGCCAGTGTACTGATCCGTTGACCTTGCCCAGTTGAACTGGCCGAACAGCCGGTCTTTGGAACCGGGGTTGAAATCCAGACGCAGCGAGGCTTCGTTGCCGCTGAACAGGTTTCCTTCCACTTGCGACTTGTTGACACTGATCGCCTCTTCCAGAAACGTATCGTCGCGGTTGAAAGCACCGGCCGAGGGCGATGCAAAAGGTGAGCCTCCCATACACCCCCCCAGGTCCGGCGCAAGGTTCATCTGGTTAATGTCGGCCTGCTCCACTCCAAACAACTGCGCAAAGCGGTTCGACAGAGCCGCCGCGGCGGTAGGATTGAAGGTGCCTGGGTCGAGGCTTCCCGGGCACAGATACTCCGCGAAACTGGAAAAACCCGACGCCGAGAACGGGTCGTGGGGGCCGGTCACGTAATCTCGAAGCGTCATCAGTGGCGTTCCCCGGGTTGAGGGCGGGAAGTTCTTGTACAAAAGCGCGGCTACCGAGTCGGGAAACGCTGCGGCCGCGGCACTGCGGAACTGCTGCGACTCCACCTTTACCGGCCCCGGCCTCGACGTCAGAAACCTGTCTCCCTGGTAAGCCCCAAAGAAAAAGAGCTTGTTTTTCATGATTTGTCCGCCGACGGTTCCGCCGAACTGGTTGAGGTGCAAAGGAGTCTTCTGGCGGTTGGCTGGATCTGGATCATGATTAGCGAAGAATGGGTTGGCATCAAGAGCATCGTTGCGGAAATACTCCCATGCGCTGCCGTGCAGTTGGTTGGTGCCGGACTTCGTGACCAGGCTGGTGATGGCTCCGGCGCTATTGCTGAACTCAGCTGAGTTGTTCAGCGTTACCAGTTGAAACTCCTGAACCGTGTCCTGGATGGGTTGGTTAACCGGGCCGCCACTCAGGCCCTTGTTCGACACACCGTTGATAAGAAATCCATTGAAGCTTTCCCGGACACCGTTGACCACCGTGTTGGCGCCGTTCTCGAACATCACGCCGCGCACGTTAGTCGCCCCCGGAGCATATTGGATCAGGTCATACACGTTCCTGCCGTTCAAAGGCAGGTTGGCAATCATGGTGGAATCCACGGTCTGCGAGAGCCGGGCATTCTCCGTGTTCACCGCTACCGCCGAGCCGCTCACTTCGATGGTCTGGTCCGCGGCCCCCACCTGCAGCTTGAAGTCGGCGCGCACCACCGTACCTGCGTTTAGCATCAAGGCGTCGCTGGTGGTGGTTCGGAAGCCGGGCATTTCCACCGAGATCTGGTATTGCCCCACGATCAGTTCTCGGCCCTTGTAGACTCCGTCCTCGTTGCTGCGCACCTCTAGCGTGAAGCCCGTCCCCAGATTGTGGATCAGCACGCGCGCCTGGTTGACGACGGCGCCGGAAGGGTCAGTAATCAGACCGGTGAATTCGCCGTTCTGCACTTGGGACGACGCTGGGAGGCCGAAGGCGATCAACGCCAGAATGCAAGCGGCGCGTAGTCCCATCTTTTCCATGTCGTCTCCTGCGGTCCAGGAGGCTTCGTCGGGAAGCAGCAGCTAAGAGTCGGCCTCGCAGCCTGAACCGATAGAAGAAATTAAGGCTTGCGGGCGTGGCGGGTGCTCACCCGCAAACCGTAGGAGAAGTATACGCGGTCGTGCACGGACTCGACGCCATTTTTCCCAGGGTGAATTGGTGCAAAGACGGTGATGAACACCGCACCCTGAATGAGGGGTTCCGCCGCCTGAGAATTTTCTGATTGAAGTGGCGAAGTCGCCCAACATAAAACTCGAGGGTCTCCTTTACAACGACCGCGTTTTGACGCTGGCTGCGGACTCAACATGTCAACCGTGTGCTTCCTCTGACGCTTACGGGCTTGACCGGTCGTTAGTAATCTCATCTGGAATAGCCTCGTGTTGTGGCAAGCCGCCATATTTCGTCGGAGGGAAGGGAAGCGATAAGCACGCAGAACCCAAACAAATGCGCGCATCCTGCTTGCAGATGTCCCAAAGAGAAAGATAGCAACTATTGCAGCCAGTCCTGCAAAGACGCTGCCGGTCTGGCCGAGATCGCCTGCCACTGCGGACACCCGGGCTGCACACCCTCGCGCGTTTAGCCGGCCCTTTTGAGGTTGCTATTTCTTTAAAAAGGAGGAAGTCGTGAGATCAACGATTCTATCGTCACTCGCAATTGCTACCCTGGTTTTATGCATCGCCTGTTCCAGCAAACCGGGGGATAATGCTTCTTACAAGGACAGCGTCAAGAAAGCACTTGAACAGGCGGAACTCACCGATGTCAGCGTCGCGGAGGACCGCGATAAGAACACGGTGACGTTGGGGGGCACCGTCCACTCCGACGATGCCAAGGCCAAAGCAGCCGACGTCGCCAAGGGAGGTGCGGGTAACCGAACTGTTGTAAATGAGGTAAGCGTCCAACCGGTTGGCGCTGAATCGGACGCGAAGAGTATCGCCTCCAACGTTGATGAGGCCATTGAAAAAAACTACAAGGCAACCCTGATTTCCAATGGGTTGGAAAAACAGCATATCGATTTTGAGGCCAAGAACGGCGTGCTCACCCTGAAGGGTAGTGTAAAAACTGTCGCACAACGGCAGCGAGCAGAGAGCGCCGCAGCGAGCGTGCCCAATGTGCAGCAGGTACTAAACCAGATCAATGTGAAACGCTAAGAGCACGCTCCGATTGGTCTCAAGAAAAAGCGCTTTAAGATGTTGTACTCTCTGTTTGATCTCGAAGTGGTTTATCCGAAATCTCGCCTCTCGATCCACGCAACCCGCAGCCATAGAGCAATAC
>Ga0185299_10002926_pt1 | contig 24373 bp, 25 predicted proteins | sample PaiPotPPA55metaG_FD_128002 | JGI IMG/M metagenome (GOLD analysis project Ga0185299, IMG submission 128002) | Iron sulfur acid spring bacterial and archeal communities from Banff, Canada, to study Microbial Dark Matter (Phase II) - Paint Pots PPA... ... | reverse complement strand
GCGGACCTGTCGGTGGCCTTCGTCTCCGGCGCGGCGGCCGAGTCGGGCGACGATCGCTTCCCTTCGCGCCGCCGCCGGGTCGCGGTGCGCGGCACCCGGGGCATCGGCCCGGCCTCGATGGTGCGCAACGCGCGGCTCGGCCTGGTCGAGGTGGCCCCGGCGACCGGCCTGGTCACCCTGGACGGCGAGCCGGTGAGCTCTCCCCCGGCCGAGTCCGTGCCGCTGTCCCGCCTCTACTTCCTCTGACCGACTACTACCTCTGACCGTCTCCGACCGACTCCGACCGTGAATAAGGAGCCTCATCCCATGCCCACCCCCGCAGAGCTCGGATTCGCGATGCCCGCCGAGTGGGCGCCGCACGAGCGCACCTGGATGGCCTGGCCCACCGAGGGCTACACGCTGGGCGAGGACCCGACCGAGGCGTACCGCGCGTGGTCCGAGGTGGCGAACACGATCGTGCGCTACGAGCCGGTGACGATGATCGTGGACCCGGCGGCGCGCGCGTCGGCCGACGAGTGGCTTGACCCGGCGGTGCTGAAGGTCGAGCGGGCTCTGAACGACGCGTGGATGCGCGACATCGGCCCCACGTTCCTCGTCGGGGAGGGCGGTGAACTCGCGGCCGCCGACTGGATCTTCAACGGCTGGGGCGCGCAGTCCTGGGCGCAGTGGGATAAGGACGCTGAGATCGCCGAGTCGGTCGTCAACCTGGCCGGGGCACGCCGCTTCGCCTCGCGGATGGTCAACGAGGGCGGCGGCATCCACGTGGACGGCGAGGGCACCGTGCTGATCACCGAGACCGTGCAGCTGGACCCGGGCCGCAACCCGGAGTGGAGCAAGGCAGAGGTCGAAGACGAGCTGAAGGCGTTCCTCGGTGTGCGCAAGGTCATCTGGCTGCCGCGCGGCCTGACCCGCGACTACGGCGAGTTCGGCACGCGCGGGCACATCGACATCGTCGCCGCATTCGTCCAGCCGGGCCTGGTCGTGGTGCACACGCAGCCCGACCCCGCGCACCCGGACCACGAGGTGGGCCGGGAGAACGCGGCGCTCCTGCGGGCGTCGGTCGACGCGAAGGGCCGCCCGCTGGAGGTCATCGAGCTGCCCGCCCCGACCGTGCTGATCGAGGCGGACGGCGAACCGGTGGACTACTCGTACATCAACCACTACCTCGGCAACGGCTTCGCTCTGCTCTGCGGCTTCGACGACCCGCGCGATCAGCAGGCCGCGGAGATCCTCGGCGGCCTGCTGCCCGGCCGCAAGATCGAGTTCGTGGACGCGCGCCCCATCTTCGAGCGCGGCGGCGGCATCCACTGCATCACCCAGCAGCAGCCGGCCGGGTGACCTCGACCAGCGTGACCAGCTTCGCCAAGCCGGCGAAGTCGTCCGGGTTCGTGGTGTAGAGCGGCAGACCCTCGGCCAGCGCGACGGCAGCGATCTGCTGATCCGCCACGCGGCGACGCGGGCTGCGTCCGGCAGCGGCGACCGCCGCCACGATCCGGCCGTAGGCACGCGCGGCCTCCGGCCCGAGGGGAATGGCATCGAATTCGACCCTCGGGACGAATCACCGGCCGCCATCCCACACCAGCCAGCGCCCTGACCGGGCCAAGTTCACCATCCGCGCACACACTGAATAAGATAACTTATATTCCCGGTTCGCCGAAAGAGAATATGCGTTCGAATTCGCTTCCGTGCCGGATCTGTGCCGGAAGGGAAATAACACTGAAAATGTGCCCCGCATTCACTACCGGCCAGTAGACACGCGGGAAGCCAGCAGTAGACTCACGGCCGAGCCGGCTCACCTCCCATGGAAACCCACACTCCAGTTCGAGGTGCCACAAAGCCATGATGCACACCCCGTCCACCACGTTCACGCGGCGGCCGCTGGCCGTCGCCGTCCTCGCGGGCCTGGCCGCTTTCGGCCTGGTCGGCAGCGCCCAGGCGGCCAGTTCGTCGGTCACCTACGACTGCCAGGCGAGCGCCCTCGGCCAGACCGGCGACTTCACCGTCGACGCCACGGTCGCCTCCTCCGCCCCCAGCACGGTCGCGGCCGACTCGGCCCTGGCCGTCACCCTGTCCGTCGGCTCGATCACCGTGCCGACCAGCGCCGATGGCTACACCGTCAAGGAGATCGAGGGCATCGCGCTCAAGATCCCGGTGCCCACCGACGCGACCTACGACTCCTCCTCGCTCGCCGGCGGGAGCGGCTACGGCTCCGGCAAGCCGACCGTCTCCGAGGCCTCCGGCGTGGTCACCATCAAGATCCCCGGCCCGATCACGGCCGGCACCACGTTCACCCTGCCGACGCTCACGCTCAACCTGACCTCGGGCGCGGCCGGCGGCACCATCACCAGCACCCTGTCCGGCACCAGCTACAGCAGCCCCGGCCTGACCTTCACCGCGGTCCTGTCGGTCATCGGCATCAGCATCGACGCCAGCGCGGCGGGCTACCCATCCACCGCGCCGACGCTGACCAGCACCACCATCAGCTGAATGAAAGCTGAGATCTCTCATTAATTGAACGACGGGCGTCCGCGAAGTTGCGGGCGCCCGTTGAAAACCCGGCGATTATGGATCCTCGTTACGGCAGAACGAGCGGAGGCTCCGAACGCGCGGATGACATCGGGTATGACCTCGGGTAGCATCGATGGTATGAAGCTGAGTGTGAGCCTCCCCGAGGAGGATGTCGAGTACCTCGACGCATACGTCGAACAGCACCCGGCCGCCTCGCGGTCGGCAGCGCTCCACGAAGCGATCAAGCTGCTGCGCCTGTCCGCGCTGGAGTCCGCATACGAGGATGCCTACGCGGAGTGGACGGCCTCCGAGGACGCCGAGCTATGGGAGAACACCTCCACGGACGGACTCGGCGATGCAACGCGGTGACATCTACCTTGTGAACCTCGACCCCGCCCAGGGCAGCGAAGCGAACAAAACGCGGCCGGCGGTCATCGTGAGCAACGACGCCACCAACCGCGCTAGCGAGCGCAACGGCCGAGGCGTGGTCACCGTCGTCCCGCTGACCTCGAACACGGCGCGCGTCTACCCGTTCCAGACGCTTGTCACGGCAGCCGAATCCGGCCTGCGCCTCGATTCGAAGGCGCAGGCCGAGCAGGTCCGCTCAATCGACGCGAGCAGGCTCGCCCACCGCATCGGACGGCTGACTCCGGCCGCCCGAGCGCGCGTCGATATGGCCCTGCGTACCCACCTGGATCTGTGACCTGAGGTCACGACATCACGAGGTGAAACCGTCAGTGGCGTCCTCGAGCGCCTCGGCGTAGACGATGGCCTGGCCGACGCCGACGGACCAGTCCAGTGCGAGCGTGCCGTAGGACTCCGCGTCCGCCCAGATGCAGATGAGCTGGTTGGAACCCGAATCGTCCTTGATCCCACACGCCACGGCGCTGTTCGGGATTGCCGCACTCGCCTGCTGGACTTCGCTGAACCCCTGTGAGGACGAGGTGATACCCGTCAGCATCCCAGCCGCACCCTGGGACGTGTACATGTCCTCCAAGACGCTCGAACTCGGCATCGGCACGAGGATGAGATCGCTGATGAAGGTCGAAGTGCCGGTCTTCGCATAGGCGGCGGCCAGGCCGCTGCCGTCCAGCTGCGGATTCGCCGCCGCCTTGGCCAGGGCCTGCTTGAGCTGCGGGCCCATCTGCGCCGCCGTCATCTCGGTCAGACCGCCCGCGGAACTCGGCAGCGTGACGTTCGCCGAGGGCACGACCGGATCGGACTGGGCCGCAGCCTCGTTCGCCGCCTCCGCCGCCGACATCGAGGCGATCGCGAGCGCCTCGCCGGTCAGCGGAGCCGTCGGTGAGGCGGCGGCCGGGCTGCTCGTCGTGGCCGCGGTCGCGGTCGTATTGTTCGTGCTCGAATTCCCGTTGGAGAGCACCAGCGCCGCCACGATGCCGATCACCACGGCGGCGGACGCGACGGCGGCCACAGCCGTGCCGTTCACCCGCGACCCGCCGCGCCCGCCGAGCGTTTCCGGCTCGGCCGGCGCCTCGGGTATGGCGTCTGGTGCCGACCCGGACTCAGCCTACCGCGAGTCCCCCGCTTCCTCTGAAGTCATGGCGGGAGACTACTGAATGTTCTTCAGCCGACGTTAGTCGCGACTTCATGAGATTCGGCGGGGTTGCGAGCCTACGGCAGAACCCTGACCAGATCGCCGAGGGACTTGCGGCGGCCGGTGTAGAAGGGGACTTCTACGCGCACGTGGCGGCGGGTCTCGGAGCCGCGGAGGTGGCGCATCAGGTCGACGATGCGGTGCAGTTCGTCGGCCTCGAAGCAGAGCAGCCACTCGTAGTCGCCGAGGGCGAAGGAGGGCACGGTGTTCGCGCGCACGTCGGGGTAGTCGCGGGACATCTTGCCGTGCTCGGCGAGCAGGGCGCGGCGCTCCTCGTCGGGCAGCAGGTACCACTCGTAGGACCGGACGAAGGGGTAGACGCAGGCCCAGTCGCGCGCGGCCTCGCCGGCCAGGTACGCGGGGATGTGGCTCTTGTTGAACTCGGCCGGGCGGTGCAGCGCCATGCCGGACCACGTCGGCTCGCAGCACTGGCCTAGCAGCGTCTTGCGGAAGGACGAGTACAGCTCCTGCAACGCCTCGGCGGACGGGGCGTGCGCCCACAGCATCAGGTCGGCGTCGGCGCGCATGCCCGCGGTGTCGTAGGTGCCGCGCACGACGACGTCCAGGTCGGCGGCCAGCTTCGTGAAGAGCTGCTCGACCTCTTCGGCGTATCCGGCGCGCAGGCCTTCGTCCTCCGGGAGTTCGGCGACCGCCTTGAAGACGGACCAGCTGGTGTAGCGGATCTCCTCGTTCAGCTCGCGCGCCTTGCGGCTGACCGGGCGTTCTGCAGACGCCGGAGTCTCGGCGGCAGCGTCCGCGGAGTCCGTGGTCTCGTCCGTCATTGGTCCTCGTTCCCTTCGATGAGCGTGCTTACAGCGGTGCCGGCGGAGGCGATGCAGGCCGGGATGCCCACGCCGTCGTACGCGGCTCCGGCGACGGCTAGGCCGGGCGGCAGGGCGGCGCGGATGCGGGCGACGCGGTCCAGGTGGCCCACCGCGTACTGCGGCAGGGCGTCGGTCCAGCGCTGCACGTGCCGGTCCACCGGGGCCGAGGTCAGGCCGACGGCTTCGGCGAGGTCGGCGAGCGCGGCCTTGGTCAGTTCCTCGTCCGCCCTCTCAAGAATTTCGTCCTCGCCGTGCCGGCCGAGGGAGGTGCGCAGCACCACGAGGTCCCCGGCGCTGTGCGCGAGCCAGGGCCACTTGACGCTGGAGAAGGTCGCGGCCTTGATCGAGCGGCCGTCCACCGGGGGCACCAGGAAGCCTGATCCCGGCGGCACGTCGGCCAGCGCGCTGCGGTGGAAGGCGAAGGTGGTGATGGCCATCGAGGCGTATTCGATCTCTGCCAGCTCGCCCGCGGCGGTCGGCGCGGGATCGGACAGCAGGTCGCGCGCGACGTAGGCCGGGACGGTTAGCACGATGAGGTCGCAGTCCACGAACGTGCCGTCGGACAGTTCGGCCCGCCAGCCGGATTCGGTGCGCCGCAGCGACTTGGCCGCGAGGTCGGTGCGCAGCTCCGCGCCGCGCTTGGCGACATCGGCGGCGATCGCGCCCGGCAGTCGTCCGACGCCGCCGCGGATTCCGGCGAACACCGGCTTGGGCGCCTCGCCGGTGGCGGACGCGGTGGCCGCGCCCTTGGCCAGCAGGTCGCGCACTCCGGTGCTCAGCGGCGTGCCGGCGGCGGCGAGGGGGGCGAGTTGCGGCACGGTGGCACGCAGCGAGAGCTTGTCGGCGTGGCCCGCGTAGACGCCGCCGAGCAGCGGTTCGACGAGCCGGTCCACCACCTCGCGGCCGAGGCGCCGGGCGATGTACTCGCCCACCGCGATGTCCTCGGTGACCGGGGTCTTGGGCATCACCCGGTCGGCCTGGGCTCGGGCGAGGCCGCGCGAGCCGAGCACGCCGCTGGCGCTCAGGGCACGAAGATCCCCGGGGACGCCCATCAGCTGTCCCGCGGGCAGCGGGTGCAGTTCGCCGCGGCTCCAGATCCCGGCCGCCGTGGTGGCCGGGTGGACGAGGTCCTCGGCGAGTCCGACCGCCTTGGCCATCGCGATGCCCTCGGGCCGGCGGGCCAGGATGGACTCGGCGCCGAGGTCCACGGTGCTCCCGGCGACGTGCCCGAGGACGAGCTTGCCGCCGTAGCCGGGCGAGGCCTCGAGCAGGGTGACGGCGAGTCCGGCGTCGAGGCCGGCGCGCGCCGCGGCGAGCCCGGTGACGCCGCCGCCGACGACGAGCAGCCGCCGTGCCCGGGCGGCGTCGGGGGCGAGCCGTGCGGTTGCGGTGGGGGACGGCGTGGTCGGCACGGTCAGCTCAGCTCCGGACGGTGTTTTCGTGCACGTAGTCGACGACCCGGGCGAGCTGTCCCGGATCGGCGTTGGGCGGGACCCCGTGGCCGAGGTTGAAGACGTGGCCGGGCAGTTCGGCGGCGTCGTCGAGGACGCGCTGCACGGCGGCGTCGAGGGCGGCGGGCGGGGCGAAGAGCGTGGCCGGGTCGAGGTTGCCCTGGAAGGCCTTGCCCGGGCCGACGCGGCGGGCGGCCTCGTCCAGCGGCACCCGCCAGTCCACGCCGACCACGTCGGCGCCCGCGTCGGCGAGGTCGCGCAGCAGTTCGCCGGTGCCGACGCCGAAGTGGATGCGCGGTACGCCGCGGGAGGCGACGGCGGCGAAGACCTTGGCGGAGGCGGGTTGCACGTACTGGCGGTAGTCGACCGGGGCGACGGCGCCGACCCAGGAGTCGAACAGCTGGATCGCGGAGGCGCCGGCGTCGATCTGGGTGAGCAGGAAGCCGGAGGTGATGTCGGCGATCCGGTCGAGCAGCGCGGTGAACAGCTCCGGGTCGCCGTACATCATGGCCTTGGTGCGCTCGTGGCCCTTCGAGGGGCCGCCCTCGATGAGGTAGCTGGCGAGCGTGAACGGCGCGCCGCCGAAGCCGATCAGCGGGGTTTCGCCGAGTTCCTCGGTCAGCAGCCGGACGGCGGCGGCGATCGGTGCGAACTCCTCGGGCTCGGGCGCGCGCAGCCGGTCGAGGTCGGCGGCGGTGCGGACCGGTTCGGCGATGACGGGTCCGACGCCGGGCTTGATCTCCACGTCGACGCCGATCGCCTTGAGCGGCACGACGATGTCGCTGAAGTAGATCGCGGCGTCCACGCCGTAGCGGCGCACCGGCTGCATGGTGATCTCGGCGACCATCTCCGGCATGAAGCAGGATTCGAGCATCGGCACGCCCCCGCGCACCTTGTGGTACTCGGGCAGCGCGCGGCCGGCCTGGCGCATGAACCACACAGGGGTGTGCGGCACCGGCCGGCTGCGGCAGGCGCGGATGAAGGCGGAGTCGGCGGTGCGGGCGGCGGCCGGCGTGGGGGCCTGGGCCGGGGCGCTCGGCTGCGGGGTGGTCTGCGTGCTGGACTGCGGCTGCGTGCTGCTCACGAACTGCACGATACCCGGGTCGGCGCGCACGGCGGCACCCGGCCCGGGGCATCAGGCCGTCGGCACACTTATCCCGCGCAGTTCATTATGTGAGGACCGTCACAGATGACTTCCCTGGCCGCCGGGCGCGCCTACCCGCCCTGGTTCGCCGCCCGGTCGTACGCTGCGACCATGGCCCAGCACCCGCACCCCCTGACCTCGCCCCGCGGACCGGTCACCCAGGCGCCCCGGGACCAGGGGAACCAGCCCGAGGTGTTCGCGGCGGCGCTCGGGGGCATCGCCGCGCTGCGGCCGAGGCCGGGCCTGGAATTCGAGCCGCTGCCGGCGCCGCGCAGGCTCGCGGCGTACAGCCACGCGCTGTCCGCGACCGCGGCCGAGCGGCAGTCCGAGGGCGAGGTCGAGCTGGGTTCGGGGCGCTTCGTGCTGCTCTACGAGCCCGAGGGCCACGAGGAGTGGCTCGGCAGCTGGCGGTGCGTCACTTTGCTGCAGGCGGAACTCGAGCCGGAGATCGCCGAGGACCCGCTGCTCGCCGACGTGACCTGGTCCTGGCTGCGCGAGGCGCTGTCCGGGCTGAACTACGCGGCGCTGGGCGGCACGGTCTCGCGCTGCGCCTCGTCCGGATTCGGGGAGCTCGCGGACCAGGGCACCAGCACGTCGGTCGAACTGCGCGCGTCGTGGTCCCCGCTGCCTCCGGTGGACGCGAACACCCCCGGCGGTCCGGCCGTCCAGCGGGCCGCGGCCGCGGCAGGCCGGGCCAGGTGGACGCCGGAGCAGGCGTGCGCCGGGTTGGCCGCGCACGTGGAGGCGTGGTCGGTGTGCCTGGCGACGGCCGTCGGTCTGCCGCCGGAGCTGGCCGGGGTGGCCAGACTCCCGCGTATCGGCAACTAGGCCGTCGGGACTAAGGCGCCAAGCCTCGTCCCCCACCTGCATCAGTCCCCGGAAGATCCCTCGTCCACCGGCCCCACCCCTGGACGTCCAGAGATCGAATCACCGGATGTCAGTTGAGCCAAACGGGCGTACATCCAGAATTGGTTAACCCGTGGTGACGCTGGGTATGAAGCTTACCCACACGGCGGAATCCGCAGCCCGGCTTGGGCGGAACGGACGGATCCGCTACTGCGTCCGAGTGAGGACCGTACGGCGGCGTCTCGCCCGGACGGCGGAGGCGTACGGCCGTTCGCCTTCCGGCTCACGCTAAAGGTCGCCACCCACATTGCCGATTCATTTCCCCGGAAGGGCTAGAGCAAAGGCCCCTCCGTCCGGCCGGCTCCTCCACCCTCGCCGACCGGTCCAACCCTCCACCTCCAGGGAGGTCCGGTGTCCGTCCTCGTCGACCACGCCGCGAGCATGCTGGCCTACCGTCCGGCCAAGCTCACCGCGATGGTAGTAGTGCACGATCCGCGTGTCCGCACATCCGTCACCCGCCACCTGTGGGCGCTCGGCGTGCGCGATGTGGTGGAAGCCTCCACCATCGCCGAGGCACGCAGCCGAATGGCGACGGTGCGCGACATCGCCGTCGTCGACGTGCACCTGCCCGACGGGCCGGGTCTCGCCCTGTTGGCGGAGATGCGCACGGCCGGTTGGAACAGCGCCGTGGCGATCTCCACCGCCGACGACACGAACGCGGTGCGCGCGGCGCTCGCCTCGGGCGTGCGCGGCTATGTCGTGACCGGGGCGCGCACGCTGCCCCAGGCCCGTCCAGGCCTGAACGGGATGAACGGCTCCGGCGCCATCGGCCACGGCCCGGGGCAGCTGCGCGAACGGCGGCTCGCCGCGATGTCCGGGCAGGCCGGCACGATGGCCGCGCTGGCCCAGGGCTCGATCCCGAACACGATGAACGCCGGGGTGCGCGAGCTGTCCGCGCGCGAGATCGAGGTGCTGCGGCTGGTCGCCGACGGCCGCTCGAACAAGGCGATCGGCCAGACGATGGGTCTGAGCGCGCTCACGGTCAAGAGCCACCTCGCCCGCATCGCCCGCAAGCTCGGCACCGGCGACCGCGCCGGGATGGTCGCGGTCGCGATGCGCGGCGGGATCATCGCGTAGGCCGGAAAAATCACGCGGGATCGCCTGGTGGTGCGTCGCTCGACGTACCACCAGGCGATCTTGTGATTAATCACCCCGGCAGGTGAACTCCCCCGCTTGGCGCCCCGGCCGGGCATATCCCCCGGCGGACGGGACGCGTTGCACCCGGCGGGTCCGGTTCTAGCGTCGGGAATTGCCATCATGCACAAGAGGGTCGGCGTACTCGTCGTCGCGCACAACGCGGCGGGCACCTTGGCGGGCACGCTCGACCGGATCCCACCCGGTTTCCGGGACCGCGTCGACGAGCTCTTCCTGCTCGACGACGCCAGCGCGGACGACACCTTCCCGATCGCCGCGGACTGGGCTCGGCGCAACCGCGTCATGCACGCCACCGTGCTGCGGCACACCAAGCAGCTGGGCTGCGGCGGCAACCGCAAGGCGGCCTGCCGACTGGCGATCGAGCACGGGCTCAACCTGGTCGTGCTGCTGCCGGGCGACGGACGGTACGCCCCCGAATCCCTGCCGAGCCTGGTCCGGCCGCTGCTCGACGGCAGCGCCGACGCGGTCTTCGGCGTGCCGGCGGACAGCGCGGGCACGCCGGGCGAGAAGCGGATTACCCAGCTCGGCGACAGGGTGCTGGCACGGCTGGCGAAACGCGTGCTCGGCTCGACGCCCACCGGGCTCCGCTCCGGATACCGCGCGTACAGCACCGCGGCCCTGCGCGATATCCCCTTCGAGGCGAACTCGGACGGGCCCGACTTCGACACGCAGGTCGTCGTTCAGTTGGTGCACGAGGGCAAGCGCATCCTCGAATTGCCGGTCCGGCATGGTGCGCCAAAGCGTGCCAGTGGCCCGAAGTACGCGACCGGCGTCCTGCGCGCCCTGTGCGAGTACCGCCGCGTGATGCTCGGCTTCGGCACCAGCGATTGGGTCCCGGCGTCGAAGGACCCCGCTTTCAAGCAGGACAGCGGCACGTCGCATGACGCACTGCTCGCCGAACTCACCGATATCGCCGCGCATTCCAAGCTCACCGCCGCGCGCGTGCTCGACCTCGGCTGCGGGAGCGGACGGTTCGCGGAGCGGGCGCGGGCGCTCGGGCATCGGGTCGTGGGCGTGGACATCACCGAGTCCGACGGCGTGCGCGACCGGCTGAACCTGTTCGTGCGCGCGGACCTGAACGCCGGGATCCCGCAGCAGGCGCACGTCGCCGCGGGTTACGACGTCGTGGTCGCGGACGACGTCCTCCAGCACCTCGTCCGCCCGGATCGGCTGCTGCGCGAGATCAACAGCGTGCTGCGACCCGGCGGCCAGGTGCTCATCCGGGTGCCCAACGGCGTGCACTGGTACGTGCGGCTGCGCTTCGCCTCCGGCCGGTTCGACTACGACCGCCGCGGCCTGCTCGACGCCGACCACCTGCGCTTCTTCACCCGCCGCTCGCTGCGCCGGCTGCTCGTGCGCACCGGCTACGACGTGCTCGGCGAGCAGATCGGCCCGCTCTCGTCGCGGACCGAACGGCTGCTGGCACGGGTGCTGCCAAACCTATTCGCGCACCAGCTCATCGTCCGGCTGACGCCCCATCACGAGCGGACCATCGGCACTCCCAGCCTCGCCGACGAGGTCTTCGGCACTCGCCACGGCGCCGTGCCGCGGCAGCAGGAGCGGAGTGGCCAGCAGGCATAGCCCGGCGGACGCTATGCCGGTCAACGGCGTCGTGAGCTGCGCCAACAGGCCAATAAGCGCCGTGAGGAGCGCGATCGAGGCGTTGGAGCTGACCGACCAGGCCGAGAGCACGCGGGCCACGCGGTCGGGCGGCGTCTGCTCGAGCCGGTACGTCGCGTAGACCGGGTTGAACAGGCCGCAACTAACGATCAAGCCGAGCTCGACCCCCATCACTATGACCAAGCCCGCGACGCCCGGCCGCATCGCGATGAGCCCGATCGACCAGAAAGCGCGCAGTGTGCCCAGCCAGAGGATGACCTTGTGCTGGCCGATACGCGCGGCGAGCCGGCGAGCGAGGCGTGACGCGATGAGGCCGCCGATGCAGGGCCCCGCGAAGGCGAGTCCGTACTGCCAGGGGGCGAAGCCGAAGCGGCCGAGCATGAGGACCGCGAGCAACGGTTCGGTCGCCATGATCAGGCCGTTGACCAGGATCGAGTTGAAGAACAGCGGTCTGAGGTTCGGGCTGCTGAGGATGTAGCGCCAACCCTCGAACAGCTCCCCCTTTTTGAGGCCGGGGGATTTCTCCGGAGCGTGCGCCGGTCGTGGCTCGTCGCCGCCGATCGCGCGGATTCCGCAGGCCGAGGCCAGGAAGCTCAGCGCGTCGGCCACGACCGTCGTCACCGGCCCGAGCACGCCGATCATCAGGCCGCCGAGCGGCGGGCCGATCACGATGGACGACCAGGTCACCGACTCGAAGCGGCCGTTCGCCGTGAGCAGATCCGTCGGCCGCACGAGCGATTTGAGGCATGAGCCGCTGGCCGCCTTGAACGTGATGTCCGCCGCCTCGACGATCACGGACACGACCAGCATCTGCGCGAAAGTCAGCTGCCCGAGGGCGAAGGCGAGCGGGATGGTCAGCAGCGCGGCGCAGCGGGCCAGGTCCATCGCGACCATGACCGGCCGCTTGCGGCGGAACTCGATCCAGGGCGCGAGCGGGATCGCGACCACGGCGCCGACGGCCTGGCCTGCCGCCGAGAGGAGGGAGATCTCGCCGGAACCGCCGTGCAGCACGACGATCACGATGAGCGGGAACGCGCCGAAGGCCAGGCCGGTGCCGAGCGAGCTGACCGAGTACGCCGTCCACAGCCAGCCGAACTCCCGGCCCAGCGAACGCCTCGTCCACCGCGGCCAAGATTTCATCGGTTACGCACCTTCATCGACTACGCACCCCTCGCTGCCACGGGAACTCCGCCGGCTGACCGTGCGATTAAACCGAGCGCCGAACCCGCCGATCAAACAACCGCGCCCGCGCTTGCGCACAACCGCGCGTTGTACCTCCAGCCTTTGCCGCTAGCCTTTGCCGCCATGGACTTGGAAGCCGTGCGCACGTTCGTCGCCGTTGCCGACACCGGGCAGTTCCAGGAGGCCGCGGCCGTCCTGTCGGTCACGCAGCAGGGCGTGTCCAAGCGGGTCGCGACGCTGGAGCGGAGCCTCGACGTGCGACTGTTCACCCGCTCGGCCCGCGGCGCCGCGCTGACGATCGACGGCCAGGCCTTCCTGCCGCACGCCCGCGCGCTGCTCAGCGCCGAGGAGCGGGCCATCGCGTCGGTGCGGCCTGGACGCCGCGCGCTCCGCATCGACGTGATCGAGCGACGCCTCGCGCCCGCCGGTCTGCTGCGCGGCTTCCACCACGCGTGTCCCGAGATCGAGCTCGACGTCGTACCGCTGCCGAACGGGGACGCCGCGGTGGCCGCCGTGCGCGACGGCCAGATCGACGCGGCGATCCGCGCCGTTCCCCGGCCGGGGACGCGACTGCCCGAGGGCGTGCGTGCCGTGCGGATCAACGACGAGCCGGTGCAGTTGCTGGTCGGTCCCGGCCACGCGCTGGCCGCCGAACGCTCCGTCGCGACCGCGCGGCTCAGGGGTCATCGGGTCTGGATGCCGACGGCCGTGCCGGGCACGGAGTGGGGCGCGTTCTACACGGAACTGGCGGCGCGATACGGGGTCACGCTCGACACCGTCGGCCCCGGCCTGGCCCTCGATCCGCTGCTCACCGCCGTCGCCGGATCCACGACGCTGGCGACGTTCGTCGGCGAGCGCTCGGACGTCGTCTGGCCCGCCGGCTACGACCTGCGTCGCATCTCCCTGACATCCCCGACCCCGGTCTACCCGCACTCGCTGGTCTGGCACACAGACAACCCGCACCCCGCACTCGCCGCGTTGCGCGACCATCTCGCCGACGCGTACGCACCTTTGGCTGAGGCCTGGGCACCCGCGTGGGCTATTTAGCTGAGCGCCTCGGCCAGCCGGTCGGCCACGTGCCGGGCGATCTCCAGCGACCCGGTGGCGGCCGGGGAAGGCGCGTTGAGCACGTGCACCTGACGCGGCGCCGTCTCGATCAGGAAGTCGTCCACGAGGGTCCCGGCCGGGGTGAGGGCCTGCGCGCGGACGCCCGCCCCCGCTGAAACGATGTCAGCCTCGGTGATCGCGGGCACGAGCCGGGCCAGGCTCTCGGCGAAGCGGCGACGGGAAAGCGAGCGGCGTACCTCGTCGAGCCCGGACCGCCAGCAGTCCCGGCCGAGCCGCCAGGTGCCGGGGAAACGCAGCGAGTCGGCCAGGTCCCGCGGCGAGATCTCCCGCCACCGGTAGCCCTCGCGGCGCAGCGCGAGCACGGCGTTCGGCCCGGCGTGCACGCTGCCGTCGGTCATCCGCGTCAGATGCACGCCGAGGAACGGGAAGCGCGGGTCCGGCACCGGGTAGATCAGGCCCCGGACGAGGTCGCGGCGCTCCGGCACGAGTTCGTGGTACTCGCCGCGGAACGGCACGATGCGCGCGGCCGGACGCAGCCCGGCCAGCCGGGCGATCCGGTCGCTGTGCAGGCCCGCGCAGTTGACCAGGGCGTCGGCGCGGATCTTCGCGTGATCGGTCTCGACCTCGATTCCCGACGCGCTCGACCGGATGCCGCGTACCCGGGTGCCGGTGCGGAGATCCGCGCCCGCCTCGTCGAGCTCCTCGACCAGCGCGGCGCAGATCAGCTTGTAGTCCACGATCGCCGTGCTGAGCACGTGCAGCGCCGCGACGCAGGAGACCTCCGGCTCGATCTCCCCGGCCCGCACCGGATCGATGAGCTCGGCGGGCACGCCGTTGGCCTCGGCGTTCGCGGCGAGCTTGTGCAGCCGCGGGAGTTCCTCGGCCGAGGTGGCGACGACGAGCTTGCCGCAGACCGTCGCCGGAACGCCGGCTTCGCGGGCGTAGGCGAGCATCGAGGCGTTGCCCGCGACGGCCATCTGAGCCTTGAGACTGCCGGGCCGGTAGTAGAGCCCTGCGTGGATGACGCCGCTGTTGTGCCCGGTCTGGTGCGCGGCCCAGCGAGGTTCCTTCTCCAGCACGGTCACGTCGTAGCCGCGACGACGAGTGAGCTCGCGCGCGGTCGCGAGCCCCACGATGCCCCCTCCGACGACCACGACGTGCCGCGAAGGTTGGGGGTGAGAAGTGGCTTGAGAAGTGGCTTGAGAAGTGGCTTGAGCAGCGGCTTGAGCTGAGGACGCGGCCATGCGGACCAGTGTAGAAGCCGAGCGTCGCCGCGTGGTCACGCCAGCCGCAGCCCGGTTGTTTCCGCCCCGTCCGGCGCGCGGGATTGGCGAGGGGCCGTGGGCGGGTACGGTGGCGCGTTACGGTAAGGGGGTGACCGACAGTGCCCTCGAACCCACAGCCGCCGACGAAGCCGCGCCCACGGACGCCGAACAGCCCGCTGCGGCGGCACCGCCCGCCCCGGAGCCGGCCCCCGCGGGCCCGGAGCCGAAACCCTTGCTCTCCCCGCGTGAGGGAGTGCCAGAGGTCATCGCGACGGCCGAGGGATTGGCGGCGGCGGTGGCCAGGTTCGCGGCGGGCAGCGGAGCGGTCGCGGTGGACGCGGAGCGGGCCTCGGGCTTCCGGTACGGGCAGCGGGCCTACCTCGTGCAACTGCGGCGGGAGGGTGCAGGCACCGCGTTGATCGACCCGACCGCGTGCCCCGACCTGTCCGAACTGGCCGCCGCGCTGGCCGACACCGAGTGGGTGCTGCACGCGGCCAGCCAGGACCTGCCGTGCCTGCGCGAGCTGAACTTCACCCCGCAGCGGCTGTTCGACACGGAACTCGGCGGGCGGCTGGCCGGGTACCCGCGGGTCGGGCTGGGGCCGATGATCGAGGACCTGCTCGGCTACCACCTGGAGAAGGGCCACTCGGCGGACGACTGGTCCACCCGTCCGTTGCCGGAGTCGTGGCTGAAGTACGCGGCGCTGGACGTAGAACTGCTGGTCGACCTGCGCGACGCCGTGCACGACGAACTGGAGTCGCAGGGCAAGCTCGACTGGGCGCTCCAGGAGTTCGAGGCCGTGCGCACCGCCCCGCCGCCGGAGCCGCGCGCCGAGCCGTGGCGGCGCACGTCGGGCGTGCACCGCGTGCGCAAGGCCCGCAACCTGGCGGTGGTCCGCGCCCTCTGGGAACGCCGCGACGAGTTGGCCCGCCGCCGCGACATGGCCCCCGGCAGGGTGCTGCCCGACACGGCGATCGTCGAAGCGGCAGCCCGACTCCCCAAGACCGTGCACGAACTCCGCGCCGTCCCCGGCTTCAGCGGCAGAACCCGCTCGGCCGACGCGGTGGGATATTTCGCGGTCCTGGAAGCCGCACTGGCGCTGCCGGACCGCGACCTCCCCCACCACCCCCCGCGCACCGACGCCCCGCCGCCCGCGAAGTCCTGGGACCGCAGCGACCCCGAGGCCGCCGCCCGCCTGGCCGTAGCCCGCCCAGCCGTCACCGCGATCGCCGACGAGCACCGCGTCCCCACCGAGAACCTGCTGCTCCCCGACCTGGTCCGCCGCCTCTGCTGGGCCCCGCCCACCGACCTGGACGACGCCACCGTGGCCGACTTCCTCCGCACCGGCGGCGCAAGGCCGTGGCAGATCGACCTGACAGCCCACGTCCTCGGCGCGGCGCTCAGGAGGGCCGAGGCGCACACGGTCTGAGCGCGGAAAACGCCACCAATACGCCGTGGCCTTGGGGTCAGATTTCAAGAGGATCATGGGACGCGCCGGGGCTGGATTCATCGCATGCTGCTTAACGCGCATCTTCACGAACTTGCGCCACATGCGAGGAACATCTGATGCCGGCCACATACCGAGCCACGGCGACTCGCGACGGTCGTTGGGACGCCATCGCCACGCTCCTCGACGTCCCCAAATCCGAGATAGAAGCGGAGAGCGGCCGGTTCCGGCGCGACCGGCTTAAGCGGTCTGGGCCGGGGCGCCGGGCTTGTGGGCCAGTACGCCGTACACGGCGTAGGTCGGTTGTTCGATGCCGGGTTCGGGGCGCCATTGGTCGATGGTGACCAGGCCGGGGGGCTGGATGTCGAGTCCGGTGAGCCACCCGCCGATCTGGTCGGCGTCGCGCGTGATGATCCGCACGCCGGTTGACTGCGCGTAGTCGTTCATCATGGTGTCCTGCTCGCGGGGCAGGACGGTGTCCGGGGCGCCGTGGGACATGGCGAGGTAGCTGCCGGGGGCGGCGTGCTCGGTATACGCGCGCACCATCGCGTCGGGGTGCTGGTCGTCGGGGATGAAGTGGAAGACGGCGAACGTCAGGATCGCGACCGGGGCGGACAGGTCGAGGGTTTCGCGCACGAGCGGGTGAGTCAGCACTTTGTCGGGCTGGCGCAGGTCGGCGAGGATCGCCTCGACTCCGTCGACGTCGGCGAGCAGCGCGCGGGCGTGGGCGATGGCGACCGGGTCGATATCGACGTAGACGACTTTCGCGGTCGGGTTGACGTACCGGGCCACCTCGTGGACGTTGCCGACTGTGGGCACCCCCGATCCCAGGTCGAGAAACTGGGTTACGCCGAGGTCGGCGGCGAGGTGGTGCACGACACGGCCGAGGAACTGGCGGTTGGCGCGGATCGCGTCTTGCAGATTCGGCAGCGCGGCCATGGCCTGTTCGCCTGCCTGGCGGTCCACGGCGAAGTTCTGACTGCCACCCAACCAGTAGTCGTAGATGCGGGCCGGGCTGGGCTTGTACGGGTCGATCTCGGGCACGTTCAGCGCCCATTCCGCCGCGTCGATGGAGTCCATACCGGACAGTTTTACACGGGTGCTGCGACGCGGGGTAGCCGGGCGCATGCCCTGGGTTCGGGGGCGCGGTTCGTGGCCGCTGGGGGCGCAGGCGTCGGAGTGGCGGCGCTTGCGCGCGCGGCAAGCCGCGCCTTGATGAGGTATAGAAAGGTCCGGCCCCGCGAAACATCTTCAGTTGCTGCAATGCGGTGCCCCCTGATCCTTCCGGCTCATCGCAGGCAAGCCGGGAGTGTGGTGGATCAGGGGATGTCTGGTCCGCGTCACGCTTACGTGTTCTCTGCTTCGTCTTCCAGGTCGGCTGTTCGGTTCAGGCAGGTGAGCTGTGGCAGTAGTTCTCGGACGGCGCGCGTGTCGGAGTAGGGCAGGATGACGGGGACGATCTCGTGGAGTAGGTCGGCGGCAAGGCTGACGTCCAGCTCGCGGGTGAGCGTGGCTGCCGCGCTGCCGCGCTGCCGTAGTCGAGGCAGAGGTCGAGTTCGTTGGTCGTCGCGGCGACGAGGGCCGCTTCGGCGAGCACTACGGCGCGGCTTTTGACCTTTGCCGGGCTGAGCGCGTTCACGGCCCAGGTGGCGTATCCGGTGGCATGCGGGTCATTGAGCAGGGCTGTGGCGTGTGCGATCGAGGAGAACAGCTGGGCGTAGTCGAAGGAGCGCAGCCACGGCATGGTGCCGTCGCCGGGTTTCGGGTGCGGCAGGTTCGCGCCGAGATCGAGTGCTTGTCTGATTGCCGCGTCGGCCGCTTCGCGTTCTCCGAGTTGCGCCGCGTATAGCGCGACGCGGGAGGCGGTCCAGGCGGTGGCGCGGTCGTCGTGGAGGGTGTGTCGGCTGGCGTCGTGTGCGAGTTGCCAGGCGGTGTGGGGATCGCCGCGCCTGGCCGCGGCGTAGGACTGGAAGGTCAGGCTCGCGGCGAGCAGGGCCGCGTCCCCGGTGCTTTCGGCGGCGCCGATCGCGGAGTCCCAGAAGCGATGGGCGGAGGGGTTGTCGCCTCGGTCGAAGGCGAGCCATGCGGCCAGCAGTGCGCTGTGTCCGGCCGAGAGCATCAGATCGTGGCGCACCTTCTCATGCCTTGCCACGGTGAGCAGCGCGGTCACCGTCGTGAGGTGTCGCTCCGCGGTGGGTGCGAGCAGTCGGGCCGGACTATGGCGCTCCAGGTCGAACATGCGTGACGTGGCGGTCTTGACGAATTCCGCGGTGCGCATGTCCACGACGGAGGGGTGTTCGAGCGCGTGCCGCATCCGGTCCATCGACTCCGCGATCGCCGCATCCGGGTCATAACCGGTCGTCCTGGACCTGGCGAACGCGGCGGCGGCGCTGCCCGCCGCATCCGCGCCTGAGGAGTTGCCGGCCGCGCCTTCGCCCGCGTCTCCGAATCCGACGGCGGACTGCCCCGACTGGTCGGGCAGCAGCCGAAAGCCGAGTTCGCGTGCCGAGAGGCCGGTTACTGCTTGCAGCACCCTGAGGTAGTCGGCGCGGCAGGCGGCGTGCTCGCCGGTCTCCCACTTCTGCACGAGCCGTTTGGTGCAGTGGTTCGGTGCCCCGATCGCGTTGCCCGCCGCGCGCACGGCCTCGGCGAAGTGAGCCTGACTCAGCCGCATCGACTGCCGTGCGCGTCGTAGGGCGAGGTTGGGGGTTCGGGGGAAGGGTCGTGTGGTCACAGCGTCTCCGAGATCGTGGCGTTGTTCAGGGAGTCGGCCGCCTCGATCACGCCGGTACGGCGCTCATCGTGTGTCGTATCCCCGTGGTTGATGGTTGGCGATGTGGTCCTGCTCGGCGCGCGAGTTGATGCGGCGCGCCGAGCAGGGTGGCCTGCTATCGGCCCCGGCAGCGTGGGTATGCGGGACAACAGCCGTGACCCTGGTCCGTGAGTGCGGTCACGGACCATCGCGGGCTACGAAGATCTCGTACTCCTCGCCGATCCATCTCCAGGTCTGGTGCGCTCGAAGGTCGCTGAACATCAGCGAGAGCAGCACGGAGATCACGCGCGGCTTGAGCGCCATTCCGGCGCCGTCCAACTCGTTGGCGAGCGCATCGCCCATGTCTGTGAAGCTCTCGTGCTCGGTCGGCTTGATCGCGCGGCCGCGCACCGTCAGATGCAGAGTGAACACACTGTCTCCCCGCCCGAGTTACGCCGCACGCCAGACAGCTACGGACTCGACCACGCTGCGATTGCCGAGTGGCAAGTCCTCGGCGCTGGGGGCTCGGCGAATCGAACCGCTGATACGTGACTCGAATTGGTGGCCTGGTCGCTCTCGTGCAGTTCGCGCCAGACAGTGATGTTCTTGGTACCGCCCGAGTAGCCTCGGGCCATGGTGCGAATCCCCGGCTGGGGTACGAAGTGAAGGATGTACAGCACCCCAGGACCGATTTTGACGCCGATGGTGTCTACGCTTTCCACTTGGCGTAGCGTGCCGAGGTCCGGAAGCCAATCGCCCGGCGTGATCTCGCTGGGGTCAGCCAGGATGACCTGTTGTCGGTTGTCAAAGGTCTGAACGGTCGGAGTCATGGGTTGAGTCCTCCGCCTTCCTGGGCTGCCGTCTAAGGTCAGGGTCACAGCCCGTCAGCTCCAGGTAACCGTGCATTTCTGGCCCGTGACAGGAAAAAGCGACATGCTTCTACTCGCGCACGACCGGAAAACTTGACGATCCGTTGACCATCCGCAGTGCTCGCAGCAGCACCGGGAGCTACCGTGAGGTTATGGTCCCGAATGGGGTGCTTCGGCAAAGCCTCGAAGGGCTCGGACTGACCCACGCCGAGCTGGCGGAGCGCGTGAATCGTGAGATCGAGAGTTTGACCGGCCAGGAGGGGACGGTTTCGGAGCGCACGGTTCACAACTGGCTGTCTGGCGCAACGCAGTGGCCGCCGGCCAAGGTGCGTGTAGCCATCGAACGTGTTTTCGGGCAGGATGCAATGGCTCTCGGGTTCATCCCGAGGCGTCCTGTGCGTAGCGGTTCGGTAGAGGAGGACGACGTGCGGCGCCGAGAGTTCGTGGCCGCTGCAACGGCGGTGCCGTTAACCGTGGCACTGCCCTCTGCGAAACGAGTCGGGCTGGGTGACGTACGCCGACTTGAGTCGCGCTTCGCCGAGATCGTTGCCCGTGATCATCAGTTTGGCGGAATAAAGAGCGTTGAGGCTCTTGCCCTTCAAATGGCCCAAGAGGCTCTGGAACTTCAGGACCAGGGCAGTGCAGGCCAGCGAGTTCGCGCAGCGTTATATGGCTCGGCCGCCGCGTTCACCTCTAGCGCGATGTGGGCGGCGATCGACGGCAGACGGTTTGACGCCGCACAGCGGCATCTCGATCAGGCCGCACGTCTAGCGACGCTGTCCGGTGACTCGGCAATTGCGTTCCGGATCTGGTCCCATGCGGGAAGCATGTACCGGCACACGGGTCGAGTGTCAGACGCTCTCGCGGCGAACGACGTTGCCCGCTCCCTCTCCGTAGCTCGACGCGACCCGCTCTTCGCCTCGCTTGGGCACGCTCGGCACGCCGCGATCCTGGGGCTGGGCGGTGATCGCAACGCCGTTGCGCGGGCGCTCGTCAGAGCCCAAGATGCGCTCGAACGTGCTGACGGCACGGCCCAGCGCCCGATGTGGCTAACGGCCTTCTATGACCAGTCCGAGCTAGAGAGCCTGAGTCTGACCGCGTACCTCGCGCTCAGACATCATGATCTCGCGGAATCTCACGCTCACCGATGCTTGGCGTTGCTTCGCCCCGGCAACACTCGAAGTCGAGCCATTGCGACCGCCCGACTTGCCCGCGCGCAACTCGGCCAACGGGAGTTGGACCTCGCCGTGTCAACAGCCCTCGAAATCGAGCCTACCCAGACCTCGCATCCTCGCGTTGCTGGAATGCTCCGATCCTTTGGCCAGCGGCTCACTGAGTTGGCACCTCGGAGCGAGGCGGCCAAGACCTGGGAGCAGTGCGCGACAAGCATGAGAGAGGCGCCCGAATGATCTCGTCTGACCTGCGACTTGTCGGGACTGAAGACCTTTCCACCGTTCGCAAGACTCTCCTGAACCTGTACGCGGACGTTCGGACACCCCTCCTTCACCTTCCGCACTACTCCGTAGAAAGCTTCGCCGAACGGCTAGACCGCCATGGGGCCGAAATCGGGTTCAAGGCGGTTATCGGATTCGACGGGGACGAACCCGTTGGCTACGCGTACGCGAACACTCTCACGGCGGATGACCGCTGGTGGGCGCGCATGGATGATCCACTACCCGATGGTTTCACCAAGGTAAGTACGATCGCGTTGAAAGAGATTGGAGTACGGCAAAAGTGGCGTGGCACCGGAGCCGCACTTCAGATCCATAACGAACTGCTTGCAGGACGCGCTGAGTCACGCGTCACACTGTTGGTCAACCCATCGGCTGGGGACGGCAAGGTCCAGGCGGTCTACGAACGATGGGGGTACGTGGTCTTCAATAAGCAGCAGCCTTCGCCCGGCTCGGCTGCTCTAGTAGCGATGATTCGCGCATCAATTGCGGTCATGGTGGCTCCGGGCATGAACACCCCTCAATTCCGCAGGCGCCGACCGGCGGAGTAGCGGGCGACAGATCGACCCGGGTGCCGGTCGGCCGGACCGCGTAGACCTTGATCGTGAGATAACTGGTCCTGCCGGCAGGCCCGGCAACTCTCGTCTTCACGGTGACTCTCCTCTGACGCGGTGTAACTTCCTGAGGTCTAGGTAAGTCCCCGCAGGACCGCGCGTTCTGGCCATAGGCCATAGGACGGTCCGATAGTCGCTGGTCGAAGGCCTACGCTGGTCCTATGAGCGTGGATCCGTGGTCAACACCGGACGGTCTCGCGGCCCTGCGCGCCGGAGACTTCGGCGCGATGATCCGCGCCTACCGGAAGTACACGGGCGTCTCGCAGACGGCCGTGGCCGGGAAGACCGGCCTAGCCCAGTCGGACGTATCCCCGATCGAGAACGGGCTCCGCCGGGTGATGTCCGCCTCCGTGCAGAGACGGATCCTCGACGGACTGCAGGTCCCGATTCACCTGCGGGATGTCACAGGGGTGACGGCGACGGAGCCGAAAGACGCGGGGTCAAACGTTGATTATGACGAGGCTCAAGCCCTAGAGCTGTCACAACGCATCGGGGCGAGCGATGTTGGTTCGGCGACTCTCGGGCTTCTCCGCGCCGCGTTCGACGACCTTGCCTGCGCTTATTCGACGACGACGCCAAAACAGCTTGTGGAACGTCTCCGGGTACATCTCGCGTATGTGAATAGGCTGCTAGATGCCCGTATGACTCTTGTGGAGCACCGGGAACTCCTCGTGATGGGCGGATGGTTCTCGCTGCTCGCGGCGACGGTGCATGTTGATCTCCGGCAGAACGCTGCCGCGTCGGCGCGCCTGCGGACGGCGGCTGAGCTCGCAGAGCATGCGGAGCACCCTGAGATTCAGGCATGGGCTCTTGAAACGAGGGCGTGGCGGGCGCTGACGGACGGGCACTACCGGCAGGCGGTTCAGCTTTCCCGGGCCGCTCAGGCTGTCGCTCCGGCCGGGACGTCCGCGCTTGTCCAAGCGACGTCCCAGGAAAGCAAGGCGTCGGCGCGGCTCGGAGATAAGCGAGCCGTGTTCGACTCGATGGACCGTGTTCGGGCGCTCGTAGCGGACCACCCGATTCCGGAGCAGCCGGGCCACCACTACATGTACGACCCCGCTAAGTTCACCGCGTACTCCGCGACTACCCTCGCGTGGCTGGGTGACATCGAGGGAGAGCCGTATGCGCGGGATCTGATTGCTCGGCTGACGGAAGCTGAGGAGTCTTGGCCGCGTCGTATCGCGTCGGCTCACCTTGATCTTTCCTTGATCTTGTTGCGGAACGACCGGCTGGACGAGGCGGCGGCGGAGGCGTCTACGGCCCTTGCCTCCGGGCATGTCGCCCGGTCTAACTTTTGGCGCGCAAGCGAGGTGGTGACCGTCGCCGAGTCGGTCCGACTGCCGGAGGCGGCGGACCTGCGGGAGTCGTTTGAGGCCCTGCGCAGGCGCCGATAGGGGGTAGCGGGCAACCGATGGCGCTCGCCCGCTCGCGCGACACCAAAAGTGCACTTGAGCTCACCCGTACTGTCACTGCGGGTGCTGCGCCCGACGAGCGGTCCGTTGTACTGTCTGAGATGTGCCGACTAGTGGAGAGCAGCGCGCCGCGCTGATCACGAAAGCCGAGTTTTGGCGCACGTTCGTGGGCGCGGGCGAGCACGCGGCAACCACGATGGCCGCCGCGCAGACCCTCGAAGCAGTCGCGCGAACGGATCTCTCACAGCACCAGGCTGGCAAGTTGCTCACGGTCGTGAGCCAGTCTGTGAACACAGGAGACAGGGCCGAGATCGATGCCCTGCTTACCAAGGTCGCCAACCAGACGGACAACACCTGAAAGGGTGAGCCGGGATGCAGTTGGATCACGTCGTCATCTGGGTTGCGGATCCCCTCAAGTCCGCCGAGTGGTTCATCGACGTGGTTGGGCTGCAGCCTGTGCGGGTCGATCTGTATGCGAAAGGCGAGGCGCCGTTCCCCTCGGTGCGTGTCAACGAGAATTCGATCATCGACCTGTCCCCGCTCGCGGACGCCGACGCGGTGAACTCGATGACGAAGACGGGCGGAAGCGCGGGCCACCCGGTCAATCACATCTGCATCGACATGGGAAGTCGAGAGGCGTACGAGGCGCTCGCCGAACGGTTGGCCGCGCAAGGCGTCGACACCTCCGCCCGGCGCGTCGTCACTTACGGCGCCAAGGGCAACGCTCCCCACGCCTTCTACTTCCAGGACCTCGACGGCAACGTGATTGAAGCCCGCTACTACGACTGACCGGTCAAGCATGCCGCCGACGCGACTTCACCTCCCGGGAAGCCACGCGCGGGGCGGTGGGCGGGTAACGGATCGGATGCCCAACCTCGGAGACGGGACACAGCGGCAGAAGGCATGAGCTCCACGATGCCAAGAGCCGCCGACGCGACTTCACTCCACCGGAACCGCTGCGCGGGGCGGATGCTCTCCTGTCTGTCAAGCGGGTGTGCCGGCGCGGTGGGGGTGGTCGTGGTCGTGTTTGATCAGGTAGTAGGCCTCGCGGGCGGCGTAGCGTTTGAGGCATCTGATGATCTCGGGTTTG
>Ga0185299_10002925_pt1 | contig 24376 bp, 21 predicted proteins | sample PaiPotPPA55metaG_FD_128002 | JGI IMG/M metagenome (GOLD analysis project Ga0185299, IMG submission 128002) | Iron sulfur acid spring bacterial and archeal communities from Banff, Canada, to study Microbial Dark Matter (Phase II) - Paint Pots PPA... ... | reverse complement strand
ATTGTTGGACGCGACGACATTTGCAGATAATGTGAGCAGGGGGCGATGGAATGCAAGCGCGGTTGCAGATAATCAGAGCACGCGCGCTCCCTCAGTTGCAGTTATTTCGAGCAGGAAATCGCGTCGATTGCAAGCACGGCCGGTTTCGAATGCAAGCAACAACAAATAGCGCGCTGGCCGCGATCGCGGGATTCGACGCGAATCTGTTGCTCGCCGCGCAGTCGATCGCCAAGCTCGAACACGCAATCATTTCGCGCAACACACCGCTTTTAATCTGCCGCCGCGCGTCGGCATCATCTACATGCCCGACCGCAATCCGTCGAAGATTTTCACGAGCCCGGCCAAGGTCGATCGCAGCTTTGCGTCATGGGAAACCCAGCCGGCCGGCACCGAACCGGCGCCGATATCGGCCACGTGAATCCGAGGTGGTGCTCTGCTCGGTGCTCGGCTGAGTTCACAAGCATTCGCACAATGGCCGCTGTAACGACACGAACGAACGAAGACCACCTCCTGTACCAGGAGCGATGACCGCCGAGCGATTTGGCTTTCGATAGTGGAAGCCCTTGGAGTACGATCAGGAAAGCTCTGGCCCCTTCACGCATGCCCTTTCACGCACGCGCTGAACGGCAACAAGGATCATATTTTTAGTGACCTACTTAAGCTTCGACGGTCGCTTTCGAGAGGTGCCCTTGACCAGCCTACTCGCACGTGCGTATACAACGGAGCGGAGGAACGCATGAAAAGCTGTTCAAGTCACCGCGCGGCGCAGCAGCAATTCGGTCAGCACGAGCCGAACGGGGACGATTCCGACCGCAACGATACGGCGCCCAATCCTGTCAATGTGCTCGAAAACCGCTTGTTGAGGGAGCGGCGTGTGCTCGTGTTCGGCACGATCGACGACAAACTTGCGCGTGATGTGTGTGCGCGGTTATTAAGTGTTCAGGCGAAATTGATTTGAAATTTGGTGCCGTATGCGCCGAGCAGGCTGCGGACCTCGTCGTCGATGGTTTACTTCGTCCAGGTGACGAAGTTACGCCAATGGTATTTGGCCTGCTTCCAGACGATCTCGATGAGATTGAGTTCGGGACTGTATGGCGGCAGATAGAACAGTTGCATGCGATGCTCGCGTAGCCAGCGCTCATGCACTTCAGGATCAATGGCATGATGGATCGAAGCGTTGTCGAGTACCACCACGGTCGGACGCTCATCGCCCTGCAGGGCGATCTGCTCGAGGAACTCGATGACAGCGCCGCCTTTGATCGACGAGCTCGTGACATGGTGAGTCAACGCGTTGGCTCCGAAGTCAAGGGCGCCGAGCACCGAGCGCCGGCAGGATGTGTTTAAAGTCCGGCGCCACCGCGCCGTCATTCCGCTCGTCCGTTGCATCGCGAAACCACACTCATGACGGTGTCAATCTTCCCATTGCCCGCATTGCGGCACCCTATCCATGCAAACCTGCGTTCTCCTTGGGGAGCGCGACCCTGACTCCGATCGAAACCCGCAACCAGTTGTTTGTTTTGTCACATCTGAGCCGAGGCAGGCGTGGACCCGCTCCAACACTTGCGTTGCACACGATTTTCAATTACATCCTGCAGCTGCTTTACACGGTCCGCCAGTGGAGCGCACTGCCAATCAAGATGAACGCCAAAGGCCGTCCCGAGATTCACTACACGCGCATCTATCGAATACTACGGCGCTGGCAGGCCGATGGCTGCATCGACAGAATATTTGCCGGCGCGGCGCGCAAGCTCCATGTGGACGGACGGCTTGATCTGAGTGTCATTCACGGCGACGGCACCATCACTGCGGCCAAGAAAGGCGGCGACAACCTGGGATGCTGTTGAAGTCCGTTAAAAGCGCTAGCGACGTCCACAGGGACGCTAACCGTGCCCGTTAATTCTGCTAGCGCGGCGCCCCACTATCTCGTGCGACATAGCGTGGAGAGAGAGTGGTTCACTGCCTCGCCCATTCGAATATGCGCGCTGTCCTAAAACAAGGTGTTTTTCCACTGTTGCACCATCTTTTATTTAGGATCACTTTGTATTTTTTGGAAAATTGAAGAATGACGCGTTAGCGGAATTGATGGACAGGGCCAACGCGCTAGCAGAATTAACGAACATCTCGCCGCCTGCCCGTTGCCGAAATGCAACATCGCCCAACGCGGCGATTTCGCTTCAATCCCTTTCTGGATATGCTTCACGGCGATTTTCCCGCTAGCATCATCTATGGACACTGCTAGCGGAATTAACGGACAACAACAACTGGTGACTTCCACGTCCGTGCCGGCGAGCATGCGCGGCCCGCGATCGGACAGCATCCATGAACCGGCGGCGCCCTTCTCTATAAGTCCCACCGCAGCCGGATCCAGCCCCAGTGAGCATGCCAGGCTTATTCAAAAACCCGCAGCGAGAAGGGTCGCGGGGATCATGAGGGAGAGTGAAAGTTATCCCCGCGAATGGGGGGTGGCGGCGGGTTCGTAGGAGCATACTATCGCCGTATGTTCTCGGGGACTGCGATGGAAAACGGATACTTCAAAACAGTATTGCTGGTAGAGGACGAAGGGCTCACGCGAAGCGCGATGAAAACACTGATTCTCGCGAATGAGCCGTTGCTCGAAATCGACGAAGCGGACGGTTTCGAGCAGGCGAAGGCCAAGCTATCCGCGGGTTCATACGATCTGATGTTCCTCGACTATCACCTTCGAGGAAACGCGACCGGCATGGACCTGCTCAACTGGATACGCGAGGAAGAGCGCGAGGTACAGACCATCATGCTTTCGGCACAGGACGACCGCGACACCGTGCTCGACTGCATCAAGAACGGCGCCTGCGGATTCATCTCCAAAGGCAGCGAGCAAGGCGCAGGCGTTTTTCGTGAAGCGCTACGTACGATCCTGAGCGGACGCGTTTATCTGCCCAATACCGTACTCGGCAAGGGCGGCCACAGCCCGAAACCGGTCGCGACGCATTCGAGCCCGACGGTCGAATCGCTCGACCTGCCGCCGCGCCTGACCGAAACCCTGCGTTATCTGCTGCAGGGTCTGTCGAACAAGGCGATCGCGCGGAAGATGAACATCAGCGAGAACACGGCGAAGGAATATTCGAGCGACCTGCTCGCCCGCTTTCACGTGACCCGCCGAACGTTCCTGATCGTCGAAATGGCGCGGCGTGGGATCGAAATGCCGGTGAGCCATCCGACTTCGGCGTAGTAAGTTCGTCTTTTCAGACTTCGACCTCGTTCGGGCACCGCCCTGAAACCAGCGACAGAATCTCCTGGCGCAGTTCGGCCGGGCTCACCGGCTTGCTCAACACATCGTGCGTGCAGGCGAGCGGGACAATCGTCGCCTGCGGCTCGCCCGTCACGACGAGCGTCGGGCAAGGCTTGCCGAGCTTCAACGTGCCGAGCATCGCGACCTCGCGGGCCGTCTTAAAGTCGCGCAGCCGGAAGTCGGTGATGATGAGATCCGGGAAACGTTCCAGCGAGTCGAGGATTTCCTCGTACTCCTCGAACGTGGCCGCCGAATCGAACAGCACGCCCCATTGCGACAGCAGCGCCTCCGTGGAAGCACGCACGAGGCCGTCATCCTCCACCAGCAGGACATAGAGGCCGTCGAGTTGCGCGGCCTCGCGAGCATCGCCTTTCGCGGGCACGCGCGGAGCGGGCTTGTCCGGTGTCGCGCCGCATAGCGGCATCTCCATCGAAAAGCGTGAGCCGAGACCCTCTTCGGATTTCAGTTCGAGCCGATGCTCGTCCAGCATCGAAATGACCGCATTTACGATGGAGAGCCCGAGTCCGAGACCCTTGTCCCGGTCCTGCTCCGGATTGCCCACCTGAAAGAACGGCTGGAAGATCGATTCCCAATGCGCGGCCGAGATGCCGATGCCGTTGTCGACCACGTCGACGCGCGCGCGGGTCGACGAGCGCACGACGCCGACGATCACAGTCGGCTTTGCGGTTTGGCCTGTGTCGGCGTATTTGATCCCGTTGGAAATGAGATTCGCGATCGCGCGCCCGAGCCAGTGCGAATCGCTGCGCACGCACACGAGACTCTCCTTCGGCAAACGCAACCTCAGATCGACGCCCCGGCTGCGGGCGAACGGACGAAGTTGCTCGGCGGCCTCCTCGACGATCAGCCGCAGATCGAACACGTGATAGTGCGGGACGACGCGGCCGGATTCCAGCCGCGACAAGTCCAGCACCGCGTTCAGCAGGCGCGCGAGGATCACGGATGAGCGCCCGCATTCGTCGATCAGCCGTCCCGCTTCCTTGAATTCGCCATTGCAAATGGCTTCGGACGAGGCCTGCAGGAACAGGTTGAGCGCATGCATCGGCTGACGCAAATCGTGAGTCGCCGCCGCGAGGAAATTCGATTTGTTCTTGCTCGCCATTTCCGCGGCGAGCATTTGCTGTTCTTTCAATGCGAGCAATGCGTTCGTTTTGATTTCCTGATCCTTTTTCGATACCTCCAGTTCGCTGTTTTTGCGCTCCAGTTCAACATTGGTCATCGAAAGTACGTTGTTGAGCGACGCAAGCGTGCGTTCGGTGGAAAACCGCTCGCGTGAAACTCTTTCGGCGTGCACGCAAACGCCGTGACCAACGATCGTCATATTGAACAGGTAGAACAGGCCTGCGGCGAAATCGGTAGGGTTGAGCACTTTCGACGTCAACTGAAGCACGATCAGGGCGGCGCACGTGACAATGGCGACCGTCAACGCAAGCCTGGACCTCAGATAAAAAAACGAGAACTGGAAAAACAGTGCGAGATAGAGCCCGGTGAAATGCTGCATATAGTTATAGGGCGCAGGCGTCACCGCGATTATCGCTAGCAGCAGGAAAATAAGTCCATAAATACCGGTGAGAATGACCCGAGTCGATATTTCATGCGAGCGGAATGACGGCCTCAAAACCAGAAAGCCCATGTAAATGAGCAGCGCGACTCCCATTAACCTTAGAGCCAGCAAGTACATTAAGGCATCATCCAGGACCTTCATCCGCTGCGCGTTGGTCAGGTCCCACCACAGAAAGCACGTCCATAACCCCAGCGCGAGCAGCGTCGATGCCCGCCGAAAAGCGCAAAACCGCTGGCTGTGCTCTTCGAGAAACCGCGCTTCGAGAGCAGGGTCCGCAAAAGGCGCGGGTATCGACAGATTCTTTATCAGACTCGCGCCCGCTTCTCGCGCTGCGGCCGAGTACGACCAGGTCCTCTCGACGCCGGCGCTCCGGTTCGGGATAAGCATGTTACGCTCACATATACAGGAGGGAGGTTAACTACTTTAGGCGACATCTCGCCCGCGACAAGCGTGTTTTTCGGACGAAAGCAAGAATGCGTAGCTGATCACATCGGGCGGCAAGCGATAGCCCGCATAGGACAGCGGGTTGTCGGTGGCAGGTGTGTGCTTCTGGGTCGCCGGTTTCATGGCCGACATTATCGCCGCATCCACGCCAGGCTGCCCGCAAGTTGACAATACCCGCCGTCCTGATGTCACTACTCATCCCATCGCACCTCTGGAAACTTCACCCGCGAAGCGTGTCAAGATGAAGGAAGAGAATGTCCGTGTGCCCCGTCTTCCCGATTCGAACTCTGTCCTGCAATCAACGCCCCGGTGTTTTCCGGACTTGAGCCTTTGTGAACCAGTGGGAGGCGCGTGCTTTCCGTGCGCTTCTTTTGCCCTTCGCCCCCGTCGTTCGCCCCGCTCGAAGGAAACATCGAGTTGACCAGCCTGTCGATAAACTCGAAGAACCTGTCCGACGCATAGCCCGCCACAAACGCGAGGGCCAATGGCGAGAATTCCGTGCCGCCGTGGATCAGGTTGCTAAAGAGTCCGATGGAAATACCGACGATCAGCGCCGTCGTGACGTGCGCCCTGTTCGCGACCTTGGAATACTCGGGGTGAAACAGACACGCGGCTGTATCGGCGCGCAGTTTGCGAAGAATCGCCGCGCAGGCGCCGAGCCACGCATAGAGAATGGGCAGCAGAAATCCGGTGATCGATCCGACGAAAGCGAGGATGATGTCCCTTGCGTAGGTCGCCATCGCACGGATGTCCTGATAAACGGCAATCTTCTGGAAGCCGTGATTGACGGCATCTTCCGGGATCATTTCCTTCGTCTGATCGGGTGTCTTTGCGATCGCGAATATCGGCAGATCGATTTCCAGCGCATGTCGGATCGACGCAGTACTGCACTGCCAGTCGACGCCGACTCGCGTAGGTGACTTGCCGCTTGTCAAGCCTCTCTGAACCGTCGGTTCGCGACCCTCGCAGTTTGGGGTGTAACGATTGTCGACCCCTCCCCAATCCTCTCCCCAGGAGTTCCCGAGCAACAGATGCCCGACCGCGTTAGGCAACCGGAACAGAAACTGGTTGATCGCCCTGGTTCTGGTGACGTCAGCATAGAGTTGACGGTTGTTCGTGGCGAATCGCTGCAGATCCTCCTTGATCTCGATGGCTTCTGGCGAATTTTGCATCTGCGCCAATGAGTCTGGCGTGGGTGTCCTGTTTGCCTTGGCGAGCGCCCCTGAGTAGGCCTGCAACTTGTTGTGCATCGAGATGGCGATGGGATCGTTTTTCGCCACGACATCTGAAATGTCCTCCGATATCTGCTTGATGATGAACAGCACGCACGAAAGTATCAACACGCAAAGCGTCAGAACGCCAGCCGATATCGTGTAATTCCTGATTGCGAGGCGCGCACCTTTACGCGCCTCGAATCCAGCCGTCTCAGCAACGACAGGCGACACCGCACGTGAGATGCGGCTCATCGCATCATAGAATCGCACCTCCGTTTGCCTGTTCCAGTCAAGCCCGCGCTGTGCCGCGCAAGCTTCCGAAAGTGCGTTGAGATCGTCCCTTTCAAGCAGTTTGCCGTTTTGGGCAGCATGCGACACCAGCTCGTAACAGATGTCGATATCGTGTGCCACCTTCTGGTTCGGATAGGGGACGCTTCTGACGATACGGCTCATTGCATCATAAAAGGCCGCTTCGACTTCGGGGCTCAACGGGCCGTTGACCCTGCTCGCGCTCGCGTCGCTTACCGCCCTTAGGTCCTGCCGCGAAATACGCACGCCAATCCGCGCGGCATGGGAGATCACTCTCTCGGCTTTGACGATGTCGCGCTCGATGCAGTCGCCTTGAGCGCGATCGTTGTCGCGCTGTTCGGCGCCGTCGTTGGCGTCGCCGTTCCCGGATGAAGCGTTCATGATGGCCCTCCAGTCGTGTTTCGTTACTGTCCTTTCCCGTCTGTCCGGATCGCTCGACACCCCGGCGGCGTCCGCCGGCGGGTTGCGAGGTGCAACGAACCGACGCGACTATTAAACAAAAACGTGCGGCTCGCTTTTTAAAAAGCGCATCAGCGCCAATGGACGATTTTTAAAAGAAGATGGCGAAACTAGTCGCGCGTGAGTGCCTTGCCCCTTCAGGAAACGTCTTCTAGCTGCAAGAAGATTGGAAATTGACGCGCTCGGTCCATGGGCCTGGGCGAACGCTTGCACCTTGGCGATGTCCTGAGGATCGGCGCCGTGCGCGGACGCGAGGTCTTCGCGGCTAAGATACTGGCGTTCTTTCGGAAGTCGCGGCGCCATCATCTCCGACGCAACATGCGGCCGGACTGATGCGCGGTGCCGAAGCCGAACCGTAACTTCGAGGCGTTCATCCCTGGTCGCAGGACCGACGGCTTGTGCTTGCTGAACAGGCGAACGTTCACTCCCCGGGACGGGAACACTGGATGGCTGCGACGGCATGATTGACTCCATGGAGTTTGGCCTCCCGCCGAGAGGAAGGCGTGGGTAACATGAGAGCGGATCTCGGCTCCTCTGCAAATCGTTTCCACCGATAATGCCAAAGGCGTTCGTCTTCACTTGCGCCAATATTTTCGCGCCTCGATGTGCCCTTCAACCGCCGCGGTCTGCCTGGCGGACGCCGCCACGTCTGTTGCCGGCTCGGTTGGGGCAAAGCCGTCACGAACCTGCCTGAACGTAACGATCGCGACACTGCGCCGTCGATTACCCTTGTGCGCTAGCCACGCAGCATCCCCAAAATCTGAATCTCCATCGGCCCCACATTGACGGACACAACGCGAGCGGGCCCGTGAGATATTCCGCCATCGACCTCACGAATTTCCACTGCACCGGTGGACGTCAAGTGCCCCGGCTCGATAGGCGCCTGCTTGTTACTGAACAGGATGTCCATCTGCAAACCTTCCGGATTCAGGTTTGAGTCCACAATTACGGACCCGACGAAAACCGCCTGCGTGTTCGTGTTGGCGATGACAACCACTTCCTTGTCATTGAGTACACGCGAGAATGCCAGCACGCCTGCGACGAACTTCGATACTCCGAACTGAACTCCGTTTCCGGAAATAGGACGGAAATAGAAGCGCCCATAACGCAGGGCCGCTTGTTGATTGCGTACTCGTGTGATGCGCTGGATAGTGGCGTAGAAGGGATGGTTCAGATCGAACGCTTGTGGCTTGCCCCACAAGGCCTCGCGCACATTCTGGTCGCTGTCCCCGCTGCCATGAAGACCTTGCTCGGTGCCGTAGTACACACTGGGAATGCCCGGCAGTGCGAACAGACAGGCCAGAGCCATGGTTGTCTGGTCGTCGAAACGGTGCGGATCTTGCGGGTCGCAGTAGTAGAATCGCGACCTCTGGTCGTGATTATCCAGAAACGTGACGAAGAAACGCGTCGCTTCCCCGTGTGAGCTTATGACGCCCTGCTCTACCTGCTTGCGCACTTGATACATGCTCACGACGTCGCTCGGTGGCAGCATTCCTTTGAGCACGAGCGGCAGGCGGAAGAACAGCGGGAAATCGAGCGACGCATCCACTCCAACCATGTCGCCAGCGGTCGAGACGTTGCGCCCGATGAACTGAGAGATCTTCGTCTCGTCGTCGTAGACCTCTCCGTAGGTGAAGAAATTTTTCTTGCCTGCGCTCAGGGCGAATTCGCGGATCGCATTGCCGAACCGCAGCGCGAAATCCGGGTCGAGATACTTCAGGGTATCGATTCGGAAGCCGTCGACGTCATACGCGGCGATCAGATACTGGAAACATCGGATCAAGATATCGCCGAGTTCGCAGTTGGCGGTGAGCAGTTGCTTGAGCGAAGAAAAGTCACCGACCGTTTCGGGCCCGCCCGGGCGCGGCATGCCCTGGCGTCGAAAGAATTCGTTGCGGCGCAGCTCGTCGGGAAAGACTGTCGCGTCTGGCAGCGGGTTGGCAACGTTCTCGGCCACAGTCCAATCGGCACGTGCATTGCCGCGCTCGTCGCGCCAATGCACGTGATTGTAGGGCGCGTCGCTGAATGCCGCCTCCGAACCCGAAGGATAGGCAAAGACGTCGCCGGTATGGTTGAGTACGATGTCGAAAATGACATAGATGCCCCGCCCGTGGGCGTCGTCGACAAATTGCCGCAGCTCTTTTGCGGCATCGCCGGCCGCCGACGAGAAGCGCGGATCGATTTCCAGAAAATTCTGGATGCCGTAGCCATGGTAGGTTCCTTCGTTCGGTTCTCGATTGAGGAACTGACAATTCTTCAACACGGGCGTGAACCACACCGCGCCCACGCCAAGATCTTTCAGGTAATCTAGCTTCTGGCGCATGCCTTCGATCGTCCCGCCCTGAAAGCCGCCGAACTTTGAATCAAAGGCGCTCACGGGAGATGCGGCCGGGTTGTTGAACCGGTCGACCATGAGAAAGTAGATCCAGCAATCGCGCCAGTCCTCCGGTGACGGCGTCAACCCGTTGAGCGGAGGGGACTCACACGCCTGCCTCAGGACTGACTTGACGTCGACTCCGTTGATCGTAGTGGGCATGGTGACCTCCAGATCTGCACACCGGGAATGTGGCGTGGATAGCGATGATTCCTCGCGCGGATTACGCCGCACATGGTTTTGGCGGATATTCACGGATCAACGAGGTAACATGCATCGTGACCGACATGACGGTCTCGGTGTGGTGCCGGAACGAGACCGCATGCCCTTCCCGGTTGCCACCTCCGTTCAGCAGATTGGTTCCGTCGATCATTGCGGGCAGCCGCTCGTGACCGCCAGCAGCGCCGTTCTTGCCGACTAGCGATGGGAACATCAGGCTCTTCCGGTTTCGATATAAGCAGCAAGCGAGTCGCGGATCGCCTTGGTGGTCGTCACCGCGCCTTTGCCTCGGCCTGGCACGCGCTTGAAACCGTCATATTCGTTGCAGATGGAATGCGAGACATGCAGCGAGCCGCTACCGCCTCCAAACGCCCGGGCGCCCGTGTCAGGGTTGGCGTGGCACGTCATCTTTAGCAGGCCCCCCGCGATGTCGTAGCGCAGGTATTGCGAGCCCTTGAAACATACACTTTCTCGTCGTCTCCATCGACTGCGGCATCGACGCCTGTGTCGACTCCCGCGGCGGAAAAGTCCGGCCAGTTAGCTCCGATAGGCTTTGGATAACCAGCGTCGACCTGATCGGACGCAACGTCATAACGGACATATTGGGATCCGATGAGAAAGTAGGCTTTAGTGATCACGCCAGGCCTCCATGCAAGAGACATGTGCTTGGTGTCGGTACGCGGCCGCGCACGATGAAACCAAGCGTAGTGCGCTTAGATGGAAGAGCGTTAGGACAATCGTGCTAACCGATAAGACGATCTTGCGCCGGCCTGATAGGCGCTTGGGCAAACACCCATCTGGCGCCTGAAGGCCCGCGTGAAGTACGAGAGATCGTTGAATCCGACCGAGTAGGCCACCTCCTTCACGAGCGCGTCTGGATCGCCGAGGCGATCGCACGCCCGGTCCATCCGCAAGCGCAGCAGATACTGACCGAAGCTCACGCCGTGCTCCAGCCTGAAGGCACGGCAAAACTGTGACGGGCCCAACTGGCACAGGGCTGCAACATGACCCAACGCGATCGTGCGGTCGAAATGTTCCGCCGCGTATGCGATCGCCAGGTGCGTCCTGCCCTGCTTGTCGTGCTCATGGACGGGGGATAGGGGCACGACGTCTGCTCGCATGGCGTTGGAATGGCGGATCGGTTTTGGCCGGCTCGCCCGCGTCGGCGATGGAAGCGCGGGGATGCCCGGGCGCGGTTCTGTCGGCGAAACCGGCTTTATCAGCAGATCCCAGACCGGAAGCCGCAGCGACCACATCGCTGCGGCCGCAGAGTTGCGGCCCGTAATCACGAGAATGGGCAGGCTGGGGTGCTCGTTACCGATGCGCGTCAAGGCATCAATGCCCTGTGCGTCCGGCTCGTCAAACTCGAAGCACAGGAACTGAGGCGTGTGAGTTTCGATGGTGTGGCCGACATGCATTGGCTCGCGGACTCGATGTACGTCGAAAGTGCCGTCGAGCGAATCCGCCAGTGATGCGCCCGCGCCCTGCGTCAGGTCCACCCATAGAAACCTATGGCCGCGCGCAGCGTTCGATGAATCAAATGAATTACGCATGTTCATTGTCCCTTTCAATCGTCATTGATCGGTGCATCGCCATCTGTCAGGCGGTCGATGTCGTTCACCCCTCGAGGTAATGCTTTAGGAATTCTTGCGTTCGGCAGCGCTCGGGTGATTTCCCCAAGCTTGTTCGCGTGCACATATTCTTGGCAGCGAATGCGCACGCCGTGGCTTTCCACGCGTACAGGAGAGGACGGACTTATGTCTTTCAATCGACACCAATCCACTCTCTATTTGCTTCGAAATAATTATTAGTAATGCAAATATATACACGATAAAAAATGGGGCTATTAACCGTTTTTAATATCACGAAGCCAATATAGAACCGCTTTAACTGAGTACCAGAAAGGGATCCGAGCGTGAAACTGCGGTCCGGGAAACCATACTGCGGTGGTTTTTTGTGTGTCTGTACTATCGAGCAAAACGCGGGCTTGAGGTACCCTCATTGGGTAGCGAAATTACCCCCTTTCCGGAGGTAGGCATCGTGAGGGATGAGCGCATGTTTCAAGTGGAGACTTTCTTCCGAGCGGAGGTCGTACTTGCGCAGAGGGCTGTTCGGGCCTTTTCAAGCAGCGGTAAAGGCATAAGCCCTCCATTTTGTTGCTCGGCAACCTACCTGTTCGTGCAGGTGGCGGATAGTTTCAGATTCTCGGAGAACTGCGCTTGCCGTCATGCCCCATCGGCGAGACGCAAACGGTCGTCGCGAGACAGGAATGACAGCTTCCGTAAATGCAATCTTCGCAAGCGGGCAAAGCCTAAGGCGATCTCGAACGCATCGATTAAAGGTCTAAGAAAGCAAGCCATGTTCTCGTGCGAAGCTCGGTATCTCAGACCGGGTTAAGCGCGCTACCGGTACCCGCGAAAAGAGTTCGTCGCATAGAAGCGTCGACTTGGCGAAGTTGAGCGTCCGCGCATTAAGTAGTGTTAGTTATCGCGTCCTGAACGTCGAGTTCTTGGTATCGATATGATGCAATCGGCGTAGCTTCAGCGCGACCCACGAGGTCGTTTAAGAGGTGTTGCGCATAGAGATTGTGTTTACCCGCATAAGCGAGCCTGCATATAAATTCCTATGCGTGTGTTGCCGCTGTAGGCAGGATGCTCACCGCCCAAGGCACCGCTTGATCGCGCCAAGGGCACCCACGCGTATTCGCATATCGTCGATTGCGCATTGGCGTAACAGGTGGCGCCTTGGTTCGATTGGCTTTTGGTTCTGGGCCTGTCGTGAAATGAAGGTATGCGTCAGCACGTCTCGTCTGCAATTTCAGTACGCGCGGCGCGAAGGTGTTGTCACCACGAAAATGGACGACGCGGCTGGCGAGACTGCTGTACCGACGGGCGCGCGACGTTCTCGGCAAGGCGAAGAGTTCTGGCGCGCGATGGTGACCGTGTGGACAGCGAGCAGACTCGGCGCACGAAGCTTCTGTCACGCAAACCGTTCGTCTGGTCTGCCTTCGCTGAATCGTTTGTCGCGAAACTACACAGACGTTGTACGCGAATCAGCGGAACCGAACGCCAGCAAACCGTTGTCGAAAGCCCCACGGGCTTGACGCTCACTGGGGTCGGCAACCTAGCGTCTATCGGACAAGCGCAAGATTGTCCTATTGGGTTAGCAGGATTGTCATAACGCCCCCGCTTGCGACGCACTACGCTTCGCATGAAATCACACCACGGCAAGGGTTCCCGGAGATGCCAGGCGCAACGCGCGAACGTATCTGGTGCACGCCGCTGGCAAGAGGCTCTGCAAATGGACCGAAACTGCGGTCCGTATCCGTCGCCTCTGTCCGTGTCTTTTCCGAGGAAAAACTGCGCGCGGAAATGCCAGCGATGCACGGAGGATCACCATCCCGGATGGCGTGATGCCTGCTCGGTTCTGTCGCAGGGATTTCGCCGCTTCATCGCAGCACCAACGCGTTGATCGCTTGATGTTCCTTTGTTAATCAGGAGACTCACCATGGCCATCTATGTACCTCTGCCTGGAAGTAAGCGAGTTCTGTTGCCAAATTCTCGGGCCGCAGGGCCGATCGATCCGTCCGCGATCGCGAGCGTGACCGTGCGCGTGCGCTCGGCGGGAGACCCCGAATCGCTGGCCAAAAAAGCGTACGAACTCGCCAGCACGCCGATGGCCGAGCGGAAATACCTGACGCACGAGGAACTGGAAAAGCAGCACGGCGCCGCGCAGGAAGACCTCGACACCATCGAGCACTTTGCTGAGGAGCACGACCTGACGGTGGTTCACCGCAGCGCGGCGGAGCGCTCGCTCGTGCTGAAGGGAAAGCTGGGCGATTTGCTGGCGGCGTTTCACGCCGACGTGCAGATCTACCATCACGCTGCGGGAACCTACCGCGGCAGGAGGGGCGAAATCACGCTGCCGGAAGAACTGAGCCAAATCGTGACGGGCATCTTCGGGTTCGACACACGTCCAAAGCGCCGGGCGCCGCACCGGCAGAAGAGTGCGGCGCATAGCGGGCCGGGTGGACAGAACGGCGTGGCGGCAACGGAATTCGCCACACGGTACAACTTCCCTGCCAACACGGATGGCGCTGGACAAACCATCGCAATCATCGAACTCGGAGGTGGCTATCGGAGCAGTGACCTTAAGGCGTTCTTCAAGGAAATCAACGTGACGTCCCCAAAGGTTTCGTCCATCTCGGTAGATCATGCGGGCAACGACCCGACCACGCCGGATTCCGCTGACGGCGAAGTCATGCTGGACATCGAAGTGGCGGGAGCGGTCGCGCCAAAAGCGAAGTTCGCTGTGTATTTCGCGCCAAACCTTGGTGACAAGGGGTTTCTCGACGCGATCAGCGCAGCGGTGCACGACTCGCAACGAAACCCCAGCGCAATTTCGATCAGTTGGGGCGGGTCGGAGCTTTCCACTGACCAGCAAGGCATCAATGCATACCACGAGCTGTTCGCGGCCGCGGGTGCGCTGGGAATCACTGTGTGCGTCGCGTCGGGCGACCACGGCACGGCCAATGAGGATTCGGGCCACTGGGACGGGAAAATCCACGTGGATCACCCCGCGTGCGACGACCTGGTGCTCGGCTGCGGTGGAACGCAGATCGCTTCCGGCAAGGACGTGGTGTGGAACGACGGAACGCCGTTCGACGTGAATGCGCAGGGCGGCGGCGGCTGGGCTAGCGGCGGCGGCATCAGCACGGTCTTCGCCGTGCCGTCCTATCAGGCGAACGCGAGTCTGCCGGTATCGATCGATACCGGAAAACCGGGGCGCGGCGTGCCGGATGTCGCGATGAGCGCGACGAACTATTTCACGCGCGTGGACACGGCGGAGGGCGCGTCGGGCGGAACGAGCGCGGTGGCGCCGTTGATGGCTGCACTGGTGGTGCGGCTTAACCAGGCGAAACGGAAGAATTTCGGATTCCTAAATCCGTTCCTGTACGCAAACGCGGCGAAGGGTGTGGTGCATGACGTTACATCGGGGACGAACGCAATCAAGAACACGATCAAGGGCTACGAGGCCGGCCCCGGCTGGGACGCGTGTACAGGCCTCGGAACGCCGGACGGAGCGGCCATCCTCAACACTTTGCCCTAAGGCGTTATTGCGAGACTTAGTCGAAGGGCATCTTTCCATGGCGCCCGGGAAATCAGAGTTTGCAGGTTGTCATCTTACCTGCGCAGGTCGGACGCGCGTCGACGGAGATGTATTAGCGACGCCCGAACGGCGCGTTTTGGCGTAGACGCCGCAAATACTCGTCCGTGCTGCCGCAATAAGCCGTTATGCATTCGCATCGCCAAGGTAGAGCTTCTGCGGCTAGCCATATGGCCGCCGCAGATCGCGCCACCCGGAGAGTTTTATCGCCACCCGTGTTTGCAGTGCCATAAGTCGTGGGTTAGCCGTGAAGATCGTACTTAATTGACGTTACTAGGAGTATTGAAGATGACTACCACCCATGGACAGGCAGCTCCGGTCCCACCGTCCGGCCGGCCCCATGCCGGCATTGATGACGCACAGTCACATTTCGCCGCCATAACGGCCAAAACGCCGGTGGACGACGCCTTTCGCGCCGCCTTTATGAAGAGCAGGATCCGGCTCGCGCATACGCATCCTGCCGCTGACCTGGCGTCGCGTGACCAAGCGGTGCAGCAGGTCATCGACAAGATCGGCCCCGAGGCGAGTGAACTGCGCACGCAGCCAGTTCCCGGAGGCGTGGGTTACGGTGTGTTTTACACGACCGCCTTCAAAAGCGCGTGGGGCAACGGCACCTCTATGGCGTTCGACGCAGTTTGTCCCCAACCTCCCGGCGGGAACGTCAGCACGTTTCTTTATCTCACCGCGACGAATCGCTCCGGGCTCGGTGTGGAGGCCTTTGTCTCATACAACGGGCAGAACGATACCCATTTCCGCGTTTTCGACTGGTCGAGGTCGGACCATTGGCAGACGGACATACCGTTTAGCCAATTGTCGAATTATCTAACAACGGTTTCGGCTGACGGCCATCCGTATCCCGTACTGCCCATTTGGAACAGTACCTGGAAACTCAACAACACAACGTATCGAAACCAGGTGCTGCTATACAACCACATGCGAGCGGGTTGGGACCTCGTCTACCAGCACGATTACGCCGCAACCGACGCGCAACAGAAAACGGGCTGGATTGGCTCCTGGGGTCCCATCGTGGAGACGTTCCAGTCCAATTATAGCCATACCAATCCCATGGGTGCGCTTGTAGCGCAGTTGATAAGCGCCGACAATAACAGCCATTGGGGCAGCTGGTCGCTTCTCGGGGCGTCGAATTCGTCTATTCGTAGCGATAACTTGGGATTCCAACTGCGACTACTCCATCCGAATTACGACTTCATTGTCGTGAGTTGATTCGCCGGCGTCGGCGGGTCGAGGGGAGATGCATGATGCCGATCGAAAGTCCGCCGCCGCCTCCTAACGCCACACAGAACGCTCCTGCGACTCCTCGGTCCGCCGGCGGGATTGAGGATGTGCGAGATAAGTTCGCCCGCACAACGCCGCCGACGCCTGAAGACGAGGCGAGGACGCGGGCGTTTATTGAGGGCAAAATCGAAATGATCCGCAGCGACCCGCGGTTAAGCGATGCTGAAAAAGAGGCCGCGATCGCCGACTTAAAGGCAAAGCGGTAGTCACTCAACTGGTTGGGAGTTTTTTCGAGCTGCCGGAATCGGCTAACCCCCCAGCGGGCATGGTTTCGCCCGCATCGCGCAAGCCGGCAAAATCCCGTTGCTTTGGCGGTCGAGATGGGCGAAATGCCAGCTATGGTGAGGGATTCCCACGAAATTGAGCGTCGAAGAGTTCGAACAATCTGTCTGGCCGTATCTGAGCATGGGGCGTAGCGGCTCCGCGCCGAAGCTGAGCGATCTTCAACTACATTTTGCGGTTGCTATATCTGGGTCCCAGTGGAAGGAACTACTGATTGAGGCGCGGCCGTTTTGGATGATAGGTCCGGTAACAAAGGACATCACCGACAGCGAAATGCCATAAAGCACCCGGGTCAACGTTCTTGGTAACACGGTCGGGCAAAACGGTCTTGATGGCGCGATCATAAGATCGGCCGATACCAAAAATAATGACGTGGGGCTTCAGAAGAACAATCTCATGTCCGCGTCGGCAGGTTTCCATGCAAAATCCGTTCGAACTTGGAACCACGTATGCCGCCCGCGGCACGTCAAACACTCTCATCGCCAAACAGAAGCTTCTGAGCCAGGTTGGCGACAGGAAGCGCCTGGCCGCTCTTCGCACCCGGTGGATAGTTGAGCTGCCAGACGCGGTCGAAGACCGTGCCAGGCCAAGGAGAGACCGGCGGCTGGCCACCCAATGCCTGGGTCAACGCAGGAATGGTGCCGTGATGCCAGCAGATCAACACGAGCTTCCCCGCGTATGTTCCACTTCCGAGAATTCCGCCAGCGAGTGCTGCATAGTCCGCGTCCGCATAATTGGAATTGATTTGCAGCTTCAGCGCCTGGGACAATGGTGTGATTGTCTCAACGGGACGATTGCTGTGTTTCGATTCCTGCGTCGCAAAGAGAAAGGCCGGCGTGCCGAACGTCGCGATGACATATGGGGCGAGCGCGGCTGCTCGCTCGTAACCCCGCGTTGACAGGTTGATGCCGTCAGCCGGATTGTCGGTCGCCGGATCGCCCGGCTTCTCACCATGGCGAATGATCAGAATGGTGCTTGGCAAGGAGGGTGTGCTCATTTGTTCGCTCCACGTTCTTGTCTATGGATCTCACTGCACGTCGCAAAATACCGGCACTTACCGCCAACGCTGTCGATGCCGGTGTCAGATTGGCCCGCATGCCGACATCGGACTGACCAGCTTGCGAATCAGAAGGAGGGTCCGGCAGCAAGGACTCGCTGCACGGACTTAGTGGCTCAACCGAATTCGGCATCCGGATCAACCTGGCATCGGCGACAACAGCCAGCTAAGAGAGTGCTATGGGTTGGGTCCAAGGACGCAAGAACAACACGTCGAATTAATAAAGGGAAGACCTTGCCATTTGGGCACAGCATTGTAATCAAGCATCGCTGCATAACATACGGCGTGATGCGCTGCCGCAGGGTTCAGAATCGATATTTTTATCCGCGCTTGGGCTTCTGCCGGCGAAAAGTTCTGGATACTTGGTAGCGGGGTATAGCCAATGGACGGTAGCTTCGGTACCAAGTCAAGATCGAAACTATATCCCTTGCAGGTGGATACTTGTGAATTGAAGAGAGACGCATAGGCGGCATCGCCCACGCGCGGGGAAGCAAAGAGGTACGTGCTTACCTGCACGTTAGTCAAGGGCGTCAGCGCGAGGTCAAGGGCGAGATGAGTCGCCAATGCCGCGCCCAGGCTGTGCCCGGTAACCACAGTGGACGTCGCTCCGGCATTCTTTAATGCTTCAGACAATCCTGCAAGCAACCCATTTGCAGGATTGCCGCTCACGTCCGCAAAATTCATGCGCTTATAAAGCGCATAGAACCCAGTTTCTACAACTGCTCCCCCCTGAATCGACTGCGGAACGAACTCCGCATCCTCTAGCCATTCCGTCATGTCTTCGGTGCCACGAATGACAATAGCGCTGTTCGTTGGCGCGGTCTTTGAACTCAGAAGTAGACCGTAGTACACATCCTGGCCAAAGCTGTCGACGGCCGAGACCGGGATCCCGCGCGGCAAGGCGTCGACCCCTGTTAGATACCCGATAATGTTCCAGTCAACCGCGGGAGGGTAGCCTTCCGGGAAAGCTGGATTCAGTTGTCCTCGCGCTTTCACTTGAATCAGACGGTCGAACAAATCCTCGGCGTACGCGCAAAGCAGCGCGTAGGGAGCAGCGATTTGAGCCATTGGGAGCAAGGGTGGAGACATAAGCCCTCCGTTGTGCACCGGTAAGGTGTGTGCGCGTGCGGTAACAAGTTCAGATTCTCGGAGAACGGTGCTTACGTCATCACCATAGGGGAAACTCGGACGGTCGTCGCGAGAGCTGACCAGACTCCCCGAAATACGTAAGCCAGCTATGTTTTCATTCGGGTGTATCGGCGCGGCCTTGGGCGAGTTTCCGCAGACTAAGAAATTTTGATCAAGCAGAAAGCGGCGAGTTATCCCGCGCAACTGTCGGCCAATCCGTAATTCCTGTGTCGCTCCACGTCGAACTCGTTCCTATTGATATTAGGCAATCGGAGTAATGTCAACGCGACCGCGAAGTCGTTTATGAGGTGTGGCGCACAAAGTTGTGTCTGCCCGCATAGTTGAGCCGGCATGAAATGACCGATATGCAGTGTGTATTTACATCAGAGGTCAAGCGCTTTGGGATCGCGCTAGGTTCGTCGACGGCGTTTTGGCCCGTGCCCTCACGCCCTGAGGTCGTCCGTCAAGGTTTTTTGAGCGGGAAGTTGCTCTCCCGGACCCGGTTCGACACGCACGAGCAGGTCAGCCGAACGATCTCGTCGGTTATCGACGCCGCCCTAGCCTGATAATTTGCTTTCATCTTTAGTGCACCGGCCGCTTCGGTCGGCAACACGCGGCCTGCTTCGCCCCCCAAGGTCGATTCGCACTGCGCCTTCAACCAGACAGGTCCAGTAACGGCTTTCGCGGCACCCCATAATTTGATCGCGTCGCGCAACGCTGAGCCGCTTAGGCTCTAGCCCTGGATCGTGCGTCGCCCGCGGGGAATCCATCCCAACAAAATCACGCCTTTCGCGTGCGCGGCGATTTGCCCGCCGGCCCACTGCTTGTGTGCGCGCCGGCTGTCCGCTTCGCCATCGGCGCCTGCCGCTTGGCAGCGGCCTGCGTCAGCGACACCGCCAGTTGGTCTCGCTGATCACGCGCCTGCGCCGCTTCATCAATATAACGCGTGTTGGCGGTGCGCAGCGCGTCCAGCTGGCCCTCCAACACACCGAGCTGCTGACGCAGATCACCGAGTTGGCCCTGCAGTTTCTGCACCTCATCCCGATGCCGGGTACTGCCCTGCTCCGCTTTACGGGTCGCCGCGTCCAGTTCCTTCTGCAAGCGGGCGGCCGCTTGCCGCTCGCGCTCGATTTCCCGCAGCGCCCGGGTTTCGGCGGCTCTCAGCCGTTCCTGCGCCAGCGTGCCGTCGGCACGCAATTTATCAAGTTCCGAGGCGAAATCCCGTCGGGCGGTCTCCAGCGCCTGCTGCAAGTGCCGCTCGCCCTGTTGCGCGAGCCGTAGCCGATCCTGAAGCGCCGACGTGCCGGCTTCGGCGACTGCCAGCGCCTGGTCCAATTCTGTTATGTGGGTCTGCGCGCCGTCCAGCGCCGCCGCACTGCCCGTCAGTTCCTGACGTGACTGGTCGCGTTCGGCCTCGGCCCGAGCCTGCCGGGCCTGCGCGTCCCCGACCGAGACTTGCGCCTCGAGCTGCGCGGCGGCCAGCTGATCTTGCGCCATATCGACTGCCCGCATCCACAGCGCCGCGGCCAGCTCCCCGGTCGCGGACTGCAGTTCCGCGGGCAAATCGGGATGCTCGATGCGCACCCGGCTTTTTTCACGCAGGGTGGCCCAGAAGCGCGCCAGCGCCTCGGCCGGCGCGCTCATGCTGCCCTTCTTGACCAGCTGATAGAGCCGGTTCGCAGTGGGCGTGATGCCGTGGCGGAAAAACAGCAGCACACAGACCTCGCGATACAGGTCCTGCGTGCGCGGAAACTGCGTCCGCAGCTGCTCGATTTCCTGCGCGAGGTCCGCGTTCAGGGGCGGCTCCGGGGCGGGCGAAGCGTCCATGGCGAGCATTTCCGGAGAGTCAACGTGTTGATAATATACCGTATAACGTTAATTATCTCGATAATGAGCACTGAATTTAGACATTATGCTGATAATGTCGAGTAAAATGACCGATCGCATGAATGGACCGTGTCTCTCACCCCACCCTCACCTCGCCATGCCGCTTGCGGAACCCACTCCACGCTCCAACAACGTGCTCGCGCCGTTGGAGCAGCTGTGCCTGCCGCCAGCGCTCGATGGTGGCCACGGCACGAATCGCGCGCTCGGCAACCGCCCTCAAATCGCCGCGCAAAACGACGTCGATGCGATCAGGGCGTGGCTCGCGCGCTTCGTCGAGACGCAGGCGACCTTCGACACCTATCGCAAGGAGTCCGAGCGCCTGCTGCTGTGGTCGACCATCGAGTTGCGCAAACCGCTCTCGTCGCTCACCCACGAAGACCTGCTCCTGTACCAGCGGTTTCTGGCGGACCCGCAGCCAGCGCGACGCTGGGTCATGACCGGTCGCAAAGTGGCCCGGGCGGACCCGCAGTGGCGGCCGTTCGCGGGACCGCTCTCCCCAGCCAGCCAGCGACAGGCGTTTGTCATTCTGAACACGCTCTTTGCGTGGCTGGTCAACGCGGGCTACCTGGCCGGCAATCCACTGTCCCTGTCGCGTCAGCGCGCGCGCAAGGCCAAGCCACGGGTGACGCGATTCCTGGAGGACGATCTCTGGCAGGCCGTCAAAACCTCGATCGATGCGATGCCGCGTGACACCGCGCGCGAGCAGGAACACTACGCGCGCGTGCGCTGGCTGATCTCGCTGTTGTATCTGATGGGCCTGCGCATCTCGGAAGTCGTGAGCAATCCGATGGGTGGCTTTTTTAGGCGGCGCGATCGCGACGGTGAGGACCGCTGGTGGCTCGCGATCACCGGCAAAGGCGACAAGGAGCGCTTGCTGCCGGCAACGACCGAACTGATGGCGGAGCTGACACGCTATCGGCGACACTACGGTCTCGCTGCCCTGCCCTATAGCGGTGAAACGACACCGCTGCTGCTACCCATCGGCGGATCTCACCGCACGATGACCCGCAGCGCCGTTCATCTGATCATCAAACAGGTGTTCGACAACGCGATCGACCATCTGCAGTCGACCGGTGAAGCGCGCGAGCGCGCGGCCGAACGGCTGCGCCAGGCGTCCGCTCACTGGCTCCGGCACACGTCAGGCTCGCACATGATGGATCAACAGATCGACCTACGATACGTCAGGGATAACCTCGGTCATGAATCAATCTCGACGACCAGCCAATACTTGCATGCGGACGACGACGATCGGCATCGTGCCACGGAGTCCGGGCTGAGACTCAATTGGTAACGAATTGATTATCGATAGAAGCTGCATAAGCATGTCTGTCACGGGCATACACCGAACGGCCGCTATTCCGGATAGAGAATATGTCTTAAGTCGGGTCCTCGCGCGCCGGTGCGCTCCGCTCCAACCGCCCTCCACAACTCCGCCCCCGGTGCGAAGCGCGCGAACTAATCGCCTCTAGGCCGGCACTCGGCGGTGAATAATGCCCGAAGATCCCCCTTCGGCGATGCGTGAAACGCTTGCAAGCCATGCCAACATGGCAAATACGCTCATCGATATTGATCGCGCAGGGCATCGAGGCGTTGCTACGCGTCGCCTAAACTCGGGCTGATCGAAAGACTGCGCGCGGAACGATACCAACGCGCGCTCGCCGGTCACTTCACGCCATTACGCGCCTTACACAACGCAGTCCAACCCACGGCGCGGCGGCGACTTCAAACCCTATCGCACCATGCAACCAAGGGGACGCGCGATGATTCATCTGGACTATCTGCAGGACGGCGCGGTCGCGCTCGTGACGCTCGAGCGTCCACCAGCCAATGCCTTCACACCGGAAGGTCTGCTCGAACTGCAGCAGACCATCGAACGCCTGAATCACGAGCCTCGTGTTCGCGCGCTGGTCATCACCGGCAACGGTCCGAAATTCTTCAGCGCGGGCGCGGACCTCAACACCTTCGCCGATGGCAACAAGGAGCTTGCCCGCACCGCCGCCACACGCTTCGGCGCCGCGTTCGAAGCGCTGCAGAATGCACGGATGGTCGTAATCGCGGCCATCAACGGCTATGCAATGGGTGGCGGTCTCGAATGCGCGCTGGCCTGCGATATCCGCATCGCGGAGAAGCAGGTGCTGATGGCGTTGCCAGAGACAGCCGTGGGTTTGCTGCCCTGCGGCTGCGGCACGCAGACGCTGCCGTGGCTCGTAGGCGAAGGCTGGGCGAAGCGGATGATCCTGACCGGCGAGCGCGTCGATGCACCCACGGCGTTACGCATCGGGTTGGTCGAAGAAGTCGTGGAAACAGGCACGGTGCGCGACGCCGCGTTGAAGATGGCCGCGCGCGTTGCAATGCTGAGCCCGCAAGCAGTGACGTTCAGCAAGTCGCTGCTGCATCAGGCCCGCAACGGCGTGCCGCGTGCTGCGGCGCTTGCATTGGAACGCGAGCGTTTCGTCGATCTGTTCGATGGCCCCGATCAGCGCGAAGGCGTAAACGCGTTCCTCGAGAAACGCCCTGCGCGATGGCATCAAACACAGGGAGACTTGCAATGTGCGCGTTAAATGCCGGCATCGCGGCAGCCATCGAGCCCGATGTCTTGTTCCGCATCGCCAACCGCGTCGCGATCATTACGCTGAACCGGCCGGCTGCGTTGAACGCCCTGTCGCACACGATGGTGCTGGAACTAACCCGGCTGATCGAACGCTGCCGCACGGATGACGAAATCGTCGCGGTAGTGCTGAAAGGCGCGGGCGAAAAAAGCTTCTGCGCAGGTGGCGATGTGCGCGAAGTGCACCGGTCGGCATCCAATGGAGATGGACGCTGGAAGGCGTTTTTCATCGATGAATACCGGCTCGATTACGCCCTCCACACGTTTCCAAAACCGGTTGTTGCGCTGATGGACGGTATTTCGATGGGCGGCGGCATGGGCCTCGCTCAAGGCGCGCGGCTGCGCATTGTCACCGAGCGCACGAAGATCGCGATGCCCGAGACGCGCATCGGTTTTATCCCCGATGTCGGCGCGACGTTTTTCCTCAAAGCGATGCCAGTCGAGATCGCGTTGTACGTCGCCCTCACGGGCGCCACGCTTTCCGGCGCAGACGCGCTGCGCCTGCAACTCGCCGACCTCTGCGTGCCGTCGGAATGGCTCGCGACGGCTGAAGAACGCCTGCAGAAAATGCCTGTTGACGGTGACGTGCTCGCGGCGCTGCGCACGGTGTTCGAGCCGCCCTGCAATATCGTTCCGCATTCGGCGCTATCGCCGTTCACGCCTTTGATCGTGCGCCACTTCGATGCCCGCTCGCGGGTCGACAGGATGGTCGCATCGCTGCATCAGAACATCGATCGCGGTCCGTCGCGCGAGGTGCGGCAATGGTTGCAATCGGCGTGGGACGCGCTGACCACTTGTTCGCCCACCCTGCTCTACGTGACACGCGAAGCGTTGCTGCGCGGGCGGCACATGATGCTGGCGGAAGCGTTTCGCATGGAGCTTGGCATCGGCCGGCGCGTGATCGAGGAAGGCGATTTTCTCGAAGGCGTGCGCGCGCATCTCATCGATAAAGACCGGCAACCGCGCTGGGCTCCCCGAACACTTGCCGAAGTACGACCCGAACGCGTGCTGCATTTCCTGTCGTCGCCGTGGCGCAGTGACGGCCATCCGCTGGCGGATCTGGGTCAGCAACGTGTGGTGGTT
>Ga0185299_10002924_pt1 | contig 24378 bp, 21 predicted proteins | sample PaiPotPPA55metaG_FD_128002 | JGI IMG/M metagenome (GOLD analysis project Ga0185299, IMG submission 128002) | Iron sulfur acid spring bacterial and archeal communities from Banff, Canada, to study Microbial Dark Matter (Phase II) - Paint Pots PPA... ... | reverse complement strand
ATCCCGCAATTACCACCGAGGCTGGATTGGTTCCATGCGCCGAATCCGGAATCAGGACTTTCTTCCGCGGGTTCCCCTTGCTTGCGTGGTAAGCGCGAATCATCAGCAGGCCAGTTAGTTCGCCCTGTGCACCAGCGGCAGGTTGAAGCGTTGCCGCGTCCATTCCGGTGATGGCGAGCAAACACTTCTGCAAATCGAAGAGAATCCGCAGGCATCCTTGCGCTACTTCGACGGGCTGTTCGGGATGTTCGTTGGCTAGTCCGTCGAGACGCGCGACAAACTCGTTCACCCGCGGGTTGTACTTCATCGTGCACGACCCGAGCGGATACATCCCGAGGTCGATCGCATAGTTCCATGTGGAGAGACGGGTGAAGTGGCGCACCACTTCGATCTCACTCACTTCCGGAAAGCCTTCGACGCCTTCGCGCGCGAAACCGCGGCCCAGCGCCGCGGCTGGATCGACGGCCGGAACGTCGAGGGGCGGAATTTCCATTCCGCGTTTGCCAGGCGCCGATTTTTCGAAAATCAGCCCTTCATTCTGGACGACGTGCCGCGTCGCCTTGCGAATGGTCGCGGCCGGGGCTTCGTTTTCACTGACCTTCGCGTTCAAGCGAGACTTCTCCTTACACAGGCCGTTCAAGAATTTTCCGGACAACCGCGCACATGCGCTCGATTTCAGCACGCGACGTTGTTTCAGTGACGCAGACGACGGCACGCTTCGTTAATTCCGGGTAGTGCGTCCCCAGGGCGTAGGGACCGATGATTTTCTCGCGCAACAAATCGCTGTTGATCATTTTTACCGAGCGCGGAAACTCGAGCGTGAACTCGTTGAAGAATGGGCCCGAGAAAGTGCGCCGCACCCCGGGGATTTTTTCAAGCTCCGCCAATGCAAATCGAGCCTTAGCGAGATTCTGCGCAGCTTGTTCGCGCAAGCCTGCTTTGCCGAGCAGGCAGAGATGAATCGTCGCGGCGAGCGCGTAAAGCGCCTCGTTCGTGCAAATGTTCGACGTAGCCTTCTCGCGGCGAATGTGCTGCTCGCGCGTCGCAAGCGTTAGGACAAATCCGCGGCGCCCCGCGGCGTCGGTGGTTTGTCCCGCGAGCCGCCCGGGCATCTGGCGAACGAACTCCTCGCGGGTGGCGATTACGCCGACGTAAGGGCCGCCGTAGCTGGGAGCGACTCCGAAAGCCTGAGCTTCCATCGCCACAATATCGGCCGCGGCCGGTGGCCGAACCACGCCAAGCGAAACGGGTTCAGCGATGCAGCTCACAAGCAGTCCACCTGCTGCATGCGCTTCATCGGCCAGGGCAGGAAGGTCTTCGAGAACACCAAAGAGATTCGGCGATTGCGCGACGATTGCTGCCGTCTTTCCCGATTTAGCTTCTTCGATTGCCGCGCAATCGAGCTGACCCGATTCTGTGTATCCGATCTCGACGATCTCGATTCCAAGGTTGCGGGCGTACGTGGCGAGAACCTGGCGATATTCCGGATGCACCGAGCGCGCCACCAGAACGCGGCTGCGGCCGGTGAGTCGCTCGGCCATCAAAACGGCTTCGGTGAGCGCCGTCGAGCCATCGTACATCGATGCGTTCGCCACTTCCTGCCCGGTCAGCTGGCACATCAGCGTTTGAAATTCGAAAATAGCCGTCAACGTGCCCTGCGAGATTTCGGCTTGATACGGAGTATAAGAGGTGAGGAACTCACCGCGCTGCACCAGTGCGTCCGCCGTCACCGAGCGCACGTGCCGGTAAACACCGGCACCGAGAAATGAACTGAATCCTCGCGCATTTTCGGCGGCGCGATCCTGAAAGTACTGGATGATCTCCATCTCGGAAAACGGGCCGGGCAAATCTAGTGGCGCATGCAGGCGAAATTTCTTCGGGATGGACTGAAAAAGATCCTCGATCGATCTGGTCCCGATCGCCTTCAGCATTTCATGGCGTTCGGATGGACTCTTGGGCAGGTAGCGCATCAGGCCGAATGTTCCTTCGATTTTTCAGCAATGTAAGCCTCGTACGCCGCGGCGTCCATTAGCCCGGAGGTTTCCTTTGCATCGGTCAAACGCAACTTGATGAGCCACGCCGAATTGTGCGGGTCTTGATTGATCCTCTCGGGCGCGTTGCCGAGTGCGAGGTTAATTTCTGTCACTTCGCCGGACACCGGGCAGAAAATTTCGCTGACTGCTTTCACCGATTCTACTGTGCCGAGCGAACCACCGGTTTTGAGTTGCGCTCCCACTTTCGGAAGTTCCACGAACACAACGTCGCCCAGTTCGTGCTGCGCGTAGTCGGTGATGCCAATCGTTCCCGTTGACCCGTCCACTTTCACCCACTCATGGTCTTTCGTGTAGCGATAGTCGTTTGGATACATCGACACTCTCCCAGGATTCAGGACTACTGGAGCCGTTTGTAAAAGGGCAGGGCAATGATTCGCGCCGCTGCTGCCTGACCGCGAATGCTAATTTGAATCTCGGTTCCGATGCAGGCCGATTTGGGCGGGACGTACGCCATACCGATGTTTTTCTTTAGAAACGGCGCAGGGCAACCGCTCGTCACGCGTCCGGCTTCCTGGCCTGCGATGATTACAGGATAGCCGTCGCGCCCGATTCGCTTGTCGAGCATTTCAAAGCCAACGAGCTTGCGTTCGATTCCTGCTTGTTTCTGTCGTGCCAGCACGTCGCTTCCAAGAAAGGGTCCCTTATCGAGCTTGCAAATCCACGCGAGTCCGGCTTCCCACGGCGTGGTCGTGTCGTCAATTTCATGTCCGTAGAGGCACATGCCCGCCTCTAACCTTAGGGTATTTCGCGCGCCTAACCCGCAGGGCTGAATTCCCGCCGATTGCCCCGCGTCCATCAACTTATCCCACAGTTTCTCGGAGAACTGCGGATCGAAATAAATCTCGAAGCCGTCTTCACCTGTGTAACCTGTTCGCGCAATCAGGCATTCCACTGCGTCCACTTTGCCGCACGCGAAATGATAGTAGCGAATCGGCTCGAGTGGCACTTGCGTGAGCTTCTGAAGAATTGCCGTCGCGCGCGGCCCTTGAATCGCTAACTGAGAATAGCGCGGCCCGGCGTTCTCGGCCTTCGCGTCGAACCGATTCGAAGCCACTATGTGGGCGAAATCGCCATATTGATTGCCTGCGTTGACGCACAGCAAATAGTGCATGTCCGAGATTTTGTGGACGAGCAAATCGTCTACAAATGTGCCCTGAGGAGTCATCAGCCCCGCATATTGAGCCTGACCCACCGCCAGTTTCGCGGCGTTGTTGCAGGTGACCCACTGGACCAGCTCGAGGGCACCAGCGCCCCGCACCTCGATTTCGCCCATGTGGCTGACGTCGAACAATCCGGCGCCGGTGCGCACGGCGTCGTGCTCTGCCAATATTCCCGCGTACTCGAGCGGCATGTCCCATCCGCCGAAGTTCACCATCTTAGCTCCCAAGCGGCGATGGGTCGCGTTCAAGGCTGTTTTGCGGATTTCAGCGGTGGCCGGTATTGTCACTGAAGATTTCTCAACATAAAGAAGAGAACAATGAAGCTAGCATGCGTATTTTCGAGTGTCAAGGAAGGCGGGTCGCGGCCGGCCCGGCAAGTTCGCATGCGCTAGCGACGGCAAGCAGCTTTGCAACGCGCTTGTTCGCTGTCCGCACATGTCCTACTATTGCTACAGCACGCAGCAATTCAGCAAGGGGAGAGCGAATCGAAGTGCTAACCGTTTGCTCGCAGTGTGAGAAGCCCGAGACGCAATGCACTTGCGAGAAGTACTGCTGCTTTTGCCACTCGCAGCACAATATTCGGCTGTGCGTTGACGGTCTTTACTATTGCCCGGATTGCCGTGAGGCGTGCGACGTACATTTAGCAGAAAACAATGACCACTGAGCCCGCTCGGATCGAATTTACTCTCGACAACGACCCTCACCTGTTCCACGGTGTGAAGGCGATTTTGTGTCACGCAGCTCAGCGATCGGGTTTTTCGCAGCAAGATCAGGACGCACTCGCAGCCGCAGCCGTCGACGCATGTCGCGAGACGTTCCCGCTTCTCAACGGCAGCGATTCCTCGCTTCGATTGGTCGTGCTGGATTTTCCGGACCGCGTCGAGATCACAATCGAACATTCCGGCGAGGTCCTGCCGACGGCGGGGCTCGATTCGTTCTGTGCAGGCGCCGAAGAGGGAGCGCGCGGAATCAGCAGTGCGCTGCTGAACACAACGATCGACCGCGTGCGGTACGATGCTAAAGAAGGGCGCGCCCGCATGACACTGATCAAATATCATCCGGGCGCAGCGCCGCCTCAGGAATCTCCCACGAGCCCCGCTTCCCAATAAGAAACTCAGACGGATCCGGCCGTGGTCCGCCCATTTACATTGGAACAGCGAATACGCGGCTCTTGATGAGTCCAGAGATCTGCTCTTCGCTGACGGATACCTCAATTTTCAGCCTATCGCCGGCGGGCTGAACGTGAACTCCATCAAGAAGTTTGGCGAGATCCTGGTTTGTTGATGCTTCCTGATAGCGACGGTACATCAATCCCGCCTGCATGGCCGCCGCTCCGAGATTGGCGTCGTCCGTGGTGGCGCAGACGGCCTGAATGTGCGCGTTGACGCCGCTGTCCGCTTCGATGCTGAACACCATCGCGCGCATGCGCTCGACGATTTGCGCCGCTTGTGGGAACTGGCTCACCTGCGGCAACAGCTGCTGCATGGCGAGATGAGCATAGCTCTTGTTGAGTACGGCCCAGATGATTCCGCTTCCGTTCGCTTCGTTGATCAACGGGAAAATGTCGTCGTTTGTGAGCAAGCTCTCGGAGCCTCCGAAGCGAACGTCGATCATCTTCTCGAGCGCCGAGCGATGCCCGAACGCCGCCGTATTCGAATCGATGAAGAAGAAAAGAATATCTGACGGACCCGCTCCGCTGCCAAACGCGTAGAGATGATAGCCGTGGACTTCGATCGAAGGCGTTTTCTGCTGCTTGAATCGCGCTTCCACGGACGACGGGTCGAAATTTCCCAGGGCCACGCCTACGACTTCCTCTCCGTCCTTACCAACCGTAATTCCTCCCCACGCCAGCTCGTCCACTTGCGAGTTCGGGTCCACACCGGTGGAAGACAGGAATTGCTCGAATTGACGGAACCGGCTCGGCAAAAGCTGTTCGCGAATTGCCGGGAACCACGAAAGCTTGCGCGCCGCTTTTAAATCGGCATAGGCGAACTCACCCACCGTTTTCGGGAACATCGCGACGACTGCCGTGCTGAGCGATCCCGCCGAGCTTCGCGCGGGCATCGCGATTATGGCGGCCACGAGCGCGCTCGCGGCTAAAACCGAAATCCAAATGAAGCGAAACGAAAAAAAGCGAATCTTTGGCTGTCTCAAGTTTGTCCCCTCAGACTTATTTTAACTTCGGCTGGCGTTAACCGGGCTTTCTGAAACTCGTGCCAGCAATGCCGCCGATTCCGACCGCATGCGTCCACTGAAACTGCCGTCCGTAATTGACTCGAGGTTAATCGCCACGTTTTCCAGGGCTCCTCGAACTCCGGCTGCGGCCATAAGCCGGCCCACGCGGATGTCTGACAACATAGACGGGCTGGAGATGCCTTCCAGTTGCCCTAGTCTCTCAAATATATCGGCCGAACCTCGCGCAACCTCAAGTGGAACTTGCGCTGCGCCTTGTAGCGCCCGCTGAATTGCCGTTTCGCGGTGACCCTGCTCCTCTGGTGACCCCTGCGGCATCTTGTACGCTGCCATCACCGATTCGAACGACGCCGCGTCGCGGTCGATGGCTTCCGCTAGCGTGCGCGCGGCAGCCTGAAAATCCGCCAGCGCCTCGCTCAGTTTGTCGACGTGTGCTGCCTGGGATTTCTTCTTGCGCGAGAGGCCGGCGACCATGTGCCCCAGGCTCGCACCCAGCGAACCAGCAAGCGCTGCGACAGAGCCGCCGCCCGGCGTAGCCGTTGGCTGCGCCACCGCATCAAGAAAAGGTTGCGCCAGCGCCGCGAGTTTGCTGCCTGGGTCATCAGCAGAGGCGCCGCCCAGTGAAGCCCCCAAACGATTCTCTAACTCCTGGGCCGGTGAAAAGTTTTCGAGTTGGAGATAGAAATCGGCGGTCAGCTCGATCGCGCGCTTCGGAATCAGTCCGACAATCTCGCTTCCCACGATCGAAACGCCGTAGCGTTCCGTTTCGCGTTTCACCATTTCAAATACGCGGTGTAGAGGTGTTTGCTCGAAGTCCGTCATGTTGATTGAAACCTGCGCCAAGTGCCGCGCTTTCAAGTCCACCCCCATCGCCTTCACGTAGCGTAACCCGCCATTCGAGTATCGAATGTTTTTGCCGATGCGCTTTGCGATTTCGATGTCCGGCGTATTTAAATTTATGTTGTAGGCGATCAGGAACTTGCGTGCGCCAACCACGGTCGCCCCCGCCGTGGCATGCAGCCGCGGCTCGCCGATATCGGGAGCGCGATCCGGATTGCGAAGCACTTCCTCGCGCAGTCCCTCAAATTGTCCCTTACGGATATTCTCGAGATTCGTTCGTTCCGGCCGCTGTGCTGCGGCTTCGTAGAAATATACCGGCACGCGATAACGCTCCCATATTTCGCGGCCTACCTTCTTCGCAAGCGCCACGCAATCTTCGATCGCCACGCCTTCGATTGGAATGAACGGGACCACATCGGTGGCGCCCATCCGCGGGTGTGCGCCCGCGTGTTTCGTCAGATCGATTAGTTCCGCTGCTTTGCCAACCCCGCGCAACGCCGCTTCCGCCACGGCTTCGGGCTCGCCCGCGAGCGTAATCACGCTGCGGTTATGGTCGGCGTCGCTTTCGCGGTCTAGCAAAAAGACGCCCGGAACCTCGCGCATCGCCGCCACAATCGCGTCCACGCGCGCAATATCGCGGCCTTCGGAGAAATTCGGAACGCACTCGATGAGTCGCTTCATATCAGTTGTGAGGTCGACAGAGCTTTGAATGAACGATAGCGCCGCGCTTCATGGTCAGATTGCAAAGATTCACACCAAAATAATACGGGATTTCGCGATAGTCATCCACGTCAAACGCCGCCAAATCCGCATACTTGCCAACCTCAAGCGACCCCACGCGGTCGTGGCGTCGCAGCGAATACGCCGGATTAATTATCGCGGCAGAGATTGCTTCGGCAGGCGTCAGGTGCATCTGCGCGCATGCGAGGGACAATATCATCGGCATGCTCAGTGTAGGACTCGTGCCGGGATTGAAGTCCGTTGCCAGCGCCACGATCGCGCCCGCGTCGATCAGTTTGCGCGCCGGACCGAAATGCGCGAGGCCTAGATGGAAGCAACAGCCGGGAAGCATCGTGCACACGACGTTCGAAAGCGAGAGCGCGCGAATATCGCGCGAATCGATCTTTTCAAGATGATCGGCGCTCGCCGCCTGCATTTCGATGGCAAGGCGCGCGGCCCCAGTGTGCGCGAGCTGTTCGGCGTGAATGCGCGGCACCAGACCGCACGCACGCCCGGCGGCCAGAATCCTCCGTGCCTGCGCCACCGTAAACGCACCGCGATCGCAGAACACATCGCAGAATTCCGCGAGGCCCGCTGTCGCTACGGTAGGAATCCACCGCCGTACGAGAAGCTCGATGTAAGCCTTCGGCCGCTTCCGATATTCAGGCGGCACCACATGAGCGCCCAAAAATGTTGAGGCGATATCGACCGGTTGCTCCTGGTGCAACTCGCACACCAGCGTCAGGCTTTTCAGCTCACTTTTCCAATCGAGGCCGTAGCCGCTCTTTGCTTCTATGGTTGTGGTTCCGTGGGCCGCGAATTCTCGAAGATTCGCTAGCGCTCGCGCACGCAAACTCTTTGCCGGCGCTCGCCGCAACTGCCCCACCGTTGAACGAATCCCGCCACCCGCATGGGCGATATTTTCGTAGGTTGCTCCGGAAATGCGCCGCTCGTATTCCGCGGCGCGGCTTGCAGGGAAAATCAAGTGTGTGTGGGAATCGACAAATCCGGGAAGAACCACGCGTCCGCCGAGGTCCAGCTTTTCGGCGCGGCGCGTGTCACGCGAACGCTCGATTCGCCGCCGTGGCCCGATTGCTGCGATACGATCATCGCGGACCAGAACTGCGCCGTCGCGAATGATTCCAAGTTCGCGAAGTCCCCGTCCTCGCCGCGGCACAGGGCCGCGCAAAGTTAAAAGCTGAGAGCATCCGGTAATCAGCCAGTCAGGCACGGCGAGAATGCCCCGATACTAGCACGTCTCACGCGGTCTCCTTGAGGGCAGAGGAGGCACAATACGCACGCTGCTAGCGCCACTGCTCCGGAGGAATCGGTGACAGGTCATCTTTCATGCATCCGACGAGGATGCATGAAAGATCTCAGTCGAATATGCCGGCACTCCGGTTAGGCTCCTGCACCCTTCCCAAGAAATGCAGGCGCGAACGACTCCGTGACAAACGACTCCAGCGTTGTCGGCGTCGTATTCTTCGCCGAACGAGCCTCCTCAGATTTCACCAAACCCGAATTCATCCCTTTCCACATTTCGACGAACAGCGCAGCCGTGCTTTTGGGAATTCCCATCTGCACCAGCGCCGGCTCCAGCATCATGAACGGCACCTGCATGTAGCCAAGCCCCGGCTTTCCGATCGCCTTGCCTATAATCGCAGCCGCCTCTTTCATGCTGATGTCACGCTGCCCCAGCAGCTCCTGCGTCGAGCTCCCCGAGAAATCGCGCGCCCTCAGACGCTCCGCCGCGTAGTTGCCGATGTCCTTTGTAGCGATCCACGGGACCGCAACGTCACCCGGCGCAGCTCCCGGGAAAATTCCCATCGTTTGCATCGGTGAAATGCTCATGAAGAGATTTTCCATGAAGCCTGCCGGGCGCAAATGCAGCACGTTCAGCCCGGCAATCCGATTCAGCTTCTGTTCCATATTGTGCAGCCCCACGATCGGCCCGGTGTTCTCCGAATGGGTTGCACCGATACTGCTGAGCGCGACAACGTATGGCACACGCGCGCTCATCACCGCTGTCGCGTAAGCACCGCTAACGCGCTCCTGGTAGGCGCGAATATCCGGTTGGCTCACATCCGCCGGAATCATCAAATAAACGGCCGTGGTACCCGTGAACGCCTTCGTCATCGCTGCCGCATCGTCCACGCTTCCGACAAATGCCTCCGCACCTTTCTGCACCAGTGGCTCAAGCTTTTTCGCGTCACGCCCAATCACGCGCACTTTTTCGCCCTTGGCAAGCAGCGCTTCCGCCGCCGGTCGTCCCGTATTTCCCGTCGCTCCCGTAATAACAATCATGTTTTCTCCTTAAACCCCTGCAGCCCCATACATGACCCGATACATGAGATGTCAGCCGCCGCCTAAAGCATCGGAATCTTTACGCCGGACTTCCGCGCGAATTCAATCGCCTCGGGGTAGCCTGCGTCCACGTGCCGCGCCACTCCGATGCCGGGATCGTTCGTCAACACCCGCTCAACCCGCGCCGCCATTTCCTTGGTGCCGTCCGCCACCGTAACCTGCCCCGAATGCTGCGAGTATCCGATTCCCACGCCGCCGCCGTTGTGTATCGAAACCCAGCTAGCGCCGCTGGCCGTATTCAGCAGGGCATTGAGCAGCGCCCAATCCGCAACTGCGTCCGAGCCGTCGCGCATTTTCTCGGTCTCGCGATAAGGTGACGCCACCGAGCCGCAATCCAGATGATCCCGCCCAATCACAATCGGCCCCTTCAACTCGCCCCGCGCCACTAAATCGTTCAGCGCCAGTCCAAATTTGTCGCGCTCGCCGTACCCGAGCCAGCAGATCCGCGCCGGCAGCCCCTGAAAACGCACGCGCTTCTGCGCCAGTTCAATCCAGCGGGTCAGAATTTCGTCGTGAGGAAACATTTCGAGGACAAGCTGATCAGTCCGGTAAATGTCCGCCGCTTCGCCCGAAAGCGCCACCCAGCGAAACGGGCCGCGCCCCTCGCAAAACAGCGGGCGAATGTAAGCCGGAACAAAACCCGGAAAATCGTAAGCGTTCTTCACTCCCCGCTCGAAGGCAAACGTTCGAATATTGTTGCCGTAATCAAACGTTACCGCGCCCAACTTCTGCAATGCGAGCATGCCTTCCACGTGCCGCGCCATCGACTCCATGGACCGCTTCCGATAACCCTCAGGGTCGCCCTTGCGAAGCTCTGCCGCCTGCGCCACATCGAGGCCTTGCGGAATGTACCCGCCGATAGGATCGTGCGCGCTCGTTTGGTCCGTCAGCAGATCAGGCACCACGCCGCGCCGCGCCAACTCGGGAATCACGTCCGCGCAATTTCCCACTAGACCAACGGAAGTCGCCTCGCGTTTGCGCACGGCGTTTTTCAATATCCGGAGCGCCTCATCCAGATCGTTAACCATCACGTCGCAATAGCCGGTCTTCACGCGCCGCTTGATCCGCTCCGGATCAACATCAATCCCCAGAAACGCCGCGCCATTGAGGGTCGCCGCGAGAGGTTGTGCTCCGCCCATCCCGCCCAATCCGCCGCTCGCCACTAATTTCCCGGCGAGATCTCCCTGAAAATGTTTCCGTCCCGCCGAAGCGAAGGTTTCGTACGTTCCCTGCAGAATTCCCTGCGTGCCGATATAAATCCAACTTCCGGCGGTCATCTGCCCATACATCATCAATCCGGCGCGATCGAGTTCGTCGAAATGTTTCCAGTTGCTCCAGTGCCCGACCAAGTTCGAGTTAGCGATCAACACGCGCGGCGCGTAATCGTGCGTGCGAAAAATCCCCACGGGCTTGCCCGATTGCACTATCAGCGTCTCATCGTTCTCGAGCGACCTCAGAGATGCCACAATCGCCTCGAAGCATTTCCAGTTGCGGGCCGCTTTCCCGCGTCCGCCGTAGACGATCAGATCCTCGGGCTTCTCCGCCACCTCCGGATCGAGGTTGTTCATCAACATCCGCAGCGCGGCTTCCTGCTGCCATCCCTTGCACGAAATCGCCGTCCCGCGCGGCGCTCGTTGCGCCCGATATGCCCGTTTAGCCGTCGCATCTTCCGCGGCGATTTTCGACATGGAAAATCCCTCCACGTGCATCTTATCGCATCCAGCCGGATGCTTCCTATTGTCTCAACGCGTGGCGCGTTGCGCGCCGATACCTCGATACGCTAAAGTGGCACCAGTGCCGATGGAATATCCCGCCCTCACCAAATGCTATCTCGATGCCGTCGACGAGTATGCGAACCCGCACGCGCAAATGTTTCGTGGCCTGAACGCCTGGGACTCTATCTCGGCGAAGGAAATGCTCCGGCGCGTGGCGGGGCTTTCCAAAGCATTGAACGAGCTGGGTGTCAAGCCGGGCGATCGCGTCGGCCTGTTCGCGCCCAATTGCCCCGAATGGCACATCGCCGATTTCGCGATTCAAGGCCTCGGCGCCGTGAGCGTACCGATTTACTTCAACGAGTCCCCGGACCGGCTGATCTACATCCTCAATGATTCCGGCGCACGTATCGTTTTCACTTCAGGAGAATCGCAAGCGCGAAAAATAACGGAATCTCGCGCGCGTATGTCCGGCGTCGAGCAAGTCATCTCCGTTCTGCCGTCCCCCGACCTCCAAAGCGACGTTCTCCGCTACGAAACTCTGATCGCCACCGCGGGTGATCCCGACGTCGCCGAATATCGCCGCCGCGCCGCCGAGGTCACCGGCAATCAGCTCGCCACCATCATCTATACGTCCGGCACAACTGGCGAGCCCAAGGGCGTCATGCTGAATCATTCAAATCTCAGCTCGAACGCGCTCGATTCCTTCAAAGGCCACGAATTCTATCCGACGGACATCGGCCTTTCCTTTCTTCCGCTCGCACACGTCTACGAACGCATCATGGACTACGGCTATTTTTTCCGCGGAATTGCCGTCGCCTACGTTGAGCAAATCGAGTCCGTCGCGCAGGCTTTGCTCGAAGTGCACCCCACCACGCTGGCCGCGGTTCCGCGCTTTTACGAAAAGATTTACGCGAACATCTTTGAAAAAGGCCACCGCTCGACGGGCCTGAAGCGAACGATGTTCGATTGGGCGGTGCGCGTTGCGCAACAAGCGGTGCCATGGCGCGCTTTCGGCAAGGAAGTTTCGCCGGGCGTCCGGTTGAAATGGCGCATCGCCGACTGGCTGGTCTATTCAAAAATCCGCGCCGGTCTCGGCGGCAAACTTCGCGTCCTAAGTTCGGGAGGTGCCCCGATCGCGCCCGAGCTTGCGGAATTCTATTGGTCGATCGACCTTCCCGTATACCAGGGCTACGGCCTCACCGAAACCTCGCCCGTCGTTTCCGGGAATGTACCGGGCGCAAACAAAGTCGGCACCGTCGGACGCCCCATTCCCGGCGTGCAAATCCGCATCGCTGACGATGGTGAGATTCTCGTCAAGGGTCCTAATGTCATGCAGGGTTATTACCGCAAGCCCGACCAAACGCGCGAAGTTTTCACGCCCGACGGTTGGTTCTCGACCGGCGATATCGGCCGCCTCGACGAAGACGGCTACCTAATCATCACCGATCGCAAAAAAGAGTTGCTAAAGACCGCCGCAGGCAAATTTGTAGCCCCTGCGCCCATTGAAAACTTATTGAAGACGTCTCCGTTCATCAGCAACGCCATCGTAGTCGGCGACCGCCGCAAGTTCGTCTCCGTCCTCATCGTCCCGAATTTCGCCACCATCGAATCCGAAGCAGCCAAACAAGGGCAGGAGTGCCCCATGTCCGCCAAAATGATCGGCGACCCATGGGTCCGCGACCTAATCACCCGCGAAATTGAGCGCCTCACAGCGTCGCTGGCGCAGTACGAAAAGCCCAAGCGCTTCGCGCTCCTCGAACAGGACTTCACCTACGCCAGCGGCGAACTAACCTATACGATGAAAATGAAGCGCCGCGTAATCGAGCAGCGCTACCAGGACGTAATCGCCCGCCTCTATGCCGACGTCGAAGAGCCCCGACCCCAGCACCTAGCCTAAAGCTTTTGTGTTGTTGTTCTATATGCGTTCCCTGTGTTCATCTGTGGTTCCAATGCCTTTCGGACCTCCGCAGCCATCCACCAGTCTGGGTTTTTGCGGTCACGCGTGAAGTAGTACAATCCCTCCGGAGACTCTAATGCTAGACCAACTCGTAATCGCCGGCCGCGCCTTTCGCTCCCGCCTCATCGTAGGCACGGGAAAATATCGCAGCTTCCAGGAAATGGCGCGCGCACACGCCGCTTCGGGCGCAGACATGGTCACAGTCGCCGTCCGCCGCGTGAACCTGACGGACCGCACCAAGGAGTCCCTTCTCGACTACATCGACCGCGAGAAGATTTTCATTTTGCCCAACACCGCCGGCTGCTATTCCGCCGACGAAGCCATCCGCACCGCCCGCCTCGGCCGCGAAGTCGGCCTCTCGGAATGGGTGAAGCTCGAAGTGATCGGCGACGAGCAAACCCTTTTCCCGGACACGGAAGAATTAATCCGCGCCACCGCCGTGCTAGCGAAAGAAGGTTTCGTCGTTCTCCCCTACACGAACGACGATCTAATCGTAGCCCGCAAATTAATCGACGCGGGAGCCGCAGCCGTGATGCCTCTAGGCGCCCCCATCGGTTCGGGCATGGGAATCCAAAACATGGCGAACTTGCGCATCCTGCGCGAACGCATCACCCAAGTTCCACTTATCATCGACGCGGGCGTTGGCACCGCTTCCGATGCCGCAGTCGCAATGGAACTGGGCGCCGACGGCGTCCTGATGAACACAGCAATCGCCGCCGCCCAAGACGCAGTCCTAATGGCCGAAGCCATGCGCGCAGCCGTCGAAGCCGGCCGCAAAGCCTATCTCGCAGGTCGCATCGAGAAAAAACTCTACGCCGCGGCTTCCAGCCCTCTCTCCGGTGTTGTCCGTTAACAATGCTATGAAATAGATGTTCGGTCCCCCGCGCGCCGAACAATCTACCGAAACAAAACGTGCCACGAAATATCAACCAGCGCGTGCACCAGCGTCCCCGGCAGCAGCGCCCCCGTTTTCATCCAAACATGCCCGTAAAATAATCCCGCAACAGTCGCAAGCAACACGTACTTCCAATTCGGCGCCGGCGCATGAAAAATATGCGCAAAACCAAAAATCACCGAAGCCACCACAAGCCCCGCCCACTGATTCTTAAATGTGCATGAAAACAGGTTCTGAAGCACGCCGCGAAACAAAAATTCCTCCGGCCACGCAGTAAAAAATAGTATCCCGAGCGCCCAAAGCGGCAAATACTCCGCGCGGCGGATCGAAGGCTCCCAAACAAGGAATCCAATCCTCATTCCAATCGGGATCGCAATCACCGCGAACAAGGCAAAATGCATCCCAAAATTCGCTGCAAACCCGCTCCGCCACACCACCGCATATCCGATTCCGTCGAGCCGCCGCGCTAGTACAAACGCGGCAACTCCGGTGCTCACCGCCATCACGATTGTCAAGGTGTGCGTGAGCTGCGGGGGATAAGAGAAGACCCAATAAAGCAGGCGGTAAGGCAGTGGCAATCCAACCGGGAGCCAGATAAGGCAGGAGGCTAAGTAGTCTTCCCATGTTCCCGGCACTTTTCCGGCGCTCCTCGCGAGCAGGAGCGCCGGCGCGATGGCATATGCCGCGCCAAGCAACATCATCTTCCAATTGCCAGTGACGCCCAGCGTATAAATCAGCACAGCGAACAGCGGGACGAGCGGAGCGAGAATTGCCCCGCGTCCGGCAAGCCAATTCCGCGTGCGATTCAACCCGTTCGGTGCAGCCAGAAAAAACTCGAAAGCGAAGAGCAATGCCGCGACGCCAAGCGCCACCACAAAATGCCGTCCACGCAAACCGATCCAGATCCCGGCGAACGCGGCGGCTGCAACGATCACTGCCCACACGGCGGCCGCCGCTGGAAAATTCAGTTGCCACGTCCTCGAACTCGAAGCCACAAGGAGATTCTAATCGAGCAAGCCTTCCGAGATAAACTTGCATTGCCATTCCGCCTCGGCGATTCTTGGTCGGCTGCCCTGATGCCCGAACCCGGAAAACAGTATCGCTTCGCCTACATCGACTGGATGCGTGGCCTCGCCTGCCTGCTGATGTTTCAAACGCATTGCTACGATTCCTGGCTGAGCGACGCGGCGCGCAAATCCTCGCTTTTCTCTTGGTCGCAGCTCGGCGGTACTCTTCCCGCTCCGCTCTTCCTTTTTCTCGCGGGTGTTTCATTTGCTCTTGTCACGGACAAAATGCGCCGCAAGGGAATTGCGGCGAACGAAATCGCCAGCGCCACAATCCGTCGCGGCGCGGAAATCTTCGGTCTCGGTTTGCTGTTTCGCGTGCAGGAATTCGCGCTGGGCTGGCGCTGGGCCCCGTGGACCGACCTTCTTCGCGTCGACGTTCTGAACACAATCGGGCTTTCCATGATGTTCATGGGCGTCGCCTGCCGCTTCGCGAAGACGCGCAGAGGAAATACGATCCTAGCTGTCGCCATAGCCATCGGAATCGCCCTCGCCACTCCGCCGATGTGGACAACTTGGCGGCCGAGTTGGCTGCCGTGGTATCTCGAGACCTACGTCAACGGCGTACACATATTTAACGTGCCGCAGCCGTGGCTGTTCCCAATCTTTCCGTGGACCGCATTTGCGTTCGTCGGCCTCGCAGCGGGTTTTGTGCTGTTCGGCGACTGGGCTACGGCGAACCTAGCGAAAACTGCGGCGTTGATAGGCGTGTCTGGTGTCGCGCTGTACTACTTGTCGTCGTGGCTCGATGCGCGGCCAGTCCAACTCTATTCCGTCTACGACTACTGGCACACCAGCCCGAACTTCTTCGCGGCGCGCGTCGGAATACTTCTGATGATTCTGTTTCTCAGCTACGCATGGTGCCGCTGGGGATTGGGGCAATGGGGCTTCAGCCCGCTCATCCAGATCGGGCAAACATCGTTGCTCGTTTACTGGGTGCATATCGAATTTGTTTACGGGCGATTTTCCATCCTGGCTAAGCACGCGCAAACGATTCCGCGAGCCTCGCTGGGGTTGTTGATTATTTTTGTCGCGATGGTGCTGCTCTCGATTGCGCGAACGCACTCGAAAGGCCAGGGCAAGAAACTAATGGCAAAGGTTCGAGCGATGTTGGATCGCCCGTCGCGTCCAGCCGCCGAAGTGGCAATTCGCTAGCGTTTTGTTTGCGGGTCGTTGTTTTGCGGAGCCGTCAAAGTCGAATCGCCGGGCCTTGGCGGAATTTTGAAAATGAACTCTCCGGGCCGCGCGAGGCCCATTTCTTCGCGCGCGATTTTTTCAATCGAGGCCGGGTCGGTCTTGAGTGACTTCACTCGATCCTGCAGTTTCTGATTCTCTGAATCCAGTTCATCGATTTTCTTGCGGATTCCGGCGGCCTCCTGCTGCGAATGGCGCATTGACAGAACGCCGTGCGTTCCGAAAATATCCTGAAGCAGCAACAAAGCCAGCGCGATCGCCAGGAACCAATTCAGATTGCGGCGCAGAAACTGGCCGAGCTGCTCGGTGAAGCCGAGCGTGGACTCGGCGCTTTGTCTTTTTTTTGCTCGTCGAGCGATCCCCATCAGTTTGTGATCCATTTGCGCGCGTCGTCCGCGATTTTCTGCGATTCGGCTATTGTGGACGATTCCGAGTAAATGCGAACCACTGGTTCGGTCCCGGAGGGACGCATGAGTACCCACGCGCCGTCATCGAATGCCATTTGCAATCCGTCGGTCCGGTCAATCTTGGTCACGCGGCGGCCTGCAAATTCCTTGGGATCACCGAGCAATCGTTTGGCAAGGCGCGCTCGCACGTCTTCAGCTAGGTGCAGGTTCTCGCGGATCGGCCAGTACTCGCCGCCGACGCGCCGGAACAGATCGCGAAGTTGATCGCCAACGGATGCCTCGCGCGCCGCGATCATTTCAGCGACGAGCAGGCACGCGAGAATTCCATCTTTTTCCGGCACGTGGCCGCGAATCGTCATGCCGGCGCTTTCTTCCCCGCCCAGCGCGATTTCATCGGCGCGCAGGTACGGCCCCACGTATTTGAATCCGACGGGAGTTTCGTAAACCTGCACTTTGTGAAGGCGCGCGACAGCGTCGATCAGATGCGTCGTCGCGACGCTGCGCGAGGCGCCGAGTTTGTATCCGCGCGTTTCGAGCAAATAATCGAACACCAGCGCGAGAATGTGGTTCGGTTGAAAGAAAGTGCCGTCGCGGTCGAGGATGCCAAAGCGGTCGGCGTCGCCGTCGGTCGCAAGGCCGGCCAGAGCTTTCTTTTCGAGCACCGCCTTCTTGAGTTGTCCGAGATTCTCTTCTGAGGGATCCGGCGCGCCTCCATCGAACAGAACATCGCGGTTTGCCCGCAACTCCGCGACGGCGATCCCGTGATCGGCGAGAATGCGATCGAGCCAGCCCGCGCCACAGCCGTGCAGCGCGTCGCAGACAAACGAGCCCTTCGCCTTCTTCAGAACGTCGAAACGAATCAGTTTTTCGAGCTGCGCGAAATACGGCGCGCGCGGATCGATCTTCTCGAAATCATCTTCAATTTCGTGCGGTGGATTCTCGTCGTCCTTCAGTGCGGCGGCGCGCTTCTCAATATCCTTCGTCACCTCGGGCAGCGCCGGACCGCCTTCGGGTCCCGAAAACTTGATGCCGTTGTAATCGAATGGATTGTGGCTGGCGGTGATGTTGATCCCGCCGTCAAACTTGTTATGGATGATGGCGTGCGCGATGGTGGGAGTCGGCGTCGCGCTTTGGCAGTAGAGAACGTTGCAGCCGTGCGAACGCAGGATGCCGGCTGCCGTGCGCGCAAATTCGACTGAGAAGAACCGCGTGTCGTAGCCGACGATTAGTGTCGGCGATTTCGTGTGCGCTAGAACGTGCTGCGCGATCGCAGCCGAAGCGCGGCGCACGCCGGCGAACGTAAAATCTTCGGCGATGATGCCGCGCCAACCCGAAGTTCCGAAATGGATCTCTTGCCTGCTCACAAAAGCATTGTATCTTGGCTCGCGAACCATGGACATGCAAGAATCGACTCGAAAATGAAGCGCAAGAGTAAAGTCGGCCCGATGCGAATCACGATGCGAACCCACCTGGGAATGATGACAGACAAGATCGTCGTGCTCGTGACCTGCGGAACCGAGAAGGAAGCGCGGAGGATCGGCCGCTCCCTGATAGAGCGACGGCTCGCCGCTTGCGTCAATTTGTTTACTGTTCCTGTTCGTTCGATTTATCGCTGGAAGGAGAAAGTCGAGTCAGTGGAAGAAATTTTGATGATGATCAAGACTTCCCGAAAGCGGTTCCAAGCCGTTGCCGGTGAGGTGAAACGCTTGCACAGCTACGATGTCCCGGAAATCATCGTGCTGCCAATTTGGGCAGGATCGATGGAATACCTCGATTGGATCTCTGAATCGGTGAGCGAGGGCGGTGCGAGGAAACGCAAGCGCCGCTAGGCGCGTTCATTTTTTGCCTCTTCTGCTTCAAGTTTCCGGCCGCGCTTCACGAGAGAGTTCCAGTAGCGGATGGGAAAGATTCGCTGCAGACGGTCGATCCTCACGGCATCCTTGCCCACCATGATTCGTGAATCGCCGCGTTTCACACCGTCCACAATTATGTCGGCCGCTGCCTCCGGAGGGGTCAGCGCGATGCGATCGAATCGCCTGATAGTGAGAGCGGCGTACGCCGGATCGGCCTTCGCGGCGATTCTTGCGCGGCGCGCGACCGCGGTGCGAATTCCTCCGGGATGGACGCAGGACACGCCGATCGTCGATCCCTCGAGCTCGTGCATCAGCACCTCGGTGAAACCGCGGACGGCAAACTTAGCAGAACAATAAGCGGACTGGCCGGAGGGAGAAATCATTCCGTAGATGCTCGATACGTTGACGATGTGCGCGCGCGGCTCACGCCGAAGCAACGGCAGAAAGATCTTCACGCCGTAAACGACGCCCCAGTAGTTGATGCCCATCAGCCAGGCAATCTCGTCGAAAGAGAGCTCCTCGACGGTGCCGTGCATCGCGACTCCGGCGTTATTGATTAGCAGGGTAACGCGGCCATGCTTCTCGGCTACTTCCGCGGCAAACTGTTCGACGCGCTTTAAGTCAGAAACATCCACCGCGTGGATTGAGATCTTTTGCCCGGTTCCAGCTAGTTGCTGCGCGGTTTCATCGAGACCGGCTGCGTCGTTATCGGCGAGAGCGAGCGACATTTTTTCGCTCGCAAGCCTCTTTGCCAAGCCTCGGCCGATACCTGACCCAGCGCCGGTGATGACTGCCACGCCGCCTTCGAGGTTCCAGTTCAATAGACCTCCACGTCGCGAGACACAGTAAGCGTTTCTCGCGCGACCTGCTTCGGTTGAAACTTTCCCGCGAGCTTTTTGCGCAGGCGGCGCTCGCGCATGAGCATGAGCGGCAGCATCCGCTTGCTGCGGCGCATTCTGCGAAGCGCCTCATGCGGATCGACCAGATGCGTGGTTGGAAGCGGCACGCCGGATTCCTTGAGAACCAATCCTATGGGCAATTCCATTTGATCCTGGAGCTTCACCATGCGCGCGAGCAAGTCGGCGCCGGGAGTTACGAGAGGGCCAAAGCCGTACCGCAGTTGCGCGGTGCCCACGATGTAGAGATTCTTGTAGTCGGGGTGGAAACTGCCACCGTAGAGATAAGCGATTCCGCCCTTAACCGGAATAAGTCCGGGCGGCAAGAAGGGGAAGCTCACGTGGTAGCCCGTGGCGCAGACGACCACGTCGAAATCGCCTTTCGTCCCGTCCGCGAAGTGCACGGTGTTGCCTTCGTAACGCGCGACGTCCGGCCGGGAACGAATGCGGCCATGCTTCACGTAGTGCAGCAATTCGCTGTTGATCGTCGGATGCGCTTCAAAGATTTTATGTTCGGGGCGCGGCAGGCCGTAATCCTCATATTTGCCGACAATAACGCGCAACACCGCGCGAATGAATAGTCGCTGCGCCCAGACCGGGAGCCACGGAAACATCAGCTCGGGTAGCGGAATACCCATCATCGTCTTTGGAAGGAACCAGTAACCACGTCGCAGGCTGATATCGCACGAGCGCCCAACGCGCGCGGCTTCCGAGGCCAGGTCGCAGGCCGAATTGCCGCCGCCGACTACAAGGACGCGTTTTCCGGAAAGTTGTTCAGGGGCCTTGTAATCCTTCGAGTGCAGGATTTCACCAGCAAAATTTCCCGGGTACGACGGGAATTTCTTGTCCCAATGATGGCCATTACAGGCGATGACACCCTTGTAGATTCGCTTCTCGCCGCTCGCAAGTTCCAGCTCCCAGCGGCCGTCGGCAAGCGGCAGAGCCATCAGTACTTTGGCGTTGAACTCGATGTGCGGCCGCAGATTGAAATGTTCCGCGTAATCGCGAACATATTCAAGCATTTGTTGTGCGCTTGGGAAATCCGGATAGTGCGATGGCATGGGATAGTCGGCATACTCGGTGGTCTTGCGCGAGGAGATGATGTGCGCGGTCGTGTAGACGCCGTGATACCAGTTGCCGCCGACGTTGTCGTCGGCTTCGAACTGATCGTAAGCGATCTTGTGCTCGCCAAGCGCCTTGGCCAGCGCGAGGCCCACGGGCCCTGCGCCGATGACCGCCATTCTCTGAGAACGATCCGTCATCGATCCGCCGCCTCCTCGGGCGGGAATGTTACTCCGTTCGCGGGGGAAATTCACCCGCGACGCCTGTTGCGGAATACTGAATTCAGCGACGACTAGAAAAGTCTCTTTTTTTTCTGCAACGAGTTAGATGTTCGAGAGGGCTTGGTCGAGATCGGCGATGAGATCCTCTACGTCTTCGATGCCGACGGAGAGGCGGACCAGGCCGTCGGTGATTCCAATTTGCTTGCGAATGTCGGCCGGGACTGAGGCGTGGGTCATTAGGGCTGGGTGGGAGATAAGGGTCTCGACGCCACCGAGGCTTTCGGCGAGCGAGCAGAGGTGGACGTGATTCAGGAGTTTCTTGGCGGCGTCCAGGGATCCCAGGTCGAATGAGATCATGGCGCCAAACCCGCGCTGCTGTCGCTTGGCGATATCGTGCTGCGGGTGCGAAGCTAGTCCCGGATAGATCACGCGCTTCACTTTGGGATGCGGTTCCAGAAACTTTGCGACGGTCATACCATTGGAGTTGTGCCGATCCATGCGGACGGCCAATGTCTTAATGCCGCGAGAGACGAGGAAGCAATCCATGGGTGCAAGTCCCGCACCTGCCGAGCGCTGCACGAAGTAGATTTTCTCCGCGTCTTCGGGGCGCGTAAGAATCACGGCGCCGCCGGTGCAGTCGCTATGGCCATTGAGGTACTTGGTCATCGAGTGGACGACAATGTGGGCGCCGAGAGCAATCGGCTGCTGGAGATAAGGACTCAGGAACGTGTTGTCGACAACCAGTGTGAGACTGCCCTCGCGAGCGATTGCCGCGACAGCGGCGAGGTCCGTTACAATCATCGTAGGATTGGTCGGCGTTTCAACATAAAGCATCCGGGTGTTGGGCTTGAGAGCTTTTTTCACGTTTTCGAGGCAAGACGTGTCGACGTAGGTGAATTCCAGCCCGAACTGGACCAAAAGTTGCGTTGTGAGGCGAAACACTCCGCCGTAAACGGCTTGCGAGAGGATGGCGTGATCTCCAGGGCGCAGAAGGCGGAACACGGAATCAATCCCAGCCATGCCGGAACTGAAAACGTACGCGGACTTGCCGCCTTCGAGCTTGGCAACGGTTCGTTCGAGCGCTTTGCGGTTGGGATGATTCGTGCGGGCGTAATCGAATCCCTTGTCCTTGCCCATTTCCTCCAGCACGTAGGTGGAAGTCTGGTAAATGGGAGCCACAATCGAACCGGTGAGAGCGTCCGGCTCCTGGCCCACATGAATTGCGTCAGTGGAAAACCCCATGACTTGCCTCCTGGTGCCGAAAGGGCGCCTGTCTTGCGACGACAGATTTTTACGGGATGATTGCGGCCGCGCTCGAGCCGGCCACGAAAATCCATCATACGACGTAGCTAGAAGCGGGGCAACGGGCGCGAGCGGTCGGCATCCAAAGAGCGAATGCTTGAGAGTGACGCTGGATTGCTGTAAAAGAAGAGTTCATGAAGCCTGAAAAGATTCGTCAAGGATTTTCCACGGCGTGCAAGTTCGCCGCGATAGTGGCAACCGGCCTGCTGTGCGTCGGAATTTGCTTCGCGCAATCGGGCGAACAGGCGCAATCCGGAGCGAGTCCAGCAGCAAGCAATCAGGGAAAGTCCAACCCAACTGATAAGCCAGCTGCCGCCGACAAACCCGCCGCGGCTGACAGGCCGGCGGCGCAGGATAAAAACTCGAGTAAATCTTCCGACCCGGGCGTAACCAAGCTGAGGATTCGAGTGACTGCCAATGATAAACCACTGGGCAACGCTACGGTGTACGTCCGATTCAACATGCCGGGTGGGCTGCTGCATCGCGACAAGCTGGCCGAGCTCGATTTCAAAACCAACGAAGACGGCTCGGTGAAAGTCCCGGACGTTCCTCGAGGGAAAATTCTGATTCAAGTGGTCGCTAAAGGCTGGCATACGTATGGGAAGTGGTACGACGTGGAGAGCGAACAGGAATTGATCGATATAAAGCTAGTCCCTCCGCCAAAGTGGTACTAAGAATTCCCGCCGTGAAAAAAATTCATTGCATCGACTAATTTTGTCTGCGTACTTTTGCTGTTCGAGAGCGAAATTCCGGGTAGATAAGAAAAATAAAGACCGTCGCCATTGAAAACGAAAGTGAGTGCACCGAGTCAGTGCAAACAGGAATAAGGCTAACAATTTTGAGCGTTTTCGAATGATGCGAACGCCTTTTCCACAAAGTTTTCAACAGAGCTGTTGAAAACCTTCACAAGGCAGTAACATTCGCGGCCTCGTTTCGAACAGTTGGGATTGAAAATTGCTCGAACGCACGACCTTGTTTCTGTGCGACAAACCTCGGCAAATATTTTCCGTGAAATAAAACGCCAATCGGAAGATTGACGTTCCTTGGATTTCGACACTACCGCCGCGAGTATTGCGGCGACATGCGCGCAGCGTGCTAATATTTGTGTCTGCCTAGAGACGCTCCCGAATATTCTATGAAACGGTTGATCGTCAATGCGGACGACTTTGGAGTGACGCGCGGTGTCAATCGGGGAATCATCCGGTGTTTTCGGGAAGGAATCGTGCGAAGTACTACGATCATGGCGAATGGAGACGCGTTCAACGGCGCTGTTGAATTGGCGCGAGCGAATCCCGGGCTTGGAATCGGTGTACACGTGGTGCTCGTTGGTGGTCGTGCGCTTGCGCCGCGCAAGGAAATCGGTCGATTGGCCGGCGATAACGGCGAGTTGCCGAGGACGGTTAGGTCGCTGGTCCTTAAGATGAGTGCGCGAATGATACGGTCGAATGAGATCGAAGCCGAGGTGCGCGCGCAAATCGAGCGAGTGCGTGCGGCGGGCATTACGCCGACGCATGTTGACACCCATAAGCATGCGCATCTGCATCCAATCGTAATGAAAGCGATCGCGCGCGTGGCCTCGGAATATGGAATCAAGAGGGTGCGGATGCCGTTTGAGGATTTTTTCGCGACGCTGGGTTCTTTTAGGAGCAATGGCCAGAAGATGTTGCGTCGGAAGGCTTTTGCGATGGGCGCGCGCGCGGCGTATCCTTCGTTCCGGAGGATTGCCGAGAAGAACCGGATGCGGACGCCGGAGCACTTCTTTGGCTTTGCGGCGACCGGGCAACTCGCGTGCGAAGGATTGCTGCGCATAATTCGGAATTTGCCCGACGGGACGAGCGAGTTGGTTTGCCATCCGGGAATCAATGATGCGGAGTTGGAACGGACGGGAACGCGACTCAAGGCCGAGAGGGAAGTAGAGGTTACGGCCCTGACCGACGCCGGTGTAAAGAAGGAAATTGTGGAACGTGGAGTACACTTGATGAGCTTTCGGGAGTTAAACTAGCGGCATGCGCGATCACCAATCAACAACACCCCGGTACACGCCCCGGTACTCCATTGTCGTGCCATTTCACGACGAGCAAGAGAGCGTGCGCGAATTGCACCATCGACTCAGCGAGGTGATGGGTGGGCGCTTTGAGCCCGTCGAATTCGTGTATGTGGACGATCAGAGCTCGGACGCGACGCCGCAAGTGCTGGCGGAAATTGCGGAAGAAGATCCCCGCGTCAGCGTGTTGCGTTTGAAGCGCAACTACGGGCAGACGACGGCGCTGGCGGCCGGATTCGATTTCGCGTCGGGCGACGTGATTATCTCGATGGACGGCGACCTGCAGCACGATCCGGCGGACATTCCCAGAATGCTCGAGACCTTCGAATCAACCGGATGCGACATCGTGAGCGGGTGGCGAGAAAAGCGCGTCGATAACTTTCTGCTCCGTCGAGTGCCCTCGCGGGTTGCGAACTGGCTGATGGCGAAGCTTTCGG
>Ga0185299_10002923_pt1 | contig 24383 bp, 16 predicted proteins | sample PaiPotPPA55metaG_FD_128002 | JGI IMG/M metagenome (GOLD analysis project Ga0185299, IMG submission 128002) | Iron sulfur acid spring bacterial and archeal communities from Banff, Canada, to study Microbial Dark Matter (Phase II) - Paint Pots PPA... ... | reverse complement strand
TTGGCGTCCCCGACGGGATTTGAACCCGTGTTACCGCCGTGAAAGTCGTCCTAGAGTTCGTAACTGATTGAAATTAAACGGTACGGATAGCCCTCTAGGGCACTTATCGGACTGTGGAGACGGGTTATCGGACTGTTAACGGACTGTGATGGCCAGGTGCTAAGGAGCCTGAAAATCATGGACCCGACCCTTCTTTCCCTGCTGGACTCGATCCCGCAGAAACCGCCTCGCTCCAAACTCGAAACTCACCGCGAACTGATTCGCCAGTTGCGGCGCAAAGGCTGCACGTATCGCGACATCGTTCGCATTCTTCACGAGCGAGTCGGCCTCGACGTGGCAGTCAGCACGATTCACTCCTTCATCAAGGTCCGCGCCAAACACCGAAAGCAGGTGCAGTACGAACTGCCAGCCCTCGAATCGGAATCGTCCGTGAACACCCGCATGAATCCCAACGATGTTGCCTCCCGAATTGCAGCGCTCAAAGCAAAACCAGTCGAGCACAAGGCAAAACCCAAGCACTTTCACTTCGAAGAAAGCGAGCCGTTGAAACTCGTCGGCCAAGGAGGATCGCGATGAACGCCGAAACAAAAAACAAACGCGTCGTTTTCACCATGGGTGGCAAAGGCGGAGTTGGCAAAACCGGCCTGATGGTCGCCCTGGCTGAGTGGTTCGAAGCCAATGAGATCCCATTCACGCTGCTCGACCTCGATACGGAAAACAAGGCTCGGGGCTCGCTCAAGCACTTCTTCAACGGGTCAGTAGCCAAGGTGAATATTCACACTCCCGCTGGTCTCGACGCGTTCGTGGATCATCTCGAATCCGACGCAGCGATCATCCTCGCCGACATGGGAGCCGGTTCCGGGCAGGTAGCGAGTAACTGGTTCGACACGATGTATGAGGATGTCGCGGCTATCGGCGCTCGCTTCACTGCCGTGGGAGTTGTCACGCCAGACCCTGCAAGTGTTGAGAGTGTCCTCGCATGGGCAAATCGACTGCAGGAGCGGGTGCAGTATCTGATTGTCCAGAATGCGACAAGTCCTCAGTCGGACTTCAGCTATTGGGATTCGGCTGAGCAAGCCGTTCGTTTCCGCGAAGCGCTGTCGCCGATCGTGATTCGCATGGAATTTCGGTTGGCGGAACTTGAGAACCCCGCGCGGCAACACGGTATCCGCCTTGGTCAGGTTGCAACAAGGCAGAATGCGATCAACGAACTGAAGCGTGCCTCGATCGTGATGCGTGCCGAAAGCTACAGGCGGCGGCTCTTCTCCGAGTTCGACCGCGCAAAGGAGATGTTCCTACCGTGAGCCCCGAGCAGGAACTCCTCAATTTGGCCGGCGCAGAGTCCGAGAGCAAAACCCTGTTCGATGAACTGGCAGGACTGGTGCCCGCTGCACGGCAGGCGGAATACTACAGGGTCATCGCGCACACTCGCACCCTCAGTCCAAACGACGAGGTGCTCCGCGTATTGGAAGCGATGGGTATGCTGGCGCTTCTCACGAGAGAAACGCCCGCGGCGATCGCGGTAGAACGGAAGTCTTTGCAGAAAATTCTGGAAAATGCTCTATCTAAGGCTGGTGAAGTCGAGAAGCGATTGGCAACATACGCCTCACGGCTTGAGTCACGCATTGCGCAATTGCCGAAGGAATTGGAAACAGGTTTGGACGCGCCACGCATAGCAAAGCTTCTGGGCGAGAGCCTGCGACAGTGCTTCCAGCAGTCCGGTCTGCCGGACACGGCCAGAGCTCTTGACCAGTCCTGTTCTGAAATGAACTCCGTTCAAGAGCAACTTGTGAACGTGCTACGAGAAGTAGCTCACCCTGACATCGGAGTGATCGAAAAGGTCAGAAGCGCCAATGACTCGCTCCTGCGGAGCATGACTACTAGGGCGCAGCAGATGGATGATTTCCTTGTTAGGCTGGAAAAGCAGGTCTGGGCTATTTGGCTGCCTGTTATTGCCAGTGCTGCTCTAGCACTGGGATTCGCGTTGGGTACGTGGTTTGCCAACGTGCGACAAGGAACGCCTGAAGCGTCAAGTGCCGCTCAGTCACAACAGATGCCAATGCCGGAAGCTCCTGCGCAGCAAGTCGTTCCGCAGCGGAGCACAAAGCATCATTGAAACTGGGCTAGGTCACCAGGGAGTTCACAAGAGACATGCCGAACATATGGTTCACCGCGGATTTTCATTTTGGGCATAGCAACATAATCCGTTACTGTAATCGACCGTTTCGAAGCGTCGAGGAAATGGATCAAACGATCCTCGACCGTCTCAACGCCTCCGTTAAGGCCAATGACATCCTCTATTTCCTTGGGGATTTCTGCATCGAGAGCAAGGCGAAAGCTCTGGAGCACCGCAAGCAGATTCGCTGCAAGAAAATCTTTGCGGTGCCGGGCAATCACGACAAACAGATTCGCAAGCTGACCGATGAGTTCTCTTGGCTCAGCAACCTTGCGGAAATCTCTATACATGGCCAGCGCGTCGTGATCTGTCACTACGCCATGCGGGTCTGGAATCGCTCCCATCATGGAGCGTGGCACCTGTACGGACATTCTCACGGGAACCTCCCTGACACACCTACTTCCCTCTCGATGGATGTCGGCGTTGACACTCACAATTTCCAGCCGTGGCATTTCGACGAAATCAACTTGCTGATGACTGAGAAGGCAAAGGGCTTGAGCGCGCTACGCCGGACTGATCCATTGAATATCCGGTAGTTTAGGGTTCGTTCGAGCTATAGGCAGTCTCCGAACCCAGCAATCCACAATTCGCCGCCCTCGGCCATTCTGGTTCGCGGTCCTCTGCAAGACGTTCGCAATCGGCAGTAGCACGTTTCCCCGAAGAGGACTTGTGGCCAGCATTGCTGTAAGGTCCGTCCCGGGTCCAGTTTCTGGGCTAACGCTTGCGCACCTCTAACTGCACAGGCCGCGCCACTGAAGCGATTTCGGGATCGTAGTATTCGTAAACCTGCGACTTGAAGGTTCGAGCTCGAATGGGATACTTGGCGCGCAGGCGATACTTCAATGTGACCACTTCACCGGGAGCAAACGAGTCGAAGTAGAGTAGCGCCTGCGTCGCCGTAAGGCTGAACTTCGATAGATGACCGATTTTGTGGCGCGCGCTCTTTTCCAGGTAATCCTGCAGATCCTCGCTGAGCAGGTCAAAACCGGGAGGAATGCCAAGATCGACCATCACCATGTTGGCCGTCTTCTGCAAGTTATTCCTGACCGTGGCGCTCGCCGTGGCAATATCGTCCTGCGCGAGGCGTGTGCGGTCATAGGTGACATCGATGGAAAGTGGCTCGCCCGCCGCTTTTTCATCCCAGGGCAGGTAATAGCTTCCCACGATCTGATAGGCAAGACCGCCCTTCCCCTCGAACTGGACGGAGACTGTCGAGGCACTCTCTGTACTGACATTCTTGAATACAAATTGATGGAGCAGATCGTTGTTCTCTGGCGTCAGTTCAAGTTTTTCCGCGGGCTTGCCGTTCAGCAGCACGACCACCGTGCCGCGCACATCGGCTGCGCCTTTTTCCGTGGCTGTAAGAAGAGCGCGTAGCGCCATGATCGTGGCCTGCGTCGTCCCCCAGGTTCCATAAGCATCTTTTTTGGACGCGATGTAAGTCAGAGCCTTACGCGCGGTTCCCGATGCCTCGTCCGCCCGAAGCAACGCCTGCACAGCGAGGCCAGTCGTCTCCACGACGGCGCTCGGTCCAGTGGCATAGACGCTGGTCTCCTCCGCGCTCCACCAAACCTGGTCGTCTTTCTCCGTGCGCGCATCGAGCAGCATCTGAATCCCCTGCCGTGTAAATTCGCGGTCGTCCTTGTAGTCGGCGGCAAAATTGGCGATGACGGCAAGAGTGTAGGTATCCGCCTTGGCGGTCATGTGTTTTTCGACAAACTGTTTCGCTTTTTCAACCGCCGGCCCCTCGTAGCCGGTGTCTTTGAGCGCCCAGGCCAGGTAGGCAGTAATTCGCAGCACGTCGGAGTTATAGCGATTGGTTGCGCCCTCGTTAATAAATTGCGTGTCCGGCTTCCAACTCCCGTCTTCGAGTTGCTGGCTCGCCAGCCACTGCTGGGTTCGCGAAATGAGCTTCGGATCCACGTCGTGGACCTTCGACATGTCGTAGAACTCCATCAGGCCGTAAGCGGTTAAGATCTTGTTGGCGGGTGCGCTTCCGAACCACGAGAATCCGCCTCCCGGCACTTCGAATGTGAGCAAGCGCTGGTAACCATTTGCAATAAATCCTTCCGCCTTCGCATGCACCTCCGGCGTCAGCTTTTTCGAGCGCTTCATGTAATCAAGCGCCAGCACATTTGGATAAGTGCTCGACGAGGTCTGTTCGAAACACCCGCCCGGCATGCGCAGGATGGCGTCCATCCCTTCAACAACCTGGCTCATTGGGCCAGGATAAAGCCGCACAAAAATCTTGCTGGCTTCAGCAATCGAGGCCGCTGGAAATGCGAGTTCGTGTTGCACCGTATTTTCCAGACGGCCGTTAAAGACGAGGCTTTGCTCACGCCCGTTGGGAATAACTTCAATCTCCCGGACCACGATGTCGGCGCGATCGTTGTTCCCGAGACCAGTTCCGCCTTGCATGCGCGCCGCGAGCGTGAGTTTGAACTTCCCGATGCGCCGCGCTTCGAGCGTGAACTGCGAGCTGCCAACCCGGGCCGCATCCACCGCGACAGATTTCTCACTCGAGTCGTCGACCAGCGAAAACCAATCGTCGGATTGAAGTTTCAAATTCACATCGCCGCGAGAACTCGAATAGTTGTAAATAGCCACCGGAATCGAGACGCGGTCGCCCTGCGTGAGCGTGACTGGCAGGTCGAGATCGACAAAGAAATCCTGAAAGACCTTCAGGCTCGAGGTTGACGTGCCGAGCGCTCCCTGTTGCGTCGAGGCAATCATCGCCATGCGCCACGTTGTAATGGAGTCAGCCATCGGAATCACGATGCTGGCGCGTCCGTCCTTGTCAGTGATGATTTCGGGGTTGATGTAGAGCGCCTCGGGGAAATAGGAGCGCACATGCGCGGCGGGCGGTCCGGTTTTCTCCTTGTCGAGAACGGCGCTGTTGCGGTCTTTCTTCAAAGCCGCAAATTGTTCAAGCCGGTCAAAGTTGCGCCCATTGACTGGAAGATTTGCGGCCCGCTGCCCGTCAATCAAACCGCCAATCACGCCTCCAGCTCCGCCGCCGGGCACACCCGCAACCTGCGCATTCATGGTTTGAACCTGCATCGCCCCCGTACTGACCTCAACCGCCTCATTGACTGAACCTACCGATAACACTGCGGAGAGCACGGCCCTGTCCCGCGCATCAAGCGTAAGCGCCTCCGCAGCCGTTTTGAATCCCTGCTGCGTCACTTGAATGAGGTAATCACCCTTGGGCAAGCCAGAAAAGCTGAATCGGCCAGAAGCGTCGGCTGTCGCGGGACGGATCTTCCCGCTGGCAACGTTGCGCAACTCGACATCGGCTCCAGCCACAACGGCGCCCGTTTGGTCCGTGACGGTTCCCACGATCTCCGCCCGGCCATTCTGCGGGCCTCGCTCATGTTCGATGTTGACGTTAATGCTGGTTGACTCTGGACTGGGCGGGCCCGCAATCCACTTGCGCTGAAACAACAAAAGAGCTTGCAGATCGTCGTACGTGTTCAATTGGCCGTCTGGGCCAGCGCTCCGCATCACGTAATATTTCTTCGACCCGGCCCAGCGCGCCCGTTCAAATGTGAGACTGTGGCCCCACGGATCACGAAATTCAGCATCGCCAGACTGAGCCAGCTTCCCATAAACGTCCGTCGGATCGCCCGCCTTTGGATCGCTCTCGTAAGCCGCGCTCAGCTCTTTCGCTAACAGGTTGGCCTGCATTTGAAACTGTTGCTGGTAGCGTTGCCAATAATCGTTGTACTTCGTCATCGGCACATCCTTGCCGAATTTCGTCTCAAACTTGTTTGGAGTGACGATCTCGGTCGCCGAGAACAGCGCCCGCGCCGCCCGGTCTCGCTGTTCGGCCTGCGACTTCTCAGCCGGCTCCACAATCTCAGGCATGCCGATCGAGTGGATCTCATACCGGGGCTTCATGACCTCCTGTTCCAGATAAAAGAAGACCTTGGCAAAGCCCGGCTGCTTTTCCGCCAGGGCAAACACGGCCTCATCCACCACCTGCAATCCAAGCGCAGCATGGACGCCCTCGCCATGCGAGTTGGTCACGCGAAACTTGATCCGCGCGTCGCCCCCAGGTTTGTAAACGGCTGCATCCGCAACCGTCTCAATTTTTAGTTCATTAGCAGGCTGCACAAAAAGCAACCGGTGATCGCCGACCGGAAGCGCGTCTCGACCGAAGAGATACGCGCTGACGTCCACCGTTCCCGCCATCTCGGGCGTAGCCGTTAGCGTAAGCTCCGCCTCGCCATTTTCAAGATCGAGGTCGCGCGTGAGGACTGTCTGGCCTTCTTTCACGATGTCGATGTAAGCGGCCCCGCGCGCCTTGGTGGAAAATACTTTCAGTTGAATACGCTCGCCCGCGCGATAAACCGCTTGTTCCGTGCGCAGCAGAATCTGGTCTTCGCCGTCGCGGGCATGCAAGTCGACTTTGCTCGAGGCGTGATTTCCTTCCTGATCAGTAGCCTCAATCTCCAGAGTGTCGCAACACGTCACCGGCAGGATGCGATGAATCTTGAGGCGAGCAATCCCAACTCCTCCTTCATCGGTGCTCAAGCGTTGTTCGGAATATCCAACGGGGCGCACGATTACGTCCGCCTTCGCCGGAGTTCCATCTGGGTACGAAGTCAGAATGAACACCTCGTTCTCAAGATTTGGCACCAGCGTGCCGCCCTCGGGAATCGCCGTGATCAGCAGCGGCGAATCACTCACCGTGATCGGCTGGCCGCGAGTCTCCGAATGCCCGGCCGAGTCTTTCACCGTCGCCTCAATCAACACCCGAGCCGCACCGTGGTTAAGCGGCCGCCCGGCAAAGTATTTCGGCAATGTGAGGTCGAAATGATAGGAGCCGTCGGAATCAGTCTTACCAGTGGCCGACGCGACCTCAAACATCGAGACATCCATCGCCGACGCTTTCATGCTGAGCTCAGCCTTGTCCACCGGCTTTCCAAAAAAGTAGTTGGCGCGCACCGTACCCGTAACATGATCGCCCGGTTGATAACCGCGTTTCTGCTTCTTGCCCGTCTTTGAATGTGAGTCGGCGTCCGCTAATTCAACGGCTACCTTGAATTTCGGCAGAACATAGCGCTCCACGTTAAGCGCGATTTCAGCCGTGTTGGTCGGCGCATCGGCATCCCCCATCAACGCGCGTAGATGATACGTCCCCATGTTGACCTCATCGGCCAAACCAAATTCAGCCGACGCCACTCCGAACTCGTCGGTCGCAGTCGCTGCCTTGAAGACTTTGTTACCGCGGGAATCTTCGACCTCGAACGTGAGCGCGCGCTTCGCCGCTGCCTGATGCCCCGAGCGGTCAAGCGCGAGCGCCCGCACATGAATGGTCTGCCCCGGCTGGTAGAGTGGCTTCTCCGAAGTAAGCAGAATGGAAACCTTGTCCTCCAGGCGGACGTCCTGTGTGAATTCCGTCGACCCGATCGGCGTATCGGCAACATAACGCAGCCTGTAACTCCCAATCACGCCGGCAGGAAAGCGAAACTGCGCTTCCGTAGTTCCATTCCGATTCAAACGGCCCGAGAAAAGGACGCGCGGTTTGGCATCCCCCGGTTTGTCGTCCGCGTCCAGCAATTCGATCTCAACCGAAGCGCGTCCGGATATCGCCTCATCCTTGGTATCCGTGACAATCACGCGCACGGCCGCCTGCCCTCCGGCGACATATGACTCTTGCCCCAAAATATGAAGCACCGGCCGGCTCAGAATCTGGGAGATCGATTCCGTCCCTTCGAGATCGGCCTGCTTCGCGTCGTCATATTCGAAACGGTAGCGAACTCGATGCCACACCAGATCGTCAATGGCCACAGGCTTTTCCAGTCCTACTACGCTCTGCAACTGCCCGTTTCGGGCGGTGATTCTTACTTGCTGCTCGGTGTGCCCGATCGCCTGATCTTCAGGATCCAGAACCTCCACCGTGAACCGTCCTGCTCCTGCATGCAGTGCGTCGTAAGGAACGGTTAGCCGCAACATGCCTTGCGAATAGGTCGCAACCGGGGACGACACAGGAGACGCTGCCTGAAACGGCTGCTGAAAGACGAATCCGAGCATGGTAAGAAATGCAGCGACAAGCACAAGCGTGAATCTGATCGCCGTCCGGTGCCATTTGCCATAAACCATGGAATCCTCCGAGACCCTTCTAGAGTGCCAACACCTGCGAAAGCCTGAAGCAGCCGAGGCATCACGCGTCCCCCCTCTGCGTCAAGGACCGGAGGGCGCGCCGCGCTTCGTTCGTTCAATCGGAGTTCGCTCCTGATCGGCAGTTTTGCAGAATATTTTTTGCGGAGTCTTATCTGAGGAGAGTTTGAAAAGTTACTGCTGGCGCCAGTGCGCCCCGTCTTTACTGGTCCAAACCGTGCCGGAATCCGTGGTTAGCAGGAATACTGCCGCCTCGCTCGCCTTGCCCAAGGTCTCGTTCTTAGGTTTTGCTGGAGCCTCACTCGAGTAAGCTGGCGCTAACTCGATGCGGACTGCCTTCCCCGCCCATTGCGCATTGATCTTCTTCCACTTCTTGCCCCCATTCCGGCTCAGGAAGAGATTGCCCGCGTTATCGAGAGAAATAAACCGCTTGCCGTGCGATACAGACGCCGTAACCGGTAAACCGGACGGTACCCCAACAGCCCGGCCCACGTTAGGCATTTCTGCAACGACCTGGCCCGTAATGACCTGGCCCACGTTGGCCGATTCAGTTTGGAGCTGCGCCGCGGCGCCCGCCACCTCCACCGTTTCTGATACCTTCCCCACATCAAGCACCGGCTCCATCATCGCAAGCTGGCTCGGATTCAACTCGATCGCTTGTTCGATTGTCTTGAAGCCAATTGCCGTCGCGGTTAGCTCGTAGTGTCCAGCCGGCAGTCCTGCCAGATGGAAGCTGCCGTCTGCAGCGGTTGTCGTCTGTTGCGTCTTGCCGACTGCATCGCGGAGAGATACGCTCGCCCCCGAGATGGCTGCGCCCGTTCGATCCGTTATGCGGCCGGAAACTCCGGCAAGCGCTTTATCTTGCCCGCTCGCCTGCTCAAGCGCCAATCCACCCAGGTCTTTCTTCTTGGCTAGGTCATTTTGTGATGCCGCGTCCTGTTGGCCTAAGGGTGCCGGGATTTGCTGCAGCTTCGCGAAATTCTCCAGCCTCGCGAAATTCCGGCCATTCAATGGCAATTCGGGCGAGATCCCCCCAATCACACCGCCCGCGGATCCCCCCGCACGCCCAACCGGAGCGTTGGCAGAAAGTCCAGCGGCAGTTGTCTCGGGAGCAGCAACTTTTGGCCCCGCTTGCGAGCTCGATTCAGGCATATTCAAGGATTTAGGCAAACTCAAGTTCGCGTGCCCTGAAAGATTGCTCGCCGGCGCAGCGCGTCTGGCTGTTCCAAATCGCTGAGCCGTCTCTGAATCGGTGCTAGGCGCGACCGTCGTTGGCGGAAGATGAACCTCAGATTTTCGTAAACTTGCAACCTGCTGCGGGTTCCGAAGAGCGCTGTCACGGTTCCAAATATGGACCATGACCGCAACCAGTCCACACGCCAGCGCCGCCGCGGGCAGCCCGACCGGCAACAGCCGCCCCCAGATCCATCCTTTCACCGGCTCTCGCGCAACCCCTTGCCTCTCCTCCTGCGGCTTCATGAAAAACACCGCCTTCCGGCACTCTGCGCATTCGGCCAGATGCGCCAGCATCCGCTCGTGCTCCCGCGACGTAGCGGCGCCCTCGACGAACACACTGAGCTGGTCAGCGTCAGGATGTATCCCGAGTTGGAAATTCCAGTTCACTCTTGTCGTTCCTTATGAAGGTCGCCCTTATTAAGATCCGCCTTATTAGAGTTCGGGCCGCCCTCCGATTCTTGCAGCAACCTGCGCAGATTGATATCCACATCCCTGGGATCGATCCCGAGCGCCTCCTCTGCCGCGCGCCGGCTCAGGCCCCGTTCCCTAAGAGTCCGCAGCAGCTCTTTTCGCAGATGCTCGGTCGCGCGCTTCAGTTTGCGGCTGACCGTCGCTTCGTGAACTCGAAGCACGCGGCTTATCTCGTGCAGGGTATGCTGGTCAAGGTAGTAGGCGGAAAGCACGAAGCGCTCTTCCGGGGAAGCCGCGCTCAGCGTCATCTTGATCGCCGCCCGCAAATCCTCTAATTGTTTGAGCTCAATCTGCTCGGAGGCTCGCGCCGCTGGTTCGATCTCACCTAGCTCGGTTTCCCGGCCGATCTTCCTGTACTGGTTCACGCGCCGTTGCGCCAGGATCGCGCGCAGCCAACCCATCAACGATCCTCGCCCCGAGTATCGAAGTAGCGGAGACCAGCGCTTGCCCTCGCGTTCCCTCAGCCCGAATAGTTCGGAGTAAAGCGCGCTCGCCAACTCCTCGCCCAGCGTAACCGACCCTGTCATCTCCACCGCGGCTCTGGTCAGCTGCTCCCGATATTGCGCAAGAAAGCGCCGCCACGCGGACTCGCGCCCCAGCGCGCATCCGCGCGCGATGGCAAGCTCCTCCAGGTGCAGAGCCCGCCAGAACGTTCCTCGCTGCCGCTCGTTGGCCTGCTTCCCCGGGTCGAGACCGAAATTGTCCTTAGCCCCTATCGTTTCAAGGGCCTCGGCAAACTCCGCCTTGCTTAACTCGACCAGCTCAGCACTGGCCGCCTGCCAAAGCTCTTCGCCGAGCATTTCGGGCAGAAGTCGGCTCTCCGGCCCGAGCTTCATTTCGACCGCCGCACCCTTCGCCACCGATGCGGTGCAGTCTTCCGCCCCCGAAGGTTCTGTTTGATTAATATTGGCAGGCGGAATGTCCACGCCCGCCCATTAAATCATATCGTCCCGTCGTAGTCCGTTCCTTGCCTCTTTCAACACTGGTGGTGCTCAGAAACGCGCTGTCCGGCTGGGAAAGTGTCAGACGGTCACACGCTGTTTTGTGAGCGGAGCACGAACAACGACTGTGGACGAATAAGGCCACAGAATGGACAGATTAATTGGCCAGAAACGGGCTTGTGGGAGGTGTCGTATGAGCTTGTCCAACAACTGGTGACTGGCCGCGGTTTCGATTTAGGCTGGTCTCGACTCTCACATTTTCAACGCGGGGTGGTTTTTCGTAATCCAGTCTTCGACTTCAACGTAAAACTGTTTTGCTTGGACGACGATCTCTTTTGCTTCTGTGTCGGTCGCAACATTGGAGAAAGTGTAGTCGATAGTATTTCGCTTCCGTCGACACGTCTCAAAATAGTCGGCGTACTTGTGCGCGGCTTTACCCAATACCAGTTTCGTGCTCTCCAAAGACACCCGGTGGTGTCCGACTTTGCTCACGATCCGATACCCCGCACAGGCTATGGCCATATTCGCCGCCTGGAGCGCAGCGTTGTATGCAGTGGCGAATCTCCGATCTGCTGAAAGGCCAGCAAGACTCGCGTCTGCGAGGTCGCGGGCGATCAGGGCTCGCATATTGTCTAATTCCTTCTTGGAGGTTTTGTGTTTCTGGGCTTCCTTATTCGCCAACAAGCTCGTCCAAGTCACTCTGGCCTCCTTTCACAAACTGTTTCCGTCCTCGTAAAACGGCGGCAAGGAAATGGTCGCCCGATTTGATTTTCTCCCGAAACTCCTCTGGGGAATAGGCAGTGACGTTGACCTCTCTTCCCAGCCGCGCCTCCGCCCTGCGGAGCGATGGAGATAGGTCAGCAAGACCTGCTCTGCCAATGAGCATCACATCCACGTCACTCATCGCATGTTCCCGACTTCGTGCCACGGAACCATAGATAAAAGCACTCTGAATCTCATTCCCAAACGGCTTTAGTATCTGCTCCAAGATCGGAGCGAGCCCTGCCGTTTTTTCGAACAGCTGCTGCAGGTCTCGGAACACTGGGGACTGTGTCTCCGCCTTGAAATAAGCTCTTGTACCTTCCCGACGATGCACTAATATTCCGCTTGCCACCAGAGATGATAACTCCCGCTGAAGGCTCGACGGGCTGGTGCCCAAACGGCCGGCCAGTTCCGAAAGATACCACCACTTATCTGGCTGGCCGAGCGTAGCCGCGAGCACGCCCTGCCGCACTTGTGGGAACAATGCTGTCAGCACAGAAGAGGTACGCATAATGCGTATATTATTACGCATATTGCGTAAGCTGTCAATCGCTAAAGGAATAGGGTTGGTTGCGGCGAGCGTTGAGTAATCTAAAATGGCAGTTCAGATTACTCATATCCGTTCGAGTCAGAATCGGAACGCAATTCGAACGGACTCGAATACTGTTCGACTTCGTGCGAGCAACGTTCGCTAGTCCCCGGACGACCCGCACCGACCTAAGCCGAAGGCTTAGGGATGGTGTCTCTTTGGAAAACGAATTGGTTTCCTCTCGAATGGCCTCTGCTGCGCCAAATCTGCATCGGTCGTGGGTAGCCTGCCGTTACAAGGCTGGCCGCCGAAAAACGCGTGCACTACCAACGGTTTCATGCTAAATTGACTTTGTGAAGCGCCTGCTTCAATTTCGATCGTCATTACGACTCAGTCCATCCCGACTGAGTTATTAACTCCTGCACAATTTATAGCTTCAGGCCCGTGGCGGAACTGGCATACGCAGCTGCCTCAAGAGCAGCCCTCTTGTGGGTTCAAATCCCACCGGGCCTACCAGAATCTCTTTGTTCTTTGACAATTCAACGGAGAGTGGGCCGGACGGTAAGGCACTTGTCTGCTAAACAAGGGTTCTCGCAAGAGGCTAACGGGTTCAACTCCCGTACTCTCCGCCAAGCGGAAGGTACTGCTGAATGGCCGGCAACTGGTCCTGAAAACCGGGGCGTCGTGATGAGCGATGGGCGTTCGATTCGTCTACCTTCCGCCAAGTTTGCACAGGTGCGTGAGCCCGGCCGAAACGGACCGGCTGTAACCCGGTTTCCCCGAGTGGGACGCGGAGGTTCAAATCCTCCCCTGTGCACCAGAGTGCCAGCGTGTGCGAATTGGAATAGCAGCCTGTCTTAGAAACAGGTGTTTGAGAGTTCGAATCTCTCCGCTGGCACCAGATTTTCGCCCTTGGATTCGTCTGTCACTTCGTCGGACGAAACCGCAGCTTTTATTCATTCTCCTACTGCTTTGTGCTCCGCGCGGCTATCTTGCACAATGAAAGAGTCGATGCGGATTGCGAGAACGAGAGGCAACAGTGAAACTCTTTCTTAGCTCAACGTTTGCGGATCTGGTCGCTGAGCGGGAAGCGGTTCAGAAGGCTTTACGAAGAAGGCGCCAATCTGTCCTTGCGATGGAGGACTTTCTCGCCACACCATCAACGCCTCTCGACACAGCTCTACAACATCTTCATGCCTCCGATGTGATCATCCTGGTCATTGGGTTCAAGGCAGGTTCCTTGCTTCCGAATGGTTCGGGCCTGTCGTACACGGCTGCTGAATACGCTGAGGCCATCGCGCTCGGAAAGCACGTTCTGGCCTTCGTGAGAGAGGGGAAAAGATGGCCCTGGAGCAAGCATAAGAAGTGGTTGAATAAGGAAAGATCCCGCACTAAGTCTCGCGCCCTTGCCAGTTTTCGAGCAGATGTTGGCTCAAAATGGACCTGGGAAACATTTTCTACCCCTGATGAGCTTGCGTTGGCTGTTATCCAATCTTTGGATAAATGGGAGAACCACGGTCGACCTGGTGCGCGTAAGACCTTTTCGTCTCCCGCAGAGTTTTTTGCCTCAAAGGCTCCACAAAGTGCGACACCAATACTCGACTTCACAACTTCATTATTTGGACGTGAAGAGGAACTTCGAGCGCTCAACTTGTTTCTAGCGAGCGATTCGCAATCGGTATGTGTTGTCAGCGGCCGGGGTGGTGTAGGCAAGAGCAAACTCCTGCACGACTGGACGCACACAATTCAGGATCGGCGGGTTGTATTCCTGAAGGACGAGCCTCTTTGGCACGAGGACTCTGATAAAGAAGTTCCAACAGGCTCCGTCGTGTTGATCGTTGACGATGCGCACCGTTCCGAGAGTATGGGGCGTGTTGCTCAGATGTTCAAGGACTTCCGACGACGCCGACCCATGAAATTGGTTCTATCCACACGCCCGGGTGCAGTCACAATGTTGACGCAGCCTCTATACAGGGATCTTGATCCGTCTGAAATTGCAATTGTGCCGGAGTTGCAGGAGTTGACCAAAGAGCAAGCCTTAGCCCTTGCCAGAGAAGTGCTCGGTAAGGCCTTTGATATCTATGCCGAGTCGCTGGTCCAGGTCGCAGGTAACACTCCGCTCGTGATTGTCGCGGGAGGAAGACTGATCGCCTCGCGACTCGTCGTTCCCGCAGAACTCAGCAACATCGAGGACTTCCGAAGCACAGTCTTCACCCGATTTTTGGACGAGTTGCGGTTGGAGGGCCCGACATTTGCAATTAGCCCGACACGACCTCTTTTGGAGCTCATTGCTGCACTTGGTCCAGTTGATGTGGATAGCGAGGCTTTCCTCGTCGGAGCAGAAGAGTTTTTGAAGAGACGCCGTGATGAGATCCTGTCTACGCTCGAAGCGCTGGGAACCATCGGAATTGTCACCCGACGAGGGACTCCAATCCGTGTCCTGCCAGACGTAGTGTCGGACTTTGTTCTGGAAGATCGCTGCGTTGGGAAGTCAAAACGAAGCACCCAGTATGCCGACCATGTTTACAACTCGTTCGGCCGGGTTTTTTTCCGCAACCTCATGCGGAACCTCTCTGAGTTGGACTGGCGTCTTGAACGCAGTGGATATGGCCTAGATCTGCTGTCAGGAATTTGGGAACAGATACGGATTGATTTCTCGAACGCTGACGAATATGGTCGCCACCACATTCTCGATGAGCTGTCCTCCGCTGCCGTGTACCAGCCCGACCGCATTCTGAGCCTTATATATCTAGCCTTAACCCAGCCGATTGTGCCGCAAGAAGGTGCGGATTCTAAGCATAGAGCTGGCCAGGTATATGTCGTGGAAGCGATACCTAGACTGCTGGAAGCCACGGCTCACCATCTGACCCATCTTGAGAGATCGGTAGATCTGCTGTGGCAAATCTCTAGGCAGGAAAGAGGGCGCACTTCGGATTCCGGAGGTGCCAAGGCCGTGCTTAAGCGGCTCGCTTCGTACGATCTTCATGGTTGGCCAGCATTTAATTTTGCGATGCTGTTGCAAGCGATTCGTCTGAGCCAACAGGAGGATGCCTTCGAGAGGGAGTTTACCCCGATCGCTCTGATCGACATGTTGTTGGAACATGAGGGGGAGTTTACCGAATACAGCGGCAACGTCATTAGCTTTGGTGGTTTCGGACTCAATATAGCTGCCGTAGGCCCTCTCAGACGGAACGTCTTAGACTTCCTGGAGTTTTCGTTAACGTCGAAGAGGGACGTTTTGGCAGTCAGAGCGGCCCAATCACTTGGATCACTACTTCACCAATACCTAAATCGGGTGATCAGGGAGTCACCTGCAAGCGAGATCGCATGGCAGAACGCGGAACGGCTTCAGGCATTAGATATCTTGAGGCAGCGGTTGCAAGAACCGGCCAGTGTAGCTGTCCGCGCAAAAATCTATGACGCAATTAGATCAGGAACCGGGATAAACTGCCCAGATCCTGTCCGCGAAGCCGCTCATGCGGCGTTAGGCAAGTTCGTGCGAGACGCCGACCTCATCATATTTGACGCGCTATGTACGGGAGACACAGACCTTCCCATTCTGACAAAGGAATTCGACGCTGACTCCTGGGATGTACCGATTCGGAAACTCGTGCAAGAGGCTCACGACGCTTTGGCGCAAACCGCTGCCGCCAGCATGCGCGCTGCTTTGCTAATGGCAAACGTGAAAACTGCAATGGCATCCAAGATGGAGCCGCGGGGCTTTCAGAGATTAGTGTTGTCTTTTGCTGCCGACTCTGAATTTCTGGGCGTGCTCGCGGACCAATTTCTTGCGGATGAACAGGCGGAAAGCCTCGTCACACAACTGAGCAGGGTTCTTGATGCCTTACATTCTCATGCGCCGCAAGAATTCCATCCTCGCGCACACATGATCCTTGGTGGCCAATCGGTTGGTTGCGTGCGAGCCGCTGCTGCGGCATTGCGAGTCTATTCCGACAATGCCACCGCAGAAGACGTCGTACAGATCAAAGCGTTTCTCGCATATCCGGACGCTTGGGTTAAGGGCCTCGCCCTCCAGGCAATTGCTTACATGGGGAAGAATACGCATCTGCGGCCAGAACTTCTCGACGCTGCGTTATCAGTAGACGTTGCAGGTGACGCGTACGTTGCGACGCACCTTGCTGATGCGTTCGGCCCGTACGGCATTCCGTTGTCCTTGCTGACGCCAACCGATGTTTCTTGCTTGCTGGCAAAGTGTTCGCAAGTTGAGGACCTTGCCACAGATCAGGGAAAGCTACCGCGTTTTCTCAGTCAACTGGTACAGATGTTTCCCGATCAGGTGCTAGATTTCCTCCTCGCTCGCATTGCGACAGAGCAAGATGCGCGGAAGAGGAACAATTGGAACTATCACTCTCTGGGTCTCGTCCGTGGAGACGTATCGTTTGCATCGTTGGAAGTGGCAGACCGTTCACGACTAGCGGCGAAGTGTCTTAACTTCTATTTAGCGTCCAGCGACGGCTCGGAAGACTACGCGAAGCTCTTTTGGATGATCAGCGGTGCAGACGATGGCACCCTGAGTCTGCTTGTTACTGCTTGCGATGACAGCGACATCGGACGCACAAAGCAAGTCGCGGCGTTAATTAGACGCTCTTCTAGGCGGCTAGCCTTTACTCAGCCCAATTTCGCAAGAGCTGTCTTGGGGAAGCTCTCCGGAGCAAATCAGCAAGAGATCATAGAAGCGTTCGTAGGAGATGCCCACTCGCTATCGTCTGGCCCATTCCAAGGCGAGCCAGATGACTATTTTGCCCAGCATCGGCAACGAATCAAGGGCCAAGTTGACGCTTTTCCTAGTGACGGTGAACTGGCTGGTCTTTCGACGGCTCTAAAGCGCTCGATCGGCTACTGAGTCTGATCTGCTCGGGCAGGATTTGCACCTGCGCGGGATATCCCGAGACATGTGGGTCGCCCTAGCCACTCCCGCGTAAGCTACAGTCTCGGATCTACTGGTTCGCTCTCTAGCGCAAGCACTCCGAAAACACACTCATGAACTCGGCGCAGTGGTTCTTGGTGAACGAAACGCTCCAGCGCCTCCAATCCCAAAGCAAACTCTCGAAGCGCGAGCGACCGCTTTGCGCCCAGACCTCTGCTCTTTAGCCGCAGCAGGTTCTCGGGAAGGGTGTATTCCGGGCCATAGATAATCCGCAAGTATTCTCGTCCGCGGACTTTCACAGCGGGTTGTACCATTCCCTTCCGCCCCTTCGCCACAAACTCCAACGGCTTAACAACCATGCCTTCGCCGCCACTTGCCGTCAGTTCCTCCCACCATTTGATTCCTTTCTCCTGATCGGCCCTATCGGTAAGATCCACCACTTGAAATGGTGTCGCGAGTAGTAGACCACTACCGGCCTGACAGATTCGAGCGAGCGTTTCCATGTGCCACAGGTGGTCTTTCGCGGTATGAACGGCACCCTCGCTGGCAAGGAAGTGGAAGGGGGCCAGTTTCAGGTCGGCGAGAGAATGCACGATCCAGCAGTACCGTCGATATGCCTCGACATATAAATCGGCGGCTTCCTTGCGCTGCTGGTGTTGTTCCGCCAGCGCCGCGACTTCCGGATTTTCCGCAGCCGCTCGCAACGCTGCAATCGCCACCGGCAACGCCGCTCGGGCGGCCGCCCCGGTTGGAGCATATTGCTGGCGCAACAGTTCTTGTGCCTTGGCTGACCACGGCATCAATTCGCAGTCCAGGCAGACCCAGTCAGTTTTCAGCTCTTTCCAGATGCCTGCCGCCTCCACAGCCTTGCGGACTTTCTCCAGAAACTCCGACTCCAGAGCCGCGTCATTGAAGAACCGGCGTCCCGTCCGCGTATAGCAGACTCCGGCCTCTCCTTCCATAATTCCAAACCGTTTGCGCGCAGCATCGGTGTCACGACAGATAACGACTACCGCTCGCGATCCCATGTGCTTCTGTTGGCAGACCACCTTGTGCACGCCCTCGTGCAGGTAGTAGGCAAAGGCTTCCTCAGGATGTTCGAGCAATCCGTCACGTTTACTGGTCTCACATGGGGACATCGTGGGCGGCAGATAGATGAGCCACTTTGGATTTACTGCAAATCGGCTCATCACCTCCAGAGCTGTGATCGCATTCTCTTCCCGAATCGTGATGTTGCGGTGCAACCGCGTGTTAATGATCCGCTTGCCGATGACATCCTCGATGTCGAGCAGGTCATCCAGTTGCTGTTGTGCAGTCAGCGCTGGTGCCGTTTCCTCCTGGGGCAAGAACGGCTTGGCCGACTCGTAATAGGTTCGGAGAGCAGAAACCGACATCAATTCACGTTCGGGATAACGAAGGGCAGTCAATTTTCCGCCGAACACGCATCCCGTATCTATGTTGATCGTGCGGTTCAGCCATTCCGGCTCGGCAACTGGCGTATGCCCATAAACCACCATCGCCTTGCCACGATACTCAGCCGCCCAGTTGTAACGTACTGGGAGCCCGTATTCGTCCGTCTCCCCGGTGGTCTCCCCATAGAGTGCAAAATCGCGCACTTTGCCAGAGCCGCGTCCCTGCATCTCCTCTCTCATGCCGGCGTGTGCCACGACGAGCTTCCCTTCGTCGAACAGATAGTGACTGACCAGATCGTCGAGAAACTTGATGACCGTCTGCTTGAATTCAGGCGTCTCCTTATCGAGCTGTTCAACGGAGTCAGCCAATCCGTGTGTCAACTGCACATCGCGCCCCTTCAGTTTCCGCATCAGCTTCATGTCATGATTTCCAGGAACGCAGAACGCCGCGCCGTCTTCAACCATTTTCATGACCAGGCGCAGCACATCTGGAATCTTGGGTCCGCGGTCGACCAAATCACCAACGAAAATCGCTCTGCGTCCATCGGGCGGAGTGACACTTGTTGCTGCCGGTCCTTCGTTGATCTTGTAACCGAGCTGAACAAGCAAAGCGGTCAACTCTTCGTAGCAACCGTGTACGTCCCCGATGATGTCGAACGGCCCATGCTCGTGTTTCAGATTATTCCAAAGCGGCTGTCGCACGATCGTGACCGAGGAGACCTCCTCTGGACTCGACAGCACGAAGACATGACGGAAGCCTTCGCGTTCAAGCCCCCGAAGCGAACGTCGTAGTTGCTGGGACTGGTTTCTGATGACGTGAGGGCCGAACTGACGGTCGGGCCGACTCTGATTACGTTCGTGGCATACCTTCTCTGGCAAGTTCAGAACGATCGCCACCGGCAAAACATGAAACTCGCGAGCGAGCGCCACTAGCGGCTTGCGCGCTTCGGGCTGGACGTTAGTCGCGTCAACTACGGTCAGGCGGCCAGCAGCAAGCCTCTTGCGAGCGACATAGTGCAAGACTTCGAAAGCATCATTCGTCGCCTCTTGGGAATTCTCGTCGTCCGACACAAGGCCGCGACAGAAATCTGAAGAGAGCACCTCTGTAGACTTGAAGTGCTCCCGAGCGAAACTCGACTTGCCGCAGCCGGAAGGACCGATGAGAACGACCAGGGAAAGTTCAGGAATCGTTATAGTCACGAGCTGAAGACCCCCATTTGCGTAGGCGCACCGACTTGGGGATCTTCTTCTCCTACGGGCAGAAACCTTACTGCGTACCCAAACCGTCCAGAAATTTGGCGCGACCACTGCTGGAATTGTTCCCGAGTCCATTCGAAGCGGTGATCTTTGTGACGAAACTTTCCCGCTGGCAGGGTTTCAAACTTCACGTTGTACTCGCAGTTGGGCGTGGTCACGACGATCGTTTTCGGACGTGCTGCTTCGAAAAGAACACGCTCGAATGCCGCCAACCGGGGTGCATCCAGATGCTCGATGACTTCAACTACTGTGGCCGCGTCGTACCCGGCCAAGCGCTTGTCGCGATACATCAGCGAACCATGCATCAATTTCAGCCGCTCCTTCTGTTTCGTGGGCATCCGGTCGAGTCGCAGACGTTGGCTCGCAATCTCAAGACTCCGGTACGAAACATCCATACCCACGATCTCTGTCAGGGACTTCTCATCCAGCAAGGCTCTCAGGAGTTTGCCTTCTCCGCAGCCCAGGTCTAGGACCCGCTTCGCCTCGACGGATCGAAGCACAGCAACCACTGCTCCCATACGCTGCTGCCAGAGCCGAATCGGCTCCTCCATTTTCGTTTCTTCTTCAGAGTGAGCTTCCTCTGTTGCGTCAGGATCGGGGTTGTCTTCCTCCGCTAGCCTGGCGAGTGCTTCTCTTGCCAACTGCCTCTGGCGCGGAAGGTATCGCTTTACGATCGCCTCTTTGTGTGGATGCGACGCCAGCCAGCCTTCCCCTTTGCGCAAGAGTTTCTCTACCTCGTCCTTACCAATCCAATAGTGCTTCTCAGCATCCAGCACCGGCACAAGCACGTAGAGATGATTGAGCAGATCCTGCAGGCGGAAAGTCCCCGCCAAGGTCACTGAGTAGTACGGTCCCTCCCCCCACTCTGGAAATTTCTCGTCAAGCGGATGATGCTCGGTAGTCACGTTGTACCCGAGAGGCTCGAATAGCTCGCGGATCAGCCCCTCACCGGCGCGGCAGGCCACAACCGTCAGTTTTGCAGTCAACGGAATCGCATGGTCTGCCAGTTTTTGCCTCCCCTTGCTGCGACCAGACATGGCTGTCCCAAAAGCTCTGCCCATAGCAACGCTGAGGAAAGAAGAGAGAACGTAAGGCCGGTCGTTCACATACTGGTCAAGAGTTCCGCCCTCATGTTGACCCCGCTTGCCACGAACGAGTCCAATCGGATCGACATCGAGCAGCAAGGCAGCCGTGCACCTTTCTACGGTCGCTTCGGGGTAGAAAACATGTGCTTTCCCAAACGACAGATCGAACGAATGCAAGTTTGCAGGGTTCTTATGAAGCAGATACCCCAAGTCCGTCGCCGGGTTATGCGTAGTTGTAATTGTCAGAAGCATCGTCGAATTATGCCAATCTAAACTAGACAGTGAGGTGCGTACGGTGCGGCTGCGTTGCGCAAAGACCGCGCTCAACTTCATCGAGCAACGCTTGTGCCAGCTTTGGTTCACCCGGCACATTCGCGCTATGAAGCGAGCAGTCGTGAAGAAACCGTTCGACAAGTGGGTTCGCTTGTCCGAAGTCCTGTCGGATCAATCGGATTTCGTCCGCCATATTCTTCAATAGTTCAGCCTCAGGCCAGTGCAGATACCTGCTTTCTTTGAGATGTTCATTCTGTCCGAACAAGCCCCAACGCCCAGCCGCACATTGCTTGAGCACAGGAGGCAGGAGCAAACGGAACTCAGATTCCAAACGCTGTAGTCGTCGCAGCTGGATGCCTGATTTTCGCGTCATACGTTCGTCCTTCTCAAGCAGCGTTTTCTATACGAACCTCAACCGGACAGCCACGCTCTGCAATTTCGTGGATCAGATCGACGAAGTCGTCCGTCATCTTTTTCGCCTCACCGCTAATCAGGTCGTAGTTCTTGAGCACCAGCCTGTACGGCACTTCCACCTCGTTGATTGAACCACTTGCTATGCTGTCATTGAGAGCATCGAAGTTCCTACCGTGCCACTCCGGTGCGCCCACAGCGTGAAAGAAAGCACTGTAAACGTCGTCCTTGCTCCTCCAGCCTGCGCCGTCTAGCGTGAGCTCTTTCATACTGATACTCGCGTCCGAATGATACTCGATGCGATCAAGCCTTTACGACCAAGGCCGGCATTGTAGAAACGTTTTGTTGCGCGGACGGGATTTGCACCTGCATCTAGAGGTTATGAGCCTCTCGCATTGTCCTTCGCTGCTATCGCGCCACAAAACTCACATAAAAGGTGGTCCGGGTGGCAGGAGTTGAACCTGCGTGGACATGTGCCCAAGACATGTGGGTGGCCGCTACCCTACACCCGGATCTAGGAGAGGGCCTGTCAGCCCTCTCCGGTCTACCCTTTCACGCAGACCACCTGGCGCAACGTGTGCACCACATCCACCAGATCGCGCTGCGCCTCCATCACGGCGTCGATGGACTTGTAGGCCATCGGGGTTTCGTCGATAACGTCGGCGTCCTTACGGCACTCGACGCCCGCTGTCGCCTTGGCATGGTCGTCCAAAGTGAAGCGGCGCTTGGCCTCGGTACGCGACATGGCACGTCCGGCTCCATGACTGCAGCTCATAAAGCTTTCCGGATTACCCTTGCCGCGCACGATGTACGAACGCGCCCCCATGCTGCCGGGAATAATTCCCGTGTCGCCCTCACGCGCACGCACCGCGCCCTTACGTGTGATGAGCACGTTCTCGCCGTAGTGGTGCTCCCAGGTCACATAGTTGTGATGGCAGCTCACGACTTCCACATTGGCTTCGAACGCCGGAACTTCTCCCGAGCCCTGCACCGCCGCGATCATGTTCTGCATCATCAGATCGCGGTTGGCCAGCGCGTAGTCCTGCGCCCAGTGCACCGCGCGGACGTAGTCCTCGAAGTGCTCCGTGCCCTGCGGCAGGTACGCGAGGTCCTTGTCCGGCAGGTTGATCATCCACTGGCGCATGTCGTTCTTTGCCAGCTCGATGAAGAAGGTGCCGAAGCGATTGCCCACGCCGCGCGATCCCGAGTGCAGCAGGAACCAGACGTTCTCGTTCTCATCGAGGCAGACTTCGATGAAATGGTTCCCCGTTCCCAGCGTCCCGAGGTGATTGAGGCGCTGCACATGGTTCAGCTTCGGATACTTGTCGATGATCGCCTGATACGCAGGCTCCATCTTTGCCCACACTTCCACGTGATGCGCAGGGGCATCCGACCAAGCGCCGCGATCGTTCTTGCCACCGTTGTCGGTACGTCCGTGCGGCACCGCTTTCTCAATCGCCGTGCGGATGCCGTGCAGATTGTCCGGCAGATGGTTCGCGTGCAAAGAAGTCTTCACGGCCATCATGCCGCAGCCAATGTCCACACCGACCGCCGCCGGAATGATCGCACCGCGCGTCGGAATTACGCTGCCAACGGTCGCGCCAATGCCCCAATGCACGTCCGGCATGGCCGCTACCCACTTGTAGATGAACGGCAACTGCGCGACGTTCAAAAGCTGCTGGCGTGCGGCGTCCTCCAGAGGGACTCCCTTGGTCCAAGCCTTAATGGGAACGCCATTGTCGGGCTTGATTACGTTGTAAGTATTCTCAGGCATAGATTATCCATTCCGAATCACTCAGGGATTTAGAGAGCCTTCACAAACTCCTCAAATTCCCGCACCCTGTCTCGGTCCAGGCTTTTGCCCAACTTAGCAATCAATTTCCGATCAGCAGTCACGAACGTTAGAGCTGGATCGGCCAAATACATTAGCTGCTGGTTGTCTATCCAGTCCTGCAGTTTTCCTTCGAACTTATACGCACCCTTCGTGCTCTCAAGATGAATGTGCGCTAGATGACAGTACGCCGCATCCAGTGCTCTCGAAACTTTTCCGACGTTCTCTTGGCTCTGAGGTGCATGAGCATCAAATGCCAGAATGAACGCCGCATATAGATCCGGAGGCGGCATCCCTTTTCCCCCGTTCTTTGCAAGTCTCAGTTCCTCTCCCCAGAGCTTCTTGCCGTCTTCCATTTGTTTTCTCAACATCGCAAGGTCAATGCCAGCGGTCAGGTCAATCCCCTCAGGCAAAGACGCCATCACGACATTCCCGAACGAGAGATCCTCCTTGTGTTGAGCCCCACTAATGACAGGCATCCAAACCCCTTCCAGTTCGTCGGGCGAAAACTCTGGTCGCTCGGACGGAAGGCCCAACACAGCGGTTCTTATAAACTGCCCCGGCATCGGGAGAAACTTGCATCCATCGACATTCGTCAACACCAGCAGTCGTTTCCGATTCTGCTCGAAGTGAGGCTCATCACCGCCGGCAAGTGCGTTAACAAGTTCCAAGAAAGTCGTAAAAGAAACCCGGTACTTGTATTTTCCTGCCAGCTTCTCGATAACTTCCTTCCACAAGGCAGCAGGAATCACTCCATCGCTGACTCTGGTAACAATCTGAGTGTCGAAGAAGACTGCTTGTTCCATTCTTGCCTCGCTTTCTATGATCTGGTGGCTCGGCACGGAATTGAACCGTATCCACTGGCTTTTCAGACCAGCACTCTGCCGTCGAGTTCCCGAGCCAAACTTGGTGGACGGTGCGAGACTTGAACTCGCATTTCACGGTTGCAGGCCGTGGGTAATCCCCTTATACGAACCGCCCATTT
>Ga0185299_10002922_pt1 | contig 24389 bp, 20 predicted proteins | sample PaiPotPPA55metaG_FD_128002 | JGI IMG/M metagenome (GOLD analysis project Ga0185299, IMG submission 128002) | Iron sulfur acid spring bacterial and archeal communities from Banff, Canada, to study Microbial Dark Matter (Phase II) - Paint Pots PPA... ... | reverse complement strand
GATTTTGGAGAAAAGGGTTTGGGCGGCGTTGGAGGAGCGCACTTTGCATTGTTGTTTTTTGCCGTCGAGCGCGAGGGCGTACATGCCGATTTCTTCGCACCAGAATTCTTGTTCAAAGCGCTGCTGGAGGCGATCGGCTTCCAGATTGAGTTTCAAGGCGACATCATTTTCGCCGAATTCGCCGGCGAGAAGGGCGGCGGAACGTTTAGCTGCGTAGGTGTAGGCCTGCACTTCGCATAGAGCGATGGGCGGCTCGGCTAATACTCCGTTCGAATGGAAAACGGAATCGTGGGAATCCTTCCAGCCCTGCTGGATCAAGCCGGTATTGGTGCGCCGCGCGTATTCGACGAAACCATCGTGATCGCGATCACCGTATATATCGATCCAGCGGAGCGCCCCTTGAATGTTGGACCAGATGGAGGAGAGGAATTCGGTGTCGCCGGTGCGCAGAAGATATCCCGCGGCCAGCACGATGAATAACGGGGTGGAATCCACGCTACCGTAATAACGGCCAAAGGGAACTTCTTTTAGCGCGGCCATTTCGCCGCGGCGCATTTCATGAAGAATTTTTCCCGGCTCGGCGTCCTGCTCGGGAATTTCTTCGGTAGCTTGCTCGTCGGCGAGATATTGCAAAACGCTTTTGGCGATGTGCGGAGCGATCCACAAAGTTTCTAGCGCGGTGATGAGCCCGTCGCGGCCAAAAACGGTGGCGAACCAGGGGACACCGGCGTAGGGATACTCGCCTTCGGGATTGCCATCGGTGAGCATGCGCAAGTCGGCTTCCGAGCGCTTGAGCCAGGAGTTGATGCGCTTATTGGAAGTGGTTATCTGGCATTCGTGCAGGCGCTCGTTGGTGGAGCGGTTGTGCAGTGTGTCGAAAGCGCGCTGGTAGGGATTGGTGGGGACGGGAATTAAATTGCGTTCGCAGGAGACGGTGACGAAAACGGATTGCTCCTGTTTGGGCTCGAGAGTGAATTCGTAGCGGGCCTGGCGAGTGGTGAGCACGCGAGGTTTGGGAGTGAATTCGACGCGAGTTTTTCTGCTGACATGGTCGAGGCCGCGGTAGGACAGGACGGCGGTGTCGCCGTCGAGGGAATCCGAGAGGCGGTCACCTTTTTTTGCGCGCTTGGTGCCGCGTACTTCGAAGATGTCGGCGAAGTCGGCTTCGAATTGAAAGCTGAGCGAGATTTGCAGGGGTTGCAAGCCGTAATTGATCAAGCGGATTTGTTCGTAGCAGGTGGCCTTGTCGAGAAATTTGGAGCGGAAAAGATGAATTGTTTCGCGGGGCAAGCCTTGTTCCGTTTTGAGGCCAATGGCGCCATTGGGGGTAGTAGTGTCGAAATTAGTCATATCCACGGCGAGGAAGGCGTTGTCGTCGCGGATGGTGGAGCTGAGCAGCATAGGAGTCTGCGCATTTAGCTGCAGGGTCATGCGCGAGAGGTGGCGGGTTTCGGAGTGGAACAAGCCGAACTGACCGAAGCCGAGTGGCTCGATGTCGCCGTAGCGATTCAGGACGGCAAAAGTGTCGCCGTATTTGAGGACGCGGGTGCGGTCGTCGGCGAGCGCCGACGTTGCCTTGACGTAATACTGGTCTTTGACGCGGACGATATCTGCCACAAACCTATCCTGCCACGAGAACGCGATTTTTTCAGATGCGAATTGCTTGCTATTGTGCCATCGCCTGGGAACGGGGGGCGACGAGATGGATATCCGAGGCCATGGACTCGTAGACCTGGACGTATCGTTCGGCCATATGCGCGGCCGTGAACTGCTTTTCAAAAACGTTACGGCAAGCAGTGCGTTCGATTGATGCTATTTTTTCTACTGCTGCAACGGCCTCGTCCATATCATTCACGATGAAGCCGGTGAGACCTTCCTGCATGACTTCCGGAACGGAGCCGCGATTAAAGGCGATGGTGGGAGTGCCGCAGGCCATGGCTTCGATCATGGTCAAACCGAAAGGCTCGGGCCAATCTATGGGGAAGAGATAGGCGTAAGCGTTGCCGAGAAATTCGCTTTTCTCGTCTTCACCGATCTCACCGATGAATTCGATGTTGGGATCGCCCATTAAAGGCTTGATGGTGGATTCATAATAGGCGCGGTCGGCGTTGTCGATTTTTGCGGCTACTTTCAGATGCATTCCGGAGCGATGAGCGATTTCAATGGCGCGATCGAGGCGCTTTTCCGGGGAAATACGGCCTAGAAATGCGAGATAGTCTCCGCCCTTGGGATTAAAAGTTAAGAGATCTTCAGGGAGGCCGTGATGAACGTTGGCAACCCAGTTGGCGCGCGGCAATGGTTTGCGCTGGGCCATGGAAATGGAAATCACCGGGGCATCCGCATAGCGTTTATAAACCGGAATTAAATCGGGAAGATCGAGGCGGCCGTGAAGAGTCGTTATGCTGGGCAGGGCACAATAACGAGACAACGGGAAATGCATGTAGTCGATATGGAAATGAATGACATCGAATTCGGGCGCCATGCGCATCACGTCATCCAACATGGCGATGTGATGGGCCAGATGGTCGACTGTATTTTTTCTCAGCCGCAGAGAAGTTTTTGATCCGGGAATGAGCTTCGCGGAAGTTTGCGAATCGCCGCTGGCGAACAGAGTTACCTCCTGGCCTTGCGCGACCAGCTCTTCGGTCAGGAACGAAACGACACGTTCCGTACCTCCATACATTTTCGGTGGAACACTTTCATACAGCGGGGACACTTGGGCAATTTTCACTGGGGCCTCGCGGTGGGCAACCACGCCCATCAGTACTATTGAGTGTAAGCTTTTAAGCTGCGCGAGAGTATCCAGTGAATCCAGTAGAGAGAATTAACTGATTCGACAAATTACATTTGGAATTTGAATCGTTTGAATAAGTATTTCGCTGCATGAAGAATCGTAGGGCTACACGCATATATAATGTGTCTGGATAATAAATCGGGGATAGGGAGCGAATTTACTTCACGCCGTGACGGTCACAGACGAACGATTCCTTCCAAAAAAAGCCGCGGATAAAACGACGCCGAAGTCTGTTCAGCGAGTGGTGATTGAAAGCGTGCTGCCGGAAATTGATGGCGGGCGGTTTCCAATTACGCGCACACCGGGGGAACTGGTGACGGTGAGCGCTGACATTTTTGCCGACGGGCACGATGTGGTCGATGCGGCGCTGCAATATCGAAGAGACGGGGATGCGGACTGGCAGTATGAACCGATGCAGTTGATTACAAATGACCGGTGGGAAGCGCGGTTTCGTGCGGGGAGTGTAGGAAATTATTTTTATACTTTGCGAGGGTGGGTGGACAGTTTCAAGACCTGGGCTCGCGATTTGGGAAAAAAAGCCGGCGCGGGACAGGACTTATCGCTGGACTTGATGACCGCGGCGAAATTTTTGGTCGCGGCTGCGAAACGCGCAAGTTCCGCGGACAGACAGAAATTAGACGAGCTGAGCGCGCGGTTGAGAAAGATTGCGGGAACAGATGCGGCGGCTGCGGTGGCGTTTTCGGAAGATGAGGATTTAATTGCGCTGATGGCGCGGTACCGGGAGCGGACGGGCGATACGGTTTACGAAAAAGAGCTGATGGTGCGCGTGGATCGCGCGCGAGCGCGGTTCAGCGCGTGGTATGAAATGTTTCCGCGCTCGTGTACAACTTCGGCCGAGCGGCCTGGAACGTTGCGGGATTGCGCTGAATACGTCGGTTACGTGGCGGATATGGGATTTGACGTATTGTATTTGCCGCCGATTCATCCCATCGGGGTGACCGAACGCAAAGGCAAAAATAATTCCACGACCCCAACGGCGTCGGATCCGGGGAGCCCGTGGGCTATTGGTTCGAAAGACGGCGGACACAAGGCGATTCATCCGGAGCTAGGGACGTTGGCGGACTTGCGGGCGTTGAAGGGGAAAGCAGAGCTGCATGGGATTGAGCTGGCGCTGGATATCGCGTTTCAATGTTCGCCTGATCATCCGTATGTGAAAGAGCATCGCGAATGGTTTCGCTCGCGAGCGGATGGCAGCGTGCAGTACGCGGAGAATCCGCCGAAGAAATATCAGGATATTTATCCGCTGGATTTTGAGACGGCGAATTACGGGGCGCTGGCGGAAGAATTAAAGAGCGTGGTGTTGTTCTGGATTTCGCAGGGCATCAAGATTTTTCGCGTGGACAATCCGCATACGAAGCCGTTTGCATTCTGGGAATGGCTCATCCGGGAGACACAGCGGGAATATCCCGACACGATTTTTCTTGCGGAAGCGTTCACACGACCGAAAGTCATGTACCGGCTGGCGAAATTGGGATTCACGCAGTCGTATACGTACTTCGCGTGGAAGAATACCAAAGCGGAGCTGACGGAATATTTCACGGAGATTAGCGAGCCGCCGGTGAGTGAGTTTTTTCGACCAAATTTGTGGCCGAACACCCCGGACATTTTGAATGAGTATCTGCAGAAGGGCGGGCGTCCGGCATTCATTGCGCGATTGGTGTTGGCGGCAACGCTGGGCGCGAATTATGGAATTTACGGGCCGGCGTTCGAATTAATAGAAAATGTGCCGGTGCGCGAAGGCAGCGAGGAATATCTGGACTCGGAAAAATATCAAATTCGAGTTTGGAACAGAAGCGATCCAAAAAGTTTGAAGGGTCTGATACGCCGCGTGAACAGCATCCGGCGGGATCATAGGGCCTTGCAGCATCACTATGGCCTGAAATTCCACCCCACGGACAATCCGCTGCTCATCGCCTATAGCAAAACGTCGGAGGATCGCGGCGACAAAATCATGGTGGTGGTGAACCTGGATCCGGTGAACAGACAGATGGGATGGGTCACTGTAGTGCTGAAGGAATTTCGGTTGGCGGACGGAGAGTCTTACGAGATGAACGATCTGCTCACGGATAAAAAATATATCTGGCAGGGAAGCAGAAATTATGTGGAACTGAATCCCGCGGCTTTGCCGGCACATATATTTCGTGTTGAGCCGTTACGATAATAGTGTGAGCTTGCATTCACGCTGATGAGGCGCTGAAAAGGAGAGTTACCCCGTTGGCGTTGCAAGAAGACAACCTGTGGTACAAAGACGCGGTAATTTACCAGCTGCACGTCCGTACTTTTTGCGACAGCAATGGCGACGGCATCGGCGATTTTGTCGGACTGACGCAGCGACTCGACTATCTTCAGGAGCTGGGCACCAACACCATCTGGCTGCTGCCGTTTTATCCCTCGCCGTTGCGCGATGACGGTTACGACATCGCGGATTACACCACCGTTCACCCGAGCTACGGGACGCTGGATGACTTCAAGGCGTTTCTCAACGCGGCGCACAATCGGGGCCTGCGCGTACTTATTGAGATGGTGATGAATCACACCTCAGACCAGCACCCGTGGTTTCAGGAAGCACGCAGCTCGCGGGATAACCCGAGACGCGATTGGTATGTGTGGAGCGATACGGATACGAAGTATAAGGGCGTGCGAATTATTTTTATCGATACGGAACTGTCCAACTGGACGTGGGATCCGGTATCGAAATCGTATTACTGGCACAGGTTTTTCAGTCATCAGCCGGATTTGAATTTTGATAATCCCGACGTGTTCGAGGCCATGTGGGAGATTATGAAGTTTTGGCTGGATATGGGCGTGGATGGGTTTCGGCTGGACGCGGTGCCGTACCTGGTGGAGCGCGAAGGGACGTCCTGTGAAAATCTGCCAGAGACACACGCGATCATCAAACAAGTTCGCAAGCGGCTGGACCAATTTTATCCGGGCAGGATGTTGCTGGCGGAAGCGAACCAGTGGCCGGCGGATGTGCGCGCGTATTTTGGGGACGGCGACGAATTTCATACCGCGTTTCATTTCCCGTTGATGCCCAGAATGTTCATGGCGGTGAAACTGGAGGATCGCAAACCGATCATTGAGATTCTGGACCAGACTCCACCGATTCCGGAAAATTGCCAGTGGTGTATTTTTTTGCGGAACCACGACGAGCTGACGCTGGAGATGGTGACGGACATCGAGCGTGACTACATGTATGACGAGTACGCCACAGATAAAACGATGCGGATTAATTTGGGGATCCGGCGACGGCTGGCGCCGATGATGGAAAACGACCGGAGACGGATTGAACTGCTGAATGGATTGCTGATGTCCATGCCGGGCACGCCGATCATTTATTACGGCGATGAAATTGGCATGGGCGACAATATTTACCTGGGCGATCGCAACGGAGTTCGAACGCCGATGCAATGGAATGGCGGCACGAATGCGGGATTTTCATTTGCGGATCCGGAAAGACTGTATTCGCCGCTGATTTCCAATTCCCTGTACGGGTACCAGGTGGTGAATGTCGATTCGCAACGGAGATTCAGCCACTCGCTGCTGTCGTGGATGAAAGCGTTGATCAAAACGCGAAATTCCTACCGGGTGTTCAGCAGGGGGACGATGGAATTTTTGCGGCCGTCGAATCACAGAGTGCTGGCTTATATTCGCGAGCTGGGCAACGAGAAAATTCTGGTGGTGAATAATCTAGCGAGTTCAGCGCAGGCCGTGGAGCTGGATGTGCAGCGGTATAAGGGTTACATACCCATAGAAATGTTTGGCAGAAACCTGTTTCCGAGATTTGGCGATTTGCCGTACCTGCTCACGCTCGGACCCTATCAATTTTACTGGTTCCGACTACGCCGCATTTGACGCCGGCAGTTTCAGCTGCGCATTATCGGCGTTGGCCCGGTATTATGTTTCCGCCCGGTTGAAAGTGAGAGTTGAAGTACTTTGGCTGACGAAACCTTCCTTTCTGACGACCTACTTCGTCAATTAATGAGCGTCGGCGAGGTGGACCTGCTTGTGGGGATCCTCTCGCATCGCAGCGCCAACACTATGCGGCGTGCCGCGCACTATATTGAAAAAAGTTTGCAGCAGAATTTTGTGCGGCAGCGAGTGGCGATTATCAGCGTTGACGGCGGGGTGGTGGAAGATTCTGGTTCGGACCAGCGTGACGGCGATGGACAGGATGGGAATAATTCGTACTCCAAAGGGCTAAGCACGCTGCGGACAATTCACCGAATTACCGCAGCATTTAATGGCGCGCCATCGCCGGGTTTGGCGCTGCGCACCATTCTTTCGTCGTCGGATTTGTTGCGAGCGAAGGCGTGTGCGGTGGTATCGCCAGCCACTTCCGGTACGTCTCCAGAATGGGTCGCGAATCTGCTGCGGCCGGCGTTCCGCGATAGCTTCGATTTTGTGGCGCCATTATATTCACGCCATAAATTTCAGGGTTTGCTGGCACGGAATCTTTTGTATCCCATGACGCGCGCGCTATTCGGGCGCAGGATTCGCGAGCTGTATTCGGACGAATGGGCGTTTTCGAACCGGCTTGGTGGTTTTTGTTTGAATGAAGATGTGTGGCACGAAGAGCCGGTGCGTTCGCGGCCGGAAGCGTGGATGGGAATTTCGGCGCTGATTTCGGATTTTCGGTGTTGCCAGGTCTATCTTGGCGAGAAGCCACCACCGCCGGATGGGGCTGGTCCCGACCTTGTGGAAGTGTTGCGACAAACGGTGGGAAGTCTGTTCTGGTTGCTGGAAACACACCAGCAATCATGGATGGAGCGCAAGGGTTCAGAACCGCTGCCTACGTTTGGCCCGGATCACGCGGTCACCGCGGAACCGATGGAGATTAACCGGGCCAGAATGTTTGAAATGTTTCAAACGGGCGTTAAAGAACTTGTACCGATTTTGGAATCGATCTTAAGTCCAGAAACACTTTCGAGTATTCAAGGCATCGCGACGCTTGACCAAAACGCATTCCGGTTTCCGCCGGAGTTGTGGGTGACGATGCTGTATGAGTTCGCTGCGTCGTACCATCATTCGGTGATCAATCGTGATCACCTGGTGCAGGCGCTAGTGCCTCTTTATCGAGGAAAAATTTATTCGTTTCTGACGGAATTTTCCGAGGCTTCGGCGACGGACATGGAAGCGGTGAGTGAAAATCTTTGTCTGGAGTTCGAACGACAGAAACCGTATTTGACGGAGAAGTGGAAAGCAGGAGTCGAGGTGAAAACATGAGAGTCACCATCGTGCAAGGATTAGAGCAGGCTTACTACAACCTGGTGCATATGATCGCGGAGTTTCTACCGCGATTGCTGGTCATGCTGGTCATCATCCTGGTGGGATTGGTGGCAGCTTATCTACTCGGCCACGTGTTCCGGGCGGTGTTACGACTGACGAAATTGGATCGCGTTTCGGAGGATGCCGGGGCTTCGCGGGTGTTAAGGATGGCGGATCTGCCATCGATGACGGAACTGCTGAGCCGGTCAATATTCTGGATCACGTGGCTGGGATTCATCCTGATCGGCATCAGCGTTTTGGGAGTAGCAGGATTGCAGGAGCAGATATCGCGGTTGTTCCGGTTCCTGCCAGAAGTATTTATCGCCATGTTGATTTTATTTCTGGGGTTGGTGCTGGCGAATTTTTTGTCGCGCGCGGCGCTGCTGGCTTCGGTGAATGCGGGAGTTCGCTCGCCGAAAATCTGGAGCTGGTCGATTCGCTTTGTAATCTGGATTTTGGCGATTTCTATGGCGCTGGATGAACTGGGGCTGGCGCGGCAGACGGTGCTGGCGGCATTTTCGATTGTTTTTGGGGCGTCGATGCTGGGGCTGGCAATTGCGTTTGGACTTGGAGGGCAGGATCTGGCACGGCGGGCGCTGGAGAGATATCTCGGGAATTCGGCCAAGGAGAAATACAAAGAGCCACAACCGTTGTAATGCATTGGACGGAGAAAAATGTTTATGTCCGCGCCTGGTTTTGGCAAAGAACTGTTTTCTAATTTAAAGGCGGAATTGCCGGGACAACTGCCTGCTTACTTGAAGGGGCAGCGCTGGTTCGGGGCTAAGGCGCGGGAGCTTCGTGGTGCGGAGGTGGTGGATTTTATTACGTTGGAACGGGACGCGCTGTATGCGCTGATTGTTATGGTGAAGGTGGAGTATGAGGGTGGCGGGTCGGATTTGTATTCGGTGCCGTTGGTGGTGAGCAGAGACCCGGGTTCAAACCTCAAAGGCGAACCCGGGGCACCCGGAGTAAGCAAAGACCCGGGTTCGAACCTCAAAGGCGAAACGGCGGCATCCGGAGTAAGTAGAGACCCGGGTTCAAACCTCAAAGGCGAACCCGGGGCACCCGCGGTGTTGACGGTTTCGGGGCGGGGGGGCGGTGGGGAGAAGGCGACGCTCTCCGACGCGCTGAAAAATGAAACATTTCTTTCTGTTTTGCTGGATGCGATTGAAAGGGGGCTGGTTTTTACAGGGGAGGCCGGGGAACTGGTGACGTCGCGGACTCACGCGTTGTCGATGCAGGAGACGGGCGCGGCTGGGAGTTTGCGCCCGCGGGCGATTACCGCAGAGCAGAGTAATAGTTCGGTTGCTTACGGGGACCGGCTGATGTTGAAGTTTTTTCGGCGGCTGGAAGAGGGCGTAAATCCGGATCTGGAGGTGGGTGGGTTCCTTACGGAGAAGGCGCACTATCAGCACACACCGCAGTTGCTGGGGGCGCTGGAATATCGCAGCGCACGAGGGCTGCGGATGACGCAGGGGATACTGCAAGGGTTTGTGCCGAATCAGGGCGATGCGTGGCAATACTCGATGAAGTCGATTTCGAGTTTTTATAATGAGGTGGGGCAAAGTTCGGCGGAGGGGTCTGTTGCTGCGTCGGAGACTGGCGCCGCGCGGGCGTTGATCGCTCTATTTTTGGAATCAGTGGGGCTGCTGGCGCGGCGAACAGCGGAATTGCATTTGGCTTTGGTGTCGGCAGAGGCTGCCACGGAACCTGATTTCGCTCCCGAACCTTTTGATGACAAGTTTCAGCGAAGTTTTGAGGATGCGCTGCTGGAATTGACGAATCGGATTTTTGGGCAGCTACGCCACGCGCAGGATCGGCTGCCGGAAAATGCAAAAGCGAAAGTGGAGAAAGTTCTGGCCAGCGAGCCGCAGATCATTGAGCGTTTTCATGCTGCGCTAAGCAGGCCGATCCGCGCGGTGCGCACGAGAATACACGGCGACTATCACCTTGGGCAGGTGCTGTACACCGGTGCGGACTTCGTGATTATTGATTTTGAGGGAGAGCCGGCGCGGCCATTGTCGCAGAGGCGTTTGAAGCGGTCGCCGTTGCAGGATGTGGCGGGAATGTTGCGGTCGTTTCACTATGCGGCGCATGCGCCGTTGCTGGCGTCGACGGGGAGCGTGAATGTGGATGCCCGCAACAGGGAAAAGTTGAATGGCTGGGCGGAAGTGTGGTCGAAATGGGTAAGCGACCGCTACCTGGAGGAATATTTGAAAACGGCGCGCGGCGCGGAATTTTTGCCGCCAAGCCGCGAGGAGATTATGGCGCTGTTACAACTGCATGTTCTGGAGAAGGCGGTTTACGAGTTGGGCTACGAATTGAATAATCGTCCGGGATGGGTAGCCATTCCGCTCGAAGGGATTTCCAAGACTTTGGAGTCGTCAAAATTGTAGGGAGAAGGACGCGCCATCATGAAGCCCGCCAAGAAACCGCTCAGTTCGAAAACGAAAATCGAGCTAAAGCTGGCTGGCAACAAGAAATTGCCACAAGGCGAGCAGTCTGGCCCGGACGGATGAGATTTACGGGGATACCAAAATTCCGCACAGCCAACGGAAATAAGCGCGACGAAATTTTTTAGTGCTTCCACGCAGGACAACGTTTGTTCGTTTACTTAGCGAGTAGTTTGTTTATTTTTGCGGTGAGGCTCTTGGCGTCAAAGGGCGCGCGCACTTTTACGTCGTTGTCGAAATAAACGAAGACATCGCGGCGGGATTTCTGCGGGCCTTTTTCTTTGATGACGCGGTCGGCGTCTTCCGGCTCGCTTCCGCTGGCCCAGTGGCCGACGCGAGTGGCCCATTGGTCCAAGGATGGTTCGTCATAGCCGCTGGCGTACAAAACTTCGGAGCCGTGCAAGCGGCAGTACATAAAATCGGAAGTAAGGTCCATCAGGCGGGGCCATTCCACGGTATCGGCGCACACGAGCGCGACATCGTACTGGCGCAGAAGATTTATAAATTCGGGAGTCGCAAAGCTGGCGTGGCGAATTTCCATGGCGTGGCGCAGGGGCCGCTTGGCATCGGATTTCAGAGCGGTGCGGCCGGCCATCCATTTGTCGTGCTTGCGGGCTAATGAAGAGGCTTTCTCGGTGTCGTGGGGCAGCAATAAGAAAAAGTCCTCGAGTACTTCAGGCCTGAAGATAAAGTTCGGCGGTAACTGCCACAAGATTGGTCCCAGTTTTGCGCCTAAATTAAAGATTCCCGAAGCCAGGAAATTTGCGACGGGGGCTTTGGCGTCTTTCAGGCGCCTGATGTGGGTGATAAAGCGCGGCGCCTTCACGGAAAAAACAAAATCGTCGGGGGTCTCGGCGGCCCAGCGTTCGAAACTAGGGGGGCGCTGCAGCGAATAAAAGGTGCCATTGATTTCGATGGAGTTGAAAGTTTTGGAGGCGAATTCGAGTTCGTGTTTTTGTTTTAAGTCTTCGGGATAAAAAACACCGCGCCAAGGTTTGTAGGTCCACCCGGAGATGCCGATGCGCACTTTTCCTGGGTCAGGCATGGAAAGTAGTTTAATCGCTCATTGCAAAACGCGGGCGATCTTCTTGAGATCGGCGATGAAGCGGGCCATTTCTTCATGGCGGGCGTTTTCATCGGGAGCGCGCAGGATTGAAGAGGGATGGACGGTGGCGGCAACGTAGGGCGCGAGGGCGGACTCGACGAATTCGCCACGATGCTGGGTGACGCGGAAATCTTTGCCGAGCAGGGCTTGGGCTGCTGTGGCGCCCAGACAAACAATTACTTTGGGACGGATGGCGGCGATTTCTGCATCGAGCCAGGGACGGCAAGCGGCGATTTCGGCGGCGTTGGGTTTCTTATGGATGCGGCGTTTGCCGCGGGGCTCCCACTTGAAATGTTTTACGGCGTTGGTTACGTAGACTTTTTTGCGGTCGATTCCGGCTTCGACGAGAGCGTTATCGAGTAGCTTGCCTGCGGGGCCGACGAAAGGTTTTCCGGCAAGATCTTCCTGGTCGCCGGGTTGCTCGCCGACGAGCATGAGCTTGCTGTGCGCGGCGCCTTCGCCGAAGACAGTTTGCGTGCCGAGCTTCCAGAGATCGCAGTTCTTGCAGGTTTTCGCAGCCTCGCGCAATTCGTCGAGCGAAGCTTTGGCGGGAATAAGATCCAGCTGCTTGGTTAAAATGCGCTTGGCCATGGTCGTCCCTTTTAGGACGAAATTAGGATGCGTCAGAACGTTTGAGGAGGGGCAGGCCTTTTTTCTACTCATGGCCCCAACGGGGTCATATGTGTCGCTCCCACTATCAATACGCAAGCAAAGGCGAAAATTTCACCGCGAAGCACTTTTTATGAAGAACCGTTAAAGGCCATTTCTTTTTTTCGCTTAGCCGCCGAGAATCCCATGAGCATGCTTTGCATGTAGCGCGTCTAAGAACCTAAGTGTCTTCCAATGCGAGAACGTTTCGTGAAAGTGGACACGCCGGCCCGGAAAACTGGGGCTCTCGCTTGTTCTATAGATAGAGGCGCGATGCGGAGGCTCAGTGAGTGACGAATCCGTACCCCTGGCGCTGCCGCTGCTCCGGTTGGCTGCCGGCTCCTCGGAGGTTACGACTCTGTATCGCGAACTACGCAAGCCGCTGCTGCGCTACCTGGTCTGTCTCGGACTTTCAAGCGACGAAGCGCAGGATGTGGTGCAAGACGCGTTTCTGAGCCTGCAACGGCATCTCGCTTCGGATGGAAAACAGGAAAACATCCGCGGCTGGCTGTTTCGTGTTGCCCACAATCAGGCCAGGAATCGCCAGACGAGCTACCATCGGCGATTCAGTGAACCGCTCGACGGCGACATGGATTTTCTGGCGGACAACGCTACGCCAGAGCAACGGGTTCTTGAAAAGGAGAAGTTCCGGTGTCTCGCAGCGGCGATCCGATTGCTGACGGAGTCCGAACGGGAGTGCCTCCTGCTCAGGGCAGGAGGATTGAGGTATCGCGAAATCGGAGAAGTCCTTGGAATGGCCGTGTCCACGGTAGGAGACACTGTGGAGCGTGCGATCAAGAAATTAGCGGAGAAATGCAATGTGTGACTTTCAAGCGAAACTAGTCGCGTGGCTCGACCACGAGCTTTCGTCGGACGAAGCAGCCAACGTAGATCGCCATATTAAAGAGTGCCGGGAGTGTCGCGATCGATTGGCGACCTACAAACAAGTGAGTGAGAACTTTGATGTCTACTGCGATGCGGTGGTGGCAGAGAAGACGAGTCACAGCGTTTCGCGCTGGGTGCCCGTGCTAGCAAGCACTGTTGTGGCTGCGGTCGTGATCTTTCTGGCCCTTCCGCAGAGACGCATCGAGCCGCCGCCGGTTCTTGCTCCGACGCTTGCGCTTACTTCTGTCCCGGTTCCCGCACCTCGCACGGCGGAGGCTGCTCCACGGAAGACAATCGGCAGACGGCACGCGGTTCCGCCCGCCGAGGAACAAGTCGTGAAGTGGCAGCCAACGGAAACTGCCGTGCAGATCGCCATTCCAGCGGAAGCGATGTTTCCACCGGGCGCGATGCCCGAAGGGATGAACTTCATTGCGGAACTGAGCATTGCTCCGGATGGATCTGTCCAACAGGTTCGTCTGCGACAGTAAGTTCGTGCAGCTAAAAAGGAGAGTCACCATTATGAAACGCGCATTGCTTCTTGTTCTCGCAGCTGCATCTTGCGCCTTCGCGCAAGAAAAGGGGAACGTGATCTACCAGACCACTGGTACCGCGGGCATCGTTACCTCGGGCGGATTCGACGGCGGCTCTGGTCCTGTACTGGGTGCGCCGTACTCGGCCAGTACCAGCAACGAATCGATCCAGACTCTCGCGGACGGGAATCGCCTGGTGCAGACCAGCACGGGAACCACCGCCCGCGATTCGCAAGGTCGCACACGTCAGGAGACGGTCCTGCCGGCAATCGGGAATCTGTCGGCGGCTAATGCGCCACATCTGATTTTCATCCACGACCCGGTCGCGCGGACTTCCTATACCTTGAACCTGACGGAAAAGACAGCGCAGAAAATACCTGCGCTTCCTCCGCTTACTGCAGGCGTTGTTGGCGCAACGGTCAGCATGAGAGTTGTCGAAGGCAACCAAGTGCCGTTACCTCCGCCCGATGCCATGGCGACAACCATGGCTGGTTCTCCGACGCCAGGAGTATTTTTGGCAAAGCGTTTGACTGCGAGTGACCAGGACAGGGTGAATACAGAGGACCTTGGTTCTCAGACTATGGAAGGCGTGCTCGTGAATGGCGTACGAACGACTGTCACGATCCCGGCAGGACAAATTGGAAATGATCTGCCCATCACGGTGGTTACGGAGGTCTGGACTTCGCCCGATCTCAAGACGGTGGTCTACAGCAAACGGAGCGACCCACGAATGGGGGACCAGACATTTCGTCTCACGAATATTGTGCGCACGGAGCCTAACGCGTCGCTGTTCACTGTGCCGACGGATTTTAAAATCGTGGACGGCCCGCAGCCGATCTTCTATCGGACAAAACAGTAGAAACGGTAGGGTGTGCAAGAGAACCTTTTAGGGAAGCTCGACGAGCCAAGAAAGGGGTGCGTGGGTTATCGCACCACTCCGCCAAAATAGTTCTAAGCCGCAGAACCTCAAGCCCATGGACCGGCTTCATTACTGAAATCCGGTGGCTACTGACCGGGGGGTTACTGCTGGCGGAGGGCGGTGACGGGATTTATGCGGCTGGCGCGATGCGCGGGGACGAAGCTGGCGAATAGGGCGGCGATGACCAGGACGGGGATGGTGATGGCGAAAGTTGATATGTCGGCGGGGCGCATTCCTTCGACGAGGCGATTCAAGATGCGACCGGCGGCCAGAGCGGCAAGCGTGCCTATGCCGACGCCGACGAAGATCATCGCGAGGCTTTGTCCGAGGACGAGGCGCAGTACATCACGGGGTTTTGCGCCGAGGGTCATGCGTACGCCGATTTCGGGGACACGCAGACCGGTCAAGTAGGCGAGCACGCCGTAAATGCCGATGCAGGCGAGTAGCAAAGCTAAGCCAGCGAATATGCCGAACAAAAGCAAAAGGAAGCGTTGGCGGGCGAGCGACGCGCTTACGAGTTGCTCCATGGTATGAACTTCGTATAGGGCTTGATCGCTGGCCGCGCCGCGCAATTCGCGCCGCAATGGCTCGACTTCGTTCAAGGGTGGGGTGGTTGTTCGCGCGGCAAACGACATGATGGAAGAAAAAAAATGGAGCAACGGGGCAGGCACCTGGGCAAAGGGGTAATACATTTGATCGCGCACTCGTGATTGATCGTCGGCAGCCAAGCCCCAATGACGCACATGGCCTACTATGCCGATCACCAGTGCCGGGCTGGCGCCCATAGCGGGAATCCAGATGCGCTTGCCGACGGCGTTTTTGGTGCCGAAGGCATGCTGGGCGAGATTGTCGTCAATCACGACCACCGGTTCACTACCGAGGCGATCGTGTTCATTGAAGAAGCGGCCCTGGCGGAGCGGAAGGCCCATCACTTTCAAATAGTCTGGCGTTACGCAGGAGGCTAGCGCGACAGGTTCCTGGTTTGGTGGCGGGGGCGTGGCGGTGGTCCAGTACGGGAGAGAGTTTTCTCCTTCGCGCATGGGGATAATATCGGCCAACGCGACCGATTCAATGCCAGGGACGCGGCGGGCACGATCGAGCACGTCTTGCCAGGCTGCGCGGATTTGCTCGGGATTGGCGAGCGCGCCGGGAGAAAGTGCGAAGCGTGCGGCCATTACGTTGTGGATATTGAAACCGGGATCGAGGGAAGAGAGCGAGAGCAGGGTGTGCCCAAGCATTCCGGCAGAGACGAGGAGCACCACGGCGAGGGCGATCTCAGAGATTACAAATGCGCTGTGCAAGCGGCGCGAGCTACCAGCAATGATGCGCGCTCCGGCGCGGAGAGTTTGTTCTACGCCGCTTACGGGAACGCGCAGTGCGGGAGCCAGGCCGAAGAGAAGGCCGCTCACGAGCGAGGCGCCGACGGCGAAAATTAGTACGCGCCAGTCCAGATGGATTTCTTCCGCGCGCGGCAAGCTACCTGGCCAAAACGCAACGAAGGGATGAACGCTGGCGAATGCGAGTACGACGCCGAGCAGACCTCCACCAACGCCTAACATCGCGCTTTCTGTAAGGCATTGACGCGCCAGGCGGCCACGGGCTGCACCTAGCGCGACACGCATGGCCAGTTCACGCTCGCGAGAAACGGCGCGGGCGAGGAGGAGGCTGGCTATATTGACGCAAGCGATGAGCAGCACAAGGCCGACCGCGCAGAGAAGCAGCCAGAGCGTTGAGCCGACATCGCCGACCAATTCCGTTTGCAGCGAGTAGGCGGTCATGCTGAGGCCCGCGTTCGATTTTGGATATTCTTCAGCGAGATGACGCGCAATGAGCGCGAGCTCTGCGCGGGCCTCGGACAAAGCAAACCCGGGCCGCAAGCGCGCCGTGACGCGCAGAAAACGCGCGGCGCGATTCTGCATTCGCGGGTCGGTGGTTTGCCTTTGCTCCAGCGGAGTGAAGACGTCCGCCTCTCCATCCAACTGGAAGCGCGCGGGCGCGACGCCGACGACGGTGTAGGGCTTGCCGTCATAAACGAGCGATCTGCCGATAGCGGCGGGTTCGCCGCCAAAGTCGCGCAGCCACAATGCATAGCTGATGATCACGACAGGTGATGCGCCGGGCTGGTCTTCATCGGGCCGAAATGCGCGACCTTGTATGGGAGATATTCCGAGTGTGGAGAATAACTCCGCGGAGATTTCGCGGCCATTCACGTACTCAGGATCTCCGGGCTCACTGATGGTGCCGCCGCCATAAGTCCAGGCAGCCAAGGCCAGCGTTTGGCTTTGGCGCTTGACGTCAGCGAAATCAGGATTGGAAAGGCCCCAGAACTCGCCGAAGGCTTCGGTGGATCCGCGCACAGTGACGAGTCTGTCGGGTTGTGGGTATGAGAGCGGCCTTAACAGAACACTGTTGATGACCGCGAACATGACGGTGGTGGCGCCGATGCCGAGCGAAAGTATCAGAAGCGCAACAATCGTGAAGCCGGGCTTTCGCCGGAAGGTGCGAAGCGCGTAGTGGGCGTCCTGCAGCAAATCTTCCAGCCAGCGTGTGCCGCGCGCGTCGCGGCATTTCTCCTTGACCTGTTCGGGGCCGCCGAGCGCAAGCCGCGCTTGTCGTTGTGCTTCGTTCGGAGCTATGCCGCGCGCAACTAATTGGGTGGTGTGTTGCTCGAGGTGAAAGCTTAGTTCCTTTTCGAGCTGCGCTTCCATTTGGCTTCGTCGCGATAGGCGCTGCCACCAGTTCATTGGGCACCGCCGTCGGCCATTCCAAGGATGAGTCCAATGGCATCGATGAGCCGCTGCCAGTCGGCGGTTTCGGTTTTAAGCTGCTTCAACCCTTTTCGGGTCAGGTGGTAGAACTTGGCTTCGCGGCCGGTGTCGGTTTCTTTCCAATCGGCGGCGAGGAGGCCACGGTTTTCTAGGCGGTGCAATGCGGGGTAGAGGGAGCCTTCCGGGACTTGCACGACACCGCGCGACACTTGTTCGAGGCGTTGCGCGATGGCGTAGCCGTGTACGGGGCCAAGGGCGATTACTTTCAGGATCAAGAGGTCGAGCGTGCCTTGAGGAAGGTCGGATTTGGGGGGAGCCATTGCGTATACCTCGTGCTTCTATGCATTAACACGAAACGATGTGGAAGCGCAAGACATGGCTGTGCTGGTCTTACCTGCGAAGACAGGAGTCACGAGTAGGCAGAGGTAGATGACTGGACGGCAAATGCCAAAAGTGAATTAGAGGTTTTCGCGGACTTTGGGCAGAACCGTTTCATAGGAAGTGCCGTCAGATTCGCCTTCCATTACGTACCAGAGACCACAGTAAGGAGTGAATCCAAGGCATTTCGGAGGGCCGGCTACGATCCAGCCATGCGCTCGGCTATTCAGAATAATGTAGGAAAGAATTTGTCTGACGGTTTGATTTTTCAATGTAGTGGGTTTTACGGTTGAAGAACTGCCCAGAAAACCGCAGCAATATCCCCTCTGAGCGTGCTTCGGGTCGAGAGCAACTTGTAGTTCCGTCCACAGAAATGCGGAAGTGACGTGGACGACCATTCCCGGTGGAATATCGAACAAGGGGATGACTGTGTTCAACTGGGCTTCGGCGCGTTTTGAAGAATGCTTATTCTTAATTTCGATTATTCCATTTCGTAGCGTCCAAGCATAACCCTGACCGTGGGAGAGAATGGAATCAAGGGCCTGAGCGATGGTCTCGTTTCTCAAGCTGATGTCGATGGGGCGGTTCATTGAGTCACTGTCAACGTATTCGATGACGATTGGAAGATGCTGTTGGTCGGAGAACTTCAGAAGTGTTTCAGTCAGGCCGACACCTTTGGACTCGAAATCGTGAGCGCGATCCTCGGAATGAGGGCTCTGACCATAGATATGCGGTGAGAACAAAAGCACGAGGCAGGTGATCGCGAAAGCTTTTATTAATTTAGACATTACGAATTTACTTCCCGATTTGTTTTTGCAATTTTTGGACTAAGCGCGCGCCCACACTGTTTTTGCCCGTGAGCAGTCCTCCCCAAACGTGCGAGTCAGTCCAGAGGCTTTTTCCGGTTGTTGGATCAATCACCGTGAGACAGGCATCTCGCACGGGAGCCAGCCTGTTGTAATTGGGAATAACGTCTTCCTGGATATAGCCGTCGGCATCCACGGTTCCGGTCTGGCCACTGGCAAGAATGATGTAGCCGCCGTGGTACGGGTCAGCGGACAACAAAAGAATTAAATCGGCTTTGTGCTTCTCATGAACGACCTGAAATCGTCCCCATTTTTTGAGTTGAGCTACTGCTACGGTTCCTACAGAGTCGTCGCCCGTTCGGTTGTCGAAGTAAACGGTTTTCGCGGACAAGATGCCGGGCGACTTCGCTAATTGTTTTTGAGCGGCGGCGGGTATCGGGAGGAATAGATTGGTGAAGATGAGAATGGCGAGGCAAGCGTAATTTCGCATAGGCCACCTCCCGTCAGATTTAGGTATAGCTTACATCTTGGCGCGGAAAGGTTGCGCGGCTAATTCGGAGTTGCCGGCTGAGTCACGGTAATGGGTGGTTTTGGTTTAGGGCAGATATCTCGCTTAAAAATGATTGTGGTGCTTGCGTCACGGTCTGGACTGCCAGGGTCGCACTCATGGGTTCCTCGCATTATCGATACGTTCTCATAATCAGTAAATGCCGCTACATTGCATCCACTCTGGACAATAGCGCTATTAATCTCTTTTCCGCGCATGGCGGTCGGAGCGACCTCTTCTATAACCTCAGAGACAGCTTCCGAACGCATTAGCGGTGTCTCTAGTTCTTGGTGAGCCAGCAGAGATTGAGGAGGAACTAGCCTCGCTTGACAGCCTAGACGGTCGGGACCGTATTCGACGGAGAGACTAATACCAGGACGGGCGATAAAACTTTCGCCGTACGGAGGACCATAACGACTGTGAAGGTCTTCGGAACTTGGCGACAAGGCAAGGCTGGCCGTCGCGACCAAGAAACACGCTGAGATAATCCTCATAGTGACCTCCCAATTCGTCGCGAGGCTAGTGATCAGTAACCGGCTGCCTAAAAGAAACGGTCAGGTGAAGAGACTGCGCAGCCAGAGTGTCAGCCTCGTCCAGTAATAGTCGGCTCGGTTAGCGATGGTGTCTGGTTTGGTTAGGTCGGCGCCGCCATTGCCGGTTTGCAATGCTTGGCGGTATCCCGTTGGCAGCTCGAAGAGAGAGGGACTGAGAGGAGCTTCGGAGATATCGAGGAGGTCGATTTTGGTGACGGTTGTATTTGCGGATTCAGTTTTCACGGATATTTCTTCAATGGGATAGCCGCGTGGAGCTTTGCCGAGCCATTTGACCTGTAATCGATCCATTCGATTGCCAGTGCTGCCAAGTACCCAAGCGAAACCGCTGGAGGGCTGCTGTTGGCATGCGAAACCGGGGAGATCGAGGTACCAGCCGTCGGTTTGTTCTACGCTTGCGGGGATTGAGGCGCCGGGGCCAGGTTCGAATTTGGTTTTAGCTTTGACGTGACGCGCGGTGTAATGCTCAAACTGGCGGCGCTCACCGGTGTCAACGGAGTCGATGGTGACGATCACCTCGGCGCCTGACATCTGAGTGAGGCTTACTGGAGGTGATTTTTTTAACAGCTCGGACCGGTCCTCGATTACGGAGGAGTTGTAGATTTTGTCTCGTTGGTTAAGGAAAAAACTCCGTTTTTCATCGCACTGCCAAATTGCCGCTGAGTTGATGGCATCGGCTCGCGCTGGTTTTTCAACGACGCTCTCAGTGCGTTGCCGGGAGCCTTTCAAGTAGAGCGCATGCACTTCCGACGATGCATCGCCTGATGTCTGACGGGTTTTGATAGCGAGGTCAGAGAAATTCGGCACGACGAGCTTTGGAGGTTCAACTCCAGCAGCGAGGATCAATGCGGAGAAGGCGATGAAGGATCGCGCTAACAAGGTGGCCATTTCGACTTTCCAATGGCGGAAGCTTACTACATCTGGATGATTGGACGGGGTTGGCTGACTGATGAGAATGTACGGTGGGGTCGCGCACCTGGCGTAGTTAATGGCCCAATTTTATGCGGCTGGGGTCGCCCAGGAGCCATCCCACCAGGAAAGCCAGCAGCGAACCTAAAATTGCGAGCGCGGCCGCGGCAGCCCATCTGCCATAGGAAATATCGGCGCGATTGGATATTCGCTCGCGGGCGTCGCTAGGCTTGAGTCCGCTATTGGCGACGAGGTTGCGAAAGTGGATTTCTGCGAGGGCATTCTTTTGCAGCGGAAGCGGCGACGAGCTGGCGTCAAGAGCTAACGCTGTGGAGGTTTTTTGCGGTTTTATAGGCTTGATATCGGATAAGTCGAGGGGGACGCTGCGCGGATCTTTTTTTGGTTCCTGGGGCAACATCGGGTTTTCTTTCGTGTCAATCTTATTCTCGGGCTTATTCTCGGACTCACTCTCGCGCCGCGCTTCCGGTGAGGGAGAAGCCGGCGCTGCATCGTCTAGTTGTGAGTTCGAGGAACCTTTATGGTCGAGAGTTTCTTCTGCGAGCGAATTTGCGTTCAGTTGGTTGGAAGCGTTTTCAGACGAGGGAGAATCCGGTGCTGCTGGTCGTACGTCTGAGTTCAACGAGCCTGGATTTTCGGCAATTGTTTGTGCGAGCGAATTCGAATTCATTTCGTTGGAAAAGTCGGGAACGTTTTCAGATTGGGTGGCGACAACCGTTGTTGAATCGGCTGCGGCGACTGACGACGGCATAGAGTCAGTTAGTTCTTCATGTAGCTTTAGTGTGGTGGCAGCTTTTCTGGCCTGGTCTGCCCACCTGGCCCGCACCGCGGCGATAGAAATTCCTGCTCTGAGCTGATTTCGAGCAGTCTCGCTCAAGCCCTTGAAACGTATTCCCGCCTGTTTCTTCGAGTCACTGATCCACGCGACGTCCGCGGCGGTCTCAATCCAATGCTCAAATTCCGGGGCCTGAAAGCGCAGATTTCCAAGATCATTCTCGTCCAAGTCTTCTGCAGAGAGGATGGCCATGCCACCTTCGCTGATATTGAGGACGATGCCGCTGTTGTCGCCGGCCAACTCCACCAAGCTGGCGCGCGCGTCCTCAAACCTCTGGTGAACGCGACGGTCTGCTCCGATGCGTTGTTGGTGCTGCGACATTTACCCTCGAGGTATGTGCCTTTACGGAGATGGAGGAGTTGATGCGGTGCTGGCCGTGGTGATACTTGATTTGGGCACAATAAGGCGACCGGACACGCGATGCTTGGCCAGTTGATTCACGACCAACTCCATCGGCGAGGCGTCGTTTGGACGGTAGAAGAAAATGGGCTCATCGAGCGAGCGATTTTTCTGCACCAAGCGGGTGGTGCCGAAAAGAAGGGTCATGTTGAACTGATTTTTCTTCACATTTGAATCCTGCAACACTATGGTAACGCCGGCGAGGGTGGTCTTCGCGCCCTTGGCGTTCAGCGCAAAATCATAACCGGTATGCTGCCCAGCGTTGCGCAGCAGTTCGATCTCATGCTGATTGCGCTCCAACCGTTTGATTAGCTGATCCGCTGTGGCTTGCATATCTTTTTTTGCATTAGTGACTTCCTTTTGCACGGCGACAACTTCCTTGTGGGACTTGGCGCTGACTTCCTGCAGGTCAGGTTCGCTGACCTTGGTATCAAGCTCAGTTGCGCTGGCTTCCGCTTTAAGTTCACTGCGCAACTCCGCATCGATTTTCGCGATTTGCTGAGCATCCATCCCGCGGACTCGGTCGGCTATGCGTTGAGCCTCAACTTCGTCTTCGGGAGTGAGTTGCAGGCGCCCGGCGACAACGCTCAGTTGACCGCGGAGTTGGGCGTTGGTCTCCTCGGTCTGCTGGAGTCGCTTCTCGAGCGAGCTGTAATTTTGAGTGTTAGCATGCCTGGTGCGTATCGCGGAGCTCCAGGCGAAACCTACGCCGGCGACGCCCAGAAGACCCAAGACAATCACGGCCGGTACGACCTGAAACAGCAGGTTTCGACGGGCCAACTCTACACGCTCTGGGTACACACGGGACAAGGGAGCCGACATCGGATTCTCCTTCTGTTGCGTAACAGCTGGACGCTGGGAGCGTTACGTACCCTCGGAGTAAAACGAGGGTGCACTGGCCTCTGTAGCAGCATGGCAATAAAACAACTTCCGCGCTTCTGAGGGAATAACGGTATCCATGTAGTTCGCTTGTAGATAAAGCTGTATCGAAAGCGCCGCCGAACTTAGTATTAGCGGTTTCGTTTTCAGCTGGTTCGGCAGATTTGGGGGGCTTCAAACCCGGTGAGGGCAAGTTGTAAACTTTTATGTTCAGGACTTAGTTACATCACAACCAGGGTTAGAGTCGCAGTGTGCGTCAGCACAGTCGAACCGGATGTGGAAGTACCAATCACGTCAATGGTGAAGGTCCCGGTGGGCGTTTCGGTATTCGCGCTTCCATTAGTTCCTCCATTTCCTCCCCCGCCACACGAAATCAACGTCATTCCCAAACAAACCAGCGCCAGCGCGGTGAGTGCAGAAATATGTGCCAACTTGAACGGGTGACCTCGGCGCGCGAGATATAAACATACGATGATCAGTAGCGCCAACAAGGCAGGCACTAGGGGGCGGTTCATAATGTGCGGTGCGTCGATTCCTTGGGGCATCACGGACGCTGCGCGAGGTTTCGTCGTGAGCGTGAGGATAGAAGTACCCGAGCCATTTGTGAAAGACGAGGGGGCAAAACCGCAAGTTGCGTTCGCAGGTAACCCCATGCAAGAGAATGCTACATTGCTGCTGAACGCACCCGCCGGCGTGACGGTTATGGTGGAAGTGGCGGAGGCTCCGGCTGTGACAGTTGCGGGAGAAAGCGCCGAGGCGGAGATCGAGAAATCAGGCGGTTGAGGCTGGGTAATATTTAACAGGGTAACCAATCCGGCCGTGGCTGGCGTCGGCGGCGCGGTTGCCGCAAACACATCGAAAGCAACATCTGGGCGCTTATCACCGTTAAAATCGGCAACTAACAGAAAACTGGCTGCAACTCCGCGCCCGCCCACGTGACCAGCATTTCCAAAAGGCAATATCTCGATCGCATTTCCGAAGGTGCCGTCGCCATTGCCCAAAAGTACTTGTACTCCGTGGCCGGTGACGAGATCGAATTTTCCGTCGCCATTGACGTCCGCGACAGTCGCAAATTGACCCACAGGCTGATTGGTGGCCGGAAGCACCGCGAAGGTGCCGTCGCCGTTTCCAAGAAGCACCTGCAAGTTGCCATTAATGGAAGCCACCAAGTCCAGTTTCCTATTGCCGGTAAGAGAAGCGGCAGCCAGCAGTCGCGTGATCTGCGGATCAAAGAAAGTTGCGGGTCGAAAAGTTCCGTCCGCTTTTCCAAGCAAAATGCCAACACCAGCTGAGCTGGTATCGGCGACGTCGATGATCCCGTCGTTATTGAAGTCGCCGGTGACAAGCGAAGTGGGGCCAGCACCGCCAAAGTAAGTGGATGGCGAAGTAAATGTTCCATCGCCCTTGCCCAGATAGATGGTCAATCCGCCCACCGCTAAATCCGGTATGTGATCGCCGTTGAAGTCAGCAACGCCCGCGGAGGTAACGACCCCCGGAATTGCTTGAATAGCGACCGCCGGTGGGGCAAAACTGCCGTCACCGTTGCCCAACATTACACTTAAATTCGAGACATGAGTGACGGCATCAGTCAACGTAAGAAGTAGATCCAACTTGCCGTCTTGATTCAAATCCGCAGCCACTATAGAGACAGCCGGCATGGCAAGACTATAAGTGTG
>Ga0185299_10002920_pt1 | contig 24410 bp, 23 predicted proteins | sample PaiPotPPA55metaG_FD_128002 | JGI IMG/M metagenome (GOLD analysis project Ga0185299, IMG submission 128002) | Iron sulfur acid spring bacterial and archeal communities from Banff, Canada, to study Microbial Dark Matter (Phase II) - Paint Pots PPA... ... | reverse complement strand
CGAGCAACTTGCCGCCGAGAAAAACCGGATCGCGATTGCCGGCGCCGTGGGCAGCACCGCCTTTACCGGCAAGTCCTGCACGCCGACCGAAGCATCCTGGATCTATGACAGTTACGCGCTCACCACCAGCCTTGCGAAAGCGATCGTGGCCGAGGGGCGCGATACCTGGTTCTTCATCACGGTCGACTATGCCTTCGGCCATTCGCTGGAGGCCGATGCGACCGCCGCGGTCAAGGCGGCCGGCGGCAAGGTGCTTGGCAGCGTGCGTCATCCCCTCAACACCGCGGATTTCAGCTCTTATTTGCTTCAGGCCCAGGCCTCCGGCGCCAAGGTGGTGGCGTTCGCCAATGGCGGCGGCGACATGGTCAATGCCACCAAGCAGGCCAACGAGTTCGGACTGACGAAAAACCAGACCATCGTCTCGCTGCTGGTTTTTATTTCCGACGTGCACAGCATGGAGCTTCAGGCGGCCCAGGGATTGAAATTCGTCACCGCGTTCTACTGGGATCGCGACGATGAAAGCCGCGCCTGGTCGAAGCGTTTCTTTGCGCGGCAGGGCCGGATGCCGACCATGCCGCAGGCCGCCGTCTATTCGGCGATCCGCCATTATCTCGCCGCCATCGCCGCGGCCGGCACCGACGAGGCCAAGGCCGTGATGGCGAAGATGCGCGAACGGACGGTCAACGACTTCTACGTCAGGAACGGGCGCCTGCGCAAAGACGGCCGCCTGGTTCACGACATGTATCTGGCCCAGGTGAAAAAGCCGTCGGAATCGACCAAGCCCTGGGACTACTACAAGATGCTCGCCACCATCCCCGGCGAACAGGCGTTTCGCCCGTTGTCGGAAGGCGGCTGCCCGCTGGTGGCGCATTGATCGGACGTGAACCGATAGATTCAGAGTGGTCGACGGACGCCCGCTTTCGTGCGCATTCCGGACTCAAGTCGGACATCGCGTGAGGTCCGAAAAGTGCCATGAGCGGACTCATGCATCGCAGCAAATATCAGGCAGGGCCTTTCCCGCAGTCAGTTTCGTGTACTTGGGTTGCCGTAACAGTCACTGTGCCGGCACGACCGCCGGGGCGCCCTTGTCCTTGATCAAGAGCACCAGGAATTTCGCCGGCTGGGTGCCGCTTGCGTTCCGGTCGACGACATGAACATCATCAGGGCCTTCATAGAAGGACTGTCCTGGTGTCAGTGTCACCTGTTGTCCACCCTTCAGCTGGAACACGACGGAGCCCTCCAGCACGTAAACAAACGCATGTGCATTGTGTCGGTGGATGGCGCTCGACTCGCCGGGCGCATGCTCGACTGTGATCATCAGAGCTTCCCTGCCGGGACTCTCCGGAAGATCCTTAGACATGAGTGACGTGACCTTAGGCTCCTGAGCCACCGCCGTGCCGGTCATGAGGCACAGAAGAACCAACGCAACGAGTTTGATCGTCATAGTCGCCTCTTTCGTTCGTTGCCCGGGACCCGCTCGTGACAGACTGGGCCTACCTCCGATGCGGGATCAGGCTGCTGCCCGTGAGCGGCGGAACCATTCGTCGAAACCGATGCGGCCAAGGCGCGCTTCGCCCAACGGCACGAGCGAGTGCTCCTCGACCCGGCCGCCCCAGTATCGGGCCTCAGGGTCGCTCACGACCTCACGCGGATCGCCGACCGCCTTCAGATAGCGGGCGACGATTTCGTTGAACGGCGCTCGTTCCGGGCCGGCGATCTCGACGATGCTGCTTCGCGGCGGCGCGAGCGCCACATCGGCAACGCTGGCAGCAACGTCGTCCGAAGCGATGGGCTGGAACAGGACGGGCGGGAGCCTGATCAGGTTTCCATCCGCACTTGAATCGGCGATGCCGCCGAGGAATTCCAGGAACTGGGTCGAGCGGACGATGGTGTAGGGGATGCCGGAAGCTTCGATCAGTTTCTCTTGGGAGACCTTGGCGCGGAAATAGCCATTGTCTGTCCGGTCGATTGCAACGATGGAGAGCGCGACATGGTGCCGGACGCCCGCTGCGGCCTCCGCCGCGAGAAGGTTGCGGCCGGAGGTCTCGAAGAACTTCAGCACCGCCTTGTCTTCGAATGAGGGCGAATTGGCGAGGTCGATCACCACCTGCGCTCCGGTCATGGCCTCTTTGAGCCCTTCGCCGGTGATGGTGTTGACGCCGCTTTTGGGCGATGCGGCGACGACCTCGTGGCCGTTCTGGCGCAGAATGGCGACGGTCTTGGAGCCGATCAGGCCGGTGCCGCCGATCACGACGATCTTCATGGTTGACCTCCTTTGTCGATGACTGGAGATCCTTAGATGATTGGAGGTCCTAAAATGCGTTCGAAAAGTCGGTTCGAATGCTAATGGGACAAAATGTCGCCAGCATAACAGGCCGCACGGCTTCTCCGACATCGTTGACCGGTCAGCAATACTGATCGATTCGTGGGGGCACCAGGATGGCTCATGTCCGAGTTGGGTCCTCGCGTCACTTTGACCGCGCGCCGCTCACTTCCGGTCGATCCGATAAGCAGACATATGCGAGGTCGGTCGGCGTGTCTCAAAAGTGCCAAATCCTGACGTGCGTCGACGCAGTCTATCCAACAAGGCATGAAGAGAACCGCAACTGAAAGACGCCGCCTTGCACGTCATGCCGAATACGTCACCGGCGCGGCCAGGGTCCGGAGGGCACCCGTGAATCCCAACCGCGCCGCTGAGCCCGGTAAGCCTGGAGCCGCACGCGACCGAACCACCACCGAGGGGATCGAACCGCGCCAAGCGATTCGCGGCTCCAAGAGTTCGTCCATTTGGCAGAATGCTTATTGTTCTCGAAAACGGCGTTCCATTACTCCGCTGCCTTGATGATCAGCTCGGCGACCTCCTTCGGGAACGACAGCATCGCGACGTGGCTCGACGGCACCTCGATCGCCGTAGCCTTGGCCGCCTTCACTTGGTCGCTTTCCATTTGCGGCGGAATGATCGCATCCTTCGTCGCAACAACCATGAAGGTCGGCTTCTCGCGCCACGCGGCCTGGCTCACCGGAGCGGTAAGGGTCCTGATGTGGAACGGTCCCTGCGTCGCCGCTACGACTGCCTGTTCTTCGGGCGAAAGGTCGGCCGCGAAATATCTATTGATGCCCTCTTCGCTGATCGTGAGGTAGCCGTCCGGGTCCTTGACGAACGTTTTCAGGCTTTCCGGATCTGGATATTTCGAAGAGGCGCTATGCACCGACTCGCCTTTGTCTGGCGCGTAAGCCGCGACATACACGAGCGATTTGACCTTTTCGTCGTTTCCCGCTTCCGTGATGACGGCGCCAGCCCATGAATGGCCGACCAGGACGACAGGACCTTCTGCGTTCCGGATCGCCCGCTTGGTGGCGGCGACGTCGTTGTCCAGCGAGTCGAGCGGGTTCTGGACTGCAATGACCTTGAGTCCGGCCTTTTCTAGATACGGAATGACTTTCTGCCAGCACGACCCGTCCGCAAACGCACCGTGGACAAGGACTGCGGTCTTGGCTTTCAGTTGGGCAGCCGAAGCTGGCAGGCCGATCGCGGCCATCGCGGTCAGGAGGAGGCTCAAGCCCACAACGCCTTTGCACGATTTCATAGCTACCTTCCTTCATTTGGTGGGGCCTTGGTGTTGCCGTCGTCGTGATCAGCACGAAGCAATCGAACGCTACGAACGAGAAAGTACTATTTACAACATGGAGCAGCGAGGTCAGTTCCCGGCGCTTTCGGAGTCGGCTGTGGGCCAAAATGCGAAATAGTCATCCCGAGTAGGTGGTCCAGGGTACAGCGCAGGCCTCAGATTTTTTCTGCAGGCTTCGGTCGAGCGACGAGGAGCTTGCCGTTGTGGTCGTCTCGCGTACGATTGCGTTGGACTACGGACGCTGGCCGGCACAGATAGGGAGAGGACGCCATGGCCGAGCTTTTGGACTTGGTACTGCAAGCGCATGGCGGGATCGAGCGCTGGAGGACGTTCGACACAGTCCGCGCCACCTTCGCCTCCAGCGGTGGCCTTCTACCCATGAAGGGATTGGACATCACTCCGTTACCATCGGAAGGCGTCGCGACAATCGGCGAGGAGACTCTGTTCATCGAGGGCTATCGCCGGCCCGACTGGCGCATGAGGTTTGCTCCCGACAGGGTCGTGATCGAGACCATGAACGGAGAGATCGTCGAGGAGCGAACAAACCCCAGGGAGTCGTTCGTCGGGCACACTCTGACGACGGCCTGGGACCTCATGCAAGTGGCGTATTTCAATGGCTATGCGCGATGGACTTACCTGACGACGCCGTTCTTCATGGCAATGCCGGGTTTCCACGTGACGGAGATCGAGCCTTGGAAGGAGGGCTCCGAGATTTGGCGCGGACTTCGCGTTCGGTTTCCTCCGAGCATCGCGAGCCACAGCGCGGAACAGGACTTCTATTTCGGGCCGGACCTTCTCCTGCGGCGTCATGACTATCGGCTGGAGATCGCCGGTGGGGTTCCGATCGCGCAATACGTGCACGACATCATCGAGGCCGATGGATTTCGCTTTCCGTCCAGACGCCGAGCTTTCCCGCGGGGCCCTGGGTCGAAAGCCATCCGCGACCTGCTCCTGATCTCCATCGACTTGAGCGATTTTCACGTCGAGAAGAGCGCTGGGTAGCCAGCGCAGCCACTCGACGGGCCGTTGACTACAGCGACAGCGAATTCGCTATGCGCGGACCGCTGAGCTGGGCAGTCGGGCCTAACCATGCATCGCAGCGAACCCCGCACGGATGAGGCAGGGGTCGCCCTATGAGGCGTCTTAGGTAGCGCGGCTTGTTGTTGCCTAGTCGGCTCACCGCTGATGTCCGGTTGGGGTCCAAACTCGGAAGTGGTGAGCCGTTCAGGGAGAGTCCGTTCATTCCCAATCTCGGAAATGCCGCCCGCACCGTTTGTCGCTTGGTAACGTGTTTCTCACTGTGAGAGAGCTCACGCCACCGGCAGGCCCGTCTTGCGCCCCGGCTCGAGCAGTTCCGGCCGTGGTCCGCTCAGGCGCTTGTGCATGTGAACCATGAAGGCCATGCCGAACAGCGGCGTCGCCAGATTGACGATCGGGATCGAGACGAAGGCGGCGATGACGAGGCCGGCCGTGAATATGGTAGCGGCGTTCTCCCTGCGCATCGCCTTGGCGTCTTCGGGGCTGCGAAACCGCATCGCCGCGAGCTCGAAATATTCCCGCCCCAATAGCCACGCGGTGGCGATGAAGAACGCCAGAAAGCCTGCGCCGGCGATGAACACGAACGGCAGCGCGATCAGATAGACCAATATCGTCAGCAGCGCGGTCCTGACGCCTTCGGTCATGGCGAGGCCGAACGGCAATGCCGTGCCGGGACGCTCGGCCGGATAATGCTCGCGCTCGACATGGTCGGCGACCTCGTCGACGAACACGCTGGCCACCAGCGAGGTGATCGCGGGCATCAGCATGACCGCGCCGAATACGACGCCAAGACCGGCCGCGATCGAGACGATCCAGGCAAGGATGTTCAGCGGCGTCTGGAAGCCGGGGCCTAGCATCGCCTCGGCCCAGCCTTCGCCCGAGGTCGCAAACCAGCTCAACAGCCGTTGCAGGCCGATCGCCAGCACTACGATCAGCACCAGCGCGAGCCCAATCGATCGCCACAGGATCGAACGCATCGGCGGCGACAGGATCTGCGACAGCGCCTTGACGGCGGCATCCAGCATGATGGTTTGGTCCTCTTCGAAGCCCCGCCGACAAGTAGACATGGCCGCAGGGTTCGGCAAGAGCCGCTGAGTTGAGACGCTCGATGGAAGGTCCGTCCGGCCCGGATTATCGGCCGAGCTCCGCGGTCGCCTGAAACCCGGACTGGTTTCTTAAGCGACCCGCTCCCATGCCCGCAGCTCGGTGCCGGGCTCCGGCGCAGACGCCGGAATGTATTCGATGGCGATCGCTTGCTCCGTCACGGGGACGCGCTCGACCGGCATCGCCTCTTCAACTTCAAACGCTACTTCCCGAGCCGGAAGCGGCGCCTCTTCGTCAATCGCTTGAGGAACAAGCGGCGGCGATTTGACCGTTTCTGGAAAGATACCGAATTGGCCCGCTACCTCCTGGAGCGGCTTTTGTTTATCGGCCCAGTGCAAAGCGGTGTAGTCGAAGCCGTGCACGATGGTGGGTTTGACGATTTCGAAATAGGGCGAGATGTCGAAATCGCGCGGCATGTAGAGCGATGAATCGCGGATGTGCAGGATTTCGCGCCGGGCCTGCCTCGAGCCGGCGCGCGTGATCTTGGGCAGGATCGGATAGCGCACGGCGTCAAACGCCTGCGCGATCAGGGCCGAGCAGATGATCTTGGTGGGATCGCCGGAACCGAACGCGATCATCCGCCGCCGCCAGCGCTGCGGGATCGGCAGCGGAAACAGAAAGCGCATCAGGTCGAGAATATTCTTGGTGTCGTAGCCGAAGCCGATCCGGTTGATGGCGTAGCGGCACACCGTGTTGCGGTCCTCGTACATCAGGCCGACCGGCCGGCACAGCCGCGTGTGGTAGGGGAAGTATTTCGACAGCGGCGCCGATGTCACGCCTTCGCCGATATTGGCCTCGATCAGGACATGCGGCTCGCCGTTGGGCTCGGTCGCGCCGTCGATCGGGCCGACGTAGAGCGCTGAATGCGACCAGGTCGATTGCGTGAGATATTTGATGATGCCGGAAACCCGGTTGTTGCCCTCGACCAGCAGAACATCGCCCGGCTCGATAATACCGCGCAGATGCTCCGGGTCGCTCGGCGTGAACGGCTCATAGCCCGGCACTTCCTTCTGAAGGTAGGAAGCGATCAGCTTGCCGACGGTATCGAGCATAACGCCCATGATGGCCTTCCCCCAGGCGGCTTTTCCGGCCGCTTCTTTGAACCTGTATCATGGTCGAAAGCCGTTGCAATTTAGTTCATGCGACAGGCTGATCAATCATGATTGATTCACCATGATGGTTGCCGCTTGCACCCGGATGCGGCAAGTTCGCTAGATGTTCTCTCAGTTTTCAAAGTTCCGGAAACCATGACATGGCAATGACGCGGCGCGATCTCCTGTCGGCATCCGCGGCGATTGCGGTGGCGCCGGCCCTGGGCTGGCGCGCATCGGGCGCGCCGTTGCCGCGCCAGGCCGATATTGTCGTGATCGGCGCGGGCGCTGCCGGCATCGCCGCGGCGCGGCGTATCCAGGCCGCGAACCGCAAGGTTATCGTGGTGGAGGCGGCGGCCCAGATCGGCGGGCGCTGCCTTACCGATAGCACGACATTCGAGGTGCCGTTCGATCGCGGCGCGCGATGGATGCACAATCCCGACACCAACCCGATGATCAGGCTCGCGCGCAGTGCCGGGCTCGACATTTCAGCGGCACCGCTGGGCCAGAAGATTCGCATCGGCCAGCGCAACGCCCGGGCCGGGGAAACCGAGGAATTTCTCGCAGCGCTGGTGCGCGCCAACCGCGCCATCGATGATGCCTCCCGCGGCAAGGTCGACGTGCCCTGCGCCTCGGTACTGCCCCGGAATCTTGGCGACTGGGCGGAGACGGCGGAATTCGTGCTCGGTGCCAATGCCACCGGCAAGGATCTCAGAGATGTCTCGGTCATGGACAAGATCCGGGCGCAGGAGCGCAATGCCGCGATCGGCTGCCGCCAGGGTCTGGGCGTGCTGGTCGCCAGGCTCGGCGAGCAAATCCCGCTGGCGCTGTCGACGCCGGCAAGCCAGATCAGCTGGAGCGGCCGCGATGTCGCCGTCGAGACGCCGGCCGGCAGGATCGCCGCGCGCGCCGCCATCGTCACGGTGTCGAGCAATGTGCTCGCGGCGGGGAATATCAAATTCACGCCCGAGATCCCCAGGCGCCAGCTCGACGCCGCGGCAAAATTGAGTCTCGGCAGCTACGATCGCATCGCCCTGCAGCTGCCGGGCAACCCGTTGGGGCTGGGGCGCGACGAGGCCATGATCGAGCAGAGCAACTCCACCCGTACCGCGATGCTGTTTGCGAATATCGGGGGATCGTCGCTGTGCGCGATCGATGTCGCAGGCTCGTTCGGCCGCGATCTTTCAGGCCAGGGCGAAAAGGCGATGATCGCGTTCGCGGTGGAATGGCTGACCAGGCTGTTCGGCAGCGAGGTCGCGGCCGCAGTCAGGAAATCGAGCGCGACGCGCTGGAACGCTTCGCCGTTTACGCTGGGCGCGATGTCCGTGGCTCTGCCCGGCGGGCAACCATCGCGAAAAATCCTCACCGAACCGATCGGCTGCATGTTCCTCGCGGGCGAAGCAACTCACGAGACCCTGTGGGGCACGGTTGACGGCGCATGGGAAAGCGGCGAGCGCGCGGCCGAGGCGGCGCTGCGGAAAATCGGCGCACTCGGCGAACCGGCCACCGCGCGCGCGCCGAAGCCGCGCCGCCGCGGCGCGGGAGCGGCGGTCAACTGAGCTCATCGCGGCTGAAAGCGCTGATCTCCTGGTCAAGCGGCAAGGACAGCGCTTTCGCGCTCCATCAAGTCAGATGCGCGGGGAAATTCGAAATCGTCGGTCACGACCGTCGAGCGCGACGGTTACGCCTATTGTGATCTGGTGATGGAGCCTTGACGATAATATCGCGATATGCGATATTATCTGCATGAGGCCGATCGCCTTCACTGCCACAAGCGCACGTCAATGGGCCAAGCTCTCGCCTGATGTTCGCAGCCGGATCGACAAGCGGCTGATTGAGTTTGCGACAACCGGTCATGGTGATGTGAAGCGTCTCAAAGGGCGCGACGGGGTGCGGCTTCGCGTTGGTGACTGGCGTGTAATTTTCTACGAAGATCAGGGAACGATCGTTGTAGCGGCGGTAGGGAATCGACGAGAAATTTACGATTAAGAGGACGTCATGAGTGTTCGATTTCAAAAGACCCCGCGCGGAGAAGTCGCGATCCTTCCGAGGAAGGACTACGAGCTTCTGGTAGCCAAGGCATCTGAAGCCGATGAGGATGCGGGCACCGCGCGTATTGTTGCGCGGGCGCGCAAGGAAATTTCCAGCGGTGGTCCGGTGTTGCCGAAGGATGTCGTGGATCGCATGGCCAACGGAGAGAATCCGGTGCGGGTTTTGCGCGAATGGCGCGACGTCACTCAGATGTACCTGTCCTTCAAGACAAATCTAAGCCAGGGGCATATTTCGGATATTGAAAACGGCCGACGCGTAGGCACGGCGGCGGCGCTTCGGCTCATTGCGAATGTGCTCGATGTGCCGCTCGATCTTCTAGTCCAAGACTCATAAGAAGGCAGCTGCCTGGTACGGGAGGGGCAGCTAACTCTTCGCGCTTCCCCTCATCATCCGCGCAGCATGCCGCCGGTCTTCTTGTTGACCTCGGTCACGATCTTTGCGGCCACCGCGTCGATCTCCTGGTCCGTCATGGTCTTCTCGCGCGGCTGCATCGTGACCGCAATCGCGACCGACTTCTTGCCGTCGTCGATGCCCTTGCCTTCGTAGACATCGAACACCGTGACGGAAGTGATCAGCTTCCTGTCGACGCCTTGCGCGGCGCGCACGATGTCACCGGCCTTCACGGCGCGATCGACGATGAAGGCAAAATCCCGCGACACCGGCTGGAAGGCCGAAAGTTCCAGCGCCGGCTTGGCGCGGGTCGGCCGTTGCTTGGCGTCGGGAAGGCGATCCAGCGTCACCTCGAAGGCGACCAGCGGGCCGTCGGCGCCGAGCGCCTCCAGCGCGCGCGGATGCAGCTCGCCGAAATAGCCGAGCACGTTCTGCGGGCCGATCTGGATGGTGCCGGAACGACCGGGATGCAGCCAGTCAGGCCCGCCGGGCACGACCTGCAGCGCCTGCATCGGCGCGCCGGCGGCCGACAGCACCGCAAACGCATCGGCCTTGGCGTCGAGCGCGTCAGCCACCGCCGAGCCGGACCAGTGCCGGCCGAGGCCTTGCGAGGAGGCGAAGCCGTGACGCAGACCCGACGCGGCGGTCAGTTGATCTTCCGGCCGGTCACCCCGGAACACCTGGCCCACTTCGAACAGCGCGACATCGGCGAAGCCGCGATCGGAATTGGCCTGCGCCGCCGCCACCAGACCCGGCAGCAGGCTCGGCCGCATGTCGGACAGGTCAGAGGCAATGGGATTGGCGAGCGCGAGCTCGCGCTGGCCGCCGCCGAACAATTCGGCATGCGGCCTGGAGATAAACGACCATGTCACCGCCTCGATCATGCCGCGGGCGGCGAGCGCCCGCTTGGCGCGGCGGGTACGCAGCTGGATCGGCTGGAGGATCGGCTTGCGCGGCGCGTCGCCGCGTTCGAACGGCGTCATCGGCACCTTGTCGACGCCGAAAATGCGCACGATCTCCTCGACGATATCGGCCTTGCCGTGCACGTCGGACCGCCACGACGGCACCGCGATTTTCACCACCGCGCCGCTGCCGGCCATCATGAAGCCGAGATGGCCGAGAATGCGTTTCATCTCCGCGACCGGCACGTCGAGGCCGGCGAGGCGCTTGACTTCGGTCAGCGGGAAATCGATCACGCGGTCGTCGCCGAAGACCTTGCCCACGACGACGTTTTCTGACGGCGCGCCGCCGCAGATCTCCATCACCAGCCGGGTGGCCATCTCAAGTCCCGGCACCATGAAGGCCGGATCGACGCCGCGCTCGAAACGATAACGCGCATCCGAATTGATGCCGAGCTTGCGGCCGGTCTGGGCGATATTGATCTCGTTCCACAGCGCCGATTCGATCAGCACGTCGGTGGTCGCTTCCGAGCAGCCGGAGGCTTCGCCGCCCATGATGCCCGCCAGCGATTCGACGCCGTGATCGTCGGCGATCACGCAGACATGGCTGTCGAGCGCGTAGCTGCGGCCGTCGAGCGCCAATAGCGTCTCGCCGTCACGCGCGCGGCGCACGGTGAGGTTCCCCTTCACCTTCGCCGCGTCGAACACGTGCAGGGGGCGGGCGCGGTCATAGGTCATGAAGTTGGTGATATCGACCAGCGCGTTGATCGGCCGCAGGCCGATCGAGGTCAGGCGCTTTTGCAGCCATTCCGGTGACGGGCCGTTCTTGACGCCACGCACCAGCCGGAGCGCAAAACCCGGACACAAGGCCGCATCCTCCACCGTCACCTGCACCGGGCATGGGAATTCGCCCTTGATCGGTTTGATGCCGGGGTCCCTGAACCTGCCCATGTCGGCGGCGGAAAGATCGCGCGCGATGCCGTGCACGCCGGTGCAGTCCTGCCGGTTCGGCGTGAGATTGATTTCAAGCACGGGATCGCCGAGCCCGGCCCATTGCGCGTAGGCGACGCCAACGGGCGCATCGGCCGGCAGCTCCATGATGCCGTCATGATCCTCGGAGATCTGCAGTTCGGCCGCCGAGCACAGCATGCCGCGGCTCTCGACCCCGCGGATGGTGCCGACGCCAAGCGTGATGTTCTTGCCGGGAATGTAGGTGCCGGGCGCCGAGAACACGCTGACGAGGCCGGCGCGCGCGTTCGGCGCGCCGCAGACGACCTGCACCGGTGCGCCGCCGTCGCCGGTCTCCACCATGCAGACCCTCAGGCGATCCGCGTTGGGGTGCTGCTCGGCGGAGATCACGCGCGCGATCGTGAACGGCGAAAGCAGCTTCGCCTTGTCCTCGATGTTTTCAACCTCAAGCCCGATCATGGTGAGCTTGTCGGCGAGCGCCTCAAGCGGCTCGTCGGTGTCGAGATGTTCCTTCAACCAGGAGAGGGTGAATTTCATGGTTTAATCTCGGCTCATTCTGAGAAAAACATTCATGTCAGCCACACTCTTCAATCCGCGGCGTCTGGTCATAACGTGATTTACGAAGGCTACGATTGATCCGCCTGCAATCGATGAAAGTAACGATAGGACAACCGCATTTGGGTCCACTATTGCGCGCTCCCATTCGAGGTTCCATCGTTCCCTCCCCCCTTGTGGGGGAGGGTCAGGGAGGGGGGTGAGCCGCAAATGCGGGAGGCAGCCGCTTGCCGGATCGTTTCAACAACGCCTTCCAGATTCGACATCACCTGTCCATTGGTGAACCGCACAACCTGGAAACCCTCAGAGACAAAGAAGGCGTCGCGATTTTGGTCGGCCTTCTGCCGTTCTTCGAAGTCATGGGACTCACCGTCAAGTTCGACGATGATCTTTGCCGACATGCAAATGAAGTCGGCAATGTAGTTTCGGATCGGGACCTGTCGGCGAAAGCCGAGCCCATCGATTCGATTGGCTTTCAGGTAACGCCAAAGCAGGGTCTCAGCACGCGTCAAGGCCTGGCGAAGTTGCTTCGCTCGGTTGCGCTGGCGCGGACTGACCACTGCGTGCGGCATTCGCGGCTACCCCCCTCCCTGGCCCTCCCCCACAAGGGGGGAGGGAACAGAAAGGGCACCGGGCACAAATTTTATTGAGACCGCACTCACGAACTCAGCCCTCCCGCCAAGGTCGGGACCTCAAGCGGCTTGAAGCCGTAATGGCTGAGCCAGCGCACGTCGCTTTCGAACAGCTGCCGCAGGTCGGACATGCCGTATTTCAGCATCGCGATGCGGTCGATGCCCATGCCCCAGGCAAAGCCCTGATAGACCTCGGGATGGATGCCGCAGGCGCGCAGCACATTGGGATGCACCATGCCGCAGCCGAGAATCTCCAGCCAGTCCTCGCCTTCGCCGAAACGAATCTCGCCCTTGTCGCGCCGGCACTGGATGTCGACCTCCAGCGACGGTTCGGTGAAAGGGAAGAACGAGGGGCGGAATCGCATGTTGATGTGATCGACCTCGAAGAACGCCTTGCAGAATTCGTGCAGGATCCATTTGAGGTGGCCGAGATGCGAGCCCTTGTCGATGACGAGGCCTTCGACCTGGTGAAACTGCGGCGTGTGGGTCGCGTCGGAATCGATACGGTAGGTGCGGCCGGGGCAGACGATGCGGATCGGCGGCTTCTGGGTGAGCATGGTGCGGACCTGCACCGGCGAGGTGTGGGTGCGCAACAGCATGCGCGAGCCGTCTTCCTTCGGATTGAAGAAAAACGTGTCGTGCATCTCCCGCGCCGGATGGCCTTCGGGAAAATTCAGTTTGGTGAAATTATAGTCGTCGGTCTCGATGTCGGGACCTTCGGCGATGGCAAATCCCATGTCGGCGAAGATCGCCGTAAGCTCATCCATGACCTGGCTGAGCGGATGGATCCGGCCCTGATCGGTGAGGGCCTCGCGTACGGGAAGCGTGACGTCGACGGTCTCGGAGGCAAGCCGGGCGTCGAGAGCTGCGGATTTCAGGATATCGCGGCGCGCGGTCAGCGCCTGCGTGACGGTGTCCCTGACGATATTGATCGCTGCACCTTGCGTCTTGCGCTCTTCCGGCGACATTTTGCCGAGGGTCGCCAGGAGCGCGGAGATCGAGCCCTTCTTTCCGAGTGCCGCGACGCGCACGGCTTCCAGGGCGGCTTCGTCGCCTGCTGCGGCGATCTGGCTGAGAACCTGGGATTCGAGTTGAACAAGGTCGGTCATGGCAATCCCTTTTGGCCAGGATGCTGAGCCGATGCTCCTAGCCCGTCATGCCCGGGCTTGTCCCGGGCATCCACGTCTTGCGGTGTTTGCACGAGGGAAGACGTGGATGGCCGGGACATCCAGCGCGAAGACGCGCTTCGCGCTTTTACCCGGCCATGACGACTTCAACCCGCAGAGCACAAGCGGACGACGGCTTACGCCGCCAGCGCAGCCTTGGCCTTCTCGGCGATCGCCTGGAACGCCGCCGGCTCGTGGATCGCGAGGTCCGACAGCACCTTGCGGTCGACCGTGATGCCCGATTTGGAAAGGCCGTTGATAAAGACGCTGTAGGTCATGCCGAACGGGCGCACGGCGGCATTGAGGCGCTGGATCCAGAGCGCGCGGAAAGTGCGCTTCTTGCGCTTGCGGTCGCGGAAGGCGTATTGCCCGGCCTTTTCGACCGCGGCCTTGGCGGCGCGGATCGTGTTCTTGCGGCGGCCGTAGAAGCCCTTGGCGGCCTTGTAGACTTTCTTGTGTTTGGCGTGAGAGGTCACACCGCGTTTGACGCGAGACATGACGGATCTCCTTCATCTGAAAATGGGTGACGGATCGCCGCGCGGACGCGGCTCGGCTGAGAGCGCGATCAGGCGTTCGGCAAGAAATATTTCTTGATGTTGTCGCCGTCGGTCTTGAACAGCACGCGGGTACCGCGGAGCTGACGAATCTGCTTCTTGGTCCGCTTGATCATGCCGTGGCGCTTGCCGCGCTGGGCGGCCATCACTTTGCCGGTGGCAGTCACCTTGAAGCGCTTTTTAGCGCCCGATTTGGTCTTCAGCTTGGGCATTTGGCTCTCCTGTTGCCGCAGAAAAAACGCGCCCAGAGGGCGCTTTCGCGGCTAAAATGCTCGTTAGAGCGTTGAAAATGCTTGGCTATTTCTGAAATGAGACAGCCAGCATGGGCATCGACACGGCAGCCCTTGATCAGCCGGGCGATGAAGTTGGCGCTTATGGCAGAACCGGGCCGGATTGGCAACGATGAACCGCGCAAACCGATGGACCGACGAATGATCTGACGACGCCAGGCGGCATTGTCGAAAAGCAGGACGAACAAAATGTCAATTTCAGCCCAATTGATTGCCGTTGTTGCCGATTTCGGGCGCGTGCGCGCCCTGCGATGGATATTCGCCGCTGCCGTTCTCGCCGCCATGACAGGGGCGCCTGAGACTGCCGCCGCCGGAAGGCTTGGCGCGGTGAGGGCCTATGATGGCACCTGGAACGTGGTGTTCGCGACACGGACAGGTAACTGCAGTTCGACCAACAGCTTCCCCTTCGCGGTGTTCGGCGGCCGGGTTTCGTCCGCGGGTGGGGGCAAGGTCACGGGCGGTATCAGCCCCGCCGGTGTTGTTTCCGTCAGAGTATCGCTCGGTCTGTCGGCGGCCAGCGGCAGTGGCCGGCTGATCGGCAACTCAGGTGCGGGCCGCTGGAGCGGCATCATCTCCGGCGACCGGTGCAGCGGCAGCTGGCAGGCCACGCGCGGCTGATCACGCCAATGGTTGTCGTCCCGGCCTCGAGCCGGGACCCATCATAAATAACCACCACAACGGATTGTTTAGAGAAAGCCGTCTGCCGGATCGCCCCAACCGACAGGCCCCGGCGGATGGCCCCCGCTTTCGCGGGGGCGACGGTGTAGATTCAGCGCGGCGCCAGAACCATCACCACCTGGCGGCCTTCGAATCGAGCGTCCTGCTCGACCTTGGCGAATTCCGCGACATCGCTCTTGACCTTGTCCAGAAGCTTGGTGCCGATTTCCTGATGCGCCATTTCGCGGCCGCGATAGCGAAGAGTGACCTTGACCTTGTCGCCCTCCTCGAAGAACCGCTGCATCGCGCGCATCTTCACGTCGTAATCATGATCGTCGATCATCGGCCGGAGCTTGATCTCCTTGATCTCGACGATCTTCTGTTTCTTGCGGGCCTCCGCGGCTTTCTTCTGCGCCGAATATTTGAACTTCCCGTAATCCATGATCTTGCAAACGGGAGGACTGGTATTCGGCGAAATCTCGACAAGGTCCATGCCGGCTTCGAGCGCCATCTTGATGGCTGCGACTGTCTCGACGGTGCCGTGGTTCGTGCCGTTCTGATCGATCAGCTGAACCTGTGCGTTGCGGATTTCATCATTGGTACGCGGCCCGTCTTTGGTGGCAGCGGGCGGGGCTCTGTTGGGACGGCGAATGGGTAGCTCTCCAAGGTTGTGAACGAAGGTTACAGTTTGAAGGAATAAGGCAGCGCGGGCAAGCAAACTCGCGTCGAGGCCTGCGAAAAGCATCAAATGCGAGGCATTTTGGTCACGCCCGACAAGTCCCGCCGGGACGGAATGTTCAGATCAGCCCACATAGAGGGCAAGGCTTCGTTCCGCAAGCGCGGCGGTGGCCCGACAGAGCATCCGTTGACGGATCGGTTTGGCTCACTCAAACAGAACAAACCGGAGTAACCATCCATGACCAGTCCATGACCAGTTCCGCTGCAACCGGGCAGCCGCCCACTTTCATCGCGCTCGGCCAGCGCAGTGCTTCGCGCCGCATCGCGGTCCGTGCCCGCGCAGGCGGCTCGCCCGGGCTGTTCTGGCTCGGTGGTTTCAAGTCGGACATGATGGGCACCAAGGCCGTCGCGCTGGATGCGTGGGCCGCCGAGCGGCATCGCGCCTGCGTCAGGTTCGATTACTCAGGCAATGGCGAATCCGGCGGCGATTTCATCGACGGTACCATCGGGCGCTGGCTGGAAGAGAGCGTCGCGGTGTTCGAGCAATTCTGCGCGGGCCCCCAGGTGGTGATCGGTTCCTCGATGGGCGGCTGGATGGCGCTGTTGCTGGCGCGTGAACTGGCCAGGCGGCAGGCCAACCGAGCATCGCTGGCCGGCCTCGTGCTGATCGCGCCGGCGCCCGATTTCACCGAAGAGCTGATGTGGAAGAGGTTTTCGCCGCAAGCCCGGCAGGATATCGAAACCAGGGGCGTATGGCTGCGCCCTTCCGAATATGGTGAACCCTATCCGATCACGCGTGCGCTGATCGAAGAGGGCCGCCGGCATCTGTTGCTCGGCAGCGCCATCGAGGTCGGATGTGCGGTTCGAATCCTGCAGGGCGCGCAGGATCCCGACGTGCCATGGCGGCACGCCTTCGCGCTGGCGCACCGGCTGCCGGCTGACGACGTGGTGCTGACCATGATCCAGGATGGCGATCACCGCCTGTCACGGCCGCAGGATATCGCGCGGATCATCGCGGCGGTGGCGGAGATCGGGTGAATCTCTCCGTCATTCCGGGGCGCGGGTGTAACGAGCGAACCCGGAATCTGGAGGTTCTCCGATATGCAATTGCATATCGGAGTTCGGTGCTTCGCACCGCCCCGGAACGACCACCGTCCACTCCGCGCGCACGGCGTCATCGCGCTCGGGGCCGATGGCATTTGCCGCCAGCACCGCAAACTCGTGCGGCCTCATCAATTGCGACAACGCCCATACCGCGGCACCACGAACCAGCGGGCTTGCGTCGGCCAGCAGGCGTTCGGCCTCGACCGCCAACGCGCGGTCGTTGGCGTTGCCGATCGCGATCAGCACATTGCGGACGAAGCGGTCGCGGCCGATGCGCTTGACCGGCGATTTTGCAAAGCGCGCGCGGAACGCCGCGTCGTCGAGCCTTGCGAGGTCGGCAAGATCGGGCGCGCGCAGGTCCTCGCGCGCCGCGAGCTTTGCCTCATGGCCGGCTTGCGCGAATTTGTTCCACGGGCAGACGGCGAGGCAATCGTCGCAGCCATAGATGCGGTTGCCGATGGCTTTGCGGAACTCGTGCGGGATCGGCCCCCTGCTTTCGATGGTGAGATAGGAAATGCAGCGCCGCGCGTCGAGCTTGTAAGGCGCCGGAAACGCCGATGTCGGGCAGATGTCGAGGCAGGCCCGGCACGAGCCGCAATGATCGGCCTCGGCCGCATCGCGCGGCAGATCGGAATCGCTGAAGATCGCGCCGAGAAACAGCCACGAGCCGAACTGGCGCGAGACGAGGTTGGTGTGCTTGCCCTGCCAGCCGAGGCCTGCGGCCTGCGCCAGCGGCTTTTCCATGACCGCGGCGGTGTCGACGAACACCTTGACCTCGCAACCGCATGCCGCGACCAGCCATCGCGCCAGCGCCTTCAGCCGCTTCTTGATCAGGTCGTGATAATCGTCGCCCTGCGCATAGACCGAGATCGCGCCGCGCGTGCGCTGGGCCAATATCGCCAGCGGGTTTTCATCGGGCCCGTAATTGACGCCGAGCAGGACCACCGAACGGACGCCCGGCCACAACCCGCGCGGATCGGTGCGGCGCTCCGGATTTGCGGCCAGCCAGTCCATGTCGCCATGCGCGCCGACAGCGAGGAATTCGCGGAAATGCCGACCGGCATCCGCAATCGCATCCGGGCCGGTGACGCCGATGCAGTCGAAGCCGAGCCCGCGCGCCTGACGAGCGAGTTCTTCCCTGAGATCGGCGGGAGCAAACTGGGTGGACGTGTTCAGAAGTCGAGGTCCACATAGGTCTGCGACGCCGGCACGCCCGCCAGCCATTCGCTCAGCAGCGGGCGGAACGAGGGGCGGGATTTCACCCGCGCGTACCAAGCCTTTGCCGCGTCGTCCTCGATCCATGGCACGTCGCCCAGATAATCGATCGCCGAAAGATGCGCCGCGGCGGCGAGATCCGCATAGCTGAGCCAATCACCGGCCAGAAAATTCCGCGTCCGCGCCAGCCAGCCGATATAGGCCAGATGATAGCGCACATTGGCCTTCGCCGCACGGATCACGTCCGCCGCCGGCGGGCCGCCGCCGTCGTCCTCGCTCATGAAGCGCTTGTAGATGCGCTCGGTGACCAGGGGATTGGAAGCCTCCTCGAAAAACTTGTCATTGAACCACGCCATCAGCCGGCGCACTTCGATGCGCTCGCGCATCCCCGACGGCAGCAGCCGGCGCTCGGCCATCGCGGCGCCATGGCTCTCATCGAGATACTCGGCGATGATTGCCGCGCCCGGAATGGCAGGCCGGCCTTCGGCGATCAATACCGGCGTGGTGCCCGCGGGGTTCAATGCGAGAAACGCCTCGCGCCGCTCCCAGACCCGCTCTTCCACCAGACGCAGATCCAGACCGTGTTCGCCGAGCGCCAGGCGAATAAAGCGCGAATGCGGGCAGAATGGGTGATGAAACAGCGTGAACATGAAACCCTTGATAAATTTCCAGTCTTAAGAAAGTTTCCTATTCGAGGCAGGCTAAAGGCAGAAGTGCGCCAAACTACAGAAGCTTGTGACCGAGGCAACCGGTGTTTTCGCGTTTTTGACGTTGCGGCCTGGGAACGAATAAGCGAGAAGAACCCGGCTTTTTTCGGCCGACATCGATCATAACAGGCCGGCGCCGCCGGTTTGAAGCTCCGGCGGCGGTGGACGTCAGCGCGTCATCGGGGATTCAGACCGAGCAGCGGTAATGAAAGTAGAGTTGCCAGTGCCCCCTTCTGCCTTTCGAAGTTCGTGTCAGAGGGTGCCGCGATGAATCACGAGCTTCGAAAGACAGGGCACTAGGTCATGATGTCTGATTCGTTGAGAGCGGTTATTCTCGGTGTCATCGAAGGCGTTACGGAATTTCTCCCGGTGTCATCGACGGGCCATCTGCTGCTGGCGGAACGATTCTTCGATCTCGGCGAGGGCAGTTTCTGGAACAGCTTCACGGTGCTGATTCAGCTCGGGGCCATCCTGGCGATCCTTGCCATCTATTTTGGCAAATTGTGGCGAATCGCGCTCGGCATGTTCTCCAATCCCGCCGACCGCCGCTTCGTTATCGGCGTGCTGGTGGCGTTTCTGCCCGCGGCCGTGATCGGCGCCGCGGCCGGCAGCTATATCAAGTCCTATTTGTTCAATCCCTGGGTGGTGTGTTTTTCGCTGATCGTCGGCGGCGCCATCCTGCTGTGGGTCGATCAGATCGATCACCATCCGCACGAGCACGACGCCACGACATTCCCGCTGCCGATGTATCTTGCGATCGGATTTGCCCAGTGCCTGGCGATGATCCCCGGCGTGTCACGCTCCGGCGCCAGCATCGTCGCGGCGATGCTGCTCGGCGCGGACAAGCGCGCGGCGGCGGAGTTCTCGTTCTTCCTGGCGATCCCGACCATGGTCGGCGCGTTCGCCTACGATTTTTACAAGAACCGGGGCGAAATGACCGCCGACCATCTGGGGATCGTTGCGATCGGATTCGTGGTGTCGTTCATCACCGCGATCGTCGTGGTGAAGACATTCCTGAATTACGTCACCCGCCACGGCTTCGCGCTGTTCGCGTGGTGGCGCGTAATCGTCGGCACGCTCGGCCTGATCGCACTGGCAATGGGGCGGTGAGAATCAAGCAGCGTAGGGTGGGAAAAGCGAAGCGTGCCCACCACTATCTCTAGGCGCTTGTTAATCGAGGTGGGCACGGCGCAAGCGCGCCTTTGCCCACCCTACAAATATCGGCTTACACGCCGTTGTGCGCGAACTGTCCCGCCTTGCGGAAGCGCCAGAGATATTGCGGGGCGATCGCTTCCAGCGAATCCGGTGCAATTCCGAGCCCCTCCAGCGTGAGCCCCGCGGCTTTCGCCGCCTCCGACACCACATTGTCGCTGCGCAAAAGCGCAACCTGATCGGGCGTCAATTTCAGCGGCCCCGGGGCGAACTGCAGCAACAGCGCCTGCAATTTGGCCAGGCCGAACGACAGCGAGACCAGCATGCGACGGCGTTCGATGGTGGCAAGAATGATTTCCATGACCTCGCGCATCGTCAGCACTTCCGGACCGCCGAGCTCGTAGGTCGCGCCGGCCTTGGCCTTGCCGTCGACGGCGTCGGCGACCGCGGTGGCGACGTCGCCGACATAGACCGGCTGCAGCTTGGTCACCCCGCCGCCGATCAGCGGCAGCACCGGGGACACCTGGGCCAACGCCGCGAAGCGGTTGGTGAACTGGTCCTCCGGTCCGAACACGACCGAAGGCCGCAGGATCGTGGCCGAGGGGACGGCCGACCGCACCGCCTCTTCGCCCGCGGCCTTGGCGCGGGCGTAGCGCGACGGCGAATTCTCGTCGGCGCCGATGGCCGAGACATGCACCATCCGGGCGCCGACCGCGGCGGCCGCCTTCGCCACGGCGCCAGCGCCGGCCGCCTGCACCGCATCAAAGGTCTGCGCGCCGCTCTCGGCCAGGATGCCGACCAGGTTGATGGCGATATGGGAGTCGCGCATCGCGGCCTCGACCGAGGCCGGGTAGCGCAGATTGGCCTGCACGGCGTGGATCTGGCCGACCCTGCCGAGCGGCTGCAGGTGCCCGGCCAGTTCCGGCCGCCGCACCGCTACCCGGATCCGGTAATCGCGCTTGCAGAGCGCGCGGACCACGCTTCGCCCCAGAAAACCCGATCCACCGAAAACCGTAACCAGGGTGTCCAGATTAGATGCCATGGCAGTCACTTCCTGCTAGCCAAATTCGAGCGATTCATGAGGCTGTTTAGCGCTTTCGCGCCGCGCCGTCATGTCCTGCATTGTAGTATATTTGGTCGTGTATTTGGGCCGCCGGCCGCCTATTTGACAAGCGCGCGACCGATCCTTAGTAACCGCCCCTAATGCCCAGGTGGCGGAATTGGTAGACGCGCTGGCTTCAGGTGCCAGTGGCTTAACGGCCGTGAAGGTTCGAGTCCTTTCCTGGGCACCATTTTTTTCCAAGCCTATGATTTCGTTGAAATGCGGGCTCTTTGGCCCGCTGACCGGTACACAAGGCGGTATTGGATCTCCGCGGTTAGTGCGTCAGTGGATCGTAGGTCCATAGAGGCCGGCCATTACACTTACGCCAATCGTCATGAGCACGATGCAGGAGATCATCCCGAAGAGATAATTGCGCTCGCGCAAGAACACGATCAGCATCAAGACAACGCGCAGGATCGGCAGCAGAATGATAAGCGCGATGCCTTTTCCGACGATGCTGGTGCCCAGCGTTATGGTATGCCCATGCGGGGCGATCCATCGGCCGAACAGGGCAACGATCATCCCGAGCGCGGTTACGCTCGACGCCAGCCAGATGCCGTATCTGAGTTGGCGTGCAAGCAGCAGGTCCATCCGGTGGGTATCGTCAACGGCTTTGTCGTCCGTGATCATGCGGCTTTTCCAAACAACACGATGTGGAAAGCGGAGAGCAGCATCTGCGCCGCCAGGGCTATGAGCACCACTACAAACAGGACCCTCACTTTTTCATTTGAGACTCGCATCAAGATGCGGGCTCCGACGACTGATCCCAGAACCGAGCCCAAGGCGACGGGACCGGCTAGAGCGGGAACGATGTCGCCCCTTATAAAGTACGCCCCCGCGCTGGCAGCCGCGGTCACCCCAATCATGAAATTGGAGGTTGCCGACGATACCTTGATAGGCAGGCGGAGGGCTGTGTCCATGGCAGGAATCTTGAGCACGCCGCTGCCAATCCCGAGTAGCGCCGAGATCATGCCGGCGGCGTACATCAGGAACATTCCCTGGGGTAGCTGTCGCACCTGGTAGGTCACGCTGCGGCCGAGCAAGTGGTCGGGATAGCTCGCGTGGAGCCGAAGCTTGTCCGCCCAGTTGCCGGGCGGGTCGGCAATGCTGGTGCCTGCCGGATCGCTGCGCCGGGCGAACATCTGATGCGCCGATACCAACAACACAACGGCGAACAGGCCGTAAAGGAAGGGCGCCGGAGCTAGCCCAACAAGGAACACGCCCGTGAGAGCCCCGAGCGTCGTCGCAGTCTCCAGCACGATGGCGAGGCGAACGTTGGTGAGGCCTCCCTCAAGAAAGGATGCAGCGCTGCCGCAGGAGCAGGCGATCACCGAGACGATGCTTGCGCCGATCGCCGTGCGAAGGCCCACACCGCCGAACAGGGTAAGGATGGGCACGATGAAGATGCCGCTGGCCATGCCGAGCATCCCGCCCAGCGCGCTCGCGCCGACGGACATGACGAACAGCCAGGATACGAAGCCGGCATCCATGTCAGCTATCTCCGGTTTGTGTTGAGGCCGTCGGGCGTCGGGCAAGGCGCGTCACGAACCGGATCAGGTCGCCGCGATAGTGTAGTCGCTCATAGTCGACGGGCCGATTGCCGGTGGTGTAGGACGTGCGCTCGATCAGGAAGATCGGGCTGCCGGCCGGCACTTGAAGCGCCTCAGCAGCAACAAGGTCGGCCGCCGCCGCTTCCAGCTTGTATTCAGCTTCGACCAGAGGCGTATCGTACTTCTCCTCCAGCAGCGCAAAAACCGGTTCGGCCTCAAGGTCGTTGTCCGCAACCTTTTCACCTATGTCGCGAGGCAAGTAAGTTTCGTCGAACGACATGGCCACACCGTCGGCCAAGCGAACACGCCGGAGCCTGACGACTAGCGTCCCGGGTGCTAATGCAAGTTGGCGGGCGACGGTTTCGTCGGCTGCCACGATGCGCTTGTCGAGCAAGCGGGCGGTTGGGCTTCGCCCCAGCGCCTGCATGTCCTCGACGAAACCGGTCAGCTCGGTCAGCTCCTGCGTGATCTTCGGCTGGGTGACGAAAGTGCCCTTTCCGCGTCTCACTTCGACGAGGCCGCGCTCGATCAAATTCTGGATCGCCTTCCGCACCGTCGTGCGACTGACTTTGAACCGCTCAATCAGACCTTCCTCGGGCGGCAATTGCGTTTCAGGCGGCATGGTGCCGTCGGCGATGCCGGCGGCTAGAGCGGACTCGACACTTTCATAGAGGGGTACGGGAGACATAACGGTATCGTGACGTCATGATGTCTTGATGTCAAGCCTTGCTTCCATTAATTTCCGGCCATGCAACGGTCATCGACAAACGAAACGGAGTTTAGAAACATGAAATCAATTAGTTACGTTGAAGGAAGATTCGGAACGTGGCGCAATTCTCTCAATCTTCTCATCAGCTTTCCCTCGATCGCCCAATGGGCTCCGATCCCGCTGCGCCTGATCGTTGGATATGGCTTCATGGAACACGGCTTCGCCAAGGCGGCGAGGGGCTTCGATGCATTCCCCGCCATCCTGCAGGCGATGGGCCTTCCCGCGCCTCATTTGCTGGGGTGGCTCACCATCGCGGTGGAGATCGTGGGCGGGTTGGCTGTGCTGCTTGGTGCACTGGTGCCGCTCGCCAGTATCCCGATGGCGATTGTTCTTTTGACCGCGATGTTCACCGTGCACCTTCCCTACGGCTTCAGCTCGATCAAGCTTCAGGCAATAACGGCCGCCGGCGCGCAGTTCGGGCCGCCGGGCTATGAAACCGACCTCCTTTAACTCGCTTGCCTGGCGACCCTCGTCTTGGGCGGATCCGGACCTCTTTCTATCGATCGCCTTCTGGCGGATCGCACAGGTGGAGCGGCGGCAACTCCAAGCTCGACTATCTGAAAAATGGTACACGACACCGGTACGCAAGTTCCCACTGGTCGGCGGAAAATCCCGGCAATTCGGGCTTTCTTGATGGTGGCGATCCAGCCCTTTCTGGGCAGCATCCGCCCGTCGCCGAGCCGCCGCGGTAACTTCAAGGGCGTTTTTCAGACCATCCGTTGGCCGGCCTGATTAGCGACGGACTTCTGCACAAAGTACATGGCAATCAGCGAGAGGATCGACGTCGCAACGACGATGTATCCCAGCGTGTCGAAATGCCCGAGCGAACCGTCGGCATTTTCAGCGATGATCGCCGCGGCCAGGACCGACCCGAGCCCGCCGGAGAGCTGCTGCAAGGAAGCGCTGATCGCGCTGAAGGAGCCGCGTTGACTGGGTACGGGTATCGCCGAAATCAGCGCCTGCGACGGAATCATGCGTGAAAAGATGCCGACGAACATCAAGACGTTGACGATGATCGCGGTCAGCAATGTCACCTGACCAAGATGAGTGTAGATCAGCACCATGACGACCGACATCGCGCTGCCGAAGACAAAGGTGGGAAATTTG
>Ga0185299_10002919_pt1 | contig 24416 bp, 27 predicted proteins | sample PaiPotPPA55metaG_FD_128002 | JGI IMG/M metagenome (GOLD analysis project Ga0185299, IMG submission 128002) | Iron sulfur acid spring bacterial and archeal communities from Banff, Canada, to study Microbial Dark Matter (Phase II) - Paint Pots PPA... ... | reverse complement strand
CCTGATTGCCTTACGTTCTTCTTGCCCACAGCAGACCGTTACGGTGGTCAGTGCGAGTAGCACGATGCGAGCGCTCTGGGCGACCATTCGTCGCACGGCAAAACCGTGGAGGCGCATTGCGCTGCACATGAACACAGCATGTGTTTTGCAGGCGAAGACGAAAATGGAACGGAAGTACCAATGACACTGTCCCTGCGTACAGTTCGCTACTCCCAGTCGGTTCGATGAAATTCCGAACGGATACTACCGCGTCGCCCTAGAGGGTTCCAAAATTCGGGAAAAGGTTTTTTGAACCCAGCGGCCAGCAAGGGCTCGCAAGAGGATATAAAGCGTCCGCGCAACTTCTCGGGTAGATGGCTAAATGGATGGTTCGTTGATTTGCTACTTGACACACCCAAATCAGGAGCGCAGAGTGGCCGAAAGTTGTTTCTGTAGTCGGCGGTATAACATGTTTCGTCCACGATCCAACTCAGTCAAGATGCTGGTTGCTATCGCTGCGAGCGTCTTATTTGTAGGGATTGTGGCGACTGAACTCCCTGAACTCCTGTCGTTAACGGACAATACCTCCAACGATTTCGCGTTTCGCAAAGCGGGTCCCGCAGAATGCACTTCGATCTTGAATACTGCGAATCATTGTCCGATTCCGCTGCATATGAAGGATTCCGAGTACAGCACAGACATTCGCTGCACTGCCGCTCTTGAAGATGCAACACCGCCCTCGTCCGACTTGTGCCTTCTTCATTCCGTTCTTCGCAGATAGAGTTTCCTTCCTAAATTTTTAAAAGTCGCTACATCGACGATTCCGAGTTGGTGCGGATTTTCGCGGCTTGCACCAAAAAACCGGGAACGCCTACTGACGGAACAGATCGCGGGGACGTCGAGTCTTAGAACCCGCGTGCATGGAGACTAACTATGAGACGCAATATCAGTATGAGCAGGGAGTTGCGGCGATTTCTGCCGGCAAGGCGGCCGCGAGCATACGAAAAAATGTTCGGATGTAGCGATAAAAATTTCGTAACAAGACCAAACATCTTCCCGCGTTCGTTCGTCATTACAGTAGCAATCCAGCTATGCCGAGTGGTTCTGAGAGCTCGTCACGCGTTCGGCGTGCCGGGAGTACGTGTGCCGCGTCAGTCTTTTAGGCACCATATTTCCGTCTCGTTTGCGCCATTGCGGTGGTGTGCTCGCGGTGCTTGCTGGCTCTATCGCCGTTTCTTTTCAACCGGCCAGAAGAGCCTCGCGCACCAAGTGAACTTCCGTGTCAAACAAGGGGGACCACGATGAAGTTACACCTGCGCCACTCGTACTCGTTTTTTATACCGTTGTTGCTTCTCGCCACCGTGTATGTAGCGGTTCAGCCCAGTTACGCCGCGCCACAATCTCAGGAGAATGCCAGCTCGACCTTTTCCACGCTGCGATCGCGGGCGGAACAGGGCGACGCCGTTGCTCAATACAACCTTGCGCGGTCCTATCTGCGCCACGATCCCACCCAGGAGGACTACCAATCTGCGCTCAAGTGGCTCGGTGCGTCCACGGTTCAGGGTAATGCCGACGCGGAATTCCTCTTGGGCTTTTTGTACGAACATGGCCTGGGAGTTCCCAGGGATTATGCCAAGGCCGCGGAGAACTACCGTGCCGCGGCACTCCAGGGCCACTCGTCCGCCGAAAACAATCTGGCCTCGCTACATCAGCACGGCCAGGGTGTTCGGAGGAACTTGGGCAAGGCGTTCGGGTGGTATCTCGCTTCCGCCCAGCACGGGAATCCCGTCGGCCAATGCAATCTGGCAACACTTTACTACCTGGGCTCGGGTACCCCCCGCGATTACAAAGAAGCGGCCAGGTGGTTTCGCGCAGCAGCCGAATCAGGATTCGCGGAGGCTCAAAACAGTCTGGGGGTTTCTTACTACAAAGGCTTGGGCGTCGAACTCGATTACACCGAAGCTGGCCAATGGTTGCGCCTTGCCGCGCAACACGGCCTGCCCAGCGCTGAAACAAACCTAGCTTACCTGTACGAGCAGGGGAGGGGACTGCCACTCGATTACGTCGCTGCCTACGCCTGGTATTCCCGCGCGCTTGCCTCAGGTGACGCCTCTGGCGCTGAACACCGCGACCAGCTCTCGCACCTGATGACGCGCAAGCAAATCGACGAGGCCACTTCCCTCCTCAGCACCCTTTCCGCACAATCTCAACAGCAGCCCGCAGCGGCTACTGCCAGCCCCTTTTCGCTCCTGCAGAGCCACTAACCTCCGGGATATTTCTCCGGCTCCTTGCGCCCGAGCCCATGGTTGTTCGACAACCATGGGCAACTCGGGTGGAAGGAACCGACATTGTTATGAAATCAAGTAGCAAGCCATCGAAGCCGCTCTGGCGGTAGCGCTGCAACACCCGGCGCAGATGGCGCGGGCTCATGCGCAAGATCCGCGCGGCTTGCCAAAAGGTGATCTGCCCGCTGACTGCTCGCAAGATAACTTCCTCCACTTTCATAGCCCGCTCCCGGGCCTGCTGCAGATAGCTCGCCATCGCCGGTTACCCCCGGCTTGGCTAGCTACTCCAGCTGGCCCCTGCATGCGGACATTTCATGTGCTAATTGGGAGGACATCTCATGTGCTAGCAACAGCTAACAATTGCGTGCCGGACGAGACTTCAGCAAGTCGCTGGAGCTCGCTGAAATGGATAATCATCTCAGAAGGAAATCCTCTGATTACCCGACGCGCATGCCAGACAAGAATTCTCACGCTGCTGCAATCCTGTCATTTTTGACAATGTGAGTGCAGCTTGCATTCAAGGACAATCTCAACCACTCGTTTGATACCCGACGTGGAAGCGTTAGAAAGACGTTGATGCACAAATACTCTCAAGCGGAACGGCGGCCGGTTCATCGCCGTTGGTCCCATCCACTGTTCTTCTCTTTTGTCGTCAGTTCCTTGTTGCTTGGTTTAACCTGCGGATGCGGTACAGGAAAACCAACCGCCGCCACCAATGATCCCGATCAACTGCTCCAGCAAATGTCCGAGAAGCTTGCTCATGCAACAAAGCTCAGCTTCAAAGTCGACCGTAAGCTGGACGCGGCTTTGGTTGAGGGACTGAACATTCCCGAGAAGGCGCAGATAGAAATCTCTGTCTCTCGACCCGGCAAGTTTCTGGCGAGGTCGGACAGTCAGGACAATGTTCGCCATTTCGTTTTTGACGGTCAGAATCTTTCGGTCTACGACGAGACGATGGAGCTGTACGCCACTGTGCCAGTTCCAGGCACGATTGACGAAGTGGTGACGAAGATCGACGAAAAGTACGGATTCACACCGCCTTTGGCAGAGTTTATTCTCAGCGATCCCTATGGGGCGCTGAGTCCGCGAATCAAAAGTCAGGCTTACAAGGGCAAAGAGACTGTCGGCGGCGTCGAGTGTCATCACCTGAGTCTGGGCGGCGAGGTGGCTGACTCAGAACTCTGGATCGGCGTCACTGATCTGCTGCCGCGCAAACTGGTGGCGACGTTTAAAGATCGCGAGGGTGGTCCGCGACTCCAGGCTGACTTTTCAGATTGGAATCTGGCTGCCACGCTCGACGACAAATTCTTCGCCTTCGTGGCGCCGCAAGACGCCGAGAGCGTCGAGATGGTAACCGAGGCCCAAATGAAAGAAACCGCGGCAAAAGTGGCTGCGCGGCAAAGATGAGGCGTATAGGTCTCCAACAAAGAATGAGACGAAAGGACAACGTCGATATGAAACCAACAATTACTCGATACCGCTTGACGATAAGTGCCTGTGAACGAAGCAAAGCCTTGATGAGGGCTACTATTCTTGGCGCCGTGTTGCTGCCCAGTGTGTCCGTGGCGATGGGACAGGTTTACGGGGTTGCCAGGAAGACGACGGTAGTGAGTGGCCCAAATGGAACCGCGGCAGTCAGCAAAACGGCGGTAGTGGGCGGCCCGAACGGGACTGCAGCAGTCAAGAAAACCACAGTTGTCTCTGGAGGTGGCATGCCGAACGGCTACATCGCCGTGCTGCCTGGTGGTTATCGAGCGGTTACTGTTTCGGGGGTGCGCTACTACAGCGTGGGAGGCATTTACTACCGTCCGCAAATATACCAAGGCCGCACGGTGTATGTAGCAGTTCGCCTCTAGTTGATGTTCGCCGCCGAGTTCTTCAAAGAGAACGATTAACGGGCCGTTGTCAGTTTTTTCGAACGAACCTGTCTGTTGTGTCGGTTGTTGGCCGCCAACTGGGCCGCCAACACAATGGATCAAAAGTATGCGTGATTCCAAAACCACTTAGTAGATCCTGCCGTTGAGATTCCATTCGACTGAAAGATACAACGGACAACATTGCAAAGAAATTCGGCCCAAAAAATTGCCTAACTAGATTCACATGCCTGAATGGTAGGCCTTCTGCTTCAGAGTGCGCTTTGGCCCGTCCAAATTATTCCCTCCGCCCTCCAGACAAGAGCAGACATCAAGTCGAGTTGTGTCTCGCTCTCTGCTGTTGGCCGGATCGAGACTTGGTTCAGAGGTGCTGATAATTCGAGTTCTGAGTGGCGATATTCAGCTGCTTGCTGACGCCATCAATCACCATGCTGGAGACGTGGTTCGGCCCCTCCGGCATGCGGCTAAATTGCACCGTCAGGTTCATTGCATCCTTTGGATCATCCATATACGAAGCGATCTGCAGTCGCAATAATTCCTTTTGAGTTTTGTCGAATACCAGAGTCATCGAATCCTGGGGCTTCAAATAGTTGTGAATAACCAGTTGAAGCTCACCGGGAGCGCCTGCGACTGAACCCAAGGTGATGTTCCCCTGTGCATAAGCCTGCTGGAGCATCTCTCTGTCCGGTGGCACATATTGCTGCGCGAGGGCCTTCATTTGTTCGGCGTACTCTTTGTATTCTTCCTTTTTCTTTTCGACAATATGCTTTTTCAGACGGCCGCCGCTTGCGGTCTGCTCGGCTGGTGGATCGAGCGAGGTCTTCTGTGGCTTTCCATCGGGTCCAAGGCGAACCTGGAAGTGCTCTTGCTTTTTCTGCTCCCCTTTGAGGCTGATGTTGATCTGTTCAACCCACGTGTACTGTGCCATCGCCTGCTTGTTCTTCGCAGCCGCTTCCTTCATCTCCGCGACACGCTCCTGCAGCTCCTGATTCTGTGCGTTAGCCGGGCGGCTGAAACCAAAGCCGCCCAGAAAAACGAATGGAGTAAGAAGCGCGACCTTCGCGATCCGTTGCACATTATTTCTCATAAGAGTCCTCTCTCAACCATCTCCAAGTCTTCAGTTCTATTACTGTTTCGGTGGGAAAGTTTTCAACAATTTCTGCATGGCCTTGTCGAGATTTTTCTGCTTCTTCTCCTGGTTGTTGCCGGGATCGAGGGTCTTGGTGACACGGCCTGTCCAGACGAGTTTCTTGGTGGATGGGTCGTACATATCCAGGACGAGAGTGCCGACGCTGATTGTGGAACTTGTGGCCGTTCCCATCCCGCCGCCCCAGCGGGGCCCGCCGCCCATGCCGTAGGCGTTCCACTGTTTTTCCTGGTCGAGGGAGGTCTGATAGCCAATAAGGAGGTCGGCCTTGTCCCCGTCGGTTTTGGTGAGGCCTTTGGCTGCCAACTGAGAATCGATGGAAGCCTTGATCTGCGCATCGAGAATCTGGTTGGGCTGGGTTGCGCCTTCAATAGCGACCCACTTATAGGTGTGAAACTTGGAGAAGTCGGTGCCGGGCATCGAATTGGTGGTGACATCTTGTGCGAGCGTCAGGGTGCACGCCACAAGAGCCAAAACGAGCGCGATCCCGAGTTTCGTTACTTTGTTCCCTACTTTTTGCCGCATGGTGTATCTCCTTTTCGAAAACTAAACTTTCGTGAATCTTATGCCCACCCCCTTACGGCCCCAGGTTCGAGACACAACGGAAGCCCAGGTGATTTGTTCCTGTGCTTACTTCGCCCATACCGCGTGTTCCCACCATGTAGCGGGAACAATACTGGTCGGTGCAGAGAAAAGATCCTCCACGATGCACTTTTTTCTTCTCTGATGGTTCCGCTGGATCAAAAGAAGTCTCGGGTCCTTTCGGATTGCGCGCCACTCCTCCTGCTATGGCCAGTAGGCTGTAGTAGTCAGGTCGATACCAGTCCGCGGTCCACTGCCAGACATTTCCAGCCATGTCATACAGTCCATATCCGTTGGGCGCGAACTGGGAGACCGGAGCCAACCCGACGAATCCATCGCTGCCCGAGTCTTGGACTGGAAAATGGCCTTGATACGTGTTGGCCATCCATTTCCCGTTGGGTCGGAATTTCTCACCCCAAACAAAGGGCTTCCCGGCAAGCCCACCACGCGCGGCGAATTCCCATTCCGCTTCGGTGGGCAGTCGCTTGTGGGCCCATTTGGCATAGGCTTCGGCGTCCACGTACGCAATTTGGACCACGGGATAGTTTTCTCTTCCTTGAATGGAGCTCTTTGGTCCGGTTGGGTGTCGCCAGTTCGCGCCCGGCACGTAATTCCACCATTGAAAGTGATCATTCAGCGGAACGGGATGGTCGGGCGGGGAAAAAACCACGCTGCCTGCGACCAGATTTTCTGGCGGTGCCCCAGGAAAATCTTCGGCACGAGGCGTACGCTCGGCAATGGTGACGTATCCAGTAGCTTTCACGAACTCGCGGAACTGCGCGCTGGTTACGTCAGTCTTGTCCATGAAAAAACCGTCTACATAGACTCTGTGGATGGGCCGCGAATCTCTGGTGGCTTGCATACCCACCATATCCATGTCCGGAGGATCCTGGGCGCCCATCGAAAATTCGCCGCCTGGAATCCAGACCATCCCGCTCGGGGACTTCCCTTGCGGCGCCTGAGTATTTGGCACCGTCGGACCAAACGCGGCGCCCGGACTCGCGGGCGAGTTGGATCCTGCCTGCACCGAGGTATCCGAAGGGTGGAAAACGTCCAAGGAAATCACGACGGCGATCAGCAGCCAGAAGGGCGGGAGGACGACAGTCCGACGAAGTGCATTGGCGATTGTCGGCGTTCGGATCATAGCGTCTTCTCTTACCAAGACTTTGGGTAACACCGAAAAGGATGCGCCTACGGCGACACAGTGAGAATTGTTAAAAGTAACAGTCTTGAGTGGTGGTTTATCGAGGTCTCGCAGGTCTCGCGTATCATAGGCCCCTTGCACTTTTGATCTTGCCATTCCAGAGGAAAAGCGAGTATTGTACGCTGGCGGACAGATGCCATGAGCTTCTCAGGGCACTCCCCTAATCCGTCCACGCCCGAACGGTTCAGCCTGTTTTGATCGCTCGAGCTCAACCACCCACAGAGTATCCCTAGGCCCTTCGATTTAGCGGTTCAAATACATGTATTTGGCCCTGTCAGTTTTAACAGCTTTCGCGATGCGCAGAGGACGATCACAATCCTCTGCACGGAGAGGATCTGGCCCAAGACTTCGGGCAGAAGTTCCAGTACCCTCGAAATTCTGCGGGAAAGCGAAGAGTGTTTTTATCTAGTGGCAAACACCGCTCCTGTGCTGATCTGGATGTCGGGTACAGACAAGCTCTGTACATTCTTCAATCAGGGTTGGTTTGACTTCACAGGACGCTCCCTGAAACAGGAGTTGGGCAACGGATGGGTCGCGGCGGTACACCCGGACGACAGGGATCGCTGTTTGGAAGTCTACTCGTCGGCGTTTGACGCTCGGGTCGACTTTCAAATGGAATACCGTCTACGACGCTTTGACGGAGTTTACCGCTGGATCGTGGATTTCGGCGTTCCGCGGTTTGAACCCGACGGCTCTTTTCGGGGCTACGTTGGTTCGTGCATCGATATAACGGATCGAAAGGCGTACGAAGAATCTGTCCACACTTTGACCGGCCGCCTGATCGCAGCCCAGGAAGAAGAACGTAATCGTATCGCGAGAGAGCTTCATGACGATTTCAGCCAGCGACTGGCGCTCCTTAGCATCGGACTCGGACAGCTATGGAAAAGGCTATCGAAGTCCGAATCAGGCGAATGTGTTAGCGTTCGTAAAATACTGGATGGAACCGAGGAGATTTGCTCGGACCTTCACACACTGTCTCATCAACTTCATTCCAGCAAGCTCGAGCACGTAGGTCTAGTGTCTGCTCTCATCGGCCTCTGTAAAGAAATTGGTCATGAGTACAAGATTGGAATTCACTTCACCCAGTGCGAATGTCCCCCTGAAATTCCGAAGGACGTTGCCTTGTGTATGTTTCGAGTCGCGCAAGAGGCGCTCGGTAACGTAGCTAAGCATAGCGGAAGCAACGAGGCGCAAGTCGAACTCCGCGGAAACGACAGTGGGATCATTCTCCGCGTTTTGGACCAGGGCAAAGGTTTTGATCCTCGGCTTGGCAACTTGACTGCGGGAATTGGATTGATTGGTATGAGCGAAAGGCTCCGGCTTGTGGGAGGCAAACTCACGGTAAAATCGGAACCAAGTCGCGGGACAGAGGTCCTGGCCGAGGTACCACTGCCCGCTTCCGCGAACAAGGACCAGGGTCTGACAAAGGCTGCCGGGAGATAGAATCTTGAGACGCCCACGGATATTGCTGGCGGACGACCATCGAATGTTAGTGGACGCGCTGAAGGGTGTTTTGGAGCCGCGTTGCGACGTAGTCGGCACAGTGGGTGATGGGCGCGCGCTTCTGGAAGTCGCAGCTAAGTTGCAACCCGACATCATTGTCCTGGACATTGCGATGCCACGACTGAATGGTCTGGACGCTGCCCGGCACCTCAAACGCACCATGCCCAAGATCAAGCTCATCTTCATGACCATGAACGAGGATCCTGACTTGGTGGGAGAAGCGTTTCGCGCGGGAGCTTCAGGATTTCTGTTGAAGAAGGCGGCGGCGTTCGAATTGATGGACGCGATCGAAAAAGTGTTGAAGGGTGGTTCTTATGTGACGCCCAGTGCCGCGGAGGGGCAGGCGAATATTTCCCTGCGGGAGCCCAAGGCCCGCGATCATGTCGCCGAACCTACTCCTCGACAGCGGGAAGTCATTCAACTTTTGGCGGAGGGACGTTCCATGAAAGAGGTCGCCTCCGTCCTGCAAATCACTAAACGGACCGTTGCGGCACACAAGTATGCGGTCATGGACCTTTTACAACTGAAGAGTAATGCCGATCTGGTGCAGTACGCCATAAGGCGCAGGATCATCTCCCTCTAAGTAGCTTCCAGGTTTTTCTCGTTTCACTGTAAGTTTTGCCAATAGGCACCCTCACGAATTGCGATCAACCTGAATTCAGAAGCTTGGCCTACCAGAAGTAATCGGGTTCCAGGCTGCAAGATCTATCTGCAAGGTCAGACTTGTTCTTGAATCTCCGTTTCCGGCCCTTGAAATGGAGAAACATTTTCGAGGTAAGTTTCATGACTGGCAAGCGCGTTGTACTGGCGGATGATCTCACTCCCCTGTTGGACGCAGTCGCAAAATTACTAGAGGGATCCTTCGAGGTTGTTGGCATGGTGTCCGACGGACAAGCCGCTCTCGATGCCGTGCTGGCGCTCGCACCCGACTTGGCGGTCCTGGACATCTCAATGCCGGGCATGAGTGGAATCGAGGTAGCAAGGGAACTCAAGAGGCGAAGCAGCAGCACGAAGATCGTATTTCTCACGGTACATGACGACACGGATATTCTGGCCACTTGCCTTGCCGCGGGAGGTCTGGGCTACGTGATAAAAGTGCTGATGGAAACCGACTTGATTCCAGCAATGAATGAGGCGCTTGCGGGTCGTGAATTTGTATCCCGGTTTTCGTCGCTTCAAGACTCGCTGAATGGCAACTAGCAGTCCGCAGAGACTGTCTATCTAGACACTTGCTCCCAGTAGATCGCGCATTTTTCGCTCTTTCACTCGTCACCTCCAAAGGCTGGATGTCCCGCGTTCTCATATCACGACAGCTTGTCACTTTTGACAATTACGTTTTGTATTGGTCCGGAGCAGCATGCGTGCGCCTGAGAAGTTGTGTTCGCGCGTTTAAGCTCAAAAATCGGCTGCGTCGGCTTGTATCGAGAGAAAAAGAGGGGAACGTTTATGAAGTGGATGGCGAGACTAAGTCTTGTTCTGGCGACAACCTTCACAATCCTGGGATTCGCTGTGACTCCTGCGGCCTTCGCGCAACAGAAGAAGCCGAACATCGTCGTCATCATGTCGGACGATGTTGGCATCTGGAACATCAGCGCTTACCACCGCGGCATGATGGGTGGCCGCACGCCCAATATTGACCGGATCGCCAAAGAGGGCGCGCTCTTCACCGATTACTATGCGCAGCAATCCTGTACGGCCGGACGCGCCGCATTCATCCTTGGCCAGACACCTTTCCGCACGGGCCTGCTTATGGTCGGGTTGCCCGGCGCCAAACAAGGCTTGCAGGACAAGGACCCGACGATTGCGGAGCTCCTTAAACCTTATGGTTATGCTGCGGCACAGATCGGTAAAAACCATCTTGGCGATCGCAACGAATATCTGCCCACCGTCCATGGCTTCGATGAGTTTTACGGAATGCTCTATCACTTGAACGCCATGGAGGAGCCTTACCAATACGACTATCCGAAGATGGCCAATTTCAGGGAACGTTTTGGTCCACGCGACATTATCTCCACGACTGCCTCCACAGTGGATGATTCGACCACCGATCCGCGCTGGGGCAGGGTCGGCAAGCAGGTCATTAAGGACGAAGGCCCGTTGCCGCCGCATCCAAACATGGATCCGAAAGCGACGACGAACATGGAGGATATCGAGCCGGTACTGGTCCAGCGTTCGACGGAGTTCATGGAGCGCTCTGTGAAGGCGGGCAAGCCGTTCTTCCTTTGGCACAACCCGACTCGCATGCATGTCTGGACGCACCTCTCCCCGAAATGGGTGAACAAGAGCGGCTTCGGTCTTTACGCCGACGGCATGATGGAATTGGACTGGGAAGTCGGCGAGTTGCTCAAAAAGCTTGATGACCTCGGCATCGCCGACAACACCATCGTGCTGTTCACCAGCGACAACGGCCCCGAAATCTTTACCTGGCCCGATGGCGGCAACCAGCCGTTTCGTGGTGAGAAGGGTGTTACCTACGAGGGCGGATTCCGCGTCCCTATGTTGGCGAAGTGGCCCGGCGTCATCAAGCCCGGCATTATTGTCAACGACATTATGGCGATGGAGGACTGGTTGCCGACGCTGCTTGCTGCCGCCGGTGACCCCGACATAAAAGATAAACTCTTGAAAGGCCTGAAGGTGGGAGACAAGACGTTCAAAACTCACCTTGACGGCTATAACTTTATGCCCTACTTCAAGGGCGAAGTCCCTGCTGGGCCGCGTCACGAATTCTTCTACTTTGGCAACACTGCGGACCTCATGGCGATGCGTTATGACGAGTGGAAAGTCAGCTTCAAGACTATCAAGGGCAACCTGTTCACCGGCGAAGCAGAAAGCACCCAGGCTCCCATCGTGACCAACTTGCGCATGGATCCGTGGGAGCGCTACCAGGACGAGTCCATGAACTACGGCAAATGGTGGGGAGAGAAGTTGTGGACCATGGTACCCGCGACCGTGATTGTGAGCCAGTTCCTGCAGACGTTCGAAGCATTTCCACCTAGCCAGAAGAGCGGGGGATTAACCGTCAGCCAATTCCTCGATGCGGTCTCGAAAGGAGCTTCGGGAGCTGGCAAATAATCAAGCGTTTGTTCGGTCCCGAACATGCGGGCGGTTTCATCCAGACGCGACCCCCACCTTCACCAGGCGATCGCAATCTAAACCGCTGGCCCTCTGTTCGTGGGAGGGCCAGGCGGCCGACTGATGACCCCGTGCGGAAGACATGACACGAGCTTGCAGAACATTTTGGAGATCCGTGCTGCTTGCCTGTTTCGCGTGGCTTCCAGCGAGCGGACAAGACATTCAATTTCTTCCCGAGGTCGATGCTCATCTTAAACTGAATTCGAACTTTCAGGCTTATCTGGAAGCCAAGGATGATCGCGACGGCGGTGAGTCGGATCAATTTGCCGTAGGTCCAAGCCTTCAGCTCTATCTGAAGCCCTTGCTCAGGCTCAAAAAGGTCACCGCGTTTGATCTGAACGACGCGAAGTCAAGGTTCCTGGTTCTGGAGGTCGGCTACCGCTATCTCGCTGCGCCCAATGCGCCGCCGGACAATCGCATGATTCCGATGGTCACCTTCAACTTTCCGTTGAAGGCCGGCTTGCACCTCTCGGATCGCAATCGCGCGGACCTCGACTGGAAAGACGGCGAATTCACCTGGCGGTATCGCAACAAATTGACGTTAGAACGAACTTTTTCGATCTACTCTTATCACTTGATCCCATATATCGCGGCCGAACCTTATTACGTGAGTCAGTATGGCAAGTGGAGCACTACGTCGCTCTTCGCAGGCTGCCTGTTCCCCGTCGGCAAACACTTCGAATTCAACGCCTACTATGAACATGAGAACAATACCGGCAAGCACCCCAACAATCCGGTCAATCAGGTTGGCCTGGCTCTTTATCTTTATTTTTCCCTGGAGAAGAATTGAGCCCAAACGCCGTCCGACGAGCCTGGCTGGGGCTGTCACTTTTGACAATTACCCCCGATGACCGCTAGCACCAATATCGACAACCTGGGTTTTAAGGTTTGACCATGTGAGCAGCTCATCGTGCTGGCCCCGTGAGAGCTCTCAGTATTTGTATTTTTTTGACGGGGCAAGATCTTTGATTTGAACAGTAACTAGGAAGCTCGACGGGAGTTCTACATGAATCCATGTCGTAAATTGCATTTATACATCCTCTTGTCTTCGGCTTTGAGTTTTATGCTCCTCATTGCCGGACCAACCGTTCGAGCTCAGACTTCGACGTCTAACGCCCAGACTACGGACCAGGCATCTTCTGACGATGGTTGGCATGTAGGCATCACGCCGTACATTTGGTTCGCGGGAGTGCACGGTAACGTCGGTGCGCTTGGGCGAGAGGCCAGCGTGCATGCAAGCGCCGGCGACGTGTTCTCAAATCTAAATATTGGCGCGATGGGCGCACTTGAAGCTCGCTACAAACGTATCATAATCCCGGTCGATTTTATGTGGATCAAGCTCTCCGACAACAAAGGAATTCCTTTCGGCGAGCAGGCATTTTCGATCAAAGTGAAAATGACGGAAACCGTGCTCACGCCGAAGATCGGCTACCGATTCATTGATGGGAAGAGGGCGAAAGTAGATTTTCTTGTTGGTATTCGCTACTGGCATTTGACAAACGACCTCACTTTGCAGCCAACGCAGCCCCTGGGCGGTTTTTCTGCCTCGGCAGACTGGGTTGATGCAGTTGAGGGAGCAAAGATCCAGTTTCTCCTCAATCCGAAAGTTGTCCTGACTGTTCTCGGAGACGCGGGTGGCGCCGGTGCACGCTCCGATTATCAAGTCGCGGGCCTGCTTGGTTACAAGCTTGGCCGAAAATGCATACTACAGGCCGGTTATCGATATCTGTCCGTGAACTATCGACCGCCGAGCAGCGTCGTCTTGGACGTTACCCAATCTGGCCTCGTTCTCGGCGCGACCATCAATCTAAAGTGAGCAACGCTGCATATCTGCGAGGGAGTAAATCGTGTCCAGGGCTTCTATCAGGCTCGTTACAGTCTTAGCATCGACGGCAGCGGTTCTAGCTCCCTTTGCTCCGATGAGCAGCCATGCGTATCCGCGGCCCGAGTTAAATCAGCAAGCGACTGCCGCGACTCCCCAGCAGAATACTTCGCAACCGACGGCTTCGTTGGAAATGCCCATCACATTCCAGCGGCACTTGGGCGATCTCAATGGCATGGCGAAAAGGCGCCAAATTCGCGCCCTGGTAGTCCCCAGTCGTTCCGGTTTTTTCTACGACAAAGGCCAACCGCGGGGAATCTTCTACGAAGCCATGGAGGAGTTCCAGCGGTTTGCGAACCTGAAGCTCAAGACCGGAAGCTTGAAGATCCATGTCATCTACATCCCAGTCAGGGGAGAGCAGATGCAAACCGCTCTCTTGGAAGGGGTGGGCGATGTCCTGGCGTATGGAGCGATTGTCACGCCGGAACGCGAGAAGTTGGCGTTGTTCACCGCCCCGATAGCAACGAACGTGAAACAGGTGATTGTGACCGGGCCGAAGTCACCTCCCGTCGCAAGACTGGAAGACTTGAGTGGAAGAGAGGTTTACGTAAATCCTCTCACGGACTTCTGCGAGAACCTGCAACATCTGAGTCAAGCCTTTCAAAAGGCTGGAAAAGCACCGATTCTCCTGAAAGCTGGCGATCCCAATCTTAGAGACGAGGACCTCCTCGAGATGGTCAATGCCGGCCTGATTCCGGCAACAGTGACGCTCGACGCCCGAGCCAAGTTTTGGTCGAAAGTCCTACCCAATTTGAGACTTCATCAGGACATTGTCCTGAAAGAGGAAGGACAGCTCGCCTGGGTCACACGCAAGGACAGCCCGCATCTGAAGCAACTTCTGGACGAGTTCATCCAAGGCCATCGAGTTGGTACAAGTTTCGGGAACACCCTGCTGCAGCGCTATTTGCAAAATACCAAGTGGGTGAAAGATGCCACATCGACCGAAGAAATGAAAAAGTTTCAGGTATACGTCCATTATTTCGAAAAATATGCGGCTGAATATGATTTTGACTATCTGATGCTTGTGGCACAGGGGTATCAAGAATCACTGCTCAACCAAAACCGCAAGAATCCAAGCGGAGCGGTGGGAATCATGCAGGTGATCCCCAAATACGCGGCGGCCCCTCCCATCAGCATCTCGGATGTACACACCGCCGAGGGCAATATTCAGGCAGGCGCCAAGATGCTACGTAACATCGCGGACACCTATTTTAAGGACGACAACCTGGACGCTCTGAACAAAACCCTGATGGTCTTCGCCTCGTACAACGCTGGCCCAACCAGGATTGCCCGCCTGCGGAAGACGGCAGCAAGCCGAGGACTGAATCCCAATCTTTGGTTCGGAAATGTCGAACTCGTTGTGGGCAAAGGCGTCGGACAAGAAACCGTCCAGTACGTCAGCAATATCTACAAGTACTACGTCGCCTACAAACTCACATTAGAACAGGCCAAGGTCGCGAACTAAGCAGACGGGAAGAATATTGAACAAGAAGGATTTCGTGAGCGATGAAAGCGAAAAGGAGGATGTACCCGATGAAGTCGATAAAGTGGATTCTGGCGGTGGCAATAGCGTCTGCTGTGTTCCCGTCTTCGAGCCGAGCGCAGGTTCCTGTTATCGCGTTCGCGAAGGAAGAAAGTGCGATTAACTTCAGCGTGAAGGCGTCGGTGGCGTTAGAAGGTAAATTTGAGCAGTGGGACGCAACTTTGACCTTTCCGTCTACGGATGTCACCACAGGCGTTTTGGACATCAAGATTCAGGCCGACAGTGTAAGCACAGGAAGCGGCATGAAGGACGGGAAGTTGAAGAGCAAGGACTTCTTCAACGTGAAGGACGATCCGTACATCACGTTTCATTCAAACAAAATTGTCGAGACCGGCCCCAACACCGTTGATGTTCAGGGAACGTTTACGATTCGCGGAGTGAGTAAAGCCGAGACGCTGACGTTTACGATTTCCGGCAAGGGAACAGGCGTAGGTGAAATCAAAGGGACAATGGCCTTCGACCGTAAGGAGTACGGGATGAACAGCGGCATTCCGTTCATAAAGATCGCGGACCGAGTCGAGGTTAGTGTCGATCTTAAGGGGAAGCGAGTCAGCGGGCCTCCGTTGGTTTTTAAGGAATAGCCAGCCCGCGAAAGTAAAAACTTAGTCCTCGAATTCGTGAAATCAGCAACACAAGGAGCAAGATCGTGAAAATCTCAACAGTTAGGGGAGCCCCGAAAGCGAGAGTCATCTTCCTTGCGCTGTTGTCCTGCGCAGCGGCGTTGGCGACGCCCGCCGCCGAGACCAACAAAGAAAAGCAGCAGAAGCAGATTCGGGATATGGCCCAAGACACCCTTCAGCGCCTTTATAAAGCCGAGCCAAAGACCGAAGCAGCAGTCAAACACGCATTCGGCTATGCGGTATTCAGCGATCTGGGAGTCAAAATCCTTTTCGCCGGCACCGGCAGTGGGAAAGGCATCGCCGTCAGCAACAGGGACAAACACGAGATTTTTATGAAGATGCTCGAGGCTCAGGCCGGACTTGGAATGGGAATAGATAAATTCCGCGTTGTTTTTATATTTGACAACGAAAGGGTCTTCGACAGCTTCGTCAATTCAGGCTGGGAATTTGGCGGACAGTCTACAGTCGCGGCCAAAACCGAGGACCAAGGCGGCGCGATGGCCGGAGCGGTGGCGGTCTCGGACGGAGTCTGGATGTATCAATTGACGGACAAGGGTTTGGCCGTCGAGATCAGCGCGACGGGCACCACAAAAACGATAACCTGAATTAAGTGCGATTTCAGGTGTTCTGTTGCCAAGGGCGATCGGGTCTATCACTTATGGCCTTGCTAGCGTTCAGTAGGGTCTTAGCCTGAGACCGCAGCGTTAATCAAGCACTGTCACTTCTGACAATTCCGCTCCCCAACCATAAGCGGCATAATCGCGACGCCCCTAAGGTTAGGACGAGTGCGGTCTGATTCCGTAGAAATACCTTGAGGTGCTTACACGGCCGATTCGGAAGGAAGAAGCGGAGAGGATAAAATGCTTAAGACCCTCACGAAACAACTTTTGTCGACAGCGCTGTCCCTTCTGCTGCTCATGAGCGCCGCGCCCTTCGAAGCGGGAGCTCAATCGGGTCAACCGGGGTATTCGGGACAAGGCGTGCCGCTAACTGCGGATGAGTTGCAACAATTGGTAGCGCCCATCGCGCTTTACCCGGATGCCGTGGTAGCGCAGGTCCTTTCCTCCGCGACCTATCCGGACCAAGTTGCTGAAGCTGCTAGCTGGCTCCAGCAGCATAGCAATCTCACCGGATCAACCCTGATGCAGGCCGTCGATGCGCAGCGTTGGGACCCCAGTGTGAAGGCTCTTACACAGTTTCCATCCGTCCTCGGTAACCTGGCGGCGAACCTTACTTGGACTTCATCGCTGGGAGAGGCGTATCACACGCAGTCAGCCGACGTGATGGCGGCAGTTCAGGTGTTGCGTGCGAAAGCATTGGCTGCCGGCAACTTAAAATCAGGACCGCAACTCTCTGTCGTGCAACAGTCGCCGCAAGTGATCGTGATTCAACCGGTGAACCCGCAGGTGGTTTACGTTCCCATGTACAACCCCGCAGTCGTCTATGGTTATCCCTACGTGACCCCTGCATACGTTGCGCCTCCCGTCGCTGCGACGGCAGTGGTCGCGTTTGGAGTTGGCATTGCAGTCGGGGCCATGATGGCCGGCGGCTCTTACGCCTGGGGTTATAGCAGTTGGAATTGTGGTTGGCACGGCACGACGACAGTGGTCTATCGCGGCGGAGCATATTACGGGAACAGTGCCTGGCATGGCGGTTACTACGGATCCAGTGGATCTGCGTACGGTCCCAACGGCTCCGCGCACTATAGCAACGGCTACAACCCGTCCACCGGCACTTATGCGCGCGGCGGCACAGTTTCAAACGGTTATGGCAGCGCCAGCGCTGGCCAGGCGTACAACCCAAAAACAGGAGCATACGGCTCCACTGTGCAAACTTCCAATGCCTATGGGAGCGCGGGAGCCTCGACGGCTTCGAAAAACGGCACCACCGTGGACAGCCAGCATCAAACCAACGCTAACGGAACCACGGGCCAGATGCACAGTTCGACCGGTGCCTCCGCATATGGCGCGACGGGCAAGAATGGCAACAGCGCCGCCGTGGGCCAAGCCGCAAATGGCGACAAGTATGCGGCGGCAAACGGCAAAACCTACAGCAATACGGGCAGCGGTTGGGACCAGAAGAGCGGAAGCTCGAGCACGTCCAGTTACAACAAATCCAGTTCCAGCGGCTGGGGCGGGCAGGAGAAAAGTGGTGGCTCTCCAGCCATGAACAGCGGGGGTGGCGGATGGCAATCCAAGTCTGCCAGTGCTCGTGGTTCGTCAAGCATGGGACGCAGCGGTGGCTGGGGTGGTCGCAGGTGAAACTAACGCCGACGGAGCCGCTGCAAACAAGGTGAAGTCAGGTGCGTTGGTGAACCGCTTATAGTCCAGTTTTGGAGGATCGGCATGCGAGGAACGCGCGCAATCGATATTAAGGGTCGTCTCATTCTATCGGTAATACTCATTCTGTTGGCCGGATGCAACAACGGCGCCAAACCTTCGTACCAAGTGTTCGCTTCACCTGACGACGCAGGTAATGGGCTGTTAACTGCGGCAAAGTCGGGCGATCCAAACTCGATTGTCGCAGTGTTTGGTCCGAACTCGAAAGACATCATTCTCTCCGGCGATCCGGTGCAGGACAAAAATACCGCTGGCCAATTTGTGGCCGCCTATGGCGTGATGCATCGCTGGCGCAAGATGCCAGACGAATCCCAAATCCTGTTGATCGGAGCTGACAACTTTGCCTTCCCGATCCCGCTGAAGAAGAATGGCGCGGGGCAGTGGTACTTCGACGTGGCCACGGGCAGCGATGAGATTCTGGCCCGGCGTATCGGCCGAAACGAACTGGCTGTCATGGACGTTTGTATGGCGCTGGCTGACGCTCAGTCTGAGTACTACTCAGAGCGGCACGATGACGGCAGCACGCACCAGTTCGCCGTGAAGTTCATCAGTGGCACCGGCAAGCAGAACGGTTTGTACTGGGAGTCGCCCGAAGGTCAGCCCAAGAGCCCGCTCGGGCCACTGGCGGCATTCGCCACCAACGAAGGATATAGCCTTAAGCCGGATTCGCATGTGCCGTTCCATGGCTACTACTTCCATATGCTCACTCGCCAGGGCAGTCACGCACCCGGCGGCGCGAAGGACTACATGGTCGATGGAAAGATGACCGGCGGCTTTGCTTTCGTCGCCTATCCCGCTGAATACCGCAACTCCGGTGTGATGACGTTCATCATCAACCAGGATGGCGTTCTGCTCCAGAAGGATTTGAGCACCGCCACTACACAAACCGGAGCCGCAATGACCGAGTTCGATCCGGATCCCAGCTGGACCCCGGCGCAGCAATAGCGGGTTTCCCGCCTCCGCGCGACAGCAGCCCAAATCCTGCTTCTCGATAGAATTTTCGTTCGACAGGTGGGATCCCACGCTGACATATCCGTCTCCGGATGTTACAGCAGGTGTTCTGGACATCAAGATTCAGGCCGACAGCGACCGTCTGAGCTTGCAGCTTTAATCAGGAATTGAGCTTAAGTTGCCGCTTTACTTGTAGCGACTTGCCCGCCTTGGGTCTCCAGGCGAAACGCCTCAGGTCCACAGCAGGCCGTCATTTCTGCCAGTAGCCAAAGGTGGCCGCGAGTGAAAACATGCATTGAGCACAAATTTGTTAAGTGTGAGCAGAGAAGGAGAAATCGCAATATGCGTAGCAAGCGAATAAGAATCATACTGGGCCTGTCAACAGAATATCGCTGCGAACCAGCAAAACATCGAGGCCAATAAGGCGGACATCAATGCCAATCGACAGAATATCGCGTCCAGCAAAGCGACGATTGACGCGAATGCCGTGGAAACCAGCAAGCGCTTTTCGGAATTGAGCGAGTAGGACACGAAGGCTCAAATGGACGTCAGGTTTGCTAGCGGCAGCACCAAGATCTCCTCAGAAGACCAAGAGGCGCTGAACAAACTGGCCCACGATGCCGTGAATCAAACGGGCTACATTGTTCAGGTGAAGGGCTATGCCGATTCGAGCGGCAATGCTGCCATGAACCAAGGGTTGAGCATGGACCGTGCCCAGAACGTGATTGCCTTCTTGATCCAAACGTGCAACGTGCCAGTACGGCACGTTGTGGCTCCGGGCGCGATGGGGAAGCCCAACCTGCGGCGCCGAACGAGACCAGCGCCGGGCGGGCAGAAAACCGCCGCGTCGAAGTGAAAGTCCTGGTGAACAAAGGCGTCGCCGGCAGCTAAGAGTGACGGTTCGAACGAGCGGGTGCGAAACCCGCACCCACTTTATTGTACCTAGCATATTGGCAAGAGAACGGAGCAGTCGGAGGAATCATGAGACTTATTACTAAGAGCGTACTAACCCTGGTGTTCGCGGTTTCGTGCGCGGGGTGTGTGCTGGCACAGGGCAAGCTGCAAGTTCCAGATTCAGAAGTCGTCAAGAAGTCGATCAAAGCAGTTGGTTATGAAGTTGGTGGAGGGTCCACCAAGGTGATTTTTGTCGGGACCCCTGCCGCACCAAACGCGAGCGGTGAAGCCAAAGCCGGGTGTGGGAAGCCACGGGCACGGCGGAGCGCTATGCGGCGCTGGAAATGCTGCAGGAGATTCCGGGAAGCAAGCGGGTGACGGTGGCTGGAGACAAGGGCTTCGACACGGCAGATTTCGTGCGCGAGTGCCGGAGCATTTGGGTGACGCCGCATGTGGCGCAAAACCTTGGGCGAAGAGGTGGCAGCGCCATCGACAGTCGCACGGCGCGGCACGCGGGCTACGCGATCAGTCAGAAGAAGAGGAAGCGCATCGAAGAATGTTTTGGCTGGCTGAAGACGATTGCGCTGATGCGCAAAGTACGGCATCGCGGGACGCTGAAGATCGATTGGATCTTTACGTTCGCGTGCGCGGCTTACAATCTGGTACGCATGCGGAACCTGATGCACAGCGTAGTTCCGACGTAGTTCGACCGGGCCGTAGTGTCTCGGAACGGAGCTGCAACGCTTCTTTGGGGCGCTCGCTAGCTTTGGTAGTTAAGCAGTAACCAGCATGGCTTCACAGTTTTTCGGGTGTTATCGCGCAAAAACGATAGATTTTAGGATGATTATTTCCAACCCACAGTCTAATGCACAATGAGTGATGTCCTGCACAGCCTCCGCCGATTTTTGGCAGTCTCCTTGGCCTTGTAAGTCACCGTGAAGCTTAATGTTGTTACATTGACATTTTAGAGGTCTGCGGCGCGCGGACAAGGGGCAGACCATCCATCGGATTCATCGATCTCACGACAAACGAATTGTACGCCTTTCCGGTTCATTGGGTTCGCGGGTGGAATTTGGGCACGGTCCAAATCGGCCACGCTCCGGACTGCCGGAGCATTTCCTAAGCCTTCCTAAGACATCGCTCCAAATCCCAAGTAGCAGATTTCCCATCGTTGATGGGAAAAAACCAGGTTTTGAAGCTTTTGGCCGTTTCGTCGCATTGACCTGATTGGGGTTAGGTTTTACCATGATTGATGGAGATTTCTTAGGATAGTAGGGTTCGAATCCCACCATCTCCGCCATAATCACCTAACGGCGTTACAGCGCAATGGGTTAGGCGGTCCTGCCGCAATTTTCTACGTTTAATAAAAGGTCAGACGGAAATTCCTCAGTATTAGGCAAACGCCTTCGCTTTGGCGCACGAAATGAAGCGCAGCGCCAGCAGAAACAGCGATGGCAAGAAAGCCCAGCGTAGAGTACCGAGGAGCACGCTCCAATAGCGCTCTCCCCTCGCGTTCGATAGGCCGATGACCAGTGGCCGCGATGCGAATTCAACATACGTCCATGCAAGGAAAGACGAAAGTAGAGAGAGGAGAAAGACTCACGGTTGAAATCCATGAGGACCCGCCCAAAGGCGATGCGGCAGCAGGTAAGTGAATCCCACGAATGCTTCCCACCGAGTGGACGTGTTGGTCAGTCCACGATTGAATCCTGCGTCGACCACCAAATTCTTGCGAAGAGCACGGGAAACCGCCCAGAGATTGCCGACGGTGTTGCCCTTCTCGAAGGGCTGAGAGAAATGCCACACCTCCCCGGAAATTGTGAACTTCCCCAGAGAATGGGAAATGGACAGTGTTTGTCCGAACTGCGCTCGTCGTACATCGCCCTGAACCTGCTCGATCCCGAAGCGCTTCGAAAACTCTGCCGAGTCTTCCGCGAAGAGCGCACCATTCTCGAACTGTAGGTATCCAACCGGCGTGAGTGTCGCCGGCGTCGATACCGTGGGCCGTCCCGGATTGGCTTCTGGCACGGCGGTCGATTCCGACTGTGCCGAGCTTAGTTGAGCAAAGGCGCTCAACATGCAAAGCAAGCAAATTGGGACGATCTTCAATCTCTCTCCTCTGAAAAAGACAACGGAGGTCTATATCCGAAATAAATGTGGCACGTACCAGCGAGCGTAGGTAGCCAATCCCAACAGGAGCACCAGCCACCAGAGCACAAGTACAGTTCGCATCCAGGCCTTGTATTTCGTGATGCGAAATCTCTGCGGGAAAAGGTTCGTACCCGCAGACAGCAAGATGTACAACCCCGCGAGTTCGGTGACGGTTCCCAGCGCCGCGTGCATCGTCGCCAGTGCGTAGTAAGCTTTTCCCAGTTTGGCCGGAATCCTGGGGAGCACATGAACGCGAAAGGAAGGAATCATCGTCACCGCAATTACAGCAAGGTTTAGAAGCACGATGACGGATTGGCACCAGGCGTGTTGCCGGAAGCGCCCCTTGCGAGCAAGCCGAGCACCGACCAACAGACCTAGCCCCATGAAGATTTCGAGGACCAGAACTAAATTGGCAGCGCCCGGAGCAGCCGTTCCAAAAAATCCTTCTTTCAACAGATCGTCTCCACGCAGACTGCCTTTCGCCTATGTTTAGCTAAGAATCTCGCGCGGCATAGCGGAACACATCTATCTCGGTCCATTTACTCCACTAAGAAAGCCGCCAAGGTGCCCCGTCAAGGCGACGATGAGTACGGCCACCGCCTCGATTGGCAAGCGGTATCCGGGCAGGACCTCAGCTTGGTTCCGTCGGGCTCTCCGGCGGATGAACCACACCACCCAGATCAGGATGGTCGACACGCATCCCGTCACTAGATGCATCAAGAAGATGCCTTTCACTTTCTGCCCCTCGAGTTCCCACTGCCACGCAAGAATTCCAGTGACGACCACCGGTATGGTGGCAATCGCCGCGACGAGAAAGTTGTATTAGGCCGCCGCCACCACCAGGCGCTGCTTCTTCCATTGCCCGAGAAAATCAAAGAGGACGCCGATGATTAACAACGCGATCGGGAAGTGAATCAGCACGACGTGTTGCGCATGCTTCGCCAAAACTACTGTTTTTAAGTCGAACGGATGCTAGGTCGCTCCTAGCTCACTGCACGATAACTTTGCCGGTCATCTTCGGGTGAACCGAACAGAAGTAGGGATAGGTTCCTGGTTTGGCGAACGTGTACGAGAACTTTTCATCCGTATCCGTCACCTTGGACTTGAACGCCTTCGGATCATCTGTGCTGACAACCGTATGGGGAATATCGTCGCGGTTGGTCCAGGTCACTGTCGTTCCCGCAGCAACCGTGATCGTCCCCGGCCCGAAGCTGAAATTATCGATCTTCACTTCCGTGGCGGCCGACCCTGCCTGCTGAGTATTCGCCGTGACGTTCGGTGATCCTGCCAACAGCAGCACCACCGCGACCATCACCACCGCCGCCAAACCTGCAATCAACACACTTCTCCTCTTCATCGTCGTTTCCTCTCTAAATTTAGTCAGAATTGATTTCGTGGCCTACGCGGGAACTTTTCTCGCTTATCCCAGCGTTGAATCAACTACCGCCAGTGCGTGCTGGCCCTGGACGTAATTCACATTTGTAATTCCCAACAGACTCCTCAACTGCTCTGCCGGTACCTTCATGGGTCCCGGCGAATCGGCCTTGCCAGGCTGAGGTTGCGGAAATGACGTTGACGCCGCCGTATGAAACGTCACGTTTCCTTCAACCTTTTGCATCGTCTGGTGAATGTGCCCGTTCAGCACGGTCACTGAGCCGAACTTCTTTAGGTAAGCCAATGCCTGCCCGCTGTCTTCCGTGCCCCAGCCCCATTCCGGATACACCGACCACAATGGAATGTGTGCGAACACCACGATGGGCGTGCTCGGTTTCAGATGCTTGACTGTCGTCTTCCATCCACTCAAGTTGCTCGTGGCCTAGCGTGCCCAGTCCCCCAGCCTTCAGATTCAGCACGTTCACCAGCCCGATGAAGTGCACGCCTTTCTTGTCAAAGCTGTACCACCCTGCTCCCTTGGTGCCTTTTCCGTAGCGTTCCAGGTACTGCTTGCCGTCATCGTTGAGCACGTCGTGCTCGCCCGGCACATAGAACACATCTTTCGCGCTCGCGCTTTTCAAAATCTGATCGACGGTGTCGAACTCTTCTGGTTTCGAGAGGTGGCTGATGTCGCCCGTATGCAGCATGAACTCGGGTGCCGTCGCCAGACCATTGATTTTGTCCACGGCAACTCTTAGCGTTGCTGCGACATCCGGATTGGCCGGTTTGTTGAATCCCATGTGGCTGTCGCTGATCTGCACAAAGCTCAACTCGCCCGCCAATTTCTTTGCGTCCAATTCTCCAATTCGGTTCATGCTATAAGACTTCAGAACGCCGCCCTGCATCACGCAGAGTGCGCCTGTCCCGGCCCAAGCCATGCATTTCAAGAAACCACG